>Ga0075118_10000084_pt1 | contig 93362 bp, 82 predicted proteins | sample AntAceMetag02UKE_FD_69794 | JGI IMG/M metagenome (GOLD analysis project Ga0075118, IMG submission 69794) | Saline lake microbial communities from Ace Lake, Antarctica - Antarctic Ace Lake Metagenome 02UKE | ecosystem: Environmental > Aquatic > Non-marine Saline and Alkaline > Saline | place...
GAAGTGCGACGGAATTTCGCAGGTGTGACGTCACAGGGGAGGGCATTTTTACACAGTGACTGTGTGGGGGTAAAATTAAAGCGATTATTATTAGGAGTTAATGAAATAATGACGGTCGGTATGCCGTATGCATGAGTGGGATTGTTCAAATCAATCTCAACCAAAACTAAGGAAAAAACTATTATGAGAATCATCAAATATCACACGCCTACGCGTCGCTACTTCAACCCCGCAGCGGTTTATAATCGCAGCCTCGGGCACGGTTTCGAAGCCGAGATCAATCGCTGGTTCGACACGGCGGCGAGCGGGGGGTCTCAGCAAGCCTCGCCGGCCCAATTCAAGGTCGATTTCTACCAAGACGAAACCCACGTTTATGTGAGAGCAGAGCTCCCCGGGTTTGCCCGTGACGCGATCGCGGTCGAAGTGGTGGAAGGTAAACTGACAATCGAAGCCACCCGCGAATCGAAGGAAGAATCGGGTCAAACCGAAGCTAAGTTAAATCGATCGTTGGTGCTGCCTGACGATATCAAGGTGGACGGAATATCGGCCGCCTATGAGGCGGGGGTTTTGACGGTGACGTTACCGAAAAAAGAGGAAGTAAAACCCCGCAAAGTCACGGTGGAGGTCAAGTAGAGAGCCCGAAAGGGAACGCTAAAAATCGAATCAAAAAAAGGAAATCTATTATGAATTGTATTACTAATGTCATGCCGTCACCCAGTCGCACGCCGGTCGCAAAAAACGATCACGACGTCCAAGGCCGTGATGAAACCCGGGAGCCGCACTACGAAGTGAAGGAAACTGCAGACGCCTTTGGAGTCACGGTGACTTTGCCCGGAGTGGTGAAGGATGGTCTCGAGATCACGGCCGACGAGAATCGTTTGATAATCGTGGGTAAGCGGGCTTGGGCTCGTCCGGAGCAGTGGACGGAGGTCTATCGCGAAACCTCGGATGCGACTTACATACTGGAACTGACTCACGAGAACTCAATTGTGCCCGAGAAGGTCAATGCCGAGCTGCGCGACGGGATTCTGCAAATTAGTTTGCCCAAGGTGGCGGCGATCAAGCCGCGGAAAATCTCAATCGGCTGAGCGGGGAACTGAAGGCTAAGTATCGCTAGTTATAACCGCGCCGGTGCTCCTGGGGGAGGCCGGCGCGTTTTCGTGGGCTGGGGGTGAGGCAGGGGCGGTGAGGCAGGGCTTTTTTTTTAACCACGAATGGACACTAATGGCTCCGTCTACCGACTACGCGCTGAGGGCTGACGCACTGGTGTTTTTTACAGAAGGAAACGGAGGGAACAAAGCGGGGAGGCAGGTGGATTTTACAGGAGGGAACGGAGAGAATTGAGCCGGGGGGCAGGGAGTTGAATTACGCCAAGACGCTGAGGGCTGACGCACTGGTGTTTTTTGCAGAAGGAAACGAAGAGAACAAAGCCGGGGGGCAGGTGGGTTCTACAGGAGGGAACGAAGAGAACAGAGCCGAGGGATTTAAAGTAGGGAGACGGGGGGGCTGGCGCACGGATGTTTTGTAATTGGCTGAGGGGCAGGATTGGGCGTCGTCAAGCAACGCCCCTTGTTGCTAAAGCAGAAGTTGGGTGTCGTCTAGCAACGGGGCCCGCTACAGCAGGAGTTTAGCGTCGTCGAGTGATGGTCGCTACGGTCCGATGCCCGCCCCTATTTTGAGTCGTAGGTGGCGAGGTTGTTGCTGCGGATCATGGAGCGGACGATCGAAATGTATTCGTGGCCTTTTTCGGAGTAGCGGAGGAGGCCGCCGGCGAGGGCGCTGCCGCTGATGGTTTGCTCCTTGCGCCGTTGCTCTCGGCGGATGAGGCGGAGTTGAAGGTAGGCTTTGTTGGTATTCAAGGTTTGGATGTAAGCACCGATGCCTGCGCTGACGGAATCGTAGGCGGCAACTTCCCAAGTGGCTCCGGCGGCGCGACGTTTGGGCACAATGCCGGCGCCGGGGGTGTAGGTACGCATGCCGAAGAAGTTGTTGCCGAGTTTGGCGAAGCGCGAGGTCCCCCAGGCTGATTCGTTGGCGGCTTGGGCCATGATGAGCGAAGGGGGAATGATGTCGGCTCGGGAGAGAAGGTCATCGACGTGGCTGAGTTCGATTTCTTCGGGCACCTCGAACTCAAATTGCACGAGGGCTTTTCTAAGATAACGCGTGTCGAGCCAACCGGGGTTACCGTCCTCGGCGACCTGTTCGCGGATTTTTTGGAGTTTTTCGCGCTGCTCAAGGATCGGGGCATTGGCTGCGGCGATGCGAGGGGCGAGGTATTCGAAGAAGGCGGTTTTCTTTTCCTTGGAATTCGAAATTTTGCCGAAATCGGGAATATGCTCGGCGCCGAAAAACAGACGACTGAGGAGGAGAATTGCGCCGACGGCGATGACGGCGATGACGGCGAATCTAAAGGCTTGTTGCGGACGAGCGCGGGGGACAAAGGGGGTGGAGGTGTTGGCCATAGGTGAAGTCGTGGGTTGGACTTGAGGAGAATCCCGAGAGCCCAATATCTAGTTGGGTAGGGGGTGGATAGCAAGCCGGGCGGGGCAGGCAGGGGTTGACCGGATTTAGATCTAGCCCAGTTTAATCGACATGCGAATTCCCCCGTTCTGGTTCTGGCGATGGGTAAAACCCGGTTTGATTTCTATGCTCTTGGTTGGCGTGGGCGGGGCGGAACCGACCGACCCGAAGTGGGACAACCCGATTGCGGAGATTGAGGCGCGGGAGCAGGCGATCGGAGCCCCGCAAGGCGCGATTGTTTTTACGGGGAGCTCAAGTATCAAGAGATGGGACTCGCTGGCGAAAGACTTTCCGGAGCACTTGGTGCTGAATCGGGGATTTGGGGGATCACAGCTATCCGATCTTATCGCCTATTTTGAGCGCGTGGTGGTGCCCGGTAATCCGAAGCAGATTGTGATCTACTCGGGAACTAACGATCTGAATGCAGGTGAATCACCGGAGCATGTGCTCGGTGATTTGGCGACACTGGCGGGGATGATGCGGGTGGCTTTACCGGATACGAAGGTCGCGTTTATTAGTGCGGCACCGAACCCTAAGCGATGGGAGCAACGTGAGGCGCAGGAGCAGTTTAATCGATGGATGGCCGCCTATTGCGAAAGGTATGGGTATGATTACATCGATGTTTGGATACCGATGATGGGAGCGGATGGGATGCCGTCGCGGGATATCTACGTGGCCGATCAGCTCCACATGAACGCCGCGGGTTACGTGATTTGGAAAGCGGTAGTGGGTCCGTATCTTATTGATTGATACGAAGACTCAATCCTGCCCCCAGAGGGTGTCGATGGAGATGACTTTGATCGCATCGAGAGAGGGCGCTTCGAGGGTGATTTCTAGGCTGCGGGTGCGTCGCTGAAAGGCACCGCCGACGCTTTCGTAGTAGGAGTAAAAACCGTCAGCTTTAATGCGGTAGCGATGGGACCATCCTGGCACTGATTCGGGCGACTCGAGCTCGACGGCGGCGGCGGTGACGGTGACGTAGCCGGAGCCCAGGCGGATGCGATAGCGAAGATGATTGAGGGCGGCTTTTTCGGCCTTGGCGCTGAGGGCAGCGTGCACGGCCTGACGTTCGGCGGCGTGAGCCTCGGGTGAGCCGATGGGGGGGTGGGTTTTGGCTGACGGCGGAGAGGGGCGTGGTGGTTTGGTTGGTTCGGACGCGGGAGAGGGGGAATCGGGATATTCGGCGGAGTGGCGCTGGATCGCTGCTTTGACGAACCCCGGGAACAGCAGGGCGGGGTAGGGTTTCAGTCGATTGTCTTCGAGGACGTAGATGAGATCGGATTCGCGGTTGAGGCCGTTGAGGGTGACGTCTTTGAGCACCCGGCCATTCGAAAGGGCGATGCGACTGTAGCGCAGTTTGAGTGGGACGAGGTTTTCGGCCAAAAGGGCTCCGCTGAGCGAGGCCAGGACCAGCAGGACGAGAAGCCGGGGGCGAAAGAAACGAAGCGACGCGGACATGGGGGGTAGGACACAGGTTAAGCGGAGAGAGTTCCCCAGAGTCAACGGTTGGGCGAGCGGGGCGGAAGAAGAGATGTTTTCAAAGCTAGACGCGTTGGCGTGGTTGCGCTCATGGTCGGGTCCCCTCGTTTACCCCTTTGCCCATGCATCCTCTCCTCATCGCTTTGCTCGCAGGTGTCGGCTTCATCGTCGCCTATCACACTTATGGCCGTTGGCTAGGTGGAAAGATTTTTAAGTTATCGGCGAATGCGGTGTGCCCCTCGCGGGCGATGGCGGATGGCAATGATTACGTGGAGACGTCGAAGGGAGTGGTTTTCGGCCATCATTTTGCGTCGATTGCGGGCACGGGACCGATTGTGGGGCCGGCCATAGCGATCATGTGGGGTTGGGCGCCGGCCTTATTGTGGGTGATTTTTGGTTCGATTTTTATCGGGGCAGTGCACGATTTCGGGGCCTTGGTGGTTTCGTTGCGTAATCAGGGGCAAACGGTGGGCGATATTTCGGGGCGGGTCCTCAATCGGCGCGTGAGGTTGTTGTTTCTGTGTATCCTATTTTTAGCGCTGACCATTGTGTTGGCGATTTTCGGTTTGGTGATCGCGTCGGTGTTTCGGATGTTCCCGAGCGCGATCGTGCCGTGTGTGATTCAGATCCCGATCGCGGTGGGGATCGGGTGGTGGTTGAATCGCCAAGGTAAGAGCATCACGGGGCCATCGATTGTGGCGTTGGCGGTGATGTATTTGACGGTAATTTATGGTGACGTCGGATTCCTGCACACGCTGAACATGGCGATGGCGGGGTGGTCATCGATCACGTGGGTTTTGGTGCTGCTGACGTATTCGTATGTCGCGTCGGTGCTGCCGGTTTGGTCATTGTTGCAGCCGCGGGATTATATCAACGCGTTGCAGCTTATATCGGTGCTCGGGTTGTTGGTGCTGGGGGTGCTGGCGGCGTCGTTTTTCGGCGGAGCGCCAGTCGCGGGCGAAGACGTGCGGCCGGTATTGGCGATGGCGGCACCGGCGCTGAATCCGAACCCGGTGGGAGCGCCGGCGATGTTTCCATTTTTGTTCATCACGATCGCGTGTGGGGCGATCAGCGGGTTTCACTGTTTGGTGTCTTCGGGGACGACGAGTAAGCAGCTCAAATCGGAGCCGGATGCACGGTTTGTGGGTTATGGAGCGATGTTGACGGAGGGGTTTCTGGCTACGCTGGTGATCTTGGCGTGTGGGGCGGGCGTGGGCCTGGGCATTGCGGGGGAAGGCGGAGTATTGCTCAGCGGAAGCGAAGCGTGGGCGCACCTCTATGCGGATTGGAATGCAAGTTCGAGTTTAGGTTCGAAGGTCGGAGCGTTCGTGACGGGGTCGGCGAATTTTCTGAAGGCGCTGGGTTTACCCGGTGGAGTCGCGGTGGCGTTGATGGGGGTGTTCGTGGCTTCGTTTGCGGGCACGACGCTCGATACCGCGTGTCGCTTGCAGCGCTACATTGTGCAGGAGCTGGCGAACACGGTGGCGCCGAAGACGGATGGCGGATTGGACGTGCTGGCTTGGCTGCGCGGCAAGCATGGGGCGACTATTTTTGCGGTGGTAACGGCGTTGATTTTGGCGGCAGTGCCGCCGACGGGGTTGGAATGGTCGCTGGCGAACGCGGGTAAAGGCGGCATGATTTTATGGCCGGTCTTTGGCGCGACGAATCAGTTGCTGGGCGGTTTATCGTTCCTCGTGGTGATGTTTTATTTATGGCGTCGCTCGGTGCCGATTTGGTTTTTGGTGGGACCGATGATTCTGCTGCTGATTTTACCGGCTTGGGCGATGATTTTGCAGGCGTTTGTCGGTGAAAACAGTTGGCTGGCCCAGGAGAATTGGCTGCTGGTGGGCATCGCGATCATCACGATGGCGTTGGAGGCCTGGATGGTGGTCGAAGCGGTGCGGCTCTTTCCGAAGGTTAAAGGGGTGGTTGAGGCCGATGCGGTGCAGCCGTTGCAGGCGTAGTTTTTTAAACTATCCCGTAAGGCGGCAGACACGAACGCTAACGGCTGACGCACTGAGTTTTTTACCGAAGGAAACGAAGAGAACGAAGCCGGGAGGCAAGTGGATTTTACAGGAGGGAACGGAGAGAACAGAGCTGAGAGGCAGGGGTTTTTTAACCACGAATGGACACGAAAGGCTTCGTCTACCGACTACGCACCGTGGTTGTTTTTGAGACCGAGGGGCAGGGAGTTGAATCACACCTAGACGCTATTACGTGAGGGGCTGACTCACTGAGTTTTTTATCGAAGGAAACGAAGAGAAAGAAGCCGGGAGGCAGTTGGGTTTTACGGCAGGGTAGGGAGGGAACAGGGCGGAGGGCAGGGGGCTCTCACCACGAATGGACTTCGGCTACCGGCTACGCACGTTGGGTTGACTCACTGAGTTGGTCGATTGAGACCGGGGGACTGGGATGGTGGTCGAAGGGGGGCAGCTCTTCCCGAGAGTCAGAGGGACAGGGGGGGCGATGAGATTGGGCGGATTGAGGGCTCTTGGGTTGACCGTTCAAGAGGCGAGATGGCCGTTCGTCCTCGGTGAGTTGTAAAACTCCATCGATCGAATTTCGGTCATCCATAAACCTGGACAATGCAGGAGAGGTGGTGGTGCGGATGCCGCCGCCGATGGTGGAAACAAAGCGATCGGCGAAGGGGTGGATTTGGATTTTGGGCATGGGTTTAGGTGGTGCGATGGGGGGATATTTCGGCGCGAGTTCGGCGGCGGGGTGGCGGATGCCAATGGAAGGTTAGGGGCCGAAGGTCGGAGGGTTGGTGAGTTTGCCACTATTGTGGCTGGTGGTGGTGGGTTGGCATGAGCTGGGGCATCTAGTCGGAGGTTGGGTCAAGGGGGATAGATAATTCATCATGTGGGCGGTGGGACCGATCAAAGTGTGGCGGACGCCGAAGGGGGTTAAATGGGGGCTGAACCGGAGCTTGAACCTGGGAGGAGGTCTCGCGGCGTGCTGGCCGACTGACCCCGCGAAGATGAGACCGCGCCGCACCGCGGTGATGATGGTGGGCGGTCCTATTTTTAGTCTCACCCTCGCGGTCATTTGCGGGTGGGGCATGGTGGGTCATTTTGATGGCGCGGCTAAAGGTGGGGGAATCGCGACAGTCCTTTATAATTTGTACGCTTTTATGGCGCTCCTGACGGGGTTTATTTTTGCGGTGACGGCGGCTCCGTTTACGGCCGGCGGGTTTAAGTCGGATGGCAAGCGGGCATGGGAGTTATTGCGGGGCGACGGGAAGTCGGAGCAAGAAGGTGCCATGTGACTGCTTGCTTCGGCGGGAATGGCGGGGATGCGCCCGGCGGATTACGATGATGAGTTGGTGACGCGCGTGCTCGGTTTGGGTGACGGGTCGATGTTTGATCTCTACGGGCGCTTGACCGTTTTCTATCATGCGGCGGATCGAGGCAATTGGGTCTGGGCCCAGCGATTGTTGGACGAAGTGGTTCGGGGTGAAGCCGCCCTGGTGCCGATGTCGCGAGATGTGTGGCGGTGCGAGTAGGTGTGGTTGTTGGCGACTCAAACCGATGGAGTTGCGGAGGCGCGGTGGGGCTCGATTCGGCGGGGTCGTTGGATTTTGATCCGGCGACTCGGTTGCGGGCGGAGGCGGCGGTTTTGCTGGCGGAGGGAAGAATTGATGACGTGAAGGCCAAAATCACCGCGGGGCTACATGCCTTGGAGCATAAAAGTATGAGCCCGGGGCGAAACGTTTGTGCGGAAGACGCCTTCCAAAAGCTGAAAGACCGGCCGGGATGATGATCCTGCTAGGGGAGAAGATTCACAGGGGGGGGGGCTTGACCCTCACGGGCAGGGGCTTGAGACAAGAGGGTGTTGAACTTCTCGATTAAACGTATCCGACTTAAGCGAGACTCGCAGAAGCGAAAGACCGTGGATATGGGCGATGAGTTGGCGCGAAAGGGCCGATGGGTTGCCCTGATCAATCAAGAGACGGGGCAAGGCAGGCGCGTGAGGCTTTATGTGAAGATAAAGCCACTTTTGGGGTGTTTAACCGGGCTATTGGTCACGAGTTATTTGGCGTCAGCGTTAGCGCTCTTTGTTTGGCTCGACCGAAATCCGTTTAATAAAGTGGGCTACCTTGATGTGGCCATGCCGTGGCGTTGGTCGACTTTGAATATGTTGCGAGGTGAGGGCTTTAGCGAACAAGGCGCGGTAGAACTGGAGAACGGCGAGGTTGCGCGGGGGTTGTTTTATCTGCGGCGGGGCCTGAGTTTGAAGCCCGATAATGAACCGACGCGGCTGGCGTTGGCGGGGTATTACGCAAGAGCAAACTATTATCCGGGAGTAGAACGCACGGTGCGGCCGCAATTGAAGTTTGGATACTCGCGTCCGTTGTTGGAACTATTATTTCCGCAAGCGGCTCGCGCAGATGATGCCGACACGATTCTAGAAGTGATCGATGCGATGCAGCCTTTCGTGGCGAATGACGCGGAGGCACAAGAGTGGCTGGTCGAATGGCAGGTTCGAACGCTGATATTCTCGGGAGCTAACGGTCGAGTGTTGGAGGTTCTCGCCGAGAAAAACTATTTCGAGAGCAAGTGGGATTTATTTAAAGTGGATGCTCTGATAGCGGAAGGTGATCTGGACGAAGCTCTGCTGGTGGCTAATGCGATGCCGCCCGCATTTCCGGGGATGTTTCCTCAGGCGCTGAGAGCGCAAGCTCGAGTGTTGAGTGCCCGTCAGGACCGGGAGGCATTGTTAGCGGTATTGGAGAAACTGTTTCAGGATAGCCGACAGGTGCCGGAACCTTGGGTGTTGGGGATCGAGAATCTGGTGCGAGCGGAATGGTATGAGGATGCGGGCGAATTCATCGATGGATTCATGCGTCGATTCGGAGCCCATCCTGAGACGGTCAGTTCGATGGTTAGTCGCGTGCTCGATGCGGGGAATTCGAAAGGATCGGCGTTGGTATTGCAGCGCATTTCCGATTGGCAGGAGCCGTCAGTGGCCGAGCGCGCGGCTTTTATTTGGTCATTAATCAGGGAGGCTCGTTGGGATAAGTTGGCGGAGGCGTATGGCGATGGGCTGGGTGACGAATCGATGGACGAGTTTCTTCAGCCTCTCCTGCGCGCTTTGAACGAGGCCACGAGCGAATCGAAGTCGGTTGAGGGTTTGGAGGCGTGGTTAGGTCGTAGGGGATTAAATCTAAATTTGTATCACTATCTTATTCGCGGGCTGAGCCAAGATGAGCGATGGGAGTTGGTGAAAATGGTCGCAGTAGCGGGGCGCCGATATCATCCAGCGAGCACGACTTTGGTGAATAAACTCGAGGAAGCAGAAGCGCGTTTAAGTGCGATCCAACCTGATTTACGGGTGGGCGAAGCGGTCGCTGCGGTGCGAACGACTTACGAGGATTCGGACGTGATGAAGCTCAAATATGATTTGGCCCAGTTGGTGAAAGAAGGGGATTGGGGCGAGGTGGAAACGCTCGTGTTGCGCGTGAGACGGCAACGCGCGGCGTGGCTCAGTAAAATTGAACCCGAGCTCGATATCGCGGATGCGCAGGCGGGCGCGGCCCGCGACGACTGGGAAAGGCTCGCTCGACTGGCTCCGTCGGTCTTGCGGCGGGATCCGGAACGCATGGGCTGGTTTCTAGATCAGGCGGATCGCGCAATCGCGCAGGGCGAAACGAGGCGGGCGTTGCGGCTCGTGGAAGAGATTTTGAGCGTCGAACGGGTGAATTATCGAGCCCATCAGATGTGGAAGAAACTGACCGCGCCGGTGGAACCGATCGAAGAGTCCCAGCCTACGGAAGACGCACCCCGTGCGGGGTCACCGCCAGCTTAAGTGTGGGGTAGGGGGTCTGACTAAAATCACGACCAATCGGCGGGGCCAGACGAGGCCCTCCATTTGATGGTGGGGCCAGCGAGAAATGGACGGACCAACGAGACGATTTTGTGGAAGACGCGTTTCAAGCGCTGAAAACTCGGTTGAGATGATGATCACTCCAGGGGAGAAGATTATCCGGGGGGGGGATGACTACGTCGGAGTAGAGCGCACGATTCGTCCACAATTGAAATTTGGATACTCCCGGGGGTTGGTGGAATTGTTGTTCAGGCAAGCGGCAGGGCGGATGATACAGATACGATATTGGAGGTCGTCGACGAGATGCAGCAAAGGGAGGGGATTGACGCGGTGGAGGCCGAGTGGCGGGCGCGAACCTTGATCGAAATGGGGAATCGGTCGAGGTGTTGCGGGTGATCGAGGAAAGTTCTTACACGGGGAGCAATTGGGATCTCGTTAAGGTCGATGCCCTCGTGGGGGTCGGAGATTTGGATGAGGCGTTGGCGGTGGCGAAGGCGATGGAGTTCGCGTTTTCAGGGATGTTTCCCTTGGCCCTGAGAACGCAGGCAAAGGTGCTGAGTGAACGTCGGGAGCGGGAGGCGTTGTTGGCAGCTTTAGAGGAGATTTTTCGGGAAACACGACAGATGCCGGAGCCTTGGGTTTATGGGATCGAGCAGTTGCTGAAGGCGGGGTTGATGGAGGATGCCGGGCAATTTATGGTTGGGTTTATGCGCCGATTCGGGGCGCAGGTGGACACGGTTAACGTGATGGTCGACCGAGTAGTTAATTGGGGAGAATCCAAAAGCAGCAAACTGGTGTTGGAGCGAATATCGGCGTGGCAGGCGCCGACTCCGGCTCAAATAGTGGCCTTAGCATGGTCCTTGATTAGAGAAGCGCGATGGGAGGAATTGGCAGAGGTGGTCAGTGGTGGGTCTGGTGACGAGATGATGGATGAATTCCTGCAGCGCTTGGTGCGTGGGTTGGGCGAGGCGACGAACGATACGAATGCGACGGGGGGACTGGAGGCTTGGTTGGGCCGAGATGGAATGAGTTTAATATCGTATCGCTCTCTCATCGAAGGGCTCGGTAAAGATGAGCGCTGGCCGTTGGTAAAAATGGTCGCAGTGGCGAGTCAACGTTATCATCCGAGGAGTGCGAACTTGGCAAAATTTCTAGCAAAAGCGGAGGATGAGCTGAGCGAAATAGAACCGGATTCGCGGATCTCCGAGGCGGTGGCAGCGGTGCGGAAGGCTTATGAAGAATCCGATGTGGATGACCTCAAACAAGAGTTGGCGGGGCTGGTGAAGGATACTGAATGGAGCAGGGTGGAGCGCTTGGTGCTGCAGGTGAGGCGGCAGCGGGCGGTATGGCTTTAACCAGATTGAACCCGAGCTGGATGAAGCGGATGCTGAAGCGGGGGCGGCGCGAGACGATGGGGAACGATTGGCCCGACTCGCTCCGGCGATATTACGCCGAGACCCCGAGCGCATGGCCTGGTTCTTGGATCAAGCGGAGCGAGCAATCGAGCGGGGAGAGACGAGACGGGCGTTGCGGCTCGGGGAGCAGGTTAAGCGCGTCGAACAAGAGGATGATCGAGCCGAGCACCTGTGGCAGAAACTGACGGCACCGCTTGAGGGGATCGAGGAATCAGAATTGGTCGAGGGGGTGGATTATTGGCCGATAGCTGAACCCCAGCCATGAGGATGGAATTCTCATTCAGCGGCTGAGTTGTCGGCCGAAATCCTCTACGTTACCGGCTTAATCCGTCGCGACGGACTAATCGGTAGTCAGTCGGCGAAGCCGAGGCGGGTCCAGACGAGGGCTTCTAGGTGGTTACGAGGCCAACCGGTGATGGACGGATCAACGAGACGGCCGCGGGCATAGTGGCCCACGGGAATGACGGGCATTTCGTCGCGCAGGATTTGATCGAGTTGATGGTAGAGTTCGAAGCGGCGAGTGGGGTCCATTTCGCGCCGGGAGGCGTTCATGGTTTCGTCGTATCGCGGATGACTCCAGCCCGTTTCGTTGGAAGGAGAGTTGGTGGTCTGCAGCTCGTAGAGCTCGGCGGGTTCGGGGGAAAAGGGGAGCCAACCGGAACGTGCGATATGGTAGTCGAATTGGCGGCGGGTATCGAGGAACACCTTCCACTCTTCGTTGCGAAGGGTGACTCTTACCCCAAGAGCAGAGGCCCACATTTGTTGGAGGGCTTCAGCCATCTGGCGATTTCGGTCGAGGGTGTTATAGAGGTATTCGGTCGGCGGAAATCCTTCGCCGTTGGGGTAACCGGCGGCGGCGAGAAGTTGGCGGGCTGCTGCGATCGACTCGGAGACGAGGGCGGTGGGTTGGTGGCCCCCGGGCACGGCTTTGATAAACGAAAAGGCGGGAGTGCCGCCGGAGCGCAGGACGACATCAACGATTTTCTGGCGATCCAATGCGAGGCTAAACGCGCGGCGCACGCGAGCATCGTCGAACGGCGGGCGGGTGGTGTTGAGCGAGAGGAAACGGGTACCGACGCGGGGGTAGACAACGTAGGCGGGGTCGGCAGCGTCGCGATAGACGTCGACCTTGGCGGAGGGGACGCCGGCGGTAATGTGGAGTTGACCGGAGCGGAAGGCGCGTTCGGTGGTGTCGAGACTGTCGAAAGCGAGGAAGCGAATGGAATCGAGGCGGGTGTCGCTGTGGTAGTGCGAGTTGCGCGAGACTTCGACGTATTGGCCGAATTTCCATGCGGTCATCCGATACGGTCCGTTGGAGACAAGTTTGCCGGGCCGAATGAAGTCGGACATCATACTGAACCCCCCCCCCAGCGGCTTCGACCGAGGGCTCGTGCACGGGATACCACGGGTAGTTACACAGACGGTCGAGAAAGAGCACGTCGGGCTCGATGAGTTCGAATTCGAGGGTGTGCGTATCGATCGCACGAATACCTAGGGTGAAGGGATCGGTGGTCTGGCCAGTGCGGAAGGGATAGACGCCGACGATGGGGTCGCCGAAGTTGGCGAGCTCGGCGGCAATGGACGGCGTGAGCCAGCGCTGGAGGGAACGGACCCAGTCTCGGGCGGTGACGGGCTCGCCGTTGGACCACTTGGCGTCGGGGCGGAGGTGGAAAGTGTAGGTGCGGCCGTCGCCGGAGATGGTCCAGCGCTCGGCGGCGGCGGGCACGAAGCCGGTGGCGGTTTCGTTCCAATCGATGAGCGCCTCCCACAGCGACGACATGATGAAGCTTTCGGGGGCGCCGGTGCTGCGGTGAGGGTCGAGGCTGGAGGGTTCCGGGCCGACGGTGATGAGTAATTTATTTTCGGCGCGGGCTGTTTCAACGGGCGTGGTGCGGGAGCAACCGACGGTCAGCGCGAGGAGGATTACACTGAGAGGGAGGAGCGTTTGGTGCACGACGGAAAAGCGAGGTCGGGGGAGGACGTAGGCGCGGACCGGACCTTAACGAAAAGGACGGACTACTCGTTACCGGCGGGGTCGGCGGGAGGGCGGATGGGGAGTTTGGCGGTGAGCCAGTCGTTGAAGCCGCCAGCGTTGGCGACGGCGAAGCCTTCCTTGGCGAGGATCGCGGCGGCTTGGACTGCGCGGCCGCCGGAGCGACAGTAGAGAATCACTTGTTTGTCCTTGGCCTCTGCAAGCACGTGGGCCCATTTTTTGCGGGCGGCTTTGAGGTCGCTGAGCGGGAGCAGGTAAGCGGGAGCGGCGACGCCGGATTCCCATTCTTTGGGTTCGCGCACATCAATGATGATGGCAGTGCCTTCGCGCACCGCGGCAGCGGCGTCGGCCGGGGTAATCACGGGAACACTACTGCTACTGGGCGCGGGCGACAGGATATTACGAATGAGTGTAAAGAGAATAAACCCAAGGACGACGATGAGAAGGAATTTCATAGCTTAGCAGGAAACCAATATCGATTAGATCAGGGGCGCAAGCTAGGTTGAGGGGGAAGGGCCCGCAAATAATGAAAGTTTCGTTCTGCGGTGCGGAGGATTGCGAGACGGATCAAACGAGGATCGGTTGATCCGTCTTTCTTCAGTTCGCTGTTTTTCCCTGCCCCTATTTTGAAATGAAGTCTTTGGTTCGATGCAGTCTGTTCGCGGTTTTGGTTCGGTCGTGAGGGAGGGGCACGGTGCGGAGATGCCGGTCGCCCGGGATCTAGGGATTTTGTTAAAGGGGGTAGCTGGACCCGGCTGCATGCGGGCGAGACGGCGGACGGTGAACCGTCGAGGTTGATTACGATGAGTCAGAACAACGGAGGGTTGTTTGTTTTGGATGTGGATTTGGAGACGGGGCATGGTCGGTAGTATCCGGTATCGGATCGGAAGCATTCGACGTTTTCGACGGCGAGTATGCGGAGCCTGTGGAAGGGGATGCTTTACCTTGGTTCGGTTTGGGATGCGCGTTTGCATCGTTTCGATCCGGCTCGACTGGAGTTGGGCGTGGTCGATCTGGGCTCACGGGGAGAGGGTTCGACGTTTCCGACGGGAAACGCGGAGGACCCCGATGGCACGCTGTGGATCGGCACGGCGCCAGAATCACGGCTGATTAAATACGAATCGGAGACCGGGGAATTCACGCAGATCGGGCGGATGCATGAAGAGGAAAACTATCTGTATCCTCTGGCTGGAGACGACGGGACAATCGCGGCGCTGGTGTGGGTGGTGCGCCCGCATATTGTGATGGTGGATCCGGCCGACGGGAGAACATCGGAAAGTCGGGCCAGCGATCACGGATGCTACGGACAAGTCGCAGTTTCTACGGTTATTTAAAGGAATGGACCGACGGTTGTCTCTATCGAGCCACGAAGGGGATTTTCTATTGAGGGGATTGATGATGAGTCCGGTGACGCACTTGCCGGAGCCGATGGTCGGGATTCATGCGGCGGGGGAGCATCGTTATCAGGCGGCTTACACGATGCCGGGTGGCTGGCAGGCTAACCTGGAAAATGATCGGTCGGGCCCCCCCCCGCGATCTGATGGTGACGAATGTCAATCCGCTCATTGCGACCAAGCGGCTCCACATGGATTGGGTAGGAGGCGGATCAAACATTCACGTGATCGAGGAAGGGCCGGAGGGGTATCTTTATGGCTCCAGTTATTTTCCGAATCATCTCTATCGGGCTGCGAGGGATGGAACGGTGATGGCTGATTTGGGCCAGCACAGGGTGGCGAGGGGGCAGGCCTATTCGGGCGCGACGTTGGGGGACAAATTTTATAGGGGCATCTTATCCGCAAGCGCGGTTGTTGGTTTATGATCCGAGTAGGCCGATCCGGTTCCGCGCGGGGAAAACGGATAATCCGCGAGATTTGGGGCAATTCGATGAGGTGGGGTATCGGCGCAATGCGTGAATGGCGGCGCCGGATGGACGGTTATGGATGGGCGCGGGGCCGGATTATGGACTGATCGGCGGGACGCTGACTTGGGATGATCCGGCGACGGAGAAATCGGGATCACACCGGGCAGATTGTGCCTGACCTGAGTCCGACGTCGTTGTGGTGGGTGCCGGAATCGGAGCCAGTGCTGGTCGGGCTCGGCATCGAGGTAGGCACCGGGGCGAAGGTGTCGCGGTTTGACGCCGGCTGGGCGTGGTGGGATCCGGTGAAAGATGGGTTGGCCTGGTGGGGGAATTTGGGGGTCGAAGATATGGCGGATGTCACGTCGCTGGCTCCGGCCGGCGATGGCTTGGTTTATGCGTTGATCGGGCGAGGCGATCACCTGCTCACGGCCGGGGCCCCGCCGATTGCGCCGCGGTTGGCGTTGATCGATCCGGTGGCGCGAAAGCTGATCTCAATCGAGTGGTGGCCGGAAGAGTTCGGGGCGTTGTCGTGGCATGGACATCACTCTTTGCGGGTTGCGCCGAACGGAGATGTTTATGGGGCGACAGCTTATATGATTTTCCGGATCGAACCGGGGACTTGCGCAGTGGAACGGATGTGGCAGTTGGATGAACCGGAACCTCGTTTAGGAGTGTGGATGACGTCGTTATCGCCTCACTCGATTGATATCGTGGGGCCGATCGTGGGGGACGAGAGGTTTTTCGCAACGGGGTGGAGGTTGCGCTCGATTACGTTGCCGAAGGTGGAGTGAGGGGGGTGGAGAGGCAGGATTATTAACCACGAATGGACACTGATGGCTTCGTCTACCTATGCACGGGGGCTGACGCACGGGAGTTTTCTTTAAGCCGAGAGGGTCGGGCATTAGATCATTGCGGATGCACCCTATGGACTCTGATGCGGGCTTAGCTTTAGCAGCAGCCGGAGGCGGGGGAGCATGCTGAGGCTACGCCGGCTTCTGCGGGGGTGAGACCGCATTTGTCGCCGGCGAGGCAGGCGGGGTGTGGGAGGGAGAGTCGGATAGTGATCAGCTCAGATGTGGCCTCGAATGATTCGGAAGGGAAGGCGATGGTGCGGCAGTCTTCGTGTTCGATGACGATGGGGAGATCATCCCCCCGGAGGACGGCGGCGGAGAGCTCAAAAACTTTGGCTAGTTTCCCCGCGGCGAGACGGTGATCGGTGTCGTTAGCGACCAGAAGCTGGAGTTGGCAATGAGTCGTGCTACGGGGGGTGCCGCCGCAGTCGATGAAGTCTTTTTGCACGCGCCCAATTTCTGTGACGTGAAAGTGGGCGGGAACGACGTCCGCGTCCGGGAGAACAATATGGAAGAGGGCGTCAGGATGGGCGCGAAGCGCGGCGACGAAAGCGGTGGTGTTGAACATGATGTTTGGGAAAGTGGTTACGGTAGACGGTGGATCGAGGCGGAAGGACTGCAACTCGGGAGGAGGGAAAGGTGGTCGGGTGATTGTGGGTTTCGCGGATTGTCAGGGAGAGCGAGGCGCGATTGGGTGGAGCTTATGACGCAAGATGTCGAAATAAGAGAAGAACCGATCGAGCTTTATAAAGTGCTCAAAATTGCTGGATTAGCGGCGAGCGGTGGTGAGGCCAAATTCTTGGTGGGTGAAGGGAAAGTCAGCGTGAATGGCGAGGTGGAGACGCGGAAGCGCAAGAAGATTGGGGGGGGGGATGAAATTGAGTTTGGCGGGGAAAAATTACGGGTTTGCTTGGCCAAGAGTTAATCTTCGATTTTCGAAGGAAAATGGTGATTCCCAAACGCGGATGATTTGATAAATCGAATCAGGCAATGAATCAGGTGAGTCTAATATCCGAGTTTCAACGATGGGTTGCATCTGACCCCGATCGATGGGCGGTGACGGATGGGCGGGTTAGCCTCACCTACCGGGAGCTTGATTTGGTCACGACTGCTTTGGCGGGGGAATTGCAGACTCAGGTGGGCCGGCAGGGACGAGTGGGCGTTTTGCTGCCGAGGTCGATTGAGAGTGTGGTGGCATTTTTAGCTATTTGGAAAGCGGGCGGTTCCTATGTGCCGTTGGATGAGGAGATGCCGGAGAGTCGCCTCAGGGAGTTGATTGCAGCGGTGCGCCCGGTGGCTTTGATCGGAGTGTCTGGGGCTAAAAGGGACGACGGGCTTCCTTGGTTCACGGTCGATCTTGCAGCAGGGGTGGGGGAATCTGAACCTCGCTTGATTGCGAGGGGGCGCTCGTCTGATGATGAAGCCTATGTGTTATTTACGTCGGGGTCGACGGGTCAGCCAAAAGGAGTGGCGGTGCCGGACGAGGCAATTCTTCGATTGGTCAAGGAGCCGAACTTTGTGGAGTTGAAGTCGAGTGATGTATTGCTGCATTTCGCGAGTATCTCGTTTGATGCGGCGACCTTTGAGGTTTGGGGGGCACTGTTGAATGGAGCGGGGTTGGCGGTGGTGCTGGAATCGAGGCCGTCAGTGGCGGTGATGGGCCGGTTCATCGAGGAGAATAAGTGCACGGTCGCATGGTTCACGGCGGGACTGTTTAATGTGTTGGTGGATTCGAATCCTGCGGTGCTGAAGCCGCTTCGTCACATTTTGGCGGGAGGTGAAGCCCTCTCGCCCCGTCATGTGGCGCGGGCTTATGCGGCGTTGCCGGATGTCGTGATTACCAACGGTTACGGTCCGACGGAGAACACGACGTTCACCTGTTGTTATGCCGTGCCGAGGGCGGACGATATTGCGGCGTGGAAAAGTATCCCCATCGGCACTGCGATTACCGGAACCACGGTCCATGTGGTGGCGGATGATCTCAGTCCGGTGGAGGATGGCGAGCTCGGCGAGTTGCTCACAGGGGGGGGCGGCTTGGCGCTGGGTTACGTGGATGATGCCGAGTTGACGGCGGAGAAGTTTGTTAGCTGTCCGGGGTTGGCAGAGGGGCGGCTCTATCGCACCGGAGACATTGTTTTTCGGCGTCCGGATGGGTTGATTGAATTTGTCGAACGAAGGGATGATCAGGTAAAAATCAATGGCTTCCGCATCGAACCAAACGAAGTGGCTTTCCAGTTAAACAAACACGAGCAGATCGATGAAACGATCGCGGTGGCGCAACGATTATCCACCGGAGGAAAGCGGCTGGTCGCCTACGTGGTGGAAGCGGCGGGAGCGACTGCTCAAGAATCGGATTTGAAAGCCTGGCTGAAGGAAACACTGCCGCTTCAAATGATTCCGGCCCGGGTGATATTGATGGATTCGTTCCCGCTGAATGCGAACGGAAAGGTCGACCGTAAATTACTGCCAAATCCGTTCAAAACGGAGGCGGTGATTGAGCGCGTTACGGCCGGTGATTCAGGGTCGTCGGAACGTGATTTTTTGAAATTAGGGGCAGAGGTTTTGCAACTCCCCACGGTTGACCCCGAGCTTAGTTTTACGGCGCAGGGGGGGGATTCGTTGACGGCGATGACTTTGTTGGCGCGCTGGGAGCAGATGTCGGGTCGAGCGTTGAGGGTGGGAGATCTTTTGATGCATCAACCGATTCGAGGGTGCGCGACTCGGGCGGTGCGAGCTGAGCGGGTGGATGGCGGGACCGAACAAGGGGAGATCTTATGGGGGGATACGGCGACCGGCCCGCTGAGCGTGTCACAAGAACAGATTTGGTTTCAGGCGAAATCACGCCCTGAATCCTTGGCTTACAATGTGAATTGTCGGATCGATTTTGGCGCGAAATTGAATCGAGTAGCACTGCAGCAGAGTATGGATGAAGTCTTCCGGACTTATGCCATTTTGCACGCGGTGTTGGTGCCGGACGATCGGATTGGCTCACCCCATTGGGAATGTAGGCCGGAATTGCCGTTGCCGTGGGAGTTGGTCGATCTGAGTGGCTTAACGCCGGATGAGGGCAAGGCGGAAACGGCGCGGCAAATCGAGGCGGCCATGCAGGTGCCGTTCGAGCTACTGGGTGCGGTTTTTATTAAGTGGTATGGGTGGATACAACCCGGCGGTGAATTGGTCGTGCTGCAGTGTGAGCATCATTTGATCCACGATGGATGGAGTCTGGAGCGGATTCTCCGAGAGTGGTCAAACCGTTACGACGGATTGGTGGGGAAAGCGGGATGGAATGATTTGGGGAAAGGTGAAGCCCGTTCGTATTTTGATTTTTGTCGATGGCAGCATCAGCTTTTGGGAAGCGCATCGGGTAAAAAATCGCTCCAATTTTGGAAGCAGAAGTTGACGGATATGCCTCACGGTAGTTTCCCGGTCGAAAACACCGGGGTGAGAGACGAGGAGAGTGGAGGGGTGCTGCGGGAAGAGATACCGAGCGAATTGGTGGCGCGGATTCATCGTTTTTCGACGGCGGAAGGAATGAGTCAATTCGAGGTTTACCTCGCGGCATTTGTGGGGATGTTGAGTGAGGAGATCGGTGGAAAAGAAATTGGATTAGGGATCGGGGTTGCTAATCGATCCCAGCTCGAATTTTCCGAAACAGCGGGCATGTTTGTCAATATGGTGGCGATGCGGATCGCGCGCGAGAAGTGGAAAGAGTCATGGTGGAGTTTTCGAAATCGCGTGGCCGAGTCGCTGCGCGAAGTTCTACCTCATCAACACATTCCGTTCGAAAGAGTCGTGAGGGAGTTGAATCCTGAGCGTTTGGCGGGGCGCAATCCGTTTTTCGAGATCTTGTTCTCGATGCACCAGCGCGGGTCGCGGAAAGAGAGTTTCGGGGGCAATTTGAGCTACTTCGAAGAAGCGCTGGATAATCGATCCTCCAAGTTTGATTTGACGGCATTTCTCATTCAGGAGCCGGGAAAATCGAAGGCAGACGCTTCGAGAATCTGGGTCAGGTGGGAGTACCGGCGGAGTCGGTTTAAAGCCCGGACGATGCGAAGACGGTTCCGGCGTTTTGTCGAATTGCTCGAGGTCAGTCTCGTTCACCACGAATGGGTGCGTTGGGGGCGGGCGAACCCGGGCAAATCGTCGCCCGAGCTCCGGGTGCAAAAACGTCGGGCGGCGGCGGATGCGAAAGCGCACGACATCGAATCAAATCTGGTGGCGACAATCATTGCGCAGTGGAACCCCCATTTTCCGAACGAAGAGATTTTGGCGGACTCTAATTTTTTTCATATCGGAGGCCACTCCTTGCTGGGCTTGGAACTTCTGGCATCGATGGAGAAGTTCTTCGATCGAGCGTTGCCGATAAATTCGCTGTTCGAGGCTCCGACGCCGTTGGCCTACGCGCGTCTCATGATCACGGGGAGTGAAATGCCCCCAGTTTCACTCACTCGACTCAACGAGACGGAAGGCAATCCGATGATCTTTATCCATGGATGGAAGGGGGAAATTTTCGGGTTCATGGGTCTGGCTCAAGTGCTGGAAGGCCGGGTCGGTGCGATGGGACTGCATACGAGTCCAGGATTTCTCAACCAAGCCAAGGGGATGGATGAGTTGGCCGCTCTGTATGCCGCCTACATCGATGAAAAATTGAATCTCCCAACGTATCGGTTATGTGGATATTCGGTGGGAGGTATTTTTGCATGGGCGACGGCGTTGGCCCTACAAAAGCGGGGCAAGTCCGTGGAGACGCTCATGATGATTGATAGTCGCCCCTACCACCTACCCAAACTGAAGAACCTTTGGACGCACCGAAACTGGGCGATTGATCAAGTTAAAAAACGCTACTATGAGCTGCAAGAAAAGGGAGTGGGCCAGCTTGGAAGTATCCTCGGACGAGGGGTGCGGACATTAATTTATCGGGCGAAAAGGAAGGTTAACCTGGGGGCAGAGATGGTGCACCAGCCGGCGTGGCCAAAAGGCGTAGAGAGTGACCTGACGCAGGCATTGGCGACGCATTGGCTGCATCGTGAGTATGCGGGTGAATTGGATATACTTTGGTCGGCAGACACGAAAGTTGATTTGGAGTCGGCTTGGAGTTTTTGGTCGAAAGGAAAGGTCCGCATTCACCCCATCGCGGGACCGCATCTGGAGTTGCTCGAGTCTCCGTATGTTCAGTTGGTGGCTGACTCGATTGAGCAGGCTTTGGCTCAAAAAATGAAGGTTCGTGAGGCGGCCGTCGCGGAAAAGAGGGACTGAATTTTCATGGAGAAAATTGATCAAACTGGGAGATAGAGGCTGGTTGTTTTCGAATGATGCGGTCAATCTGGCACTGCTTTGCGTATTGTTACCCCCTTCGTTGTTACGTGTGCCCTGATGACCGGAGTTTTCGCGGCGGCGGATGAAATCGAGTCGTCGCTGGTGAGCGATGCGAAGGTGAAGTTAAGAGACGATTGGCGAACGGCGACAAACTGGGAACAGATTCATGCTGCGGAGGTGATGATTTTTCTGGGTGAGGGCGACAAGGCCCGGGAGGAAATGCTCGCGAAACGAGACGATCGAGAACAGGGGGTATCGCGGATTGGGGTGTGGCGGGTGTTGGCGCGCACGGCTCCGGATCCCGCAGATCGGCAACGCTGGGTGGATAAGATTGGAGCGGTGTTCTTGGACGAGTCCGCGCCGGATCGATTGCAGGCGATCGAGACGCTGGCTAAGCTCAAGGAGGCTGGGACGGAGGAGATTCGGGCGGAGGCGCGTCCGTGGTTGGAGAGCGATGATCCGATCAAGTTTTTTGTGGCGGGGTGGTTTTTGGCAGAGGCGCATGATCAGGGAGCGGTTGAGCGCGTTTGGGGAATGTTGAGCTCGGACGATGCCACTACGCGGAGGCGGGGCGCCTATGCGCTGAGTCGGTTGGGAGTGATGCGGCCGGATCGATTGCGGAGACTGGCTGAGGTCGTGGATGCCGAAGACGATGATTCAATTGCGGCGCCCTATTTATTGGCGGCTGGGCTTAACTTGAAGGCGGATCCGGCGCGCCGGGCCCACTGGGTGACGCGTTTGCAGCGGGTGGCCGAGACTGCGACAGCGGGAGCGCAACTGGAGGCGGCCCGCGCGTTGCGGCATGAGGTCACGGGGGCGGATTTAGCCGGATGGGAAACGCGGCTAATGGCCGATGGGGTGGATGCCCGATTGAGTGCGGCGTGGATGATATTGCATCCGCAGCTGCGAGATAACTGACCTGACTTTTATTACTTATGAAACTATCCCAAGTCCGACAAAAACTCTCGCGAGGCGAAACTGTTTGGACGGCCAAGGTTAACACTTGGGCGCCCGATGTGATTGAGCTGATTTGCTCTCATGGATTCGACGGTATCTGGTATTGTCTCGAACACAACAAACTGAACCCGGAGACGGTGACGGAGGCGATTCGGGCCACGCGCTTGTCGGGGGTTGATGCGATCATGCGGGTGAAACCGAGTAATTACTCCGATTTATTGTGGCTGTTGGAAACCGGCGCACGCGGGATCATGTTGCCGCGAGTGCGGGATGTTGAGGAGGTGAAGAATCTAGTCGAAATGATGAAGTTCCCGCCGCTCGGTCGGCGCGGTTACGATGGGGTGCAGTCCGAGGCGAATTTCGGGCGAGCGAAACCAGCAGACTATATGGCGACGGCGAATGCCGAGAGTTTCTTGGTGGTGCAGATTGAAGAGCCGGAGATTGTTTCGCAGATTGATGCGGTGGCGGCAATACCGGGAGTGGATGTGCTGTTCGTGGGGCCGGGAGACTTGACTCTTTCCATGGGGAAATTTGGCCAAACGAGTGATCCCGAAGTGCTCGCGATCATGCAACAAGTGGCGGATGCGTGTCGGCGTCATGGCAAGACGGCGGGGATTCCGTGTGCGCCGGAAGATGTGCCGAAGTATCACGCGATGGGGTTTCGGTTTTTTAACGTGATCAGCGATTTCCGGATGTTGTTTGACGGATTGAATCGGACGGCAGAACGCATGAAAACGGTGGGGTTCCCGATAAATGGATGAGGCGACGACCCTCAGCGGAGGCGGACTGCAGGCACTCGATTGGGTGGTGATCGCGGGTTACCTCGCGGTGGTGCTAGGTTTGGGGTGGATGTATTCGCGGCGGGAAACGGATAGTCGAGACTACTTCATTGCGAGCCGTCGGCCAATCCCGCCATTGCTGGTAGGAATTTCGCTCTACGCGACGTTGATGAGCACGATTACTTATCTAGGAAAACCGGGGGAGATCATGAACCGGGGTCCGATGCTGGCAATTGGGCAAGTCCTCACGATACCGTTTGTGTATTGGATTGTTGGGCACGTAATTATTCCTCGCTTGATGAAGGAGCGGGTCACCAGCGCCTACGAATTGTTGGAGCTGCGATTGGGCGCGAGTGTGCGTTTGCTGGGCGCGGGGTTATTTGTGGGGTTGAGGCTCATCTGGATGGGGTTGCTCATCTACTTGGCTTCGGTGGCATTGACGGTGATTTTCGGGATCGACCCGAAGTGGACGCCGATGGTCTCGCTGGTGACGGGGTTTGTTGCGGTGATTTACACGTCGATTGGCGGGATGCGAACCGTGATTATCACGGATGCGATTCAGTTTGGCTTACTGTTCTTGGGGGCGCTGTTGATCATCGTGATCGTGACGGTGCAGCTGCGGGGCTTTGGGTGGGTGCCGACGGAGTGGTCGCCGCATTGGGATAAGCAGCCGTGGATCACTTTTGATCCGCACGTGCGGGTGTCGATGTGGGGCACGTTTGTTTCGATGGGGTTGTGGGCGGTGGCCACCGCCGGAGGGGATCAGACGGCGGTGCAACGTTATATGACAACGGGAAATGTGAAGGCGGCGCGGCGTTCGTATCTGGTTAATGCGATCGCGATGGTATCCGTTTCAGTATTACTCTGTGGACTGGGGCTCGCGTTGTTGGGGTTTTATACCCAAGTGCCGGGGGCGTTGGGCGAAGGGATGACGATTGCGGCGGATGCGGATAAGCTGTTCCCGTATTTCATCGCGAATCACCTGCCCGTCGGTTTGGCCGGGCTACTGGTTTCGGCGGCGATTGCGGCGGCGATGTCGAGTGTGGATTCGGGGGTGAATTCGATCACGGCGGTGACGACGAGCGACTTTCTGCCGCGGTTGGGATGGAAGCCTACCAGTGTCCGCGGAACGATGTTGTTCACGAAGTTGCTGGCGTTTGGGATTGGGGCGATGGTGGTGGTCGCGAGCATGTTTATGCAGCATGTGCCGGGTAACTTTATCGGGATGACAAGCCGAACCGCGAACTTGGTGGTGGTGCCGTTGTTTGTGCTGTTTGTGCTGGCGCTTTGGGTGCCGCGGGCGACGCCGGTGGCGGCGTGGTTGGGGGCAGCCTACGGGCTCACGGCGGCGACCTTTATCGCGTTCTGGGATGGGCTCACGGGTGGTGAGGTGATCAGTTTCCAGTGGATGGGGGCCGGGGCCTTGGTGGCGAATCTGGTGGTGGGTTTGGGACTCAGTTTTTGGGGTCCACGGAGGGAAGACCGGAGGGGCTCACTGGTGGTCGGGGCGGTGGGAGCGGGACTGTTGGGCCTGATCGTGGTGGGGTTGATGTGGTGAGACGGAACCAGCTAGGGAGCTCGGTCCGGAATATTACGGGGGGAATAATTAGTCGAATAAGCGGTCTCATGAGTTGAGGCTAGCGTAGCTTCTTTGTGTCTCATGAGTATTTCCTTTGATCGTTTTTGTTTTGGAGTGGGTCTGATGATGGGTGTCGGGGCTACGAGTCTATCCATTTAGGCAGCGGACTGGTCCCTGTTTTGGACGGGGGGCGAAGCGCATTCCGAGTCGATTACCGACCGGAGGTTCAATTCGGCCAGAATTACTCCTTACAGGATGGAGCTCGTCGTCCGGTGGCTTATCCGCTGGTCCGTGGTCACGGCCTGTCATTTCTAGCGCGATACACGGGCTATCTCGAAAACCAGGATGTGACCAAACTCGATCGGGATGCTCAGTTGGCCTATTGGCTGAATGTGCGAAATTTGCTCGTGGTGCAGGCGATTGCGGATTTGGGGCCAGGGAGTGATATTGCCCAAGACCGCGGCACGGCGGATCAACTGGGGCCGGTATGGACGCAGCCACGTTTCACGATTGGAGACGTGACGGGATCGATTGATGATATCGAGCGGCGAATTCTGATCAAAGGTTGGGATGATCCACGGATTCTTTATGGGCTCTATCAAGGAACAGTAAATGGTCCGGCGTTTTCGGCGATGGCGTTTGAGGCCCAGGCAGTTTATGCGCAGTTGGACGGGGCGGCGAAACAGTTTGTCAATTCGAGGGCCGGGGTGAGAGTGAGTCGGGGCAAGGCCCGGATTTCGCCGATTTTTAGTTAGGATAAAAATGAATTTTTCGGAGGCGATGATACACAACTCCGGAGGCATCTGGGCAACTATGTCGAAGGGGCTCTCGCGACAAAACTCGCGAAGGCCAAGAAACTGGAGATCCAAAAGCTCGGCTCGAAGATTGAGAGTTTTCAGCCGCGGAAGATCGGGATTTTCGCCACTGAATTTGAGAAGGTTCACCGGGAAGAAAGCGGAGGACCGGATGAATTTTTCGGTCCAGGGTCCTGATCGATTGAGATCTTAAATTCAGGATAAAATAACGGTGACGCAAAAATCAGATCTCTCTGCTCGCCAAGCGTTGGGAGTCGCCGCGTGAGTTGGGTTGGAGGGAGTGGGGTTGGTGCGCTGGTGGGCACCGGCGATTGAAGAGGGCGGACAACTAGATGTAGAACTGGTGGTCAGTTACATTGGCGGGGCGATGCTGATGGGTGCGAGTTTGGTTTGGGCGATGCTCCGAGTGGCTGATCTTCGGCCGTCGAAATTGATTTGCGGGGGAGTGATTTTGGTGGGCTTAGCGGCCCGATTGATCCTGATCGGGTCGGTGCCGGTTTTGGAGGATGATTGGTATCGTTATCTTTGGGACGGTGCGGTGGTCGCGACGGGAACGGATCCTTACGCATGGGCGCCAGCGGAGGCGGTGGGAGAGGGAGGGGGCCGCGACGATAAATCAGCGAAGGAAACCTCGGAGTTGAGCTGTTTGCGGGAGATAGCGCAGGAGTATACGCCGTATCCGCAGCGCATTAATTATCCGTTGGTGAAAACGATTGATCCTCCGGTGGCTCAGGTGGGGTTTGGGCTGGCGGCAAGCTTGAAGCCGTTCAGTTTGGATGCGTGGCGTCTAATACTACTGGGGTAGACCTGGTGGCGTTGGGGTTGGGGCTTTGGGCGCTGAGAGCGTATGGGCGATCGCGGCTTTGGATAACCGGGTATTGGTGGAACCCCGTGGTGATTTTGCAGGGGTTCAACGCCGGCCATATGGATATTTTGGTGGCGCCAGCGGTGTTTGCGCTGGTGCGTTTGGTGGTGCGTCCGCGGCCGAAAGTGGCCATGGTTGTTTTGGCCTTGGCGACAACGATTAAGCTTTGGCCGGCGCTGTGGCTGCCGGTCGTCGTGAGGTCCCAGGGAGGAAACTGGAAACGAGCGATGGGATGGGGTTTGGGGTGGTGGCCGTGGTTTTGATGTATCCACAAATTCGACACTGGTCGGATCCAGACCAGGGATTATCGGTCTATGCGGTTGACTGGCGCCGGCATGCATTTTTGTTTGGAGTGCTCGCTGATGGAATTCTGGCGGGGGTGGCTCAGCCGGGGCAGGAGGTGTGGTGGTTGGTGACGGCGATAGTGGTGACCGTCTCCGTGGGTATGACGCTGCGGATGGAACCGAATCAACGGGGTGCACTGACGACAATGGCGGTGAGTCTTTTGGCGTTGTTACTGCTCTCGCCGACGGGCTACCCGTGGTATCTCATTGGGGTGGCTCCGTTGTGGTGTTTTCTCCAATGGCGAGGGTTGGCAGCGCTGATGGGGCTGGTGCCGCTTTACGCGACACGATTTCTCGGAGGTGATGATCACGCTCTCTACATTTGGATCGTGCTGCCGGTCACGTTTGGCGTGCCGTTGATCTTCTTTTGGCGAGATTGGCTGAAGCGCCCACCGATGGAGTCTGCGATGGAAAAACTGGCTAACTAGTTAGCGGTCGTGCAGAAGGTTATGGATGGTTTGGAGCAAGTCTTCGGTCGCAAACGGTTTCACGAGACACGCGTCGCCGAATCGCGTTTGCTTGCTGGGAGGAGTGAAGCTGCTGCTATCGCTGCCGCTGACCTCGATCACGGGCATCTCGGGCTTGGTTAATCTGATCCGGCGGGTGAGCTCGTCTCCAGCAGTAATGGGCATATCCCGGTCCGTCACGACGAGGGAAATGTCGGCGGACCGGTCAGCGAATACGTTCCAAGCAATTTCGCCGTCTGCGGCGGTAATGACTTTAAAGCCGTGAGCGTTGAGGGTGGCCTCCACAATGTCTCGCACCGGTTCTTCATCATCGACAACGAGAATCAGCTCACCGTTACCGCGAAGAGAATCCGTTGGTGGAGCGCCGGAGACGAGAATCGATGAGGCCGCTTGATTCTCGGCGGGAAGGTAAACGCGGAAAGAGGTGCCCTGGTCTTTCGCGGTTTGGAGGGTAACAAATCCGTGATGCGTCGCGATAATTCCTTGCACGGTAGAAAGGCCAAGACCGGTGCCCTTATCCTTGGTTTTGCTGGTGAAAAATGGTTCCCAGATACGTTCGACAATTTCAGGAGGAATGCCGGTGCCGGTGTCGGTGACCTGGAGCACAACCCAATTACCGGGCTTGGCGTCGAGGCCGGGTTGGGTGGTCAGAATTGAATGAATGTCTGCCTCGTCGAGGGACATGTTCTCAGCCGCCAAGCGGAGGGTTCCGCCCTCGGGCATAGCGTCGCGAGCGTTGACGAAAAGGTTGAGGAAAATCTGATGTATTTGGGTGGCGCTTCCCGAGATGGTCCACAGGTCTGGGGGTAGGTTGCAGTCAATCGTGATTGATTTGGGAAAGGTTTCCCTGGCTAGATTGCTCAGTTCCTGAAGGAGTTCAGCGATGGCAACACTCTGATGTGCGCCGCCCAAATCATGGGCGAAACCGAGGATTTGGCGCACTAAACTGGCTCCGCGGTTCACGCTTTTTTCCAGCGTATCGAGGAGTCGCAGGTCGCTTGCGGCGGTGATATTTCTGCGCAGGAGCTCTCCGGTCATGCCAATGGGGGCGAGGACGTTGTTGAAATCGTGAGCGATACCGGCGGCGAGCATGCCGAGACTCTCGAGCCGCTGCGCGCGGAGGAACCGTCGTTGTAGTAGTTGTTTCTCCGTGCGGTCCTCGGCGACGACGAGGCGGGTGGCGCGTCCGAGGAAAGTCAGCCGACGAACGTTTACTTCGACGTCCAGCATACTGCCGTCCTTGCAGAGATGCCGCCAACTGTGGTCGCCGGATTTGGTGACTTGGGGATTCAGGAGTCTTTTTTGCAGATCCTCCCAGTCTTTTAGCGGGTGGAGATCGAGAATTCTGAGACCGAGGAATTCTGTCTCGGTGTAACCATAGGTTTTAATCGCGGTATCGTTAACCGCGATAAACCGCAGGGTTTTCTCGTCGGAGAGCCACATCGGTAGGGGATTATGGTCAAACAGGAGACGATAGCGTTCTTCGCTTTCGAGGAGTTTTTCTTCGGCGAGTTTCTGATGGGTGATATCTTGGAAAACACCGGTGAGTTTGATGGATTTTCCGTGTTCAATGGTCACCACACACGTGGCGCGAACGTGAATGAGGCGCCCTTTGGTGGTGTAGGTTTCGAGCATTAGATCGAAGCCCCGACCGTGACGGCTGGCTGCGTCTAATGCGGCCGAAATTTTCTCGCGAGATTCCGGCGGATAAAAACTCAAGCCGGCATCGACCGTGGGGTTGAACTCAGCCGGGGAAGTTTCGTGCAAACGATAGGTTTCGGCGGTCCAATAGAGGTCGTTGGTTTTTAGGTCGAGTTCCCATCCACCGAGTCGGGCGATTGATTGGGAGGTTTCGAGCAGGAGGTTGCTTTTACGGCGTTCGGTTTCCGCCCGGTTGCGGGCTTGGAGGAGCAAGGAGGTGCTGATCCCGGTGGTGGACAGCGTGAGAATGAATACCCAGATCGCGGTAGGGTTGTGCTCATGGAAGGAACCCAATTCGCGAGCTGACCCCAGCAGGGTTTGAGCGGCGAACATAGCGACGAGCAGTAGCGCGGCATGCAGGCCGAAACGAATGCCGCCCCAAAGGACAAAGCCGAAAGGAACATAGACGAAGCTGGCGGGGTTTACGCCAGCGGGTTCATGCCCCATGAAAATTATTTGCCCCGCGAGCCAGCTCAAAACCACGGCGATGATCGCTTCGATTTTTTGGGTGCGAGAGAATTGCGTGAGGAGGGGCTGTCGCCAAACGAGCAGGAAGGGCACGAACAGAAGTATGGCCAAGAGGTCGGCCCTCCAAAATTCCCACATGGTGTTGCCCAGAGTAATCGGGAATTGGTTCATGCCAGCCAACCAAAGTGACCCCGCTCCGCCAACGGCATTGACGAGACTCCCGCCGGCCCCAGCGAGGACCAGCCAAAGGTAGTCGTGGACTCGGGTAAATTTGGGATTGAATCCGGGTAAACGTTGAAGGATTACTCCCGTCAGGACCGCGGCGATCGTCTTGCTGGTCGCACCGCCCAGCGCGCCGAGGGCTATATTCACGGTGGATAGAAAGGGGGCGCCGATAACATAGTCCCCGAGGAGGGCTCCCACAAAAATCGCGGGCCAATACTTTTTGCCGCCCAAGATGATGGCAGTCACGCCCAACGCATGAGGTAGCCAGACCATCGAGCCGTGCAGGATGAGCCAAAGATGGCTCAGACAGAGCTTCATCAATCCCGCGTAGAGCACGGCAACGCCGATCAGTGGGAGCAGGTCTCGACGGTTGTAAACGGCCGCTGAACGTTGGGGGAGGGAATCGGGGATGGCCAGTCTGGGGCGAGGGCTAGAAAGCTGAGATCGAAAAAAATGGTTTTGAGATCGCTCCTCGATTTGTCGAACAGATTGAGATCTGAGTGGTCAGTTTCACTAATAATCAAGATCTCCGTTGCTTATTTTTTCGCGGTCTGTTAACCAAACGTGGTTTCGTCCTCGGGATGATTGTCGATAAGAGGGGGTCAGGAGGAGGGCAGGCTTAAGGTGTTAGCTTAGTAGAACTTGGTGACGAGGGCTCCGGTGGTGTCGCTAAAAATCAATACGGTATCCGCTTCGTCCAATCCTTCGAAGGTGATGCCTAACTGGTGGTTCACGATATCACCGATATCGATAGCCAGATCGTTGATGAATACCCGGGTGATCTCGCCCTGCCGGATGCCCCGGACCGCTAAATCAGCGGCCCAGCGGCGAAAATCGGTGGTGGGCTCGATCGGCGAAATAATGCGTTGGATATTCTCGGTGGGGAGGTCAGGGCGGCGAGAGGGTGAGGCGGAGGTGTTCACGGAGCGTTCCGCTTCGAACATGGTGAGACGATCGAGAATCGAAACTTCAGGAGAAGTGGTTCGAGGCCGGGAAGGCGGCGGCGCGCCGGCGGACATATCTTCGAAATCAATCTGCGCGATGATCAGATGTTCGGGAAGGTTGATCGCGTTTAGCGAAGGACCGGCCAGTGAGTTGGCGAAGTCGACTCGACTCTCACTGGCGGCAACGACGGCGCGAGTTTGTTGGACTAATTGAGCCGCTTTGGCGGGGGGGGAGACTTCGGCCGACGGGGCCGCACCGAGTGCAACCAAGGTGGATTCAACGACCGGGACTGATCTGAAAAAGTAGCTGTAGCTGGCGTAACCCACTCCCATCATCACTGCGATGGGGATGAACTTGGTGCTGAGGCGAAAAAGTTTGGAGGCGAGTTCGAACCCGATCCACCGGGCCGGAGGCACGAACGGAGGGGCGGTGGTGCCGAGCCCGTGGAAGGTGGCGGAGGTGGATGGGATGCCTTGCGGCGGCCTAGTAGCGGATAACGCGGGAGGAGGCGGCGGCCGCCAAGGTCTTTGGGGCGAGGATGGGTCAGGAACGCCGATGAGAGTCGATCCGGTAATAATCGGAGGCACACTGCTCCCGGGAGGAGGAGGTTTTGGGGGTAGGTATGTTTTGGGGTAGTCCAACTCGCCACTCATGTGAGGTTTGAGCTAGGTGAATGTAAAGAGAGGGCAAATTTTAAGGATAAAATATAAATTTTTTACACTCTATCGACAAATTGCTTCCGGCTAGCGAGCCCGTTGACGCGTCTCGATGGTGGATTGGGACGAGGCAAGTCACGGTTTTAGAGCGAGACAGCATGAGGCGGGTGGCTTAGCTTATTCGTCATGAAGATCAAAGTCATGGGTGCAGCGGGTGGTGAAGTGACGGGGTCTTGTTACCTCGTCGAAACAAAGCAGGTCCGCGTCGCGGTGGATTGCGGCATGTTTCAAGGCTCGCGCGAAGCGGATGAGCTTAACCGCCGGCCGCCGGTCGAAGATGTCGCGGGCCTCGATGCGTTGGTATTGACGCATGCGCACCTCGATCACGTGGGTCGCATCCCGGTGCTGGTGAAGGCGGGTTATCGCGGACCGATTTACGCGACGGCGGCGACGGTGGAATTGATGATGATTATCTTGGAGGATTCCGCGCGTATCCAGATGAGTGATATCGAGCGGGTGAACCGAAAGCGCAAGCGGGCGGGCGAGGAGCCGCTGGAGCCGCTGTATGGGCCGGATGATGTCGAGCCGGTGCGGGGAATGACCAGGGTTGTCAAAGTGGGCACGCCGCAAGTGATCGCGGCGGGGATTACGGCGCATTATTTTGAGGCGGGGCACATGCTGGGTTCGACAAGCATCGAGCTTAAGGTCGAAGAGGATGGGGCGACAAAGACGGTGGTGTTTTCCGGCGATTTGGGACCGGCGGATCGCCCCGTGTTACGCGACTTCGAGACGCTGGCGCCGGCTGATTTGGTCATCATGGAATCGACCTACGGAGATCACAATCACCGGCCTTACGCGGACACGGTGGAGGAGTTCGAGGCGATCGTGCGTAAGGTGGCGAAGGCGAAGGGGAAGATTCTGGTGCCGACGTTTGCGGTGGGACGTTCGCAGCAGATTATTTATCATCTGGCGGTAATGTTTCACGAGAAACAGGTGCCGGTATTTCCGGTGTATCTCGATAGCCCGATGGCGCTCAAAGCGACGAAGGTTTATCAGAAACATCCGGAGTTGTTTGACGATGAGATGGTGGCGTATCGGGAGCACGGATTATTCCCAATTAGCGGCGGCTATTTTAAGCCGAGTGAAACTGCGAATGAGTCCCGCGCGCTCAACCATATCGATGGACCGTGTGCGATCTTAGCGGGCGCAGGAATGTGTAACGCGGGCCGGATCCTGCATCACCTGAAACAAAATCTATGGAAGCGGGATACGCATGTGCTCATCGTGGGTTACCAAGGGAATGGCACCTTGGGACGGCGGCTGGTGAACGGCGAACCGTATGTGAAGATCTTCGGCGAGAAAATCATCGTGCGCGCGCAGGTTCACACCATGGGCGGATTCAGTGCGCATGCGGATCAATCGGAATTGTTGAAGTGGTTCGCGCCGTTGGCCGCGCATCGACCGCGCGTCTATCTGACGCATGGAGAAGACAAGTCACGCGAGCCGTTAAAGAAACTGATTCAGGAAAAGTATAATATCGAGGCGGGGCTGCCGGCGATCGGGGATGAGATCACGCTCTGAGGACGTTGGTTTTGAGTTGGCCGGCGAAGGGCGATCCGCGAACGCGGAGCCATCGGCGGGGGGGGCTAGAAGTTGTAGAACTCTTTGCCGTAGGTTTCTTCGAGGTGTTTGAAGTGCGATTCGTCGGCGTTGCTGCGGTAAGGAATTGGTTCAGGGAAAGGTCCCTTTGATTCATGAAGAGCGTTCATGGCGGCGAGCATGGTGGCGACTCTTTCGGGGTGCGCGTCGGCGAGGTTGTTGAGCTCGGCAGGGTCGTTGCGGAGGTTGATGAGGAGGAGGGGATGCGGGGCGACGCCTTTTTTCCAGCGCGACCCCCTGAAGCCCTTGAAGGCGAGTTTGATTTTCCAGTCACCTTCGCGAAATCCTTCGAGTTTGTTGTTGGGGTCGTAGAACAGGAACTCGTCGCCGGTGCGGGTGCCAGTGCCTTGAAAGAGGGGCAGTAGTGACTCGCCGTCGTAGGCGCGGTCGAGGGGAAGGGAGGCACCGCTGATGTCGGCGGCGGTGGACATCCAGTCCATCATCGTCGCAACGCCCTCGTGAGTTCGTCCGGCCGCGATCACGGCAGGCCACATGGCGACGGTAGGGACGCGTTGACCGCCATCGAAAGTGAACATTTTACCTTCGCGGAGGCCGCCGGCGGAACCACCGTGATCGCGCATGACGTGCCAAGGGCCATTGTCGCTGCTGAAGACAACGAGGGTGTTTTCGAGCAAGTTTTGTTCTGCGAGGGTGCGGAGAATTTCGCCAACGCTCCAGTCGAGTTCCTGGATGACATCGCCGTAGAGACCACTCTCCGAACTGCCCTCGAATGCAGGTGAAACGTAGAGAGGCACGTGGGGCATGGAATGGGCGACGTAGAGGAAGAATGGTGCATCGGCGTGGCGCTCAATGAAGTCGGTGGATTTCTCGGTGTAGGTGCGGGTGGTGAAGTGTTGGTCGACGTCGAAGTCCACGACCTCGTTGCCTTCGATGTAGACGGTGCTCATCATGTCGTTGCTGTAAGGGATACCAAAATACTCATCGAAACCGCGTTGGAGCGGGAGGTATTTATGGTGATGACCGAGGTGCCATTTGCCGACGATACCGGTGGCGTATCCGCGGGTTTTGAGTAGGTCGGCCATGGTGATTTCTTCGGTTGGCATGCCGGTGAAAGACTCGGGAAAGAAGACGTTGACGATGCCCATGCGTTGGGGGATGCGGCCGGTGAGCAGGCCAGCGCGGGAGGGCGAGCAGACAGAAGATGCGGAGTAGAAGTCGGTGAACTTGATCCCCGCCGAGGCGAGGCGATCGATGTGGGGCGTTTTGATGTGAGTCGCGCCGAAGCTACTGAGATCACCGTAACCGAGATCGTCGGCATAGATGATGATGATGTTGGGCGGGGTGGCCGCTGGTGCCGCGATGGAGGCGGACGAAAGAAGGAGGCTTCCGAGTAAGGTCAGCAGGGAGGCAAAAACGGTGCGGGGTAGCATGACGGCACAAAAGGCCAAAGCGGCGGGGGCGTCTATGGAATTTATCAGCGCGCGACCGGATTGACCTTCGATCAAAATGTCTAAGAGTGGAGCAGGTTCGCTCGTTACTTCCCCGCTTTTGCATCCCCCTATGAAGACTTCCCGCTTTTTTTCACTTGTTTTTGGTTTTGTGCTCCTCGCTGGTTTTTCCGTCGCGGCGATTAGTCCCAAGGGATTGCCGGATGGGTTTACGACGTTGGAAATAGGCGACGCGGCGCCGGACTTCACGCTGCCGGGCACGGACGGGAAGACCTATAGTTTGGAAGACTTTGGCGGCACCGAAGTTTTGATGGTTTACTTCACGGGAACGCATTGCCCGGTGTCGCACGGAGCGATGGGGCGGATGTTGAAACTGGTTGATGATTTTAAGGGCAAGAGTTTCTCGTTCGTGGCGATAAATCCGAATCATTCGTCGGGACTGCGGCCGGATGAATTTGGGCATACCGACTACGATGAGACCTTTGCGGATTCCAAGCGTTATGCGGAAGACTACGGTTGGACGTTTCCGTTTCTTTACGACGGGGATACGCAAACGGTGGCGCGCGCTTACGGTTGTTTGGCAACGCCGCACGTGCTGATTTTCGACGGTGAGCGCAAGTTGCGTTATAACGGTCGGCTCGATGATTCGCGATTCGCGGATGAATCGACGGTCAAGCATCCCGACGCGCGGAACGCGGTGGAGGCTTTGTTGGCTGGCAAGCCCGTGCCGGTGGAAACCACGCGACCTCATGGTTGTTCAACCAAATGGATCGAACGCGGACTGCATGTGGCGGAAGAGGAACAGCACTGGCAGGCGATTGAGGCGACCGTTGAGAAAATCGATGCGGCGGGCGTCGCGGCGCTTCGCCGTAATGGCACGGAAAAGCTGCGGTTGATCAATGTATGGGCGACGTGGTGTGGTCCGTGTGTCGAAGAGTTCCCTGACCTCACGGCTATGGCCCGAAAATTTAGTCGGCGCGAGTTTGAGCTCATCACGATCAGTCTCGATGAACCGAAGCAGATAAGCCAGGTGCAGCGTTTCTTAAGCAAAAATCGGGCGGTGATGAGTGATAAGTTACGTCAATCGGTGGAGAAGGAAGGCCGTTCGACGAACAATTATCTCTACACCGGTGCGAGTGTCGACGAGCTAGCGGAAGTGTTAGATGAGGATTGGCCGGGCCCGATCCCCTACTCGGTCCTCGTTGATCAGAACGGGAAAGTGCTCTACAAGAAACTCGGTAAGATTGATCCCGAAGTGGTGCGTCAGGAAATTCTTGATACGCTGACGCGACATTACCCTGCTCCAGCGAACTAGGACGACCCGTGGCTCACGGGCGGACGCTCAAGGTGCGGTGCAAGGAGTCGAGCGGTAAAGTTCGACCCAAGGTTGGGGCGAGCCCGATCGGAACTAAAATCGTTTTCGCCAGAGAGGGCTCCGTCCCCGCGCCATCTGAGCCTGGGTCGTTGGTTAGGGGGTTACGAATCTAAGAACGCCGCTGGGACTGCCGTAAGGAACGGTAGGCGATCCTCCCGACGGGACCGTTTGCTCGGTTCGAGCCTTGGGGGGGGGGCGCAGCCGCCCTTTAATAATCAGCAACGGAAGCTGTTTCTTCCTCAAGCTGCGCACGGCCTCGGGGTCTGTCCCGACCTCGATCAGCCCGTTGGAGGGTAATTTACGGAGGTCGTCATTGGCTGTAAATGACCATCGGACCGGGAAGGCCTCGTCCAAAAACTGGGCCTCAGGCGGTGATTCGAGCACGGAGGAGGGCGAGCAGATGGGGTAATCGACGGTGAAATTTTGAAGATTGGTGCCTTTGGCGGCTATCTGGTCCAATCGGGGGGGCAGAAGGTGCGGCCGTGGATCCCGAGATCCCCGTTGATTCAGTCATCGGTGAAAATAAGAAGAATGCTTAGCGCATGGGCGCGGTGATACGGAGACTGATACCGCCAAAAAGGCCGAGCCTGAGGAAAAGGGAGCAATTTTGCCTAAGGTTGAGGTTGGCGGGAGGAAATAGATTTCCTAAAGACCACATTGATAGTGTCCTAGGAGGTAATCGGGAATAGAAATTGGGTCTTGGAAACGGTGATTTTTAGCCAAATAAGTGGGGGCATTTCCAGAGGGGCCTTGACAGTGAGCGGCTGGTCCGGCACTCCAGCTGACCCTTTTAACACCTTACAACGATGCAACCAACTTTCCGACCACACCGCAAAAAGCGCTTCCGCAAGATTGGCTTCCGCGCCCGCATGGCTACTCGTGGTGGCCGCGCCGTCATTAACGCTCGCCGCCGCAAAGGCCGTAAGCGCTTGTCCGTCGCCTAACGAGACGTCCTTCCGGCGTCTAAATTAACTGCCGGCACATCATGCGCTTCCGAGCCGAATCGCACCTGCGACGGCCGGCAGACTTCGCTCTAGTGCGAGCCCATGGCCGCCGCTATCATTGCGGCGGTTTTGTTTTGGGGGTGGTTAAACGCCCTGACGCAGTCGCAGGAGCTCGTCCGATCACCTCGGGATCGCGAGTTGGATTTGTGGCCTCGCGAGCGGCGGTGGGTAACGCGGTCGCCCGAAATCGGGCCAAAAGACGCCTCCGCGAAGTGTTTCGAGATCATCAAAACCTCATCCCGGATGGCTACGATCTGATAATGACCGGTCGTAGATCACTCAATCGGCTTGAGTATGCCCAGATCGAGCGAGACTTTCTGAGGATCTGCGCGCAATTGTTTCCTGTTCCCGTCTAATGTCCCGATCCACTCAATCCTCGTTTCTGCCTACTTTGGCCGCATTGCCGGCGCGGGTGCTGATGGGATTGGTGCGATTGTATCAGTTGACGCTCTCTCCGGTGTTGCCGGTGGTCTTTGGCCCGAATTGCGGCTGCCGATTCCATCCGAGCTGTTCTCACTATGCGATGGGAGCGATCCGCATGCACGGAGCGATCCGGGGGACGGGTTATGCTCTGTGGCGATTGCTCAAGTGCACGCCGCTGCATTCTGGTGGGCTCGATCCGGTGCCGCCTACTCGATCCAAGCCGCGCTGTGAGCGGGTGGACGCCTCTCCTCTTTCTGCGCGATAGTCGCGCTCTGATTATACAATTTCCCTCCTTTCTGCATGGATAAAAAGAATACAGTCATCGGCGTCCTGCTGCTCATTGCAGCGTTTGCCTTCCTCTTTACCAGTAATCGCTCAGCGCCACCGTCTCAGGTCGCCCCGGGGACTACACCTAACCAGGCACCACAGACGCAGGCGCCTCTGGCCACGACACCATTGGCCACGGCCCCGAATCAAGCCCCTGGCACCACGACCATGGTGCCGGCCTATTCCCCGCCGACGACCGAGTTTGCCGCCTTGGCGACCAGAAATGCCAACGCGGTGGTGAGTGAGTTGTCCAATGATCACGTGATCGTGAGTTTCACCAATTACGGTGGAGCGATCGCCAATGTGTCATTTCGCAAATACCCGTTGACCATCGACTCGGAGAGTCCGTTTGTCTTCAATCTGCCTCGGGTAGAGCCCATTTTGGCGATCACCGATGTGCCGGGATTGGGCGCCGATGTGCCCTACAAATTGGTCAGCGCGACCAGCCAAGAAGTGGTTTACGAAACGGTATTGGAGGGCCGTCTCAAGGTCACTCGCCGCTACTCTCTCGGCTACAATAGCGAAGGTTCGGACCCTTATTTGATTCGTCACGATACGACAATGACTGACCTGACGGGCGCGGGGGCAGCGCAGACGATGGCTGCATTGAGCCTCGGCACATCGTCGTTGGTCTCGCCCAACGATTATGGCCAGTTCCTCAATGTCATGGCCTTTGATGGTGAGGATGCGACTTACACCAAGCCGGGTGAACTCGAGGGGGGGGGATTCTTGTCAATGGTGGGGGTTAAGGATGGGGCGCCCAAAGCTTCTGTCACGAAAAGCAGTAACGTCGTGTGGGCGGCGGTGAAGAATCAGTTTTTTGCGAGTGTCTACACGGGCGACACGGCTGGACTCAGCACGACGACTCGTCGAGTCGAGCTGCCGCCATTCCCGGGCACCACTCGGGCCAACAAAGGCCTGACCGGAGTCGTCAGCTACCCGGTGCCAGCAGTGGCTGGGGCGGGTTCTGCCGAACTAGGTGGAAATCTCTACGTGGGACCAAAGGAATACGACCGCCTGCGCAAATTTGAGCAGAAGCAGTCGGAGGTGATGCAGTTCGCGCCTTACTTTTTCAGTAAAATCTTCCTCTCCGGCATCGTCGCGCCGGTGCTGAATCTCACCATGGTGAAGCTTGAAGGTTACGTGGGTAACTGGGGCGTGGCCATCGTGCTCATGACCTTGTTGCTCAAGATCGTGACACTGCCCTTCACCCTGGCCGCGTCTCGCTCGGCGAAGCGCATGGGCAAACTTCAGCCGCTGATGAAAGAGGTGCGGGAGAAGTTTAAGGACCAACCGCAGAAGCTGAACGAAGCGACGCTCAAGATATTCAAGGAAAACAAGGTCAACCCGATGGGCGGTTGTCTGCCGATCCTCATCACCATGCCGCTTTTCGTCGCTTTCTTTGCGATGTTGCAGGGCACGGCGGAACTCCGGTTCCAATCCTTCCTGTGGTCGAGTGACCTTTCTGCTCCCGACACGATTGCCCGCCTCTTCGGTCTGCCGATTAACATCATGCCGCTGCTGATGGGTGCGACCATGATCTATCAGATGAAGCTGACGCCCACGCCGACCACGGACAATGCGCAGATGAAGATGATGAAGTTCATGCCGATCGTCTTCACCTTGATCTGTTATAATTTCGCGGCGGCGCTCGCCCTCTATTCGACGGTGAATGGGGTGTTCACGATTATCCAGCAGCTGATCGTCAACAAGACGACGAAAGATACTGGAGCCATCATTGATCCCACGGCCAATAAGCCCAAGTCTGGCGGCGACTGGAATCCCAAGAAGAAAATTAAGAGCAAAAAGAAATAAGGTGATGAGCGGGTATTACCCGCTCAGTTTCCCCTCAACCCCAAATATAATTACTCGCCATGTCAGGACACAGCAAATGGTCGACCATCAAGCGCGCCAAGGGCGCCAATGATGCCAAACGCGGCAAGATCTTCAGCCGTCTTTCCCGCGATATCACGCTCTCCGCCAAGTCAGGTGGAGGCGATCCGGATATGAACCCGCGCTTGCGCACGATTATGTTAAAGGCGCGGGCCGAGAACATGCCGATTGATAACGTGGAACGCGCGATCAAGAAGGGCACGGGCGAACTTCCCGGAGTATCGTATGAGGATAACACTTACGAGGGTTACGGCCCGGGGGGAGTGGCGTTTGTGATTAAGTGCACCACGGACAACAAGACGCGCACCTCGCAGGACGTGCGCTCGATGCTGTCGAAGCACGGGGGAAATCTCGCGCAGTCCGGAGCGGTGGCCTTTCAGTTTTTACACCTCGGGCAGTTTCTGATCGCGAAGGAGAGCACGAAGGAAGACCGGTTGATGGAAATCGCGTTGGACGCGGGGGCCGAAGACGTGATCACCAGTGATGATGGTTACGAAGTGCGTTGTGAGATTTCGGAATTTGATACGGTCAGTCACGCCCTAGAGGAGGCGAATATTCCGACGGTCAGTTCAGAGATCGCCTACATCCCAACGGTGATGTTACCGGTGGATGACATCGGTTTGGCGCGATCAATTCGTAAACTGGCGGACGTGTTGGACGACAACGATGACGTGCAGAGTATTTTCTCGAATGAAGAAATTTCGGAGGAAATCCTCGCGGAATTGGACGCCGAGTAACCGGGCAAGTTGCCCGGACGGTTTGGGGTGACCCCGAGCAAGCCGATGCGAATTCTCGTTATTTCTGATACCCACAACGTGCTGCCGGCTGGTCTGGTGGAGCGTTGGACGGAGGCCGATGAGATCTGGCATCTTGGTGATGTGTGCGATCCGCGCACGCTAGTGGAGATCGAGTTGTTGAAAAAGCCGATGACGGTGGTGGCAGGCAACTGTGATGCGTGGCCGAGTTGGCCGCTTAATCGGCATCTTGAGCGGGGGGGATTCAAATTCCACCTCGAACACATCCCGCGGCCGATGGCGCTGCGGGGAGTGGACGCGATGTTGCATGGTCACCTGCATGTGCCGCGCGATGAAGTCGACCTGATGGGCGTGCGTTGGCTGAATCCCGGTTGTATCAGTGAGGCCTATCGGGGCGCGCCCGCGAGTTTTGCATGGCTGACGATTCCGGCGGACGGTAGCGGATTTACGTGGGAAATTGAACTCGTTTGAGGCGGATTTGAAACGGTCGGGTGACAATCGATTATTGACCTGACCTCACGGGTGCCTACCTCACCTGTATGCTGCTTGCTTACCTCGATCCCGGCACGGGAAGTCTAATTCTCCAGGCATTGGTGGCTGGCTTCATGGGCGCGATGTTGGCGATCAAACTCTTTTGGTCTAAAATCACGGCTTTCTTCAAGGGGCTGATGGGTAAGGAGTCGGAGACGACGAACGCCGAGCAGGATAAGTAACCTGAGATAAGGGACTGACCTTGCAGCCGATTTCTGCTTCATTTCGCGATCCATCTGGATTCGTCTTTCGCGACCAAGGCACGGTGCAGCGGGCGGTGCACGAATCCTATCGGTCGAACTACGAGCTTCTCATGAGCTCGGGGCTGTATGAGAAGTTGATTGGCAAGGGATGGTTGGTGTCGCACGAGGAAACTTCCGTGCCGGAGGGACTCGGTGAAGGCATTTTCGTGGTGTTGAAACCTGAGCAAGTGCCGATGATTTCTTATCCTTATGAGTGGTGTTTTTCTCAGCTCAAGGATGCGGCCCGGTTGACGTTGGCGGTGCAGGATCTGGCGCTGACCTATGGCATGACGCTGAAGGACGCCAACGCGTATAATATTCAATTTTTGCGCGGGCAGCCGGTCTTGATTGATACGCTCTCGTTCGAGAAACGAGAGGAGGGCGAACCCTGGGTGGCCTACCGGCAGTTTTGTCAGCACGCCCTTGCGCCTTTGGCGGTCATGGCGAGAACGCATGTTTCGTTGGGGCGGTTGAGTCGCGAATTTCTGGATGGAATCCCGTTGGAGGTAGCAGCCAAGATCTTGCCGTGGGGAACTCGTTTCAATCTCGGTTTGTTCACCCACATCCACCTGCATGCGCGGCAACAGCAGCGGCATGGCATGCACCCGAAATCGAGGACGGCGAAACCGAAGATTAGTGAACTCGGGATGCGAGGAATCATTGATAGCCTGCGTTCGACGGTGCGAAAGCTTGAGTATCGACCGGACGGCACGGAGTGGGGCGATTACTACGAGAACACGAACTATACGGACGATGCTTTCGCCGCGAAGAGTCGCCTGGTCTCGGCCATGATTAAGGCCGTCGCGCCCGACCTGGTTTGGGATGTGGGCGCGAATGAAGGCGTGTTTAGCCGCCTCGCGGTCGAGCAAGGAATTGAGACGGTTTCGTTCGATATCGACCCGGCGGCGGTCGAGAAGAACTACCGCCACATGAAGGCGAAAAAAGAGACGACGCTGTTACCGCTGGTGCTTGATGTGACGAATCCGTCGCCCGGACTGGGGTGGGCCGGCGAGGAGCGATCGACGATCGAATCGCGGGGACCGGCGGATCTCGTGATGGCGTTGGCGCTGGTGCATCACCTCGCGATTTCGAACAACGTGCCGTTGAGCATGCTGGCGGATTATTTCGCGAAGTTGGGCCGTAATTTGGTGGTAGAGTTTGTGCCCAAATCTGATTCGCAGGTGGTGCATCTGCTGCGATCGCGGCATGATATTTTTCCCGACTACCACCTCGATGGATTCGAGGCAGCCTTTGCCGCCAAGTTTGAGTTGATGGAGAAAGTGGCGGTGGCCGGTAGTGACCGCACGATGTTGCGGTTTAAAACGCGATCCTGATTGGCTGGGGCGGCGGCGCCGATCAGTCGGTCTGGGCCGGAAGGGTTAAGGTCGCCTCGAAGTGCCACGATTCGTCGTTCCAGCTGTGGCCTTCGATGCGGTAGAGGCTGATGGGGTTGACGAAATCACTGCGCTCGTAGGCCCAAACCATGGTGCCGAAGTGGCGTTGTCGTGGCGCGTCTTCGGAAAGATCGAACAACGACTCACTCTTGAATGAATCACGACCCGGGATGGCGGGGGTGGCGACGTAGTCAGCGCCAACTTCTGCGGCCACGGTGGCGGGAATATCGATCACCGACGCGGGCGCGGCGGAAGATTGCAAAGGACCGGTGGCACCAAAGCGTTTGATGAGAAGCAGGGGGAGGCCCCGAGCTTTGTCACCTTGGAAACTGTGGTTCGCAGCGGTTGGGTTGAGTTTGGCGGTGCGTTCGCTCGAAGTTGGGTTGGTGAACATGACCGGTTCACGACCACTCCCATGGTCGCCCGCAATGATGATCAGGGAGTTGTCGTAGATCCCTTGGGATTTGAGCTGGTTGAGAAATGCCTGCATAATTTTAGCCCACGCTTCGGCATTTTCTCCGTAATTTTCTCGCGTGTAGGCATACTCGCCCGGGACGAGGTCGCGGTTCATTTTTACGGGAACATGAAGCCCCGCGAGATGGTAGAATTTAAACCTGGGATGGGGGTCGCTCCCGACGGTGACCGGAATGTCACGATGACCGTGATAGAGGTTGATGAAAACCTGATCGAGAGGGCTATGGGCTTGCACCTCCCGGTGACCTATCATTTTGAGTTCATGGACATCAGGGGGGGCGTCCAGGGGAGTTTCTATCAGGTCGCGAGCGAGAGGACCGAGGAGCCAAGTCGCGTCATTGTAGACAAAACGTTTAGCGAACTGAGGGACGCTACGAAAGAGGCTGAGATCGAGTAAGCGGGCGGTTTCGGAAACTTTGGCTGCGAAAGGAATGGGGCGGCTTCTGAAATTGGTCGCCACGGATTCGTGGTAGTAGATCGATTCGTTAGCGAAGCCGCGCCAAGGGTAGAGTTGGACGTCGAAGCCGGCGGTTTGGAGCGTGACGGGGAGGGAGTTTTCTAGATAAGCCCGGCGGAGGAAGGATTCCCGGGTTTCGGAATTGTCGTAGATTTGCCCGGTCAGCATCGCGGGGATGGCGAACTCGGTGTAGCTGAAACCAGCGACGGTGTCCGGGAAGTAGGTGAACCCGTCGAAGTAGTCTTGGTAGGTTTCGTGGTGGGCGATTGATTCCTGAAAAATATCCGACTGAAATTCATCGAGCAGGATGAAGATCACATTTTTTTCGGAGGAGAACTCGAGGGCCTTATCGCGCTCGACGTAGTAGGTCTTAAAGAAATCGAGGGGAGAATCATACGACTGAACGTGAGTCGCCGTGAGGGAGAGTGACTGGAAAGCGATCAAGCCGAGACTGGCGACCACGATCCGGCGATAGATGGCCGCAGATTGCCAGATCGCGAGAGCGAGAATCATCAGCCAAAGGGCTGCATCGATGACGAGGCGGGAGGTGTAGGTCTGCCATGGAATATCGGCGCCATCGAGAATCCCGTAGGGCCACACGAGCAAATACGAATGGATCCAAAAAAGAACACAAGTGGCCAGGACGACAGACCCGGCTTTTTCGCGGGTGGAACCCTTGAACAAACTCAGGACGATGGTGCCGAGAACGGTGATGCCGAGGGCGAGGGGGAGAGGGAGTAGAACGGCGTCGCGAAAGAAGATGAGCAGATCCGATTTATTGGACAGGTAGAGGTGCCCTGGGACCAGGACGAACAACGTGAGGGCCAAAAGAGAGCTGACCGCCAACGGGGCGCTATCGAAGCTTGGGCGAGAGGAAGGAGCAGGCGAGTTGGGGGGCATTGGCAGAAGCGACTGGTGAGGGGTTGCAAAATTCCGGGCGGATAAGAGGCGGGAGTCAAATCGGATGTGCGATTGTCGCGGTGGGGCGAGGGAGCGGGGCGTGGAACGGAGTTGTGACTGACCGAATGCGGGCGTAAAGTGGGGGATGCGATTTCTTCTGATGACGAAGCTTCGGTTTGGACTCGGTGTCATCCTGACTGGAATAGCGGGGGCGGGGGAAAGAGAAGTGCCGGTGGAATTGCTCCAAGAGAACGCTTTGACCTGGCTGGCGGATAGTCGGGGGCCGGCTGGCGATGATCGTATTAAGATCATGAGTCTGAGCTGTCGGTTGTGTCTGGATGAGTTGACCGAGGTTTGGGCGGGGGTGAAAGTGGGGCCGCGTCATTTATTATTGAATACGACGGATGCGACGAATTTCGGGATAGCTTGGAACTGGGTCACCACGGTGTTGGCGCAGCCTGATGAAGAATCCCGCCGAGCGGTGGCGATGGATTTACTGGCAATTTATGGGGATAGTCCCGAGGTCTATTTGAGCCGGCCGGCATTGTGGCGGGAATTGTGCATGGAGCGTTGGGGGGCGGATGCCGTGGTTCCTAGTGATCCGCAAGTTTGGGCGCGCGGGCTGAACTTACTGCAGCGACAGAATCGATTGTTGGGGTTAATGGGGCGAGGAACCACGCCGGATGAGATCAGCGTAGCCGGTGGGCCGGTGCCGATTCCGACGGGCAAGTCGCTGAGTCCGGATGATCAGCGGATGCAGATTTGGGAGAACAGTGAGCCGGCGTTGCGGCCGAATTGGGAGACGGTAGCGACGGATCAGGGCGCAGCCCGGCCGGTGCTGCATCGCGTGAGTCTCGACCCGGCGTTGAAATTGAAGGTTTCGTCTTGGCAGAAGTTGCAAGGACAGTTGGAGGGGGGAGGGTTGTTTGAATGGGAAGCGGGTAAAGGACTGTAGCACGCAAGTTTCCAGCGTTGGCTAGCGGGGATGTTCAGTGAGCCGAGCCTGCCGCAGCGAAGGGCGTGGTTTGATCGCACGTTTGCTGCGGCCGAAGCGGTGGCGAAGTCGAGCCGCCGAGCGACTTCACTTATTGATGCGATCGAGGTTTCGATGGCGGCGGAGTGGAAGCGAGAGATTGACCCGGAATTCCGGCGGGCGGCGGAGTTTGAGGTTTGGGCGTCTTCGATGGCCAATTAACTGCGGCAGGTGATGTTTTTGGCTTTGGGCCAAGGCAAGGTCTGGGTAAGGGTGAGGAATCGAAAACACGGTGATCCAAACGGACTTGTTTGATCTCTTTTCCGGAGCGCCGGAAAAGCAGGCGGAGCCGCCGCCGGTGAGTTTGCCGACCGGGTTGGGACCTGTTGAAGAGGCTGAGGTCGAGTCAAAGAATCCGTTACTGGTGGCAGAGCCAGAGTGGACGCCACCGCCGGTGGTCTATGAGCGGAACTCGCGAGCGAAGCACTACCGACTGACGTTGCGACGAGATGGTGTCGCCGTGGCGACAATCCCGGCGCGGGGAAGTGAGAAAGCGGCCCGGGCATTTGTGGCCTCGAATGCGGAGTGGTTGGAGCGCACGCGAGAGAAGGAGCGGAGTCGGCCGCGATTGGCTGATCGTTGGATGGTCGGGACAAAGCTTTTATGGCGAGGAGCGATGACGGAAGTCCGGCGGTGTGGCACGGTGGGGAAACCGGCGGTTTGTTTGGCAGCGGACATATTTAGGATTGCGAAATACGATGGAAATTTACGCCCGACGTTGGAGAGTGGATTTTTGCGGAAGGCAAAGATCGAGCTATCGGCCCGGACGTGGGAGTTGGCGGCTCGGACGCGAATGGCGGTCACGAAAGTGAGTGTGCGTAACCAGCGCACGCGGTGGGGGTCGTGCACCGAGGCGGGGGTGATTTCACTGAACTGGCGACTCGTGCAGTGTCCGTTGTTTGTGAGTGATTACATCATCTACCATGAACTCATGCACCTGAGGGAAATGAATCACTCCAAGCGTTTTTGGAAAGCGGTGGGGGAGGTCTGCCCCGAATGGGAAGAAGCCGAATTGTGGCTTAAGGAAAATGGTGCACTCCTAGGGCTTTAGTCCTGGGATCAGACGATAAACGTTCAGCGGATTTCGATCGGTTTGATGCCGGAGATGAGATGAGTTTCTACCATCGAATCGGAACTGAGATTAACGGACTGCCCCGTTCAGCTCACCGTTAGGGACGATCCCTCGGGTCTCCCTCAGCCCCGGACGACTTTATTCTGCACTGTAGTGTATAAATACGTATCGCAATAATGGCTTTGATAGATTGCGATCTCATGTTATTGTATTGCAATGGGAGGCATTGTTATCGCAGATCTCCGCTGTCACGTCTGATACAATCACCCATGTCGAAGCTTCCTCCTCACTATCAGTTTGTTGATCTGTCCGATTACGGCAGGAAGCCGGCACGGCAGATTGCGCTTGCTTTGCAGGGCACATCCGTGACGCCGGTGCAAGTTACGAGCTGGTTTATACTCTCCGGAGTTCTAGCTATCATTTGCATGCTAATGCAGTATAATATAGCGGCAGCGGTCTTTTTAATCCTGAAGTCTGTGCTAGACGCTGCTGATGGCGAATTGTCGAGAGTCAAAAACCAACCCTCATACGTTGGTAGATATTATGATTCGATCGCTGATATCATCTTAAACTTCCTCTTTCTGATCACTTTGTGGCACATCACGGGCGATTCACTGTGGCACGTCGCCTTGGCGTTTATTGGAATTCAACTACAGGGCACACTCTACAATTATTATTATGTGATCTTGCGTAATAGCGTGGAGGGAGACACCACCAGCAGAGTATTTGAGGATCACGCGCCTGTTGCCATGAAGGGTGAGAGTCAACGATCCGTCAATCTGTTCTATCGCATCTACAATATATTATATATTGTCTTTGACAAAACGATCTACTTTCTCGACAAAAATGCCATGCATAGCAAACCGTTTCCGAGATGGTTTATGGCATTGCTTTCTACGTTTGGACTAGGGTTTCAGCTATTGCTAATGGCCGCCTTCCTTGCAGTTGGCCTTGATCATTATATCATCCCATTTTTTATCGCCTACTCCGGCTTGATTATGGTTTTTGTAGCGATTAGGCGCTGGATGTTGTAAATTTTTCCGCTCTTCCTGCGGCCTGCGAAAGACCAATCTCCTATCAGTGAAAAGTGGCGGTTGCTGCTTAGTTAACCCCGTAACGCGGGTCGCCGGTTTGGCGTTTAAATAGTTTGCGGTGCTTTGTCACCCGACCGGTTACTCGCTCACGCCAGAGACGGAAACTGCGCGGCTTCAACTCGCGGCGCATGATACGGATCACCGCTGCTTCGTTGAGACCGGTTTGCTCTTCGATCCGGTCAAAACTTGTTCGATCATGCCACGCCATGCGAATCACGTGGTCGTTCGAATCGAGTTTAGTTGGAGTTGCCATCAGGAACAGGCTAAGAAGTTTGCGGGATATTTCAAATTTAGAAAGGTTTTCGGTTCTGGCCTGAACCAAGTCAGTCGATAGAAAGTGCCGGTCCAGGTTTAACCAATGCCTTCAGTTTCCCGGCCCAATCGTATAAGGGCTTTAATTAGCACTACAACAATGGGCCGTGGTTGTGAACCGGCGTGGATGCTGTTTTGTTTCAAAGCACCTTGCAGATGAGATAATTGTCTTCGACGACGGATCCACCGACGGATTTCTGGAGATACTTCGATCCTCTGGTTCGAGAATCCCTTTAAACAAGAGATGTCATACGAACAATTAATGCAAACAGTAAGGATTGACCCTTTTTCACGCGCCCCATCGCGTCGGGCGTAAAGCCCGACCCACCAAGAGGCACGGAATGAAGTCTTTCGACTAGCGGATCTCGAGGAGTTCTACTTCGAAGATGAGGGTAGCTTTTTCGGGGATGTGGCCCTGGATGCCTTTTTCGCCGTAGCCGAGCCAGTAAGGAATAATGAGGGTACGCTTTTCGCCGACGGTCATGTCGTGGACGCCTTCATCCCAGCCAGGGATCACGCGAGCGAGTCCGACCTGAAAATCGAGAGGTTTACCGCGTTCGTAGCTGTTATCTAGCTCCTTGCCGTTCATAAAAGTGCTGCGGTAGTTGACGACAACGGATTGGCCACGCTCGGGTTTGATGGTGTCTTTGCCCGGTGTAGTGATCACGTAGCGCAGCCCGGAGGAGGTGATTTTGGCGGTGGGATAACGGAGGTTGATCGCGGCTTCGTCGATGGGATTGAGGATCATCATGTTCATCGCTTCCCGCATCGCGCTATTGATGGGATTGCCGGGATTTTCACGGGCGAACTTCCCGGACCGAGTTACGAGGGCAATCGTGAGCAAAATAAGGCCGAAGAAGGCGGGGACGAGAAGGACGCGGAAGCGATACATGAGAGAGTTTAGTCGAAGGTCGAAGGATGGAAAGTCGAGGGTGGTGTTTTGTTTGAGAGGAGGGCAGGTGCGGTGCGCCTGAATGTTTAATGACCAATGTCGAAGGTTGAATGACTGAAGGGCAGGGAGGGCAGGATGAAATTTACAGCAGGTAACAAAAGGCAGGAAGGGCTGACTGACGCACTGGGGGGTATTTAACCACGAAAGACACGGAAGCTGACACATGGTGGGCTGGGAGGCACTTGGGTTTTACCCGGGGCAACAATGGGGGGGGCTGGGGCGCGGCGGAAGGCCCGGCGGTCCGTCCCTACCGCGGAGGCTTTAAGGCTGGTTGGGAGATTGTTTGGGTTATTCGTCGGCGCTGGAGGTGTGGTCGTGGGCGATGCGCCAGCCTGATTCGGTTTGGTGGAAGATGAGGGTGAAGAGGCCGTTCGGTTTGATCTCATCGGGGGCGAGGGTGAGTTCCCAGCGGCCGAAGACCATAGCGGCTTGGGGAGAGAGGACGTCGATGGATTTGAGCTCAAATTTAAGCCGTCCCATTTTCTCGGGGCTATCGTAGTGTTTTTGATAGCGAGCGAGAGTTTGAGCCCAACCGTGGGTGACGCTGCCGCCGGATGCGAAACGGAGTTTGTCACTCTGGAGGTAACCGGACATGAAGCCGGGAATGTCACCGGCATTCCAGTCAGCTTGCTGCCGGGCCATCACGGTGCGAATGGCGCTTTCCGCCGAGGTGGTGTCCGCGGCGAAGACGATTGTATTGAGGAGGGAGAAAAGAAGGAGGGAGCGGAACATGGAAAATTTGGATCGAGATTGGGCTGACGCACTAAGAGCTGAGGGGCAGGTTTTTTTTAATGACACGGAGCGCGAGAGCGCGGAGATGGTGCGCTGGAACGGTGTGCTCCGCAGGGGTGATGAAATGGGTGCCTAAGATGGGCGATTGAAGAAAAAACGGACACGAAAAGGCTTCACCTATCGGTTGCGCCCTGAGGGCTGGCGGACGGAATGTTTAATTAGGGGCTGAGGGGTTCGAGGGCCGTGACGAGTTCGTTGATGAGGGCAACGACGTGGGTCATCTGTCGACGCTGGCTGGAAGGTTCGCGCGTCGGGTAGCGATCCGCAAGCTGGTCCTCGGCCGCGGCGGCGGCGGCGGCGAGGAGGCGTTGTTTGGTGGCTGAAAGGGTTTCGCCGGAGTGCTGGAGTTGAGCGGCGGTGGTGGCGCCGATGGTGAGTTGCCAAAGATTGGTGTCGGCGGCGTAGACGGCGGCGATGCCATCGGTGATGAGACCGGCGCGATGAGCGAGGTCGTGAGAGCGCGCCTCGGTGGCGGCGGGCGGTGAGTCGGGGCCGAGGGTGGCGAGAAGCTGGAGGTAGATGCGCTGGCCGGTGAATCGCTCGAAGTTGGCGAGCTTGTGGTTATAAATTCGAGGCCAGTAAGTGGGGGAGGCGGGGAGCAGCGCATCGGGATCATCGAAATTCGGCGGGTGGGCTTTGGGCGCGGCGGCGACCAGAGCATCGAATGCGGTTTGATCGGTCTTAAAGGCGAGTGCGGCGAGACCTTGGCGAATGATGCGAATCTGCATCTTATCTTTTGCTTCGATCCGATCAAGGACATCGAGATCGCTGATGACCTGACCGAAGACGTTATGCAAGTAGTCGAGGCGGGGGATGGCAGCGAGGGTGATAAAGAATTGGGAGCCGTTGGTGTCGGGGCCGCTGTTGGCCATCGAAAGCACGCCGGCTTGGTCGTGTTTGAGGGCAGGGGAAAACTCGTCGGGAAATTGGTAGCCGGGGCCGCCCTCGCCGGTGGCCCACGGGTCGCCGCCTTGCAGGACAAAACCACTGACCACGCGGTGAAAAGTCACGCCATCGAAGTAAGGTTTGCCGGGGTTCGGCCCGAGGGTGCCTTCGGCGAGGCCCACGAAACTAGCGACGGTGAGGGGCGCTCGCTCGAAATCCAGCGCAACCGTGAGAGTGCCATGGGGGGTCTCGATTTCGGCGAAAAGCCCGTCGGGGAGATCGGCCCGAGCGCTGAGACTGAAGGGCAAGAGGACGAGAAAAGCGACGCAGGAGGTGAAGCGCATGGAGGAGTGATGGCTGACGGGAGCGGACCGGGCAAGTTGATCAGGAACGACGTTGTCGGCTTTCCAACGCAAAAAAAGCTGTCACGCTGGAGCCATGCAAAAATTCTGCCGAATCGGATTAGGGTGTTTTTGGGGATTAGTGGTCAGTGGTCTGGGGCTGGCGGCTGCGCCGCTCAGTTACTATTTGGGCGAGGGCGGGGATTATGACGAGCGGGTGCCGACGCCGGAGGCCTACTTTGGGTTTGAGGTGGGGGAGTGGCATTTGCGGCCTGATCAGATTGAGCAGTATTTGCGCGCGGTGGCGGTGGCGGCGCCGGAGCGGGCGAAGTTCGAGGTTTTCGGGCACACCCACGAGCAGCGAGCGCTCGGGCACTTGATCGTGGCGGCGCCCGAGCGGATGAAGAACCTGGAGGCGGTGAGGGAGCAGCATCTTGCGCTCAGTGATTCGCAACGGTCCAAGCGGATTGATCTGAGGGCGATGCCCGCGGTGGTGAATCTGGGGTATTCGATCCATGGTAATGAGGCCTCGGGCGCGAACGCGGCGGTGGTGGCGGCCTATTGGTTGGTGGCATCGGAGAGTGACGCGGCCCAGGCGGCGCGCCGTGATCTGGTGGTCTTGATTGATCCGATGTTTAACCCGGATGGCATTGCGCGTTTTGCGCAGTGGGCCAATGGGCATCGGGGGCAAAATGTGGTTGCGGATGCGAATCACCGGGAGCATCGGGAGCCGTGGCCAAGTGGTCGCACGAATCACTACTGGTTTGATCTCAACCGGGACTGGTTCGCGCTGGTGCACCCCGAGAGCCAGGCGCGGGCAGTGCGGTTTCAGCAGTGGAAGCCGAACATCATGAACGACCATCATGAGATGGGGACGGATAAGACCTACTTTTTTCAACCGGGGGTGCCGTCGCGCAATAACCCGACGACCCCGGCGCGCGTTTTCGAACTCCAGGCTCGGCTCGCTGAGTTTCACGCGGAGGCGCTGGATAAGATCGGGGCGTTTTATTACACGGAGGAGGGTTACGATGACTTCTTCGCGGGAAAAGGATCGGTGTATCCGGATCTCAATGGCGGCCTAGGAATTCTTTATGAACAGGCCAGTGCGCGAGGTCACGTGCAGGAGACGGATTTCGGGGATCTGACCTTTGCGTTTTCGATTCGGAATCAAGTCACGACCTCGCTTTCCACGCTGGCGGCCGGGGTGGCGATGCGCGGTGACTTGCTCGCGCACCAGCGGGAGTTTTATCAATCGGCGGAGAGCTTTGCTCGGGCGCAAGCGGTCGGCGGATGGGTATTTGATCCGGCGGATGATCCGGCGCGGGCGTGGGAACTGCGGTCGCTGTTGGCGCAACACGGGATCGAGGTGCGGAAGTTGGCGCGAACCATTACGGTGGGTGATCGGGAGTTTTCTAAGGGCGAGAGTTGGGTGGTGGCAGCGGGGCAGGCGCAGGCGCGCCTGATTGCAGAGCTGTTTACGCGACGCACAGATTTTGAGGACACGGCGTTTTATGATATCTCGGCTTGGAGTGTGCCGATGGCCTTCAATTTGCCGCACGCGGAGATCGCGTGGTCGGCGTGGGATACCCGAGGAGGCGCAGCGGGTGATGTGGTGGCGCTGGGGGAACGCCCACGCGGGACGCTGCAAGGTGATCGCACGGCGGTGATCTCTTACGTGCTGGGGGCCAATAGCGCAGATTTGCCGCGCGCTTTGGGGCGTTTGGGTCGAGCCAAGGTGGTGGCACAAGTGACGACTAAGGCCTTTGGTGCAGTGCCGGCTGGCGGAGGCGAACTCGTGACGTTTGACGTGGGGTCGATTGTGATTCCGGTGGGTCGGCAGCCCGAAAATGCGGCGACGATTGAGGCGGTGATTGATGAGATTTTGGCGAACGATGCGGTGGAGGTGGTCGCGTTGAATCGCGGACTATCGCCGGAGGGCCCCGACCTCGGGAGCCCGAGTTGGACGACGGTCAAGGCGGGTCGGGTGGCCGTGTTGGTGGGGGGCGGGCTGAGCGCTTACGATGCAGGTGAAATTTGGCACACGCTGGATGTGCGTTGGCAGATGCCAGTGGTGCTGCTCGAAGTCGATGACATCACGCGGGCGGATATGATGCGATACGATGCGATCGTCCTGGTGGATGGCACTTACGCGGGGATTTCGGAGAAGGCCGTCATCGCTTTGAAGACGTGGACTGAGGCTGGGGGAACGCTGATCGCATTTGACCGGGCGGCGCAATGGGCGGCGGAGAAGTTGGGCGTGAAAATCGTGATGGCGCCGGCCAAGGGAGTTTCCGTGAAAGGCGAGGTCGAGAGCGAAAAGACTTGGGAGCGCCTGCCTTTTGGCGAAGGCGAGAACATTGAGCGGGCGAAGAAAATCCCCGGAACAATTTTCGGGGCGGAGGTGGATTTGACGCATCCGTTGGCCTATGGAATGACGATGGACCTGGTGCCCCTTTTCCGGAGTGGCACGCGGGTATTGATGCCGTCGAAGTCACCCTACGCGACGCCGTTGGTTTACGCCAGTGATCCGTTGTTGGCCGGTTATGCACCGGCAGAAGAGGTGACTCGATTGGCGGGTAAAGCGGCGGCGGTGGTCGAGTCGCTGGGCCAAGGTCGAGTGGTGGCGATGGTAGATAATCCGGTCTTTCGCGGGTATTGGTTTGGGAGCATGCGGTTGCTGGGAAATGCGATCTTCTTTGGGCCCGCGATGAAGCCGGCGAGTGCGAGCGAGGAAGCGCAGGAGGAAGCGCATGATTAAAGCATTGGTTTACGCCTAGACGAGTGGACGGGAGTCGAAGACACTAGGCTTCGCATGACGGTGCTCAACCTCCTCGCCCCTATTTTTATGATCATCGCTTTGGGGGCGGTGTTGCAGCGTCGCGGAATGATGCCGGCGGAGCTGGTCTCGGGGGTGAATCGCCTGCTTTACTGGGTGGGATTGCCAGCGGCGGTATTTCATGCGCTCGCGGCGGCAGAGGCGACGTCGGCGCGGTTCGGCGCGCTCTTTGGGGTCATGGCGGCGGCGACGATTGTGAATGGAATCTGGAGTTGGATTGAAGCGCCGTGGTTGGGGGTGGCGCGGGCGAATCGAGGCACGTTTGTGCAGGCTTCGTTTCGGGGAAATTTATCTTTCGTGGCCTTGCCGCTGCTGTTGTCGGTGCCGGGGGTTCCGATCGGGCCGGCGTTATGGGCGTTTGCGCCGATGTTGATCATCCACAACGGCGGCACGGTGCTGGTGCTGCTGGCGAGTAAGGAGGAACGAGGCTGGAAAATGTGGGGTCCGGTGGCGAAGGGATTTGTGACTAATCCGATCATCGTCGCAGCGATCTTAGGGGCCGCGGTGCAGGCGGTGGGGGGGCAGCCGCCGGCGGCGGCAATGACGACTTTGCAGGCGCTGGCGAGAATGGCGTTGCCCCTCGCGCTACTTTGTATCGGGGCGACTTTGATGACGGTGCCGGTGCGGGGGAATCGGCGGCTTCCCGCAATCGCTTCGGTGCACAAGGTGGTGGTGGCTCCGGTTCTCGGTTACCTTTTCGGTCGTTGGGCGGGGTTGGACGATGAGGCGATGTTGGCCGCGTTGATCTGCCTCGCGTGCCCGACGGCGTCGATCTCGTTGACCATCGTCAAGGAGATGGGCGGAGATCAAGCGTTGGCCGCGACGGCGATCGTTTACAGTGCGGTTGCGAGTGCGGCTTCGCTCGGGGTCGTGATTGCGCTGTTCGCGGTTTAATCTGAATTCCGCAGGAGAACTGGGTCACGGCGGGTGAGGCGGAGAGGCAGGGGATCCACCCTTTCGGCGATTGCCTCAAGCGCGGCTACGGGCGGTGGAAGCGAAGCTGCTGAAATCGAAGACGAAGCACCGATCTATGGAATCAACAGTAGCATGCCGCGACGCACGCCCTGGGCGGAGCTGAGCGTCTCGCGATTGGCGGCGTAGATTTCGGGCCAGCGGTTGGCGTCACCCAAATAGCGTTCGGCAATGGCAGAGAGGCTTTCGCCGGCTTGCACGGTGTGGGTGCGAACGTTGGCGTCGAGCGTAGGCGTGGGGCGCACGGGAGTCGCGCGGATGGTGGCGGCGGTGGGCACATCGTTGCTGACGCTGAGGGCGTAGCGCGTGCGGATGTCGGCGAGTTCGCGACTGGCTCCGGCGTATTGCTGCTGGGTTTGGCGCACCCGAGTGGAGAGGTCAGCGTTTTGCGCGGCGAGAGCGTCGTTGATCGCAAATTGCTCGCCGTGGCTTTCGCGGTAAGCGGAAAACTCTCGGGAAAGACGATCGAGGTCGGCCTGCGTATTCGTGAGCTGGAGACGAGTTTCGGCGAGGGCGTCGGTGCGGGAGCCGGCGTCGGATTTGGCATTGGTGGCGGCGACTTGGGCGGCAGCGAGGTCGGGTCGCAGCGAGGCGAGTTGGCGTTGGAGGTCGGCGATCGTGGTATCGTCGGCTGCGGCATCGAGTTGGGCTTCGGTGAAGGATTGGCGAGAGGCGCGGAGCTCGGCCTCGACGGCGGCGAAGGCGCGGAGGGAATCGGAGAGTTTGGCTTGGTTGGCGTCGGCTTGGGAGGAGATGACGGGCGCGCTCAAGGCTAATGCTTGGGCTTCGGCGGTTTCATTGGCGGTCGTGAGTTCGGCATCGAGGCGGGCAATTTCGGACTGTGCGACTTGGAGGTTTTCGGCGGCGGTGCCGGCCTGAGCGAGCTGTTGACGAAGCGCGGAGATCTCCACTGCGAGAGCTGGGGTGCGGTCAGCGGAGGGGGGCGGTTGATTGGCGAGGGTGGCCTGAAGTTGGTCGCGTTGTTGGACGACGGCGGTGAGTTGTTCGCGGGTGTTGCTGAGTTCCGCGTCGAGTTTGGTGATTTCGTTTTGGGTGACTTGAAGGTTGTCGGTCGCGGAGGCGGCTTGGGCGAGCTGTTGCCGAAGAGTTGCCATTTCTGCTTCGAGGGCTGGGGTGCGGTCGGCGGAGGGGGGCGGTTGATCAGCGAGAAGGGTTTGGAGTTGGTCGCGCTGTTGGGCGACGGCGGTGAGTTGTTCGCGGGTGGCGGTGAGTTCGGCATCGAGCCGCGTAATCTCGTTTTGGGAGACTGGGGGAGTATCGGTCGCGGAAGCGGCTGGGGCGAGATTGGTGCGCAGGGCTTGGTTCTCGTTGGTGCGGGCCGCGAGTTGAGCGCGGAGCTGGGTGATTTCGGATTCGAGAGCGGGAGTGCGGGCGTCGGCCGCGTCGGCTTGGCTGGCGAGGACGGCTTGGAGTTGATCGCGTTGTTGTTCGACTGCGGCGAGTTCTTCGCGAGTGGAGACGAGTTGCTCTTGGGTGACGGTGGCGCGGTCTTCGTCGCTGTTGGTGGCGAGGCGGGCTTTGGCAAAATTGGCGCGAGCGGTGGCGAGTTCGGTGGCAATGGCAGCGGTTTGGGCTTTGCTCTGGATCAGGGTTTGCTCGAGCTGGGCGCGGCGTTGATGGGATCCGGCGAGATTGGTTTCGAGTTGAGCGACCTGTTGGTCTGACGTCGTGGACCGAGTCTGAGCGTCGGCGATTTGCTGGCGCAATTGGGTGATTTCGACGGTTTGGTTGGAGGTCTGCTTTCCGGCGACGAGTTCAAGTTCCTCGATACGGGCGAGGGCGTTTTCGAGCTGATCGGATTGATCGTGGCGCGAGTTGGAAAGGGCTTCGCGGTCGGCTTGGGCCGAGATTTCTATCTGGCGGGCTTCGGCGAGTTCAGCTTGGAGGCGACCTTGCGCGCGTCGGGCGGAGGTGACTTCTTCGTTGAGTGATTGGATTTGAGTTTGAGCGGAGCTGAGTCGATTCGTGGCCTCGGTCAATTCGGCGCTGACGGTGGGTTCGGAAGCGGTGGCGAGTTGAGTTTTGGTTTGAGCGAGCTCGGCTTGGGATTTTTCGCGGGCTTGTTCGGTGGCATTGAGTTGAGCCCAAGTCGTGGCAAGTTCGTCCCGGAGGGAGGCGACATCGGCGGTGGAAGTCGCGAGTTGGGTGCGAAGGAATTGAATTTCGGCGGCGGGGTCGGGACGGCCATCGAGGGTTTTGGGCTGTTTCAACTGCTCGATCTCGGAGCGAAGGGCAGCGAGATCGCGTTCGCGAACGGCTAGGGCCGACTCGGCGATGGCGAGGCGTTTACGGAGTTCGGGGTCGGCGGAAACGGTGCGAGTAATGGTGACGGCCGGGGCGGCGCTTTCTTCGAGATCGACCGGAGTGATCGATACGGCAGGGGTTTGAGCGAGTTGTTCGCGAGCGGCCCGGAGTTCGGCAGGGGAGAGTTGAGCGGTGACTCGCTCGAGCTCGCGGCTGCGGGAACCGTTGGCGGCGGCCCGAGAAAGCCAGATGTAAGCTTGAACAAGATCGTGGGAGGGTTCGCCGGGATCGGCGTAGACGAGGCCGAGGTTGTATTGAGCAATTGCGTTACCTGATCCGGCCTGAGCGCGAAGAGCATCGAGGCTGCTGGGACTGGTTTCAGCGAAGCTGAGGCATGAAACCGTCAGGCCGAGGAGAGCTGCGAAAAGAGGGCGAAGAGCGCGGTTGTTCATGAACGCTGCGACGATGGGTGCCCCGCGTGGGAATGCAAAGGGGGGAATTGCCTAAATCGCTCAGCAAAGGCGAAAAAGAGGCACTTTGCCCGCGAGACTGCGCCTGGCGAAGGGGGAGCGACGGCGTTGAGGGATTTGTGAGGGTGATGAATAACAGCGCTAGCATTCTGAATGGGTTGGTTGATAATGCGCGTCACATGGAATCAATGCAGCAGGTGGTGGATGAGGTTCACGCGGAACTGAGCGACCGGCTTGGCGAAGGGAAGGTGGCGGACTATATCCCGCAATTGGCGAAGGTGCCGTTGGAGAAATTTGGGATCGCGGTGGCGACCGTCGAGGGCGAGGTCGTGGTGGCGGGGGACGTGGCGGAGGAGTTTTCGATTCAGAGTATTTCCAAGTTGTTTACCCTGACGTTGGCGTTGGGGCGTTGGGGAGACCGGCTGTGGACCCGGGTGGACCGGGAGCCGTCGGGAGATGCGTTTAACTCGATCGTGCAGTTGGAGCACGAGCACGGTAGGCCGCGAAATCCGTTTGTGAACGCGGGGGCGATTGCGGTGACGGATGCGTTGTTATCGGGGCATCAGCCGAAGGAAGCGATTGGGGAGATCGTGAGGTTCATGCGTTTTCTCGCCGGGGATGATTCGATCGTGATCGATGCGGAGGTGGCGCGTTCGGAGTTGGAGCATGGTGATCGCAACGCGGCGCTCGCGCATTTCATGAAGTCGTATGGGGTGATCGAGCATCCGCCGGCAGAGGTGTTGGGCGTGTATTTTCACCAGTGTGCGATTGCGATGAATTGCGTGCAGCTGGCGCGGTCGGGTTTGTTTTTGGCGTCGAATGGCCGCAATCCGCTCACGGGTATGCGGGTGGTTTCGGCCCCGCGGGCGCGGCGGATTAACTCATTGATGATGATGTGTGGGCACTACGATGGGGCGGGGGATTTTGCGTTTCGAGTGGGTTTGCCGGGAAAGAGTGGAGTTGGGGGCGGTATCATCGCGATCGTGCCCGGTAAGGCGTCGATTGCGGTGTGGTCGCCGGGGCTCGATGCGAATGGGAACTCGTTGGTTGGCACGGCGGCGTTGGAGCGTTTGACGACGAGATTAGGCTGGTCGGTGTTTGGTTGAGGCGGATGAAAATTGGGGGGTGACGTGGCCGGAGTTGAGGTCACAAGGTCGTCGTCCGTTTTAAATGAATATGTCTTTGTATCGAAAAGAAGCCCGACGCACCCTGCAGCTGGCCGCCCCGATTGTGGTGGGGCAGGTGAGCCAGATGCTCATGGGGTTGACGGACAGTCTGATGATCGGGCACTTGGGCAAGGTGCCCCTAGCGGCGTCGGCGTTTGCGGGGAGTATCTTCGGGCTATTTTTCACGATCGGGATCGGACTGTTGATTCCGGTGGCGATCAAAGTGTCCCAGGCGCACGGAGCGGAGGATAAGGGTGAGGTGGGGCAAGCGATGAAGCATGGGTCGGCGATCGCGCTGGGGTCGGGCATCGTTTGCGGTTTGGTGATGGTCGGATTGGGGTGGCAATTGCGGTGGTTTGGGCAGCCGGCGGAGGTGCTGGCGAAGGTGCAGCCTTATTACACCCTGATTGCGCTTTCGGTTGTGCCGACGCTGATGTTTCAAGCGATGCGGCACTTTGCGGAGTCGTTGGATCGGCCGTGGCTGCCGATGGTGATGATGTTGGCGGGCGTGGGGCTGAATGTGTTTCTAAATTGGGTGTTAATCTACGGTAACCTCGGAGCCGCGGCCTTGGGGCTGACCGGAGCGGGGTGGGCCACGCTGACTTCGCGTATTTTGGGGATGCTGCTCATCTATTTTTGGGTAAGTCGGGCGATGAGTTTTCGCGGGGTTTGGCCGACGAATTGGTTTTCGGGATACGAAATTAAGCGTTTGAAGGGGATGCTCGCCCTCGGTCTGCCGATCTCGATCAGTTTGTCGTTTGAAGCCGGGGCGTTTGGAGCTTCGGCGATTCTGATGGGGTGGTTGGGGGCGACGGCGTTGGCGGCGCATCAAATTGCCATCACCTGCGCGGCGCTGACCTTCATGGTGCCGTTGGGAATCGCGATTGCGGTGAGTATGCGGGTGGGGCGGGCGTTGGGCGCCAATGAGCTGGAGCGGATTCGGCCGATCAGTCATGGCGCGCAAATCATGTCAGCCCTATTTATGGGCGGCGGTGCACTGCTGTTTGTATTTATGGGGGAGACGTTGGCGTCGGCGTTTGTGAAAGAGCAGGAAGTTGTTGCGCTGGCGGCAAAGTTACTCGTGGTCGCGGCGATTTTTCAGCTAACGGATGGGGCGCAAGTCGTGGCCGCTTCTTCGTTGCGCGGATTGTCAGATGTGAAAGTGCCGACGGTGATCACGGCGTTTGCTTATTGGGGACTGGCCCTGCCCTTGGCCTACGGGTTGGGCTTCGGTTTGAAGTGGGGGGGGGTGGGCGTTTGGACTGGCTTGGCCGCGGGGCTGACGTTCGCGGCGGTGACGTTGATGTGGCGCTTCATTTGGCGAACGAAGGCGCTGGGCGGGGCGACAAGTTGAGCTGGAGTCGAGCGAAGAGACTGTCAGGGTTGCAGGACTTTGCGTAGATTTATCGGTGTTTTATTAGTCCTACGGGGCGGCGGTTTGAGACCGACGGCGTTGGCGGCATTGACGGATGAAGGGCAGCGGATCGTGCGCCACTTTATGGTGGAAGATCACGGGGCGCATGGGAACACATGGTAGGCGGGGCGATGTTGTCGGATGGGAGGGGGTTGTTTGGTTCCTATGGTGGGGTGGTTTTGTTTGACGGGCAGACGTGGGATTTTCTGCCGGTGGCGGAGAATTTTATCATGGACCAAGTCGTGTAGAACGACGCGGAGATTTATGTGTCGGCGGGCGGGATTTTTGGGCGATTGATTCGGGGGAAGAATGGGCGCTACGCCTACGAATCACTGATCGAACAAGTGATCGAAGATCCGGCGGATTACGGGGTGTCGGGTTCGATGAAGGTTTACGATGGCGCGGTGTGGGTCACTACGGAGAAGGTGATGTTTTCGTGGAAGGATGGGGTCGTGGCGCACACGCCCTGGAGTGAAGAAAAGGTGACGCGATTGGCGGAAGGGCGCGGGGGGCTTTTTGCCTATCGGGGCGGGGAGGGAGTCTACCAGTTGGAGGCGGGAGAATGGGTGCTTAAGTGGGGTGATGAGACGATGGCGAACCTAGCGGGGCGGGCGGCTTTGGCGGCGCCGCCACCGGAGTCAGAGGCCGTGATCACGGTGATGGGCGGTGAGACGGGAATTTTTGACCTGTATCCAGACGGGCGTTACGAAAATCGGTTTACCGGCACGTGGCCCGAGTTGGCGGACAAGAGGCTGCGCGGTCTGTTGCGACTCAGATCGGGAGATCTCCTCGTGACAGGCGATAAATTGGGGATGGTGATCCTGCGTGAAGGGGCGGGGATCGTGCATCGGGTGAATATCGCGATGGGGCTAAAACACGATACTTCGCTGGGGATGGTCGAGGACCAGGAGGGCGGGATTTGGATGCCGGGTCTGGTGGGCATTCATCGATGGGACTATCAGCTGCCGATCACTTGGTTTGGCGCAGCGCGGGGAATTGGAGAGGGGGCCATTTCGGACGCGATCGATCATAAAGGGACGATTTACATCATGCAGTCGGAGGAGATCTATCGGCTGGTGCCGGGAGAAGCGGACGAGGGGGCGCGGTTTGAAAAGGTGGTCGCGGATGGGGTGGCTGAGATTTCGGATGCGATCAGTTTTCAGGGAGACTTGCTCATTGCGATTGAACAGGGGGTCGGGCGGCTGGGGGAAGATAGTCGAATCGAAGTTTTGTTGGAGGAGGCCGATCTCCAGTTTGGGGAGATCTTCACGCTGCGCTATTATCCGAACCACTTCATGCGTTCGTCGCGGGGGATTAACACGTTTTACGAGCGGTCGGAGGATGGAACTTATCGGCGGGTCGGTATCGTGGAGCACGGCTCCTCAAGCACGAACAGTGTGCAGAGTCCGCGAGGAGATGTGTGGGTGACGACCGTGGGGCAGGGCGTGATTCGCATCAATTTGGCCCCGGATGCTGAGGAGGTGGATTGGGCGCGCCTGACCTTTGACCGTGATCCGGTGCGGCTCGGTTATGACGCGGAGGATATGACGGCTTTGAGTGAAAATCTGCACGATGGCGTGGCAGTGACGACGCCGAACACTGTTTACCGAGTGATGGGGCAGTCACGACGATTGGAGAAATGGAATCCACTGGATCTCTATGATTTGCCGCCGACATTGGTGTTTCCGTTGGAGCCGCAAACTGATGGCTCGTTTTGGACGAGTGTGGGGCAGAATATGATTCGCTCGAATACGGGTTTGGTGCGAGTCGCGCCGCAGTTGGATGGGGGCTACGAGGTGACGACGGCACCGGCCCCGATTCTGGAATTGATGGGACCGAACGGGAGTCCTTCGGCGTTCCTGCAGCGGAAGGATGGCCGACGGATTCTGTGGGTGATGGAGTCTAATGTGTTGCGTTGGGAACTGGATAAGCCGCTGCCAGAAGTGCAGGCTTGGCAACCGCAATTGAACCAAGTCAAGGCGGCGGGGGAGTCGCGTGATCCGACGGCGGGAAAGACGCGGGTGTTTCCGTTTTCGACGGAGCCGATTGAGTTTACGTTTGGCGCACCTCACTTCGGTCGAGGCGATTCCGTGCTTTTCAAGACGCGACTAACGGGGTTCGATAATAAGTGGAGTGACTGGGGCAAGGCAGTGCAGATCCGCTTCACGAATTTGAAAGGGGGGCCGTTTACTTTTGAGGTGCAGGGGCGCGACCGCGAGGGGCACGAGAGTGCGGTGTTTGGTTACACGTTTCAGGTGCAGCCGCCATGGTATGAACGACCATTGGCCGTGGCAGGATATTTTGGGCTGTTGGGGTTGGTCGTGTGGTATTTTGTCCGGTGGCGCACGGGCAGTTTGCGACGAGAGCAAGTGCGCTTGGCGGCGCTGGTGGAAGCGCGAACGGCAGAATTGGCGACGGCGAAGAACTCGGCGGAGAAGGCGAATCAAGCGAAGAGTCGTTTCCTCGCGAATATGAGCCATGAGCTGCGCACGCCGTTGAATGCAATTATTGGATACGCGCAGTTGTTGAATCGAAGTCGCGAGTTGCCGGCCAATGATAAGGAGAAAGCCTCCATCATCCACGGCAGCGGGAAGCATTTGTTGGGGTTGATCAATGAGGTGCTTGATTTGTCGAAGATTGAGGCGGGCCGGGTCGAGCGACGAGACGTGCCATTCGACCTGCCGGAAACGGTGCGCCAGATCGCCGGAGGGGCCCGGGCGCGAGTGGCAGGGAAACCGATTCAGTTTGAGGTGGAGGAGGAGGCGGCGCTGCCCGGGGTGGTGCTGGGGGATGGACAGAAATTGCGGCAGGTGATCGAAAATTTGCTGAGCAATGCGATCAAGTTCACGCCCCGAGGGCGGGTGGCGCTGCGCGTGGCCTATGCGGAAGGGCGGTTGGCGGTGGCGGTGCAGGATTCTGGGCCCGGGATGTTATCGGAGGAAACGGAGCGATTGTTCGAGCCGTTTCAGCAGTCGAGGCGGGCGGTCTCGACGGAGGCGAGCACGGGACTCGGGCTACCGATCTCGCGTGAGTTCGTGCGGCTCTTGGGTGGGGAGTTGATGCTGGTGACGGAGCCGGATTGTGGATGCTTGTTTTCGTTTGAAGTGCCGTTGCCGGTGGTGGCGGAACAGGTTTCAGGTGCAGCCGCGACGATGGGATCGGTCGTGGTGGGCTACGAGGGACGACGGCAGCGAGTGTTGGTCGCGGACGATGTGAGCCTGAATCGGCAGTTGCTGCGGGATTATTTGGAGCCGTTGGGATTTGAACTAGGGGAGGCGGATTCGGGAGCGGCCACGTTGCAAGCGCTGCGTGATAGGGAGTGGGACCTGATCGTGCTGGATGTGCAGTTGGGGGACAGAAACTCGATCGAAATGATGCCAGAGATTCGGGCGGCCATGAGGCGGCCGACGCCGATTTTGGGGTTATCGGCAAGTGTTTTGCAGGCGGAGGCTGATGAAGCGTTGGGCGCAGGATTCGATTTGTTTTTGGGTAAACCTTTTCGCGAGGAGGAATTGTTCGAGCGGATGGGGGAATTGCTCGGCCTCAAATGGGTGCACGAGTCGCCGGCAGAAGCATCTGCCCCAAGCGAACCGAATGACGGACCGGTGCAGTTGCCGCAGGCGATACTCGATGAACTACGTGAGGTCGCGAAAGTTGGTAATATCCGACGCCTGCGGGCGGTCGTTGAGTCGATTTCGGGCGAAAGCGATGACGGTAGGCGATTAGAGGCTCGGTTAAAGCCGCTGATCAAACTCTACCGGATGGCGGAGATTAGGGAATGTTTGAGGCAGGTGGAAGGAATTATCCCGGCTGAATAGCTGTTTTGAGGTTTATTTGAGCTACTAAACGATTCACTTACATTTTTCTGGATAAGTCATTGAAACATTATGGTGTATCCCAGCGTCCCCGAGGTATCTCGCAGTCGACCCCTTCTCCCCCCCGCTATGCTTTCTAGTAAATTTCGAGCTCACTCTGTAGTGGCGGCGTTAGCTCTGGCTAGCGCTCTTTCATTCGCGCAGGCGGCCGATTTTCCGGAGCGTTTGGTCAACTTGTCGTCTCGGGCGCAAGCGGGCGAGGGCGATGCTGCTTTGATTGCGGGTTTTGTGATCGCGGAGGGGCCGGATAAATTGATTTTGGTGAGGGCGATTGGGCCGGCGTTGACGGGTTTCGGAGTGTCAGGCGCGGTGACGAATCCACGTCTAGTCTTGTTTAACTCTCAGGGTGAACCGATTGCCTCAAATGAGGATTGGGCCGAGGTGAATGCGGCCGTTTTCGCGGCGGTGGGCGCGTTTGAATTGGAGAGCGGAAGCCGGGATGCGGCTTTGGTTGCGACTTTACCGAGCGGGACTTACACGGCGCAGCTCCAAGGTGGGCTGGGCGCGGGCATGGTGGAAATCTACGATGTGACCGGAGCGGCCCGACTGACAAATTTGTCGACGCGGGCGAGAGTGGAGGCGGATCGGTCGTTAGTGATTTCAGGTCTGGTGGTTTCCTCAAACGGAGGCGCGCGGCAATTGCTGATCCGGGCGGTGGGGCCGACGTTGGGCGAATATGGGGTGAATGGGGCGTTAGGTGATCCCGCGTTGGCGATTGTGCGGGCCAGTGATGGGGTGCAGTTGGCGTCTAATAACGATTGGGCGGTGGACGGAGATCCCGCGAAATTGGAGGAAGCTTTCCAAACGGGGGGAGCTTTTCCGCTGGAAAGGAGCAGTTCGGATGCGGCAGTGATCATGGATCTGCCGGCGGGGGTTTACACCGTGCAGGTGAGTGGCGCGAACGGGACGGAAGGCCCGGCGCTCATCGAGATCTACGATTTGACGCCGGCGGAAGGCAATCTGGTGAGCGCGAGTGCGCCGGTGCCCTCGACGGAATCTCAAGCGGGAAGCACGCCGGGTAAGATTACTTTTACGCGAGTGGGACCAGTAGATGAGGCCGTGACGGTTAGTTTTATGATCAGCGGCTCCGCGGTGAGTGGAGCGGATTACGCGGTGTTGCCGACTAGTGTGGTGATTCCGGCGGGTTCGGCAGCGGCGTCGATTGAAGTCGTGCCGGCGCTTGAGTCGCCCAGTTCGGATTTAGCCAAAACGGTGACGGTCAATGTCGTGCCGGGGGAGGGTTACGATCTGGGAGTTTCGGATGTGGCCACGGTGACGATATTCTTCACGCCGGGAGAGCTTTATATCGCGACCTTGCGCCCAGCGGAATCGGCGGGAATTTCCACCGGATACGGCACGGCTACGCTGCAACTTTCCAAGGATGAGTCCCGGGTAATCATTAACATGAGTTTCGCCAATCTGAGTTCTCCGCAAACGGTGGGTTATGTGCGTCTCGGCACGCCCGGCGATGCGGGCCCCTACCTTTATCGATTGGATGCGGGGCAGGTGGATAACCTAGAGCGGGCGATTGAGCCAACGGGCGATTTAAGCAGTGCCGATATTCTCACCGCGCTCAAGGAAGGTCGATTCTATGTGAGTATAGAGACCGCGACTAACCCTACGGGAGAATTGGTGGGATCGTTTGTCCGTAGCAGTGGTTCCCAAACCTTTACGACTCCTACGGCGCCGCCGGCGGTGAGTCTGGCTTTGGACAACGATGGTTCCGCGGCCCGTTTTCTGACTCAGGCGACTTTTGGTCCGCGACTCGAGGAGGTGGCCGAAGCGCGGGCGATGGGCGTCGATGCTTGGATCACGGCGCAGCTGGCGAAACCGATTTCAAATCATCGGACAATGACGATGGCAGAGTTTGCCAGGGATCCGACTGGTGGACGGAACATGGATAGGCGACCAGGGACGGTGCATCGGGATTCGGCGTGGTGGAAAATTGCTATCGATGGCGATGACCAACTGCGTCAACGGGTGGCCTTTGCCCTCAGCCAAATTTTTGTGGTATCGGTCGAAGTTGCGCAGCTCAACAATTGGCAAGAAGGGGTGGCGCACTACTACGATCAATTGGCGCAGGGGTCGTTTGGTAATTATCGAGACCTGCTGGAGACCGTGACGCGCAGTCCGATCATGGGCATCTACCTGAGTCATATCCGTAACGCGAAAGCGGATCCGGAAACGGGCGCGGTGCCGGACGAAAATTACGCTCGCGAAGTCATGCAGTTGTTCACGATCGGACTTAATAAGCTGCAACCCGACGGGACGTTGCAACTCAACCCGTCCGGCTTACCCATCGCGACCTACAACAATGAAACCATCCAAGAGATGGCTAAAATCTTCACGGGCTGGGCATTCGCTTCCGCCAATACGACTAATCCGAATCTTTTCCGTCGGAATGGGGGTAACTACATCGATGGGATGTCGCTCTTTCCTGACTTTCATGAGCCCGGACCCAAAACGATCATTTCCGGCATCGAATTGCCGGCCGGACAGGGCGGTGATGCCGATTTGAGGATGACATTGGATGCGCTTTTCGAGCATCCCAATACCGGTCCATTCATTTCCCGCCGACTGATCCAGCGTTTGGTGACGAGTAACCCGACGCCGGACTACGTTTACCGCGTGGCCCAGAAGTTTGCCGATAATGGTGCCGGGGTGCGAGGGGATCTCGGGGCGGTGGTGCGGGCGATTCTGGCTGATTATGAAGCCCGCTCGAGTGATGTCGCGGCAGTCCCGGGATTCGGCAAATTGCAGGAGCCTCTCCTGCGCATGACCAACCTGTTTCGAATCGCGCCGGCTTCGTCCAACGATGGTCGAATTGATCTCCGGAATCTTGATCGTGACTTTGGTCAACAACCCCTCGGGTCTCCGACGGTCTTCAATTTTTTCGAGCCTGATTATGTGAAACCGGGATCGTTGGCGGCCGCGGGTCTGTTTGCGCCGGAATTTCAAGTGCTGACCGATACGACGGCGATCACTGGAGCTAATGTGATTTACGCGCACTTGTTCGGGGCGCCGGCGGGAGTCCAGGCCGACGTGACGCCATTGCTCCCCCTGGGGGGGCAGCGTGACGAGTTGATCGCACGGCTCAATTTGCTCCTCGCCGCAGATTCGCTTTCCCCGACGACCGTCGATCACTTGAAGGCGGCGTATGATGCTTTGCCGAGTAGTCTTTCGAATCTTAATCGGGTGCGGACGATGGTTTATCTGATCATGATGGCCCCTGATACTTTGGTGCAGCGTTAACCTTAATTTTTTATATAACCCATGTCCGACGTTGTTTCAGATTATTCTCGCCGCAAATTTCTCGGAGCGTGTTGTGCTGCCGTAGGATCGACCGGTATGCTTTCCGCCCTCAGTCAGCTTCGTTTGATGGGAGCGGTGGCGGGTTCGGATAGTGGTGCGTCGGACTACAAGGCGCTGGTTTGTCTGTTCCTCGCCGGTGGCAATGATGCCAATAATCTACTCGTGCCGAATGATTTCGCAGGCTACGCGGCCTACGCGGCGGCTCGCACCACGCTGGCGTTGCCGAACGAGGGATTGTTGGGGATCTCACCCGTTCGTTCAGATGGACGTAGTTTTGGGCTGCACCCCTCGATCCCGGGATTGCAGGAACTATTCGTGGCGCAAAAAGCCGCGCTGCTCGCGAATGTAGGCACCCTGGTGCAACCGACGACTCAGGCCCAATATCTCGCCCGGTCGGTGCCTTTACCTCGCCAGCTCTTTTCGCACAACGACCAGCAGGTGCAGTGGCAAAGTAGTATCCCGGATCGCCCGTTCACTTCGGGCTGGGGTGGTCGTCTCGCGGATATGACCAACGCCTTTAACGAGAATCCTGGTCTTTCGATGTCGATCAGTATGGACGGACAAAACTCGTTTCAGGTTGGGAAATCACTGGCTCAGTTCAGTGTGAACCGCAACGGCGTGAGAGGCCTGACTGGGACTACCGGAGACGCCGGCGCGGTGCGGATGAACGCGCTTAAAGGAATGTTTGATCAGGATGCAGATGGTCTTTTTGAAACGGCGTTTGGGGGGCTCACGTCCTCAGCGATCGACACGAGTGCAATCCTCGGAGAAGCCTTGGAGGGGGTGCCCGAACCAACAAATTTCCCCGAAGGCCGACTAGGCGACCAGTTGAAGATGGTTTCCCGCTTGATTCAAGTTGCGCCGAATTTTGGTCTCAAACGTCAGGTCTTTTTTGTGCGTTTGGGTGGTTGGGATCTGCATGATAACCAAATCGAGGCGCATGCTACCTTATTGGGTGGGGTGAGTGAAGCGATGAAAGCATTCTATGACTCCACCGTGAGTTTGGGAGTGGCCGATAAGGTGACCACGTTCACCGCTTCGGACTTCGGACGCACGTTCAACACTAATGGAGATGGTTCTGATCACGGTTGGGGCAGCCATCATATTGTGATGGGTGGGGCAGTTAAGGGCGGCGATATTTACGGGAAGGTGCCGGTGCTCGAGATTGATGGGCCGGATGACACGCGTCGTGGTCGTTGGATTCCGACGACCAGTGTCGATGAATATGCGGCGACCTTGGCGGGTTGGTTTGGCGTGAGTGAAAGTAATCTCCCGATCGTATTACCGAATATTGGTCGGTTTGCGTCGACCGATCTCGGGTTCATGACATGAGCCCAAGAATGCGGGTTGGCGCCGGGGCCTTAGTGGTCGCGTTGGGCTTAGGCGTCTTGGGAAATTGGTGGCAGAGTCCGAGCGAGAGCTTGGGAAAGGTGGATCGGGGCAGTTCTCTAACCGAACGAGGGGGGGGCGGGACCGAAGTGCCGGCGGCATCGGCCTCGATCACGGCGTCACGAAGTTATGCGGAAGATTATCCTTTGGTGGAGGGCCTGCTTGATCCGGCTGGATCGGTGGAACGCGATCTCGAGATCGTGGCGCTCTTGTTCGAGGGGTGGCAGTCAAACTTTCCCGGGGAGGGGAATCCGGTGGGTGAGAATGTTGAAATCACGGCGGCGTTGCTGGGACAAAATCGGTTCAAGCTCGATTTGTTGCCGGCCGACCATCCTGCGATCAATGCTGCCGGCGAATTATGTGATCGATGGGGCACGCCGCTATTTTTTCATCAACTTTCGGGGTCTGAAATGGAGGTGCGCTCGGCGGGTCTCGATCGAGAATACCATACCGATGATGATGTGATTTCGTCCCCTTAGAAGTCGTCTGGGTTGGGGGGAAGGTGCCTAAATCGGGAGACCGCCTCACGCGGAAATTGGTGGAGTATGTCGGCGAGGGTGACGCCGGTGAGTCGGACGCGTTTTTGGCGGGCGCTGCAACCCGATGCTAGGGAAACCGCTGTTCGAGGTATGCCTAGAATATCGGATAGAAACCGGCAGAGCTCGTCGTTGGGTTTTCCATCTACGGGTGGGGCTTTGAGGCGGATTTTAAGCGCATCGCCCAGCCAACCCACCACCTCGCTTTGGCGCGCATGGGGCACGGCTTTGATGGCGAGAATGCACTCAACCGCAGAGCTCATCTTGGGAGGGGAAATTGAACGATAGGACCAGCCCTTTTCATGACCGCCTAGTCCGAACTTTGGACGAGGGCTTGATCCAGTGCGGCGATGATTTGCGCGGCAGGTTCGGTGCCGACGGAGAGGCGTAGGAGGTTGGGATCGATTCCGCTCTGGGCGAGCGAGTCGCGGCCCGATGGACTGGTGACTAAATCATAGTGCGCGAGATAAATGAAGGGGCAGATTAAGGTCTGCTTCATGCCAAAACTGGGGCCTTTCGGCAGTGTGAGTTGATCGTAAAATGGAGCCAAGGGACCTTTGACGGTGAAGCTGATCATGCTGCCCACATGTTGGGGACTGCGGGCGATTTTAAGGTAGTTGTCGCGCGTGGGTTCTCGCATCGACCAATAGACCTGATCGATGGCGGGATGTTGGTGGAGAAACGTCACGACCTGCGCAGCAGTGGCGTTGGTCTGATCAATGACAGATTCGTAGTCCTCGATTTGTGCGGCCAGCCGAGAGAGGTCGCGGGAGTAAATTGAGTCGCTGCGCTCATTGATCTGCTGACGGAGCCAATCGGCGTCGGGGCCGACCGGGTTAATAATGGTGACGCCGGCAATCACATCGCCGTCGGACGCGGCATATTTGGTGAGGCTGTTGACGATCAAATCGGCGTGCGGAAGCACTGTAACATTGAACGGCGAGACTAGCGTCGGGTCGACGACAAGACGGCCGCCATGGCGGTGAATCATTTGGGCCACCGCGGGGAGGTCGGCGGTTTGGATGAGCGGATTGGTGGGGGCTTCGGTGACGAGCCCCGCGAGTCGATCCCCGGCGGCGGCGCAAGCGGCGTCGAGGGCCGAGAGGTCGGTGACGTCGACGAGATGAATATAGTCCTGAGCGGAGGTACTGAAGCGTTTGAGTTGGGCGATCGTATCGAGGTAGAGCCACCCAAATTGGATCCAGACCGTGCGCCCGCGGGAGGTCTGGAGATCGGCGAGGGAACGCCACGCGGCGTGGAAGGCGTTCATCCCTGATGGCGCGAGGATTATGTCTGATTTTGTGGTGCCCGGGTAGGCCCGTAGTAGCGTGGCTTGGACCTTGGAAAGTGGATCGGTCAGTTGGAGAGATTCTGGGGCGAGAGGGGCGATGCGGCCCCGGGCGGCGAGGTGATCCTCGGCCTCGCGTGAGCTGAGAAACCCACCGGTGTTTTGTAGGTAGGTTTTGGCGTGGTTCGCGATGGTTGAATGGGGGGGGTGGGCGACGCCGTGCAATCCGGCGTGATCGATGATGACGACTGGACTCGTTTTGATTTCGGCAGCGAGGGCTTTTGCGGCGGTGGCGGAGCAGGTGAGCCAAATTTCGTGATTTTCGAGCGCGAGCTCGGTCGCGAGTTCGGCCCCGAGTTGGCGATTAAATGGGTGCACCACGAAGCGGGGGTAGCCACTGCCCATGCAAGCGATCACCGCGGGGTCTTTTTCCTCGTAGCCAATGACATCGGCCATGGTCGGCAGACTACACGACACCGCGTGGGTGGTGTCGGGAATGGATCGACCAAGGGGAATTGGAGCAAAGGCAGGCATGTGGTGGAGCGCAGACCTTGGCCACTCGCGGCTTGGTATGGCAATCCCCGGCGAAACGATCACCTCATCATTTTCGGCCAAATCGGGCCGAATTTCCATTAAAGGAGGGGGAACTCAAATGTAACGGTCAGTCCCCGTTTGGGGCGGCTATCCAGTTGCCATTGCCCGGCTAGGGCGCGAGTGAGATCGCGGGAGAGTTTGAGTCCATAACCACCGCTCGCCTCATCTTTATCCAGGGCTGCGACTTGGTTCTCCGTAAGACCCATGCCAAAATCGGTTACTTTGATGGTAAAGGTGGATTCGTTGGCGGAGAGCGAAATATCGATCGGTTCACTGGATAGGGAAAAGCGGCAGGCGTTATCGATTATCTCGGAGACCGACTTGATGAGTAGATCAATATTTACCGTTGCGGTAAGGGGGGCGAGCTCGAGTCGCAGGGTTTTGAGGCGATGATGGCGGCGAGCCATTTGTCGGGCGGCATTTGCGAGTCGGTCATCGAGCGAGACGGATTCGGGAGGATTGATGGTGAGGCTGCCGTCTTGAAGGCGAGAGTAGAGCACGAAGTTCTCGAACCGCTGATTGAGGGTTTCTGCTCCGCTGATGATATCGCGAGCGAACTCAGAGATATCGGAAGGCGTCATGATGTGGGCGTCGCCTTCGATAACGGAGGCACAGCCGATGATCTCGTGGAGAGAATCGACGAGGTTATCGGGCAAGATGGCACCGGTGTGGCGGTGCTTTGCCATGAGTTCTTGATGGGCAGCTCGGCGCCGAATTTGGCTACGTTCGAGATGATGTTCGATTGTGGAAACAAGGTCGCCCACTTTGATGGGTTTTGCCAAATAGTCATCAGCGCCGGATTCCATGCCTTTGCGCATGTCGTCGAGATCGGCGTTGCCGGTGATGAGGATGATGGGAGTGGAGGCGAGACCAGGGATTTCGCGGAATGCCTTCACGGCCTCGTGGCCACTAATACCGGGCATCCGGACGTCCGACAAAATGACGTCGGGGTGGTGCGCTCGAGCGACTCGAATGCCCTGATCACCGTCATACGCAACATGGACCCGGAAGCCTTCACCGGCGAAAAGAGCACTGAAGGTTTCGCAAATCTCTTTTTCGTCGTCGATGATCAGAATGGAAGGCATGGGAAAGATTGGTGGTTGGGCTGGAGCCTGGAAGAATTCGCGATCAAAGGCGACGTCAGATATTATTATTCGAAATAGGGATGGGGGTTGAAAATTCGCGAGCTCACGTGAGCATCCGCGGTTATGAAATTGGTTTCTTGGAATGTAAATGGACTCCGAGCGGTTTTGAAAAAGGGGTTTCTCAACTTTATGGATGAAGCGCAGCCGGACGTGCTTTGCCTACAAGAAACGAAGTGCCAGCCGGGGGATGTGGAAAATGTGGAGTGGCCGTTCGGTTACGAGGTTCATTTTAGCGCGGCAGTGAAGAAAGGCTACAGTGGCACGGCGGTGTTTTCACGGGCGCCCACGTTGTCCGTGACCGAAGGGATCGGTAGCGCTGAACATGATCAGGAGGGGCGCACGCTGACGGTGGAGTTTGAAGATTTCTATCTCGTGAATGTGTATGTCCCCAATGCGCAGCACGAATTGGCCCGTTTACCTTATCGGCAACGATGGGATGCCGACTTCCTCGCTTATCTGCAGAAGTTGGAGCAGACGAAGCCGGTCGTGACCTGTGGTGATCTCAACGTGGCGCACCAGGAAATCGATCTCGCTCGGCCCAAGGCAAATGGAGGGAATCCGGGATTTTCCAACGAGGAGCGAGCTGGGTTAGACGCGTTTTTGGACCACGGGTTTATCGATACGTTTCGTGAGTTTGAGCAGGGACCAGACCATTATTCTTGGTGGACCTATCGAGCCGGGGCCCGCGGTCGAAATATCGGATGGCGCATCGACTATTTCTTGGCTTCCGCAGCGTTAAAGTCGCGCTTGGAGAGTGCCTGGATCAGCCCGGAAGTCATGGGCAGTGATCACTGTCCCGTGGGATTAGAACTAAAATGAAATCGGATACCCCCAAAGTTTCCCCGGCTCCGACCCCTTCGCTCTGGGCCAGACCAGCGGCGTCCAGCGTGCACGGGTCCGGGCTTTATGCGACCACGCCGATTCCCCAAAACACGCGGGTTATCGAATACGTGGGTGAACGGATTACGAAAAAGGAGTCCGATCGACGCGATACGGCGCGACTTAAGCGCCAAGATGAAGGCGATGACGGTTGCGTGTATGTTTTCGAAATCAATCAACGTTACGATATTGACGGCGATGTGAGCTGGAATACGGCGCGGCTCATCAATCATTCGTGTGAACCGAATTGTGAGACGGAAAATACCCGGGGACATATTTGGATTACAGCGGTGCGCGATATCCAGGAAGGGGAAGAATTGAATTACGATTACGGCTTCGATTGGTCCGTCTGGGAGGATCATCCTTGTCGGTGCGGGGCACCGTCGTGTGTCGGTTATATCGTCAAGAAAGGGCAGCGCTGGCGAGTGCGGCGGGTATTGGAGCAGCGTGCGAAAAAGTGATGCACAAGGGGGCTGGCAAAATGGTTGAGCGCAGGTGAGCTTACGCGAGCCGATGGATCCGACCGACCAGAACTTAAAAACTCTATTGATGAAGGACCCCGCCCGCTCATTGGCGGTGGCGGAAAGCCTCACCACTGGTCATGTGCAAGCGCGTATCGGAGCGATTTCGGGGGCGTCCCTTTTTTTTCGAGGCGGCGTGACGGCCTACACTTTAAAGGCCAAGGTGGAGTTGTTGGGGGTCGATCGGGAGGGAGCAGAACGGTGCGATTGCGTGAGCGAAACCGTGGCTTTGCAGATGGCGCGAGGCGTGACGAAATTATTTGAGGCGAATATTGGAGTGGCGACGACGGGATATGCGGAGCTCGATGCGGAAGCAGGGGTGAGCAGTCCGTATGCTTGGTGGGCGATTGTGGAACAGCTCCCAAATGGAGACCTTGCGGAACGGTCGGGGCGCGTCGTGACTCCGCTGCTTGATCGAGTCGCGGTCCAGGATCTTGTCACGGATAAGGTCTGGATGGCGTTGATGGATTATCTGCGCGCAATGGCAGAGCCGACCGGCTCGTCCTAGCATGAAGGTCTCGTCGATGGCGGCTCAGGTCGTGCGTGGGTTCGTCCAGGCCTTGGGGCGTTTTTATTACCCTCGGATTGAAGTGGGGGGATTGGGCACAGTGCCCAAGACCGGCCCGGTTCTCTTGGTCGCGAATCACCCCAACTCGGTGCTGAATCCCGTGATAGTAGGCATTGCGGCGGGGAGGCCGGTGACGTTTTTGGCGAAGGCACCGTTGTTTGAGGTGCCGGTATTTGGGCCATTGATACGCGCATGGGGCATGATCCCCGCGTATCGGGGCAAGGATAGCGTCAATCCGCGGGAGGAGGTGGCGAAGAACCTCGTATCGTTGGCGATCGCGGCGCGGGCGTTAGGGGAAAACGGTGGCACGGCGATGGGAGTATTTCCCGAGGGGGAGAGTCACGACGACCCCCAACTGGCGCTCGTGCGTTCGGGAGCCTCGCGGCTTGCGATGCGGGCGGTGGCGGCGGGCGTGCACGGATTGCAGATCGTGCCGATGGGCCTGAACTACGAACGCAAGGACCGGTTTCGAACGGCAGTTTGGGTGGAGGTAGGCGAGGCAATCGATGCGGACGAGTGGATGGCGCGACACGGCAATGAGGAGCGGGTGGCGATGCGAGCGTTGACTCCGGAAATCGATCGCCGACTTAAGCAAGTGGTGGTGCATCTCAACGATGCGACATGGCAGCCGTTGTTGGAAGAAATCGAGGGACTAATTCCGGCGGCCGGAGGGCTGCGGATTACCGGGGTGTTGCAAATGCGCAAGCGGGTGGCGGGAGCCATTAACGGGTTCTACCGTCGGGATGCGTCGAAGGCCGAGGAGCTCGCGGATCGAGTGCGGAAATGGCGGGCCAAACGCGAGGAAGCTGGGCTGGCGGTTGATGCGCGTTTTTTCCGCCAGCCGATGTGGCGGCGATCACTGGCCGTGTTCGTCGATGCGTTCCGGCTGCCGATGGCCCTGGGGTTGGGATTCTTAGGATTGGTGCATCATTTGCTGCCGCATGTGGTGGCGCGGATTTGGGCCGCGCGCTGGGATCACCCCGGGAAGGTGACGGTGGCGCTGCATCGATTATTGGTGGGGCTACCGGTGCATCTGACTTGGTATCTTGGCGTGACAATTTGGATGCTCTACACCTTCCAGCCTTGGGTCGCCTGGGGGTGGTTGGCGTTGATGCCTTGGGCGGGTTTGTGCACGGTCTGGGTGGGGCGCCGGTTGCGGGTGGTGATTCCATTGTGGTGGGCGGAGGCCACGTTGTTGTTGCAGCGCGAACGGGTGGCGGAGCTGCGCGAGGAGCGGAAAGGCCTGGTCGCATCGCTGGTGGCGCTGGCCGACGAGTATCCCGACGTGCTCGCCGAAGGTCGGCGATCGCGCCTCGTGAAACCGCCGTGGTGGTTAACGCTATTGGTGGCGGCGACGTTGGGGGGGATCACCACAATTTTGGGAGGATGGTTAATGCGCGATCGGCCGTTGGAGTGGTGGCGAACGGATGGTCCGGCGTTACATGCGATGGTGCCAGCAGTGCTGGATGATCGGTTGCGAAGCGATGAGCGGGGACTGGAGGCGGTCATAGATGGCTTGAGCGGACTGGAGGCACGATTTCGGGTATTTGAAAATCAGTTACTCGCAGGAGAGCGCAGCTATTATCGACCTGAGGATGACGATGAAATACGGCGAATGTTGGTTTCGTATTTAAGTTACCGAGCAGCCTTGCTGCGCACGATTTGGGGTTACCAGCGTTTTGAGCAACTCACGGATGAACCGACCCGACTACGGGCCCTGTTGCTGCACTACACCGCGGCGGCAGTGCTCTACGATTATTCCGCTCGGTTTGTCTTAGCGTTCGAAACGAGTGAGGAGGCTCAACGAAAGTTAAATGAAGGTGAGCCTCGCTGGGATTTACCGCCGGGAACTTACGATCGTATTCGCGCAAATTTGGCAAATATCGCCCATCGAAAATGGTTGGAGGCGGGGTGGCAGCATTACCACGAGACGCTGCCGGCGTGGACGGCGGCGGGTATGGGACCGGTGAATGGGGGCCGCGCGGCGAATTTTCATGATGCGATCATCGAGGCGGGACGTCGCACGGCATCCCTGAGTGAACAGATTATGCGCTACAAGATGAAGACGGCATTTGCGGAGGTGAAGGAGGTGGCGGGGGGCAGTTATTATCGGGCGAGTGCAGCGATCTCGTCTTTGATTGGTGACGCGAAGATCCGGGCTCCACGCAATAATCAGTCACTGGTTACGCCTGAGTTGATGGAGCGTCTGCGGCCTATGTTGCAGCCCGGTGACGTATTGATCGAGCGTCGCAATTGGTATTTGTCCAACGCGTTTCTACCGGGGTATTGGCCGCATGCGGCGTTGTATGTGGGCACACCGGACGATCTAAAAGCGATGGGGCTCGATCAGAATCGAGAGGTGGCGGCGAAGCTGGCCGAGTTTTCAGGCGGGGATGCCGCCGGTCATGGGTTTGCGATAATCGAGGCCATGAGCGAAGGCGTGGTGTTTACTTCGTTGGAGCATTCGGTGGGCGAGGCCGATGCGGTGGCGGTATTACGGCCGCGGCTTTCGGAGGCGCAGAAGCAGGCGGCGATCGCGCGGGCGTTTAGTCATGCGGGTAAACCGTATGATTTTGATTTTGATTTTTTCAGCAGCGACAAGCTGGTGTGCACCGAAGTGGTGTATCGCGCTTACGGGGACGAACTGACGTTACCGCTGCAGGATATTTTGGGTCGGCAAACATTGCCGGCGATTGGGATCGTGCGGGCTTGGGCGGAGCCGACGGAGAGCGGGCCAGAGTGGGACTTTGTGGCGTTTCTTGATGGAAATGAACGCACGGGTAGCTGCACGTGGGCAGACGAGGAGGCGTTGAAGGAGTCGCTGGAGCGTCCTGCGCTCACGTGGTTCAATTGACACCGGGCCCGAAAAAGCCCGGGACCGATTGCGGCGCCGGGCTTGGGTGGAAAGGAAGAGGCAAGGAGCCGGAGCTTATTGGGTGATTTGAGTGACAAATTCCACGAGATGGTTGGTCTCGGGCTGACTAGGCACCCAGTCGCCTTGGAGGAGCTCTGGCAGCGTGTAGCGCGTATTGTAGTAGCTGCGGATGGCGTTGTTATTGGCTTGAAGCCAGCCGCCGCGAACGGAAACCCCCGCGAAGAGACCTTTGTTCTTGGCGTAGACGAGGACCGGGGTGTCGAGCATCGATCGCGTGATGCGCTCGGCTTCGGCAGCCTTTGGACCGGCGACGGCCTTGGCATCTACCCCGATGTTGAAGCGACCTTTGTAGAGAATTCGTGGCGTCGCTTCGTCGGTGAGAATATAGACGGTTTCGATAGCGGTGCCCCCGGCTTGGAGGCCGAAGCTGGCCTCGCCGGCGTTGAGCATGCCGGGATTGCTCCAGGTGCCGTCGGCCCGTTTGGCGAGGATTACGCCGTAGCCGTCTTTCAGGCCAAAGAAAAATCCGGCCTTAAATTGGTTGGTAATGATGATGGCCTTGGCCTCGCGCAGCACTGCCTGAGGGATGGCGTAGCGGGGATCTTCCATGAATTCGCGGAGGATGGCTTCACAGGATTCGAACCGCGTGACATAGTCATCGCGCGAGAGGGCGCGCTCGGCTTGAATTGCGGTGGTGGCAAAGAGGGTAATAAGGACGATGGAAAGGAATCGCTTCATAACATTAACAATGATGGGTCGAACTATGCACGGTAGGAACGGCTTGGAAAGCGTTGATTGGGAAAGGAGGAAAAACCAAACGGGCTGCTGGCACGTGGTCTGGGGGTGGACATCGGGGAGACAGGAAAGTTCTCAATCCAACTCGCGGGCGGTGAGATCGTCTTCATCCCAGCCAAAGTAGTGGCCGAGCTCGTGAAGGAAGGTGACATGGACCTCGTCGATGAAGACAGGACGCTGGCGCTCGGCGTAGTCCCAGATATTGCCGAGGAAGAGTAGAATCTGAGCGGGAACATCATCCATTGCCTCGCCGTGAGGAGGGCCGACGAAGAGGCCAAGGATATCGGGCTCAAATTCAGTTCCGAGAATCGCGGGGGTAGGAAACTCGTGTAAATGCACGGGGATGCCGGCGGCGTGGGGGCGCAATTCGGCGGGTAGGGCCTCGAGGGTGTCGAGGATTGTCTGGTCGGCGAGGGCTTCGAGCTGGGAATAAGTCACGGTGGAACAACGGAGCGAGGGTGGAGCGAGGGTGGATCGACAGTCATGGTTAAATTAGACGATTCCTGAGGGTTGGCTATTCTAGTTTATTCGTGTGCAGTCGTGTTTTTAAGCATGGAACCACGAAGAATTGCAGTTATTGGAGGCGGTGCGGCGGGATTTTTCTCGGCGATCGCCGCGGCAGATACTGATCCGAACGCTCGGATCTCGATCTTCGAGTCGACGGTGCATCCGTTGACCAAAGTGCGCATCTCGGGGGGCGGCAGATGTAACGTGACGCATGCTTGTTTTGAGCCTCGAGAGTTGGTGAAACGATATCCCCGGGGGTCTCGTGAGTTGATCGGACCCTTAAATCGATTCGGACCGCGTGACACGGTGGCTTGGTTTCAGGCGCGAGGAGTGGAGCTCAAAACAGAGAAGGACGGGCGGATGTTTCCCACCACGGATGATTCGGGCACGATCGTGGATTGTTTGCAGGGGGCAGTGCGGGAGGCGGCGATTGCGGTGAGGTTGCGAACTCCGGTGCGGGAGTTGGTGCGCTACGCGAGCGGTGAATTTACCCTGACGTTGGGTGATGGGAGTTCGGAGAACTTTGACCGAGTGATTATCGCCACGGGAGGGACCAAGGTCGCGGGCGGATTTACGCTGGCGGAATCGGTGGGTCACAAGATCGAGCCTTTGGCCCCGTCGTTGTTCACTTTTCTAATCGGTGACGAGCGGTTGCGGGGGCTGGAGGGGCTGGCGGTGGCGAGCGCGGTGGCGAGTGTGCCGGGGACGAAGTTGAGTGAGACGGGCCCGGTTTTGGTGACGCATTGGGGGTTGAGCGGACCGGCGATTTTGAGGCTCTCGGCATGGGGCGCGCGGGAGTTGGCGAATCATGACTATCGTTTTGCGGTGCGGATTGGCTGGACGGGGGATGATAACGTGGACCGGGTGCGGGCTGCGCTACAGGATGGGCGAAGTGAATTGGCCAAGAAGCAGATTCATAACGCGAATCCCGTGGGGCTGCCGGGACGCTTGTGGGAGCGTTTGGTGGCGTCGGCGGGCATCGCCAAAACTACGATTTGGACGTCGTTACCCAAACAATCGATGACGGCGTTGGCTCAGGCGGTGGCGGCGACTGAATTTGAGGTGAGAGGCAAGAGCACGAATAAGGAGGAGTTTGTGACCTGTGGAGGCGTGCGGTTGAAGGAAATCGATTTTAAGACGATGGAGAGTCGGCTTTGTCCGGGGCTGCATTTTGCGGGAGAGGTCATGGACATCGACGGCATCACCGGGGGATTTAATTTCCAGTCGGCGTGGACGACCGGGATTTTGAGCGGGCGCGCCGCGGCGACTCCGTCTCCCTAAGTAAGACCGGATCTTCGCCGGTCGAATTTTCGGCTGCGCTCTGGCGCGCCACGACCGCTGGCTCAGGGCGAAGGAAGTAAGCGCCTTTGTAGCCATAGTGGTTAGAACTGGCCGGGTGCTGAGATTTAGCGGGAGGGCTTTGAGGGGAGTTGGAAAGAAGCGGGGGGGCTTGCTCCCGGGCGCGGGGGTGTCATGCAGGTTGGCGTGCCCACTTATTTTGAGCTGCTCGCGTTGATAGCCCCGATTTTTTTGCTGATCGGAGTGGGCTCCGTGGCGCGGTTTTTGGGGTGGATGACTCCGGAGACCGATGCGGGATTGTTGAAGATCGTGCTCAATGTTTTTTACCCGGCGCTGATCTTCAAAAGCGTGTTGGGGAATCCGGCGTTGGCCGATCCGCGAAATGTCTTTTGGCCTCCGGTCGTTGGGTTTGTGAGCATGGGGGGAGGGATATTGTTGGCGTGGTGGATCGGCCGGTCGTTGGGATTTTCGAAAGGAAAGGGGCTCAGGACCTTCGCGTTTGCCGTGGGAATTTTCAACTATGGTTACATCCCGATTCCGCTCATGGAATCGCTCTTTGGGCGCGAGAGTATCGGAGTATTGTTGGTGCATAACGTGGGTTGTGAAATCGCGATTTGGACGGTGGGGGTGTTGGTGTTATCGGGGCTCTCGTTCCGTGATGGCTGGAAGCGGTTGATCAGTGGTCCGGTGATTGCCTTGGCCGCGGCGGGAGTGGGGAATCTGCTCAATATCGATGCGGTGATGCCGGAGGCCGCGAACCGAACGATTGCGATGGCGGCGGCGTGTGCGATCCCGGTGGCGTTGGTTGCGATCGGTTCGACGCTGGCGGAATTCTTGAGTAAGCCATCGCAGTTATTCTCTTGGCGGGTGACGCCCGCGGCGTGCGCGTTGCGACTGGTCTTGTTCCCGGCCCTTATCCTGGGCTTAGCGAAAATCTTGCCGGTGAGTCAGGAACTCAAGCGGGTCATGATGGTGGAAGCGGCGATGCCGGCGGGCATGATCCCAATTTTGATCGCCCGGCACTATGGAGGGAAGCCGTTGACGGCGGTGCAGGTGGTGATTGGCACGACGGTGGTGGGGCTGGTCGCGATCCCGTTGTGGTTGCGTATCGGGTTGGCGTGGATCGGTTGACGCGATAGCGTCGGCGCGCCTTGATCACTGGCAATGGAATGGATTGCTGACCCCCAGATTTGGATTTCGCTGCTCACGCTCACGGCTCTCGAGGTCGTGCTGGGAATCGATAACATTATCTTCATTTCGATTCTTGCGGGTAAACTACCGGCGGATCAGCAGGACAAGGCACGGAAGACCGGGTTGATGTTGGCGCTGGTGACCCGGATTCTTTTGTTGATGAGTATCTCGTGGTTGATGGGGCTCACAAAGCCATGGTTCACCCTGCCGTTGCTCGATCATGCGGTTTCCGGGAAGGACCTGATATTACTGATCGGAGGACTGTTCCTAATCGGGAAAAGTGTGGTGGAGATTCACGAGAAGCTGGAGGGGGATGATGGGCACGCGACGGCGTCGCTTAAACGGGCGACCTTCCAGGCGGTGATCGTGCAAATTCTACTGCTCGACGTCGTATTTTCGTTGGATTCGGTGATCACCGCCGTCGGGATGGCTGACGTGTTGGGGGTAATGATCGCCGCGGTCGTGATCGCGATGGGCATCATGCTTTGGGCGGCGAAGGATATCAGTGATTTCGTGAACCGGCATCCGACGTTGAAGATGTTGGCGCTGAGTTTTCTGATTCTGATCGGGGTGATGTTGGTGGGCGAAAGCATGGGGCAGCACATTCCGAAAGGGTATATTTACTTCGCGATGGCGTTCGCCTTTGGGGTCGAGATGTTGAATCTCAAACTTCGCGGCGAAGGAGCGAAGCCGCCGCCGGTCGAGTTGAAGCAACCTTACCGGTAGGCGAGCGGGGAGTGAACCGGTTTAGTCCGTCGGTATTGTGAAGAACGGATTGCGGGTTGGTTTGATTTGTGCATCAGGTTGAGCATGCAATCCAAGTTTATACTTCGGGCGGGGCTTTTAGTTCTCGCGGTTGGTTTTCTGAGTGGCTGCGCAAGCTCCGCCAACAAGAAAGATAACAACACCGAGTATGAATACATCAAGGTGACGGGAAGTAACCTCCGGGTTAAGGTCAAGAAGGGGGAGAGTTACGAGGGCGGCACGGTCGGTGTCGGCTCCATGGCAGCTCCCGATGTGCACGATACTCCTGGTGGCCAAGTGGAAGCACCGGCCGGTGCCGACGGCGGTTAGTCAGCTGCTCCGGCAGGGTCCGCTGGTTGAGCGGTCGGAACGTTAAGCTTGGCCCGCAATCTTTTCGCCACGGCGGGCGGCGATGGCCCATTGGTAGGTCTGGACGTAGCGTTTGGCTGAAGCGCCCCAACTGAAATCCCGGGCCATGCCATTGAGGCGGAGTTGGCGATACTCGTTGGGGCGATCGTAGTAAGTCGCACAGGCCCAGCCGATGGTGTTGTAAAGTGCGAGAGCGGTGGCGTCTTTGAATTTGAATCCGGTGCCGCGCCCCGTGCCTTCTTCGAATTGTTCGACGGTGTCGACGAGTCCCCCAGTGGCGCGGACGATGGGCGGGGTGCCGTAGGCCATGGCGTAAAGCTGGGTGAGTCCGCAGGGCTCGGCGCGACTGGGCATAACGAAGAAATCGCTGGCGCCCTGAATTTGGCTGGCGAGGTTGCCGTTGAAGCCGACGTGAAGGCCGAGTTTTTGCGGATATTTTTGAGCCAAATCGCGAAAGACCTGTTCGATGTCGGGGTCGCCGCTGCCCAGCACGACGAATTGCACGTGCATGCGGTCGAGAATGAAAGGAAGCGCCTCGGCGAGTAGATCGAGCCCCTTTTGGGTGGCGAAACGAGAGACGACGCCGAACAGGGCAATGTGGGGATCGATGTCGAGGCCGAGTTGTTTTTGGAGAGCGGCTTTGCAGCCCGCTTTGCCGCCAAAATTGGCGGCGGAATAGTGATGCGGGAGTTTCGGGTCGGTGGCTGGATTCCAGATGGTTTCGTCGATGCCGTTGACGATACCGAGGAGGTCGGCGGCTCGGAAACGAAGCACGGCGTCGAGGCCGTAGCCGCCGGCGGCGGTTTTGATTTCTTCGGCGTAAGTGGGGCTGACCGTGGTGATCTTGGTCGAATGATAGAGCCCGGCTTTCATCATGTTGATCTTGCCGTGGGACTCGGTGCTGTCGGGGCGGAATTCCGACACGGGGATCCGGGCGAAATCCAACGCCCGGCGATCGCAGTAGCCTTGGTGTTCCAGATTGTGGATCGTGAAGACAGTCGCGGTGTGGCGGAGGGGACTGTTTCGCATCGAGGTGTTGAGCATCAACGGGATGAATCCAGTGGTCCAGTCGTGGCAGTGGATGACGTCGGGAATCCAGTCGAGTTGCAGGCAGAGTGTGAGGGCGCCGCGACACAGAAAGATGAAACGCAGGTCGTTGTCCGGGTGGTCTCCCCAAGGCCCCGCATAGACTTCGGGTCGGTCGAAAAATTGGCTGTGCTCCAACAAGTAGGCGGGAACATTGGAATTGGGGAGATGTGATTCCCAGGTGCGGCCCCAATGGGTGGCGACGCCGACCTCAACGCCGAGGGGGGTATCACGGGCGTTCCAGTCGTCGGAGATTTTTATGCTGCTGTAGGCGGGGCAGACGACGCGCACATCATGTCCCATCTTGACGAGGTCTTTGGGCAGGGCTCCGACCATATCGGCGAGTCCGCCAACTTTAACGAATGGTTCGATTTCGGGAGAGACAAATAGGACCTTGAGTGGTGACACGATGGGGGAGCGGAAAAAGTTAGCAGCGAAGAGTAAAGAGAAACCGCGTTACGAGAGTGATTCGAGGAGAGCTGGAAGATCGGTGATGGAGCCGAGCGGATGGAAAAGTGGACCGGACGGATCGCGGTCGGCCTGATCTAGAATCCAGGTATGGGGGTAGGGCACGTGGGCAGCGTGGGCGCCCAGTTCGAGGACGGGCAGGATGTCGCTTTTGATGGAATTGCCGACCATGAGAAATTCGGCGGGCTCGATGTGGTGGCGCTGGAGGACCCGCGCGTAGGTGGCGGGGTCCTTTTCCGTGACGACCTCTAGATCGGTGAAATGGGGGTCGAGATGGGAGAGGCTGAATTTACGAGACTGGTCCCGTAGATCGCCTTTGGTGATGATGAGCATGCGATAGCGCTGAGTCGCGGCGAGGGCCGAGACGGTTTCGGGCACGCCGTCGAGAATTTCAACCGGATGGTCCAGCATGTCGTGAGCGAGCGCGATGATTTCGCGAATCTCGCTCGCGGGGATATTACCGTCGCTGAGTTCAATGGCGGTCTCAATGGCGGATAGCGTGAAGCTTTTAATGCCGTAGCCGTAGCGGGACAGGTTACGACGTTCGGTGTCGTTGAGCGTATCATCGACCTTGGCCGCGTCGTGATAGTGGGAGAGCAATTCACAAAGTCGGCCATGAGTGGCGACGAATAGCGTCTCGTTGTGCCAAAGAGTATCGTCGGCATCGAAGCCGATGGTTTTAATCATGCCCGCGATGGTTAGGCGCGGGCACGGGAGACGAAAGCGAAAAGCGAGCCACGGCGGGTCGTGGCCGTCGACGGGGTCGGATTAGATGTCTGGGGCGAGTTCTGTAACGGAACGCTTGCGGCGACTCTCGAGGGCGGTGGCGCGTTTGCGCAGGCCGCGGTCGAGGCGGGAGACGAGTTCGTCAATGGATTTATAGCCGTTGTCCGCGGCGGCTTCGGCGACGATGTCGGGGCCGCCGATTTCGATACGGCCTTTGGCGACGAACTTAGCGCCGATGGCGCGCGAAGTGTCTTCTTCGAGATCGACCCGAACGCGCACGATGCGTGGTTCGTGGCGGAGGAGTTTGCCGACTTTGGTGGCGACGGCTTGTTTGAGAGCCTCGGTGAGGTCGAGGCGGATGCCGCTAATGATAATGCGTTCGTCGAGGAGATTGGCGGGGGGAATGGATTCGAGTTTCATCGTCCATAATAGACCCCAAAAAGCTCCGATCGGGTATTACAATCGGAGCTTCAGATTCTCGCCAGCGAAGGCGCGGAAAGAGAGAGGGCGGGGTGCCCGGCTGCTCAGACCTTGGGGATGTCGGCGTCGAGCTCGATCGGATGCGGGTGCTTCCGATTCTTGAGGCGCTCGGTAGCGCGTTTGCGGAGTCCGCGGTCGAGTTCACTGATCAGTTTGTCGATCGAGCCGTGAGCATCATCTCCGTTGGCGGAGGCGATGATATCGGGGCCGCCTATTTCGATTTGCCCCTTGGCGGTGAACTGGCCGTGGTGGGACTTGGTTTCGTGGTATTCGATGTCGACCCGGATGCGGTCGATTCGGGGCTCATGGCGGAGAAGCTTGGAGGCCTTTTCGCGGACGTGCGTTTTGAGCGAATCAGTCAGGTCTAAGTGGATACCGCTGATGATGAGTTTCTCGTCGAGGACTTCGGGGGGGACTTCTTGAATCATAGATTAGGGGTTAGTTTAGATTGGATATGAGGTAAGAATGGGACGGGTTGAGCGGGAGAGCAACGGTTTGGTGTATGCAAATATTGCTATTCGATGGTCCAGCCTAGGGAGACGACCCTATTTTCGCTTATTTATAGCGGTATTGAACCAATCGCCACCGAGGGAGGCGTTGCTATCTCGCCGAGGAGCGGGACGAGAATTACCCGGTCCCGCTCGGCGAGAATCGTTGTTTTCGCGGTGGTTGCCCCGGCTTGGTTTGGCGCCGAGTTCGGGTTGGGCTTTCATGGAGAGGGCGATGCGATTGCGGGGGAGGTCGATGTCGGTGACGGTGACCATGACTTTCTGGCCTGGCTTCACGTGCTCGGCGGGATCCTTGACGAAGGTATCGGCAATCTGACTGACGTGAACGAGACCATCTTGGTGCACGCCGACGTCGACGAACGCACCGAAGGCGGTGACATTGGTCACGATGCCGGGGAGCTTCATGCCGATCTTAAGGTCCTCGGGTTTGCTCACTTTGGCATCGAATGAGAATGCCTCAAATTTCTCGCGGGGATCGCGGCCAGGTTTAGCGAGCTCGGCCACGATATCTTGAAGCGTGGGGAGGCCGACATCGGTCGAGACGTAGTCCTCGAGTTTGATGCGTTGGCGGAGTTTTTTATCGGCGATCAGATCCTTCACCGTCACGCTGAGATCGACCGCCATCCGCTCGACAAGCTTGTAGCGTTCGGGGTGAACCGCAGAAGAATCGAGTGGGTGTTCGGCGTCGCGAATCCGGAGGAAGCCCGCGGCCTGTTCGTAGGCTTTGGGGCCGAGGCGGGCAACGTCGAGGAGTTCGGCGCGGGACTTGAAAGGGCCGGCGGAATTGCGACGCTCGACGATAGCGGCGGCGGTGCTGGCATTGAGACCGGAAACGTAAGCGAGGAGCTGTTTGGAGGCGGTGTTGAGCTCGACGCCGACGCCGTTCACGGAGCTGACGACGGTATCGTCGAGCGAACGACGCAGCGCGGTCTGATCGACGTCGTGCTGGTATTGGCCGACACCGATCGATTTGGGATCGAGCTTCACGAGTTCGGCGAGCGGATCCATGAGGCGACGGCCAATAGAAACGGCACCGCGAACGGTGAGATCGTGGTCGGGGAATTCCTCGCGAGCGACTGCGGAAGCCGAGTAGATGGAGGCGCCGGATTCGTTGACGAGGACCACCGTGATGGAGGGCGGCAGCTTGAGGCCGCGCACAAAATCTTCCGTTTCACGGCCGGCGGTGCCGTTGCCGATCGCGATGGCCTCGACCTTGAAGAAGTCGACGAATCCGCGAAGTTTTTCTTCGGCTTCGGCGGCGTGACGGTCGGGGAAAATGACGTCGTTGTGGAGGAGTTTGCCTTGGCGATCGAGGAGGACGACTTTGCACCCGGTGCGGAACCCGGGGTCGATGGCCATGACTGCTTTCTGACCCAGGGCGGAGGCGAGGAGGAGTTCGCGGAGGTTTTCGGCGAAGATCTTAATGCCGTCGGCGTCGGCGCGTTTTTTGGAATCGAGGCGCATCTCGGTTTCCATGGAAGGAAAGATCAGACGCTTGGCAGAGTCATCGGCGGCAAGTCGAACTTGTTGCGCGGCGGGTGAAGTGTTGGTCGCGTAAAGGCGATGAAGTTCGGCGAAGGCGAGTTCTTCGTCGTTGAGTTGCACGCGCATCATGAGGAAGCCTTCTTTTTCACCGCGGCGCATCGCTAGAATGCGATGCGACGGGGCGGAGGCGAGAGGCTCTGACCACTCGAAGTAGTCTTTGAATTTGGCGGCGGTTTCTTCTTTGCCGTAGAGAACCTTGGAGGAAACGGCGGATTGGGTTTTGTAGAGATGGCGGACTTTTTCACGCGCGGTCACGTCATCGCTGATACGCTCGGCGATGATGTCGCGAGCACCGGAGAGCACGTCTTCGACGGAGTCGAGCGAGTTGGTTTTGGTCTCATGCGTGACGGAGTTGCCCACGAATTCGGCGGCGGCGGCGGTGGGGTCGAATTCGGGTGATTGATCCCAAAGTTGTTCGGCGAGTGGCTCGAGACCGAGCTCCTTGGCGATGGTGGCGCGGGTGCGTTTCTTTGGTCGGAAGGGAAGGTAGATGTCCTCGAGTTGAGTGAGGGTCGATGCGGCGTTGAGCGCTTGCTCGAGCTCGGTAGTGAGAAGCCCACGATCTTTGAGGCCCGCGAGGATGGACGCGCGACGGCCATCGACGGCTTTCATGGCTTCGAGGCGATCGCGAATGGAGGTGATTTGCACCTCATCCAGCGAGCCGGTGACCTCTTTACGATACCGCGCGATGAATGGAACGGTGGCGCCTTCGGCCAGAAGTTGGGCGGTGGCGGCGATCTGCGCGATCGAGATCGAGAGCTCATCCGAGAGGAGAATTATATGGTCGGGGTTTGGGGAGGCCGAATCAGTAGTCATACAGAGTAAAAGAAGGTTGATTTCAGGTGAGATCTGGCCACGAGCAAGGGGAAAGTTCTCGGAATATTCGTTCAAATTAGGGATTCGTAAAAACCTCATAAAAAGCGAGAAGCGAAGGTTTTTCGTCCCGGTGGTTACAAAAGAATCGGGATTGCGGGTGGGCGGTGGGGGCGGACAGGTCTGGGGGAGGTTGGCAAGTGGTTTTACGGAAAATTTTGGGTGGAAGGCGTGGATTGAGCTTCGGTTTTGGGGAAGTTGGGGTCAGGCTTTTAGGATGTTCCCTTAACATGTGATCGCACGGAAACGAGATGGGCAGGAATTGGTTTCGGCAGAGATCGAAGCATTTGTGCGGGGGGCGACGGACGGGACGTGGGAGGACTACCAGTTGTCGGCGATGTTGATGGCGATCTATCTGAACGGGATGACGGCGGTGGAGGTGGCGGCCTACACAAAGGCGATGATGAATTCTGGCGTGGTCGCAGACCTCTCGGGAGTGCCCGGAATCAAGGTCGACAAGCACTCTACGGGCGGGGTGGGAGACAAGGTTTCGTTGCCGTTGGCGGCGATGGTGGCGGCATGTGGGGTGCCGGTGCCGATGATCAGTGGGCGGGGGCTGGGACACAGCGGAGGAACGCTCGACAAGCTCGAGGCGATTCCGGGTTTTCAGGTCAATATTTCGTTGGAGGACTACCGGGCACAGGTGGAACGAGTGGGCTGTGCGATGATCGGGCAAACCAAGGATTTGGCTCCAGCGGATAAGAAGCTTTACGCGTTGCGAGATGTGACTGCGACGGTGGCGTGCGTGCCGCTGATTTGCGGATCCATTATGTCGAAGAAGCTCGCGGAGGGAATCGATGGCTTGGCGCTCGATGTGAAGTTCGGGCGGGGGGCGTTCATGAAGGATATCGCGGAGGCGCGGGAGCTCGCGGAGGCGATGGTGGATATCGGGCGAGCGATGGGGAAGGGAGTGATCGCCTTGCTCACAGCGATGGATCAGCCGCTGGGACGAGCGGTGGGAAATGCGGTCGAGGTTGCGGAGTCGATCGCGTGTTTGAAAGGAGCGGGCCCTGCGGATTTGATGGAGGTGACTTATGCGCTGGGCGTGGAAATGTTGATACTGGGTGGGGTCGCTAAAGATGCGGCGGAGGCGCGGGCGAGTTTGGAGCAGGTGATCGCGGATGGTTCGGCTTTGGCGAAGTTTGGCGAGATCGTGGAAGCACAGGGCGGAGATCGGAATGTGATCGATGATCCCGATGGGGTGCTACCAAAGGCTCAGCAACAGGTGCCGCTATTGGCGGCGAAGGGCGGTATCGTGCAGGACGTCGATGCGATGGCGGTGGCCTTGGCCGCGCTCAGGTTGGGGGCGGGACGCGCGCGGGCGGAAGACACCGTGGATCCGGCGGTGGGCGTGACCGGATTAGTCAAAGTCGGCGAGACCGTCGAGGCGGGGCAACCGCTGGCGATCGTGCACGCGAATGATGACGACTCTTGGGCGGCGGCGGAGGTGTTGCTGCGCGACGGTATCGTCGTTGGCGAGGGGACGGTGAAGGTTTCACCGCTGGTGGTTGACCGGATCGGGTGAGGGAGGTTCGTCGCGAGGCGGATGCCAATGGGTGATCGCGAACCAGCAGGGGAGTTGGGGGGGAGGTAATATCCCTCCCCTCATTTTCCACCCGAGAGGGGGTGGGAGGGGTGTGACTCCCCGACTTCGCGTAGCCGGAAAATGCTTACGCAGATTCCATCTTGGCGAGCTTTTCAGCAGCGGCTTCCCAGGCGGTATTGGCGGCGTTAAGTTGATCGGTGATGGCGGTGAGCTCACGGTTCAGGTGCTGGGCTTTGCCGGCCTCATCGTAGGTGTCTGGGTTCTCTAGCTCGCCGGCGAGTTCAGATTGTTTGGCTTCGAGATCGACGACTTTTTGTTCGAATTTACTGACCTCAGTGCGTTGATTTCGAATCTCAGACGGATTGGGCTTCGTGGAACCTTTGGCCGCGGCGGCGGAGGCTTTCTTTTTGGCCGCGGAACCTTGATCAGGGCGGGCTTCGGTGAAGCCGGCGGTCAGCGCTTCGCGGGCGTTGGTCGCGAGCGATTTTTCCAAGTAGTAGTTGTAGTTACCGGCGTAGCGCGTGAGCCGGCCGCTGTGCACGTGGAGCACGGTCTCAGCAAGCTGCTGAATAAAATACACATCGTGACTGATGAAGATGAAGGTGCCATCGTAGTTCTTGAGCGCGGTGATCAGGGCGTCGATCGAAGGGATGTCCAAGTGGGTCGTCGGCTCATCCATGAGGAGGAGATTGGGCGGATCAACGAGCAGGCGGGCGAGGGCGAGACGGGATTTTTCGCCGCCGGAGAGGACGGAAACTTTCTTAAAGACGTCGTCTTTACGGAAGAGGAAGGCGCCTAGAATCGCCCGGGCTTGTTGCTCGGTGAGGTCGTTCTCCGCGGTGCGCAACTCCATGACGTTTTCGAAAACGGTGAGGTTGAGTTGGAGATTATCGGCGCGGTTTTGGGCGAAGTAGCCGGGGTAGGCGTTGGAGCCGAGTGCGCGTTCGCCGCCGGAGATAGGGATGACGTCGGCGAGGATTTTGAGGAGGGTCGATTTGCCGGAACCATTGGGACCAACGAGCACCATTTTTTCGCCGCGCTCGGCGAGGAAGTTGAGGTCTTCGTAGACGATGTGGTCACCGTAGGCTTGGTGGACGTTGATCAGCTCGATGACCTTGCGACCGGAGCGGGGAGGCTGAGGAAATCTAAAATGGATGCGCTTGAGCTCTTGTTCGGGCGACTCGACGGCCTCTTCTTTGAGACGGGCGATGTGCTTTTCTTTGGATTTGGCGCGCGTGGCCATGGAGGCTTTGGCGCCGAAACGATCGACGAACTTTTGCTGGTGGGCGATCTCGCGCTGTTGGCTTTTAAAGAGCGCGATCATCTGCCCGTGGCGGGCGTCCTTTTGCTCGAGGTAGCTATCGTAGTTACCGGTGTATTTGTGGAGCGAGGCGCCACGAAGTTCGAGGATACCGTTACACAGGACGTTGAGAAACGCGCGATCGTGAGAGATGACGACGAGACCACCGGAGTAGCGGGTCAGGTAGTCTTGGAACCAGAGGAGGGCTTCGAGATCGAGGTGATTAGTCGGTTCATCGAGGAGGAGTAGGGTGGGCTCGGAAACAAGGAGACGGGCGAGGTGGGCGCGCATGATCCAGCCGCCGGAAAACGATTTGGCGGGGAGGGCCATCTCGGCGTCTTTGAAGCCGAGGCCGGAGAGGATTTTACGGGCGCGAGGCTCGAGGGTCCAATCGATGTCGTAGTCGTCATCATCTTCGCCATCGAAATCGAGTTTGGCGCCGTCGGTAGCGATAGCGATGACAGTCTCTTCGCCGACGGGGGCACTTTCCTGGGGCAAGAAGCCGAAGTCGGCGCCGCGTTCCCATTCGATGACGCCGTTGTCGGGAGATTCCTCGCCGAGGATGAGATTGAAAAGAGTGGATTTGCCAGCGCCGTTGGGGCCAACGAGGCCGAAGCGGTCGGTGCGCGCCACAAAGAGCGAGACATCCGAGAACAATTCACGGGTGCCGTAGGATTTGGCGACGTCGGAGATGGTGAGCATGAGAAAAAGGGACGGAAACGGGAGGAGCGGTGAGGGTTAAACCTCGGTGCGAAAGGGATGGAAAATTGAAAACCGAGTTGATTCAAATCGGTTGCGAGAATGATTGGTAATCTCGTTGGGGAGTCTGCAAGACTGGTCGAACCATTTGATATTATGAAAACTCAGGAAGAAATGTTGGATGAGATTAAGCGCTATGTGACCCCGGAAGAGGCGAGGCGATTGATTCTCGAAGCTTACAATACGGAAATTTTGGGAAATCGTCTCGGGCGGTTGGAGGACTCTGATTCTTCGAGGGTCGCAGCCGTGGGTAAACGAGACTTGCTCAAGTTTTCGATCATGCGGGTGCACGAAGTCGTCTGCGCAGTCGGCTCTTAGGCGCACTGCGCAGAAACGCTCCCGTTAGATCCGCGCGACGGTGTAGTGCGGATCGTCGTCCATCACCTCGACGTCGACGAGGTTACCGGCGTTTTTGAGCATGATGCGACAATCGGGTGAAAGGTGGCGCAAGTGGAGAGTTTTATCGGCTTTGCGATAGCGTTCAGCGAGGTTGTTAATCGCCTCCAGACCGGAGAGATCGCAGACGCGGGTGTCGCGACAATCGAGCACGACGTCGGAGGGGTCTTCGTTGGGTTGGAATTGCTCGGCGAACTCGCGGACGGAGCCGAAGTAGAGGAGACCGCTGAGGAGGTAGGTGCGTTGGTTGTGGTCGTCTTGCAGAGTGATGAGGCGCACATGATGGGCGCTCTTCCAAGCGAAGATGAGAGCGGAAACAAGCACCCCTACGAGCACAGCGATTGCGAGGTCGAACGCGACGGTGACTCCGGTCACGATCGCGATGACGAGGATTTCGCTTTTGGGCACTTTGCCGAAGGTCGAGAAGGTGGACCATTCGAAGGTGCCGATGACGACCATGAACATCACCCCGGTGAGGGCGGCGATGGGGATGCGGTCGATAAGCGGAGCGCCCACGAGAATGAAGGCCAGCAAAGCGATAGCGGCGACGATGCCGGAGGTGCGTCCGCGCCCGCCGGAGCGGATGTTGATGAGGCTTTGGCCGATCATCGCGCAACCACCCATGCCTTGGAAGAATCCGGTCACGACGTTGGCAGCACCTTGAGCAATGCACTCGCGGTTACCGTGACCGCGGGTCTCGGTGAGTTCGTCAACGAGCTGGAGGGTCATGAGCGACTCGATCAAGCCGATGGCGGCGAGAATACAGGAGTAGGGCAGAATGAACATCAGCGTCTCCAGATTGAAGGGGACGTGAGGGAGGTGGAGTTGAGGGAGGCTGCCTTGGACGGAGGCGAGATCGCCCACGACTTGGGTGTTGAACCCGAGAAAGGCGAGGCCGGTGACAAGCAGGATCGCCACGAGCGAGGACGGAACGGCTTTGGTGATTTTGGGGAGAAAATGGATCACGGCCATGGTCAGTCCGGTCAGTCCGAGCATGATCCACATAGCGGAACCAGAGAGCCAATCGCCGGTGATAGCGCCGTTGCGTTCCTTGAACATACCGAGTTGGGCGAGGAAGATCACGATCGCGAGACCGTTGACGAAGCCCATCATCACGGGATGGGGCACGAGCCGGATCAGGCGGCCGAGCTGGAGCACTCCGATTATGATCTGGATGAAGCCCATCAATACGACCGTAGCGAAGAGGTATTCGAGTCCCGCGCCGGTGCCGCCGATGGCTTCGCCTTCTTTCACGAGCGCCACCATGACGACGGCGAGAGCTCCGGTGGCACCGGAAATCATGCCGGGTCTTCCCCCGAACGTGGCGGTGATCAGTCCGACGAAAAACGCGGCATAGAGTCCGGTGAGCGGAGGGACGCCAGCGACGAACGCGAAGGCGATGGCCTCGGGCACGAGGGCGAGGGCCACGGTGACCCCCGACAAGGTGTCGTCCTTGAAATTACCGTGTTTTTTACGAAAGAAATTGAATAACATGCTGGAATCCGGAGCCAAAAAAAGGCGTGGACGCGGGGTCGACGCCTGGGAAATTGAACTGAGTTGAAGGGAGTCTCGGGGCAGCGAGAAGAGTCGAGCAGGGGGAGGTGTGGGCCTGAGTGCAACCCCTTTCCTTTGGGGGCGCGGAGGCGGGGAGTTGGTACGGGCTTTAGCTAGAGCGATGCGGCGACATTTTGGGCGGTCCGGAAGGGCGGGGGCCTGATCGCGAAGGCGGGGTTGAAATTGCCCTCGATGATAGTTGATGGGTGCCGCCGAACAACGCGGCCGTTGTCGCAGCCGTGACAACGACCTCGTGGGGAAGCGCGAGGGAGCCCAAGTATGCGAATAATTGAGTGAGAGCCAGGTTCCTTCCAAAAGCAACGGAACCGGATTATATAGAAATATTAACGTCATATTGCCCGTAACTTTCCGATCAATTTTGCTACTTAATGGGTGACAAACTCGCTTGCGGAAGGTGGCCCGGTGGTGGGCTGATTCGGGAATTTAGCGCACCAAGGTCAGCGCGACGACGCCTGACACTGCGATGAGTCCCCCCACGATTGAACGGCGACTTGGCCGATCGCCTTCCAGCCAGTAGGAGAATGGTATGATTACGAGCGGAGTGGTCGCTACGATGGGTAAGACGATGCCGGATGGGGTCGTTGCCAAAGCCCATTGGTAGCAGCTCACGCCGATAGTGGGGCCGCATAGGGCGTTGACTAACATGAATATGAGACCGCGACGTTTACTTTTGAAGAAGTGACGAATCGAGCGATGAGGAGAC
>Ga0075118_10000087_pt1 | contig 90686 bp, 79 predicted proteins | sample AntAceMetag02UKE_FD_69794 | JGI IMG/M metagenome (GOLD analysis project Ga0075118, IMG submission 69794) | Saline lake microbial communities from Ace Lake, Antarctica - Antarctic Ace Lake Metagenome 02UKE | ecosystem: Environmental > Aquatic > Non-marine Saline and Alkaline > Saline | place...
CCATGCCAGGCTCCTTATTGACAATCAGAATGTCATCGTCCTCATAAACTATGTTTATGGGAATATCCTCAGCTACTAATTCATTATCCCTTGGAGGCTCAGGCAAAGCAATAACAATTTCGTCCTCAGGATGCACCTTATAGCTAGGCTTTACCTCAGTTCCATTTACTTTAACAAATCCCTCCTTAATACCATGCTGTACCCTGTTTCGGGTGACATTTGGCAACCTATCCATTAGAAACTTATCGATGCGATAAGGCTCTTGGCCTGGATCACAGACGATTCTGTGGTGTTCAAATAACCCGTCTTCTTCCAGTTCTTCGTTCATGGTACTTGTTTAAAGTGATGCAAAGATATCACTAACTTGGCACTGTGGAAACTATGCCCTCTCCAGTTCAGGAAATTAAGGAAGATCTTTTTAGCGAAAAGGGAGTTCAGGTCTTTGTAAAAAGGGAGGATCTGAATCATCCCGTCATCTCAGGCAATAAATGGCGAAAGCTTAAATACAACCTTGAGGAAGCTAAAAGACTTGGTCATAAAAGGATTTTAACTTTTGGAGGAGCATATTCCAACCATATTCATGCTGTCGCTGGTGCAGGCAAGAAGTACAACTTCGAAACAATCGGTGTGATTCGCGGGGAAGAGACACTTCCGCTAAATGACACCCTCACATATGCCAAGTCTTGTGGCATGACGTTACACTACCTTAATCGAAGTGACTATCGAATTAAAGAGAGTACAATAGTAAAGAATAGTTTACTTTTTCAATTTGGAGAGCATTACAATATACCTGAGGGAGGTACAAATAACCTTGCGATAAAAGGCTGTACCGAAATCATAGAAGAACTGACTGAAACTTACGATCACTATTGCCTTTCTGTTGGCACTGGAGGAACGATTTCTGGGATTATTAATGGACTTGATGGAAAGGCAAGCGTGCTAGGCTTTTCCTCATTAAAAGGATATTTTTTGACCTCTGAGATAGAATCTCTGCTTTCTGAATACTCAGGAAAAGTGTATAACAATTGGCAAATAAACAATGATTATCACTTTGGCGGATATGCCAAAATTAAGCCTGAACTACTCCAGTTCATGTCAGACTTTGAAGACAGGCACGGCCTGTTACTTGATCCTGTCTATACGGGCAAAGCAATGTCTGGCCTCTATGAACTTATCCACAACGATAAGTTTGACCCTGGCGAGAAAATTTTATTCATCCATACCGGTGGTCTTCAGGGCAGAAAAGGATTTGGACTTTAATTACTGAAGACTTGAGCCTCCCCACAGCTTAGCATATTCCTCGCAGTGAACAATGATTGTCTTGTATTGGCTGATGTCAATTGAAGCGGGTATGTCGTAAGTAGCGGCACCTTCATAAGAAGTAAGTTTCGCCACAAAGACTGGCTCACCTTCATTCAAAGCATTCTTACTCTCAATATCATCTAAGTCCGCTTTAGACAGAAAAATCTTAAGGTCTGGTGCCTCTTTCGCTTCAAAGTCTTCTCCCAAAACTATTTGGTGTTTATCGCCATTCTTTACAATCTTCCATTTGCCCTCGAAAGTTGTCCAGCGGCTATAATTATCAAACTCCCCTTGATAGGCTACTTCTTGATACGAAGGAAAGGATATTGAAATGAGAAAGAAAATTGTCGTTAAGGGCTTCATGGTTTCCAAATTTAACTGATAACAGTACTGTCAAAGAAATTCGTTCCGTAGAAGTGTCGTCAATGGTACTATGTGAACAAATCTTCAAATACATCCTGCAACTTACCGCAAGGCTTGATCTTTATGTTTCGACCCTTGAGGTCCAGGCCTTTTACATTAAATTTTGAAATAAAAATCTCCTTAAAGCCTAGCTTTTCGGCCTCTGAAATACGGTTTTCTACACGGTTAACCGCTCTAATCTCTCCACCTAAACCAACTTCCGCAGCAAAGGCGACTTTCTCAGAAATTGGCACATCGTGATAAGAACTCACTAATGATGCACAAACCGCCAAGTCAAGTGCTGGCTCTTCAATTCGAATTCCACCCGCCACATTTAAAAACACATCCTGAGCGCTAAACCGAAGCCCTCCACGCTTTTCTAATACTGCTAACAGCATATTGAGCCTTTTGCTATCAAAACCCGTAGTACTCCTTTGTGGTGTTCCGTAGGTAGCTGCACTTACCAGTGATTGAATTTCTATCAAAAGGGGCCTGTTTCCTTCAATGGTAGCACCAATCGCAACGCCTGTAAGGTCCTCCGCACGCTGAGAAATAAGAATTTCTGAAGGGTTGGACACCTGACGAAGACCTGACTCTTGCATTTCATAAATGCCAAGCTCGGAGGTAGAGCCAAATCGGTTCTTGACTGTTCTGAGGATTCTATAGCTCAAGTGACGGTCTCCTTCAAATTGCAAGACCGTATCCACCATATGCTCGAGAACTTTTGGCCCAGCAATACTCCCGTCTTTCGTAATATGCCCTACCAAGAAAACTGGTGTATTCGTTTCCTTTGCGAACTTCATCAACTCACTTGTACATTCTCGTACTTGAGAGACTGAACCCGCAGCAGACTCAATTCGATTAGTCTGCAGGGTTTGTATAGAGTCAATCACCAAGACTTGCGGTGACATCTCTTTTATCTGGCTAAAAATATTCTGAGTACTGGTTTCAGAAAGGATGAAACAGTTGTCACTTTGGACGCCTATCCGGTCCGCACGCATTTTAATCTGCTGTTGGCTTTCTTCACCAGAGACATAAAGCACTTTGGTTTTAGAAGAACTAAGAGCAATCTGAAGCATCAGTGTAGACTTACCAATACCTGGTTCACCACCTAAAAGGACCAATGAACCGGCAACAATGCCTCCTCCCAGTACGCGGTTTAATTCTGCGTCTTTGGTTACCAACCTACGTTCAGCGCCTTTCTCAATATCCTTAACATTGACAGGCCTCTGCTTCACCGTTGGCAAATCGATATCTCGCCATGAGGTTTTGGATGGGTCACCCTTTTCTATTACTTCTTCGACATAAGTATTCCATTCATCACATGCTGGACATTTACCAACCCATTTGGCAGAGTTTGTCCCGCAATTTTGACAGACATATGCACTTTTTTGCTTCGCCATTGAATAGCAATATAAATGATTTTAATACCCTAAGCGAGTAGCTCAGAAATGTCTTCTGTGGTTAGTTTCTTCATGAAACTTTCCTCTGTTGAAATAAGGTCCGAAGCTAACTTGAGCTTGTTCTTTTGCAGTGCAAGTATCTTCTCTTCAACCGTGTCTCTTGCAATAAACTTATACGTAAAAACGGTCTTTTTCTGACCAATCCTATGTGCCCTATCTACTGCCTGTTCTTCAATGGCAGGGTTCCACCAAGGATCTAGCAGAAAGACATAATCTGCCTCCGTTAAATTAAGGCCTAAGCCCCCTGCCCGTAGTGAGATTAAGAATAGTTTGATGTCCTTATTATTCTGAAAGCTCTCGACTTGACCTTGGCGATCCTTAGTCGTGCCATCTAAATAGGCATATGACATTCCTTTGTCATCTAAATATTTTCGGACAATGGTCAAATGTTTTACAAACTGACTGAATATCAAAACTTTATGCCCTTCGCTCAACGCAGACTCCACCATATATCGAATATCTTCGAACTTACCGGAGTCTCCTTCGAAATCCTCGTCAACCATTTTCGGATGATTGGCAATCTGTCTGAGCTGTGTGAGACCCTGAAGAAGAAGCATTTGAGATTTTCTTATCCCACTCGTCTCAATCGTATCTAGAATTTTATTTCTATAAAATGATTTTACCTCTTCGTATTTCTCGGCTTGGCCTGGTGTCATTTCACTGAACTTTACACTTTCAATTTTTTCAGGAAGGTCTTTCGCCACTTGAGCCTTCTGCCTTCTCAAAATAAATGGCTTAATAATCACATTGAGCTTGCGTGTTTTCTCGATGTCTTGCTGCTTCTCAATTGGTAATTGAAATTCATTCTTGAAGTACTTTTGCGCCCCCAGAAGACCTGGGTTTACAAAACTCAGCTGTGACCACAGGTCCATTGTACTATTCTCCAATGGAGTACCCGTAAGAATTAGGCGATTCCTAGATTTAAGCTTACCTACAGATTTAGCAATTATGCTATCTGGGTTTTTAATCGCCTGAGATTCATCTAGAATGACGTAGTTGAAATAGAACGTATTCAGTATATCGATGTCTATCCGCGTAATTCCATATGAGGTAATAACTAAGTCGTACTTGGCAAACGTTTCCGGATTCTTATCTCTTTGAGTTCCAGAATAAATCAACACCTTGAGCTTCGGAGTGAACTTTGACGCTTCAATTTGCCAGTTATAGATCAAGGAGGTGGGCATTACGAGGAGAGACGTTTGAATGGCCCCTTCGCTCTTTTGAGATTGTAATAGCGCCAGTGTCTGGATAGTTTTACCAAGCCCCATATCATCTGCCAAACAACCCCCGAAATTGTATTCCGCTAAAAAGCGCATCCAATTATAGCCTGCTTTCTGATAGGGCCTCAGTTTTCCTTTGAAGCCTTTTGGTAATTCGTAATCTTCAATCTCTTCGAATCCTTGAAGTTTTTGAAGCTTTCGATCTATGGTCACCTGAGCTAACTGACCATTTCTAAGGTCCTCAATGAGCGATAAGTGGTGTTTTTTGAGTTTTAGATTTTGACCCTGCCCATCTTCTTCCATAAAGGCAAATAACTCTGCATAATCAGTCAACCAGCTATCTGGAATCACGGCTATTTCACCGTTGGGAAGCTTAATCTCTTTGCTCTTTTTATTAATTAGCTTACGAAGTTCATTAAAGGGTATTTCGTAATCGCCAAATCGCACAACTGCGTGGATATCGAACCAATCGATGCTCTCGTTTACTTTGATCTCAAGTGACGACTCGCCTACGAAATATTTCTTTAGCTCCGCATCTGTTTGCTTCACGCTTATATTCAAGGCCTCTAATAGCTCTGCGTTGTCTTTGAGCCAGGAAAATGCCCGCCCTCGAGACATGGCTATGCGCCCATTCTGGAACTTTAGGCCTGATTCATAAAGTCTCTGGACGAGGTCTGTTTCAGTATCTGCATCTCGTCTTACTTTATGAAAAACGTAAGAGTCATTTTTCTTTTCAAGTTTCACTGAAGAATTAGGCGCCTTCTCATAAGAAAACTGATACGGCCCATAATCAAAACCCAGTTTAAAAAGAATTTTACTCTCTTCATCACCAACTAATCCGTTAGCATTTGCCTTAAACAAATCTCCATTAGTTGTTTGAACAAGTTCTGAGAAAGCAATTATAGGTTTTACAGGAAAACTTTCGGTATTAATATCAAACCCTTTGGCGTAAACATCGAAAGAAGCGACCAGTTGGGTTACAAATTTTTCATAATACGTCTCCTCAACCTTTCTAGGTACAACAATGAATTTCTTGTTAAGAAAGGGTTTGAGCTTCTTACCATCAACATTTTTTGCAAATCGTAACAGCTTATTGCCGACCACTAGCCATGCAGGCTCGTGGCAGATTAAGAAGGAGCCATTATATTGCCAGTCTACCTTCTCCCCCTTATGCTTCATGGTTGGGAAGTAATGCGTATTGTCTTCGTTTCTCCTAAAGTGAAATAGAACCTTGGCCTTCTCCCCTTCCCAAGAGATTTCCTTCCAAGTTGGTTCACCATCACGACCCATTTCAAAGACTCTCTTGCCTCCAAGTCGTTCTAATATTTTTGCTCTTCGCTGCTCTAGGTGATGCGCTATCGATTCTTGAAGTACCTTATCTCCTTTTTCTTTATCATATATCTTAAAAAAGAAGTCAGTGGGTTTTATCCTCTGCTTATAGAATTTCAGCACAATGTACTCTTGCTGCATTTCATCCATAAGCTCAATCAACTCATAATCTATCTCGTTCAAAGCAGCGCCAAACTCCTTTGCGTTTTTGGATGAAATATTCTGATGCTGAAGCGTTAATCGACCTTTTTCGTCTAGTTGAACAACAAACGATTCTAAGAGATACCCAAGGTACTCATGCTCATAGAGCGAGTAAATTAATTGGAACGGTTGGGCAGTTGAAACCTTCATTTGAATCTGGGGCGACTTGCAAATTAAAGATTTCTCCCAAAGGGAAAAACTGTCTGACGGAAAGTAAATTTATTTTAATCTAAGTAATCAATAGGGTTGACCTTAGAGGCCAAAACTGCAGGCCGATAAGCCGTCAAAATTGTAATCACTGCGATACTGATGCCTACCATGAGAAAGTCGGTCCAAATAATCTTTACTGGATAAGCCTGTGTCACAGAATTTGACATTCCAAGGCCAATTAACCCATAAGTCTTTTGTATCCATACGAGTAAAAGACCTAGTGACAAACCAACGACACTACCCGTGATGGCTATGATAATTCCCTGTTTTACAAAAATCCCTTTAACCAAGTTTTTTGTAGCACCAAAGGCAAAAAGAACAGACATATCTCTCCGTTTCTCAATGGCAAGCATTGACAATGAAAAGAAGATATTAAAAGAGGCAATTAAGGTAATAAAGGTCAATGAAATGTAAACAAAGAGCTTCTCAATTTTAACGGCTTTTAAAAGTTCTGCATGCTGTTGATCACTGTCCAAAACCCTGAATCCTTCGCCAAGGAGATCTTTTAGTTGTGACTTAACACGGCTTAAGCTTGCACCTTCTTGTAAGTATACCTCCATCGAGGTTCTTTCATTTGTATATCCCAATACACGCTTTGCAGCATCTATTGATATCATTACCAAAGACTCATCGTAGGCCGTTTCTACACTAAAAACTGCAGCCGGCTTTACTTTGACCCTGCGTATAGCATTGGCCGAAAACGTAGCCCCTGGCCTTAAATTCTTTGGGTAAACAATTTGTAAATCGAACATATCGTTGTCTAGCAAAAGACCCAACTCATAAGCAACCCCGGCACCCAAAATCGCAAAGCTTTGATCGTTTTCAATGAGTTTTAGCTCTCCCTGCAGTAAAAAAGTATCGAGTTTATTCGTTCTAAGATAACTCTCCTCTATGCCTTTAATTCGTACGACTACTTGTTGATCTCTGTAGGATATGAGTGCGTTGTCTTCGATTACTTGGGCCATAGCGCTAACACCTGAAACTTGATTGATCCCCTCCAAGAAGTCATCGCTGACTTGAAAAGATTTACCCTTGACAGATTCTATTTTCAAGTCTGGATCAAAGGTTTGATAAACCGAGCGCAGCACATCCTCTAGTCCATTGAAAACCGACAGCACCACGATAAGGGCCATAGTGCCAATCGCCACGCCAATCATAGACACCCAAGAGAGTACCTGAATAAAGTTCTTAGTCTTTTTAGAGGTAAAGTAACGCCTTGCTATGAAGCTGGAGACATTCAATCTTCTTCTGGTTCAGAATTTTTGTCCTTAGGAATTTCAAGCGAACCAAGAATTTCATCCATTCTAGATGCTGATTCAGCAGTACTATCATTAAAGAAAGCGAGTTCGGGTATTATTCTTACGTTCTTTCCAATGGCTCTACCAAGTGAGCCTCGAATTCTCGATTTTACGGTATTCAAAAACTCCAATGACTCAGTGGCTGCACTGACAGGAAAAATACTAATATAAAGCCTCGCCAAACCCAAATCAGGACTCATCTCCACATCTGTCACTGTAACGAGTTTTCCTACAAAATTACCTGAGTGCTCTTGCTGAAGAATCCGACTGATTTCTTTCTGTATCAATTTTGAATATTGCTGCTGTCTTTTGCTTCCTGCCATTTTGCAAATATCTGATATAATTATTGATTTTCCTTCCAGCCTAATTTTTGCCTTATTTGCACTGTCTTCAAAATCAAGGTATTGCTTAGCTTCTTTAAAAAAAATGACCCCTATCGAATTGTCGGCCTGATATTGATCTTATTGATCACAAGGCTTGTATTCTTCCTGTTCTTTAATGAAGGTTCATGGGCGTTAGACGTTAATGAAAGCAACCTATTAGAGACGAATACGCCTCACTCCGGTCCATTGGCAAACCTACTTTTTGTAGGTCTTGCATCACTAAACAGTCAATTTGTTGATGCTTTTTTAGCCGGGATACTCATTCTATTAAATGGAATTCAGCTCAACTCAATATTCATTCGTAATGCCTCTTTACAAGAAAGCACCTATGTCCCTGCTGCTATTTATGTAATATTATTGAGTGCCTCTGAAAGCTTTTACCATTTAAGCCCAGAACTTGTAGGGAGTAGTTTTCTACTTATTGCATTGAACTATCTGTTTTATCATATCAAGTATAGGGGAACGGAGGAAAATATTCTTAGCACTGGTTTCACCATTGGCTTGGCAGGACTCTGCTACTACCCTTTTGTCTGGATATTTCTTATGGTGCTGATCATATACCTCCTTTACTCTGGTACGATTACTCGCAGGTACTTTCTATTAGCTTGGGGGTTCTTTCTTCCCTTACTCATCACTTGGCTTATCTTCTTTTTACTTGATAGGGGTAGAGACTTTCTTGACACGCTATTCATAGAACCTTTCAATTATCAAATTCTGGGGTCTTTGCTGAACGAATCCGTGATTGTTTATGGATTTACTTTACTACTAAGCCTTATTGCAGCCATTCAACACTTTTCAGGTCAGGGCATGACCAATCATCAAATATTGGTTCAGAAAGCTATGAGCTGGGTAGGGTTATTCGGACTATTGGTAATTGCTATTTTTGGCACTGAACAGCCAACATCACTCGTTTTAATAATACCTGCAATGGCTTATTTTGTCACTAAACTATTGAGTGATTTGTCTAAGAAATATTTGGCGGAACTCCTGTTTATAGGACTGTTTGGAATTGCGGTTGCTACAATGGTTCTCGGTTATTGACAGCTGATTTTGTCTACCCTTCTATCGTGTCTTCCTCCCTCAAAATCTGTGGTTAAAAAAGTTGAAACCATCTCTTCTGCTAGTGCATAATCAACAAATCTCGCGGGTATACAGACTACGTTTGCGTTGTTATGCTGGCGTGAAAGTGCCGCTAATTCAGTTTGCCAAACTAAAGCTGCTCTAATGCCTTGATGTTTGTTTGCTGTCATGCAAACACCATTTCCGCTTCCACAAATCGCAATTCCCGCTTCTATCTCGCCATTTTCAATAGCAGTCGCCATCGGATGGATGTAATCAGGGTAATCAACTGAATCTTCAGAGTTCGGACCAAAGTCCTTAACCTCGTATCCTTTGCTCTCTAAAAAAGCGACAACCTTTACTTTGTACTCAAACCCGGCATGATCGCCACCAATTCCTACTTTTTTCATGCGCGTTGTTTTGCGATTTTCTTCTCTACTCGCCTAGATATAATAATGCTGACTTCATATAAGAATGTCAATGGAAGCGCGATCAATATTTGACTAATTACATCTGGAGGAGTAATAATGGCAGAAATAATTAAGATCACCACAATTGAATGACGTCTGTAACGCTTCATCAGTTTAGGCGAAATGATTTCTGCTTTGGACAAAATATAGGTCAATACTGGTAATTGAAACATTAAACCGCAAGCCAAGGCCAAGGTGGCTACCATTCCTATTATTGAAGAGAGGTCAAAAATGTTATCAATCTTAATACTTAGTTCGTAGTTGTATAAGAAGTTAAAGCTTAGCGGGGTCACAATGTAATAACCAAATAGCACGCCAGTAAGAAAAAGAAAGGTAACTACTACAACTACACCTCTAGAGGCACTTTTCTCATTATTCCTCAAGCCTGGCTTCACAAAGCGCCAGATTTCCCAAAAAGTGTATGGAAAACCAAGAACAAGCCCAACAACTAATGAAGACTTAATGTGCCAAACAAATTGCCCCGTTATGGTTCTATTCTGAATAATCATATCCATATCGCCAAGACATAATACCGGAGAATTTATTAATTCAGCGAGCTTACAAAGCTGCTGATAGGTCCAAAACTCAGAGTTTGTTGGCCCCAGGATCAGTTCGAAGATGATGTCCTTAAATAGGAATGCCACAACAGAAAAAATGAATACTGAGGCAGCTGCACGAACCAGGTGCCACCTAAGTTCTTCTAGGTGGTCAAGGAATCCCATGTCCTTTTCTTGCGGGTCGTCTGTTAGTTGGTCTAGTGCCAATTAGGATTTAAATAAAGGGTATTGATTCATCCAAGCGTTTACTTCTCCTTTAACGCCTTTAAGGTTTTCTGAGTTTTCAGGGTCTAATAAAACCCTGTCTACAAGCTCTACAATCCGTTCCATATCTGCTTCCACTAGACCCCTGGTTGTAACGGCAGCAGTACCCACTCTCATTCCAGAAGTTACGAATGGAGACTTATCATCAAACGGCACCATGTTCTTATTAATAGTAATGTCCGCAAAGCCGAGTGCTTTTTCAGCAAGCTTACCCGTAAGACCCTTCGACCTAAGGTCGATCAGCATTAAGTGGTTGTCTGTTCCTCCAGAAATCAAATCATAACCTTTTGCCACGAAAGCATCAGCCATGACCGTTGCATTCTTTTTGACTTGAATGACATATTCCATGTACTCGTCACTTAGTGCTTCGCCAAAAGCAATAGCCTTAGCAGCGATCACATGCTCTAATGGACCTCCTTGTGTACCAGGAAAAACTCCTCCGTCTAAAAGCTGTGACATCATCTTTATATCACCCTTCATCGTCTTATGACCCCAAGGGTTCTCAAAATCCTCTCCCATCATAATCAAACCTCCTCTAGGACCTCTAAGGGTCTTATGAGTTGTCGTGGTTACGATGTGGCAGTGCTCTATTGGATCGTTAAGTAAGCCTCTTGCAATCAGCCCTGAAGGGTGAGACACGTCTGCTAATAGAATCGCTCCTATCTCATCCGCAACTTCTCTTAATGCTGCATAATCCCAATCTCTACTGTAAGCTGAAGCTCCACAAATGATCATTTGTGGTTTCTCTTTTCTAGCCGTCTCTGCTACTTTGTTCCAATCAATTAAACCAGAATCCTTTTCTACACCATAAAAATATGGTTCGTAGAATTTTCCGGAAAAATTAACTGGTGAACCATGCGTTAAATGTCCTCCATGAGAAAGATCAAACCCTAATATCTTGTCCCCTGGATTCAGGCATGCCAGCATAACTGCTGCATTAGCTTGAGCTCCAGAGTGGGGTTGAACATTGGCCCATACAGCACCAAAAAGTTCCTTAGCACGGTCAATGGCTAAGTTTTCGATCACATCGACAACTTCGCACCCTCCGTAATATCTCTTTCCGGGTAGCCCTTCAGCATATTTGTTGGTTAACACAGATCCCATGGCTTGGATTACCTGGGAAGAAGCATAATTTTCTGAGGCAATTAGTTCTAAGCCTTCGGTTTGTCTCTTCTCTTCTTTGGCGATCAGGTCAAAGACGATTTGGTCGTGCTGCATACAATAACGTTTTGTCAAAAGTAAGCTTTGGGTCAGTAATTACCAATGGCATTGAACGCAAAGATTGTAAGAGTATAAAAGATTGTAAGCGTATAGTTGAGTGGCCCTTAGGCCTGTTTTGAGTTCTGAGTAATACTTAAAACCGACATTATGGTCTCAAACACTTGGCTTTGAGTAAACGGTTTACCGATGTAGCCATCTAGCTTATAAAATTGGAGCTTCTCTCTCACCTCATCATAGGCAAAAGTAGTGTAGGCTAAAACTGGTACCGGCTGGTTTTTAAACTTCTCAGTCTCATGAAGAAGAGCAGTGGCCTTATAGCCGTCTATTCCTGGCATATGCAAATCCATTAAAATTAGATTTACTGATTCTGAGGAAAATTTTTGTATCCCCTCTTTGGCAGACAATGCTTTTATTGACTTTGCACCAAACTTACTCAGTGTTTTTTCTGCAACGATAAGGTTAATGGGGTTGTCATCGATTACTAGCACATTCACATCTGCTAGTGCCAGGTTAGAAGTCGGTTCATTTTTCTCAATCCCGTCCACGAATTCATCGTCCATGGATTGGATTTTGTCATCAACCAGAAAATACGACTTAGCACCCATAAATAAGTTACTTGTATATATTAATGATTCCGATTAGTCAATGTCACCCTTTCAACACACATTTTTTTCTTCGCTACCCCAAATCTTTATGAAATATGCTTTTTTAAAGTCTGCGTTGTCTTTTATTGTTTTTGAGGTAATAATTGCCTCTTGAGATGAATCTTTTTTAAAAAAAACCCTCTCTTTTGGGTGACCTTTTAATTGCCTAATCACTAAATATGTAGAGCATGAGTGTTAACTCGTTGATCTTGCGATTACGGAACGGTGATCGCTCTGCGCTTGAGGATATTTACAATAAATATAGGATAAGCTTTATCAAGTGGATCACCTATACTCACAAGTGCAACGAAGACGAGGCTGTAGATATTTTTCAGTACTCAATACTCTCCTTCTACGAAAACGTTCTAGAGGAATCATTTGAAGAAATGAATGAAGCAGGGATTAAGACTTATCTCTACTCTATAGGCAAGAACAAGCTATTAGCAGACTCTCGCAAAAACTCAAAAATTTCTTATCAAGAAGAAATTGATGACGATGAGCTATTTGAAGCCTTAGAAGAAGACAACACAGAGAAAGAGGTCAGAATTAACAAAATCAAAAAGCTCATTTCTGAGCTCGGAGAACCCTGCAGTGAAATATTAAGACTCTTCTATTTCAACAATCTTAGCAACGATGAGATTGCTGAAGTGATGAAATATAAAAACGGAAACACTGTTAAGAATTTAAAATACAAGTGTATCCAAAGAATTAAGAATCAACTATAGGTAAACTCTTATGATGAGCAATTTTGATCTATTAGACAGGTATTTTTCTAATTCGCTGGATAAAAGCGAAATGAAGGCATTTAACGAGCGCCTTAAAAATGACCCTGAATTCAATCAAGAATTTCAAGAGATCAAAGAAATCAAACTTGCCATCAAGGTTGAGGCAAGAAAGAACATTAAGTCCCTATTGACTGACATCGAGGACTCTCTCAACCCACAAAGCCTAACTACTAATAACCAGACTGCTATGAAAAGAATGTTAACCGTGGCCGCTAGCCTGATACTAATGGTATCGGTCAGCTACTTCGTGCTGAACGGAAGTGGCCAACCCTCTCCTCAAGACGTATTTACAGAAAACTACAAGGCCTATATTAACCTGAACGGACAAGTGAGGGGTGAGGCTTTTGAAACTAAATCTTTGAGTTCCGCTGCTTACAGCGCGTACGATGCGGGAAACTATTCGCTAGCGGTAGAGAGTTTTGAAGCATTGGTTGAAATTGAAAAAACTGCCGAAAACTACTTCTACATGGGTATTTCCAATCTTGAAATTGGAGATTATGATGCCGCGGTTAAGAGTTTGAACACAACCCTTAACGACTTCTCGGCTCTAAAAGATCAATCAAGATGGTATTTATGCATGGCATTCCTCGCGGATAAAAAAGAGGTTGAAGCGATTTCTGTATTAGCTTCATTGAGTTTGAATAAAAGCTCCTACACGCTTAAGGCTAAAGAAATACTTAATTCACTGGCTGTTGAAATTACAGAAACAACTGCTGGCGAGGCTGCCACAGTAATTACTCACCCAGAAGAAGTTGATGCTCCTGACGGATCAACAAATGAGCCTGGTGATAGAAAGTACCAGTATGGAGAAGTTGTGGAGTTTTTAACTGGTGATGTTTTTCGTTTTCACAATGAGACTCCTATTAAAGGACTAAGAGAGGGTGATGTTGTTGAGTTCATTATTTTAAAAAGAAATAATGGCAAAAAATTTAATGGCTGGGCATTCATCCTAGATAAAACCATATAAGAATCTTTATTTCACACACATATACACGCGAGAAAAGGGGCTAATTAGCCCTTTTTCTTTTTCTATAAAGTGCACCAGCAACCAATAGGCAAAGAATAGAACCAACATAAATCCATTGCTTCCAACTAACTACTCTGTTGGTGTCATAACTCATATCATCACCAAGCTGAAGAAAGGCGGCCCAGTAATAGGGGTGGCTTGTGTATTGGTCGCTGCTCTTAATATACTTAAGCTTAGATTCTCTTAGCGCCATATTTATGGGCATTCCCTCACTTAGGAACCCTTGATACATATCAACCATTAACTCGGATGTGACATTGTCATTTACTTTCCATAGACTCATTACAATTGAAGGGACCCCTACCAAGGCAAAGCCTCTAGCAATACTAAAAGTGCCCTCCCCTTTATTCACAACACCTATTCCACTTTCACAAGCACTTAACACAGCCAACCGAGCCTTCAGTCCTGCCAAATATAAATCGCTTGTGTTAAGTACATTATCCTCACTGCCATAAAAAATCAGACTTGACTGATACCTATTCACACTGTCAGCTTTGCCATGAACAGCCAAATGCAACACATCAAACTCACTGGCTTTCTCAATAAATGCTTCTTTTGATCCACTAGGACCAATTAAAAAAGTCCCTTTTACCGATGCCTTTAAAAATTTTATTTCATTTTCAGTGCCAGGCAAGGCGCCAAAAGCAGATTTTCCTCCCACATTCCCTGTGCCTTTAAAACCAACAGCTAACAGGCCCTCTCCTAGTTTGTTTAAGCCAGTTGCATTCTGATATAACTCCGAGGAAAGCCGATACTGAATACTGTAAGATTTGATAAGATAATCTAGTTCGTTAAAACCATATGGGTTTTTAGCTGAGTCCTTTATTAAGACTTGAAAAGGTATTCTGGATAAAATATCATCCGGTACAATAACTAGGTGATTTATCTCTTTATCAAACTGATCGACTGTAGGTTTCAGTAATTTATCATAAAGGTGGCTTGACGCCTCCACAAAAGAAGACAGTTCGCTATCAATATTATCAACATTAGGTGGGCGAGATACAATCTGAAGTACTTTATCTATTGAAGACGTTAGCTTGTCATTCACCTCAACTTTGTGAAAATATGACTGTTCAGAAGTTCTTGAAAGAGTATAAATATTATCCTCACCATAGAAAAATTCAATCAGCCCATGGTTCGAACGAATCTTGGAATCATTATTCTCCGTAAAAAGCCTCTCAACAGAAGAAGTAATTTCACCATAATCAACCAAAATAGATCTAATACTATCTTTAAGGAGCTCTTGATCTACTCTTGCTTTCAAAAGGTTCTCATTCAATGCAACTATCGAATCGCTTGTGACCGACTCATCTATAAGCGAATAAAAAGTACTTTGTAATGATTCGATCTTGCCCTTTTTTCTAAAATATACTTCCTTTAAATCCTTTGATAAAGAGTTGCTATTTACTAGGTCAAATTCTTGAGACTGTTCTAAAAAAAGAATAGCCTTGCTCTGTTTTGAAAAATCAATGGCAGATTGAAAATACTCTTGTTTTCCTGTTTTTTGGTACAAGTAATAGGAAGCCTCAATCCCAATCTCGTATAGCTCTTTAAAGCTCTCGCTCAAAAACAGCTTCCCTTCAGAGGCAACCAGTGCGTCCCGGTTAGATTTTAAGAGCCCATGTGTCTTTTTCACATACTTCTCAGATGCTATTAACAATTCTTCATTATCAATTTTCGATGTTCCGATTTCCTTCAAGGCGCCAGCCTTTTTCATAAGTGTTCTTAAGTCAACATAAGAAATCGATAGGCCCTCTAAATTCTCAGGAAAAGAAGTTATTGATGTTTTATAGGATACCAAACCATTCCTTAATGCAGAGTCATACGACATTAGTGCCTTTTCCCAGTCATTTTGTGAAGAGAAAAAATCTCCAAGCCGTTCATAGTTTCTATGAAAGTCAGGGTTAGGTATTGATACTAGTTCTTTCATTCTAGCAAGAGCACCCATTAATAAGCCTTTTGCCTTATCTGTCTGTCCAATATAATTATAGCACAAGCCCATATTAATCATTACCACGGCATTGAATTTCGAGCCACTTCGATCATCAAAAAGGTTCTCATCATCTTTTAATATTTGGGCTGCCTTTTCCAAATAAGGCAATGCCTTCTGATACTCGCCTATCGCCATATAAGAAATTGCAAGCAAGTTGTTAAAAGCATAGTATTCAGGCATTTCAGCTCTAGGGGTACTTTCCACCAAAGGCATTGCCTGTAGGCTGACCTCTATCGCTTTCTGGAAATCTTTTTTGTTATAAAGGACCTCGGCTAGGTAATACTGAGATTCCGCAAAGAGTCGATTTGAGATCCTTTTTCTATTCTTCTTAGCATACTGATACGCTTGAATAGCATAAGCCAAGGCTTGTTCAAAGTCACCTTTTTGAATGTAAATCGTAGGATAGCTCTGTAAATACCTTAAAATCAGATTGGGATTCGGGTCTCCGTTACTTTCAACTGTTTCTAATTCTACCAACTCCCTTAAATAAGTAAGAAGAGTATCTTGACTTCCCTCGGAATATTGGTAAGCATATAGTTTATACTCAACGATACGTTTATACAGTGCTGAATCATAACTTCGGGCACTTCGGTAATAAACCATTGCAGTATCTAGAAAAGCCCTTGCGCTATAATAATTGGCACGAGAGTGGTCCATTGTACCCCTGGTATAATAGCTTTTGGCAACAAGAAAATGACCTTTTGGAAGGTTGGCTAAAGAAATTTTAATGGCTCTATCCATTGTAGAAATGGCCTCATCGTATCTATTAAGCTTTCTAAGTACTAAGGCCTTCTTCTCCATTGCATAGACAAGCTCTTCATAGTTTTGCTGATTTTCTGCTTGCTTTATAATTGCATCATAGGCAGACAATGCTTCAGGATACCTTCTTATGCTATAAAATTTCTGTGCTGATTTGAGTGGTGAAGTGGTGAAGGAGTATTTCGATTTTAGGGCATTCTCTTGCGACAGCGCAATGCTATTGAAGAAAAACAGAAGACATAAGACCGCCAAAAGCTGGGCCGCAAACCGCAAAAATCTATACACTTTAACTAGTCGAGGTGAATCAGAATGAAGTTACACACAATAGTCTAACATACAAACAAGTGTAAGGTGTTAACCTTTTGCCGTAATTCGTGTTATTTGACTATGCATGTAAAGGTGACAACACAGGTCAACCAAAATTTGGCTTCGGTCAAAGCTGGCTTTAACCAAGAACTCTTCCTTAAACTGAACCCTCCGTTCCCAATAGTTACGTTAATTCGATTTGATGGGTGTTACAGAGGAGATTTTGTAGAGCTATTGCTCGACTTTAAAGTCAAAAAACAGAAATGGATAAGTGAAATTACCTACGACAATGAAACCAACGAGCGATTCGAGTTTATAGATGAAGGTGTGATTCTTCCCTTTCCGTTTCACTCCTGGAAACATCATCATATTCTAATTGGTAATGCCGAAGGCTGCCAAATCGTTGATAGTATAGAATACAAGGCAAACTATAAGCTGATGACTGTACTTATTTATCCATTACTCTTATTACAGTTTCTTTACCGAAAACCCGTCTATAAGCAAGTTTTTAAATAAAACTAAGGGTATGAATACTCCGTTAGTGTTAATTAATTAGCCTCTTAACATTCCATCCAAATTCATGATTATGAGATATACCATCCTGACTCTCGCGTTTTTAGCTTCAATTAATTGTTTTGCACAAAACTCAGTAGGGTTCTCTTTTGATGACGGCCAGCAATTTGTGGAGCTCAGTTTTAAAGATGAGAGCAATCTCATCATTATTCCCATTCTGGTTAACGGTGAAGGTCCTTTCAACTTTATTTTAGATACTGGTTCAGAGTCTGGAATGATATTCGACCGTTTTGTAATTGCCGACAATAACCTAGCCGATGCCAGAACCATTCCTATATATGCTGGAAATGGGGATAAAATCACTGATCTCTTTGTAGCGAGCAACTTGAGTATCAAATTGAATGGCATCAGCGGAAGCAACCAATCGATGCTTGTGCTAGAAGAAAGTGGCATGGATATACGCAACATACTTGGGGTTGAAGCACATGGAATATTGGGTTCAGAGCTTTTTAGTCGCTTTGTGGTTGAGGTAGATTATGAAAATGAAAAGCTTCGCCTATACGAACCGGGAAAGTTTAAAATACCGAAGGGATTCAGAAAAGTAGATGTAGAAATTAGAGATTTTCGCCCTTACATAAGGGCTGAGATCAAACAAAGAGGAGAGAAAAGAAAGACGGTAAACCTCTTAATCGATACTGGTGCAAGTAGTGCTTTATTCCTCGATGAGGAGCGCCATGACGAGATTGTACTTCCTAAACACACAATAGAACACTCTTTGGGAAGTAGTTTAATTGGTGATCTAGAAGGTAAAGTAGGGCGTATCCAAGGCCTCCGTTTTGGAAAACGGTTTCGATTCAATAAAGTCGTGACATCCTTTCCTGAAGATTGGCAGGTTAAGAGAATTATTGAAGGTAATGGCACAGAAATGAAAAGGTATGGAACTATGGGGTCTGATGTACTCGCGCGGTTCAACGTAATATTTGACTACCTAAACGAAGCCATCTACTTGAAAAAGAATGAAAACTATGGCAATACATTCAAATTCAACACCGCTGGTTTTACTTTTAGTGTTAGTGGTGAAGAATTAAACAGGTATTTCGTTTCGAATATTATACCAAATTCACCTGCTAAAAAAATAGGCCTGTTGCCTGGTGATGAGATTATTTCAATGGCAGATAAGCCTGTCTTCTTTTATTCTTTTGCCAGTATGAATAGCCTTCTTAGACAGCCCTCTGGTACGAGGCTTACAATGGTGATCAAAAGAGATGGAAAGCTGATTGAGAAAGAACTTGAGCTGAAAGCTTTAATCTAAAGACATACTCTCTTTCGTTCTCTTCTTCCATAACATTCCTTTTTGTGTAACGCTATTTCAGGATGAGGCATACACTGAAATAAAAAAGGCCACCGATTATCGGTGGCCTTTTTTATTGTCTGTTAACGACTACTTACTTAGGATCAAGAATATCGTTGATTCTCACTAAGGCGTCTTCCAAGTGAATCTTAGACATTCTGTCTGCAGTTCTAGGAATTGCAGCTCTTACTCTAGATTGTAGTGTTTTGAGTTCTGCTCTTACAACTGGTCTGATATCAGACTGACTTGCGTCAATGCCTGGGCCAGCGAATCTTCTAAATGCAGCAGGGACCTCTAACTCGCCTGTCATCATTAGTTCCAATCGTTCGATATGAGCTCTCTGAAGGTTTCTTCTATAAGTATCAATAGTTCGGCCTCTAGGAAGCTCTGACCAGATACCGTTTCTCACATCAGAGAAAAGCTCTGTAATGCTGTATGCGTCAGAACCGTTCATGGCTTCGTTCTCGATAACTCGACCTAATTTTCTCCACTCGAGCATAGAATTCATAGCATTCGCCTGAAGAGAACGCATGCTTTCTACTGCACCGTAATCCTGAAGTCTACCAATGATTTCTTGATCTAGCATCCATTTTGGTGTATTAAAAAGATTATCAGTGATAAATTTCACCGCTTCTTTTTGCTTCGCTTTAGGTGCGTGAGTATATACTAAACCATCTTGATCAGCAGTTTTGTAGTTCTCTTTTACGCCACCAACATAACGACCAACATGGCCCATATATCGGTTAAACTGAGACCTTACTTCTCCATACATCTCTTCAAGTTCACTATAATCAGAGCCTGGCTCATATGTCCAATCTCGAAGATTAGTCATAATCACTTTTAGGTTTTTAATGCCATACATACTTGCCTTCATAGCATCGTCACCCAAGTCTTCACTTTGAGCTGTATAGTCATTAGAGTTACCCTGACGACCGTATCTATACATTGGGTCACCATTCTTATCTTCAATCCACTTTCTTAAAGTAGGCAATTCCTCTTCTGGAGAATTAGCACTCAAAATAGGTCTGTAACCCCAAGCGATAGCATATTTATCGTACTCACCAACCTCTGGCATTAAAGCAACACCAGCATCTTCTGGTTGTGCGATGTAATTGAAACGTGCATAATCCATTAAAGAAGGCGCTGTCCCCATTCGCTTAGTAAATGATGCCGACCTTAATGAATCAACAGGGTATGCATTGCTTGAACCAAAGTTATGTGGTAAACCTAATGTATGTCCTACTTCGTGAGAAGACACGAAACGGATCAAACGAGACATTACCGCATCGTCAAATTCAGAACTCTGAGCCTGCGGATTGATAGCAGCAGTCTGAACGAAGAACCATCTTCTAAGAAGAGTCATTACGTTGTGATACCAGTTGATATCACTTTCTAAGATCTCTCCAGAGCGTGGATCACTTACGTGAGGACCGTTTGCGTTTGGAATTGGAGAAGCTAAGTATCTAACAACAGAATAACGAACGTCTTCTGGACTCCAATCTGGATCTTCCTCTTTTGTTGGAGGTGTTTTAGCGATAATAGCTTCTTTGAAACCTGCAGCTTCAAAAGCTACTTGCCAATCTTCAATACCATCTTTAATCGCTTGAGCCCACTGCTTTGGTGTCGCTCTATCTACATAATAAACGATTTGTTTCTTAGGCACAACTAACTCTCCTCTACGGAACTTGTCCATATCTTCCTCTTTGACTTCAAGTCTCCATCTGTCAAGGTATCTGACTACCTTAGATTGCTGCGCATCCAAACCATAGTCTGTTGTTCCTCTAGCAAACCAACCAACTCTCTCGTCATAAAGTCTACGCTGCATTGGCACTTCAGGCAGAAGAATCATTGAGTTACTCATCTCTACAGTGATAGAGCCATCTGCTGAACTAGACGGAGAGCTTCCTGCTTGGTACGTTTTTACATGTCGTAACTCAATGTTCTCAGGATAACTACTTGCCCTTACAACATAAGATCTTGCGTTATCTAATCGCGTTACTCTATACTGCGTTCTATTTCTCTGTGGCAAGCCAAGAGGCTTAACATCTCCTGTTAATAATGCAGTCACATCAACTACAACTCCTGTAGAGTCTTTAGACAACGCTTTGATATCATAAGCTGCCAAAATTGGCTCAAGGTTAGAGTTTTTAACAGCTTCACTGATAGGAAGTGAGTCTGCTGCAGTTATGGTTGTAGAAATGATTTTAAGCAAGATTTTATCTTGAACCCTTTCCCATCTCAACATTTGTGTATTGGTTTTTCCACCACCAAAGCCGATGCCTGCTGCTGTCTTGGCAATACGAGTCACCATTAGCATATCTCTTCCTAACATGTCATTAGGAATCTCGAAGAAGTACTTATCATCTAAAGTATGCACATTGAAAAGACCTTCATCAGTCTTAGCTTCTTTTGTGATTACCTTATCATATGGTTGAATACCTCCTTTTTTAGCTGCCGGTTTCTTGGCTGCTGCGGCTGCTTTTGCCGCTTGTTCTGCTTTTGCCGCTTCCGCTTTCTTCTTTCTACTCTGCGCTTCCGCTGGGTTTACAGCGATTAGCATAAAGGCTGCAAACAAACAAGCAACGAACGTTGCTAGTCTTAGATTTCTTATTTTCATTGAATTGTATTTTAGAAATTCTGGTTCTTATTGAATTATAAACTTAATTCAAATTATAATGCAGTTGTTCCATTTTATTTGAGTGGTTATTGATCTGTATTAAGGGATATTTTGAAAGAAATTACAATCATCGGTGGCGGTTTAGCTGGGTTAATCAGCAGCATCCTTTTGCAACGTAGGGGGTATGAAGTCAACCTATACGAAAAAAAACAATTTCCATTCCATAGAGTCTGTGGGGAATATGTCTCAGATGAAGTTAGGCCCTTTCTAGAACGCAACGGTCTCTTCCCTGAAGCTTCTCACCCCTCACGAATTCGAACATTTGAATTTTCCTCTGTGAAGGGAAGAAGTTTTGAGTTGCCATTGGATTTAGGAGGCTTTGGCGTAAGCCGATATGTGCTGGATGAATTTCTTTATCAGATCGCATTAAAAGAGGGTGTTAATGTTATCACCAAATCAGCTATAACAGATGTTCAATTCAAAGGCGACAAATTCTTAGTTAAAACGGGCAGCGAATCCTTCGAAAGTAAAATCGTTATTGGCGCCTATGGAAAAAAAAGCGTGATCGACAACAAGCTTGACAGAGGTTTTACCCATAAAAGAGCACCATTCATTGGCGTTAAATATCACATAAAGACAGATTACCCGAAGGACAAAGTTGCCCTTCATAACTTTCAAAGTGGCTATTGTGGCATCAGTGCCATTGAAGATGATAAATACAACTTGTGCTACCTTGGAAGTAGAGAAATGCTGAAAAAGCATGGCTCAATCGAGGCCATGGAAGATGCGGTAGTCAAGCAAAACCCTTTCCTTAAAGAAATCTTCAATAATTCTGAGTTCATTTTCGACAAACCGGAGGTAATCAATGAATTTTCCTTTTCTCCAAAAAGTGCTGTTGAAAACCATATCCTAATGGCTGGTGACACAGCAGGACTGATCACGCCATTATGTGGTAATGGCATGGCTATGGCCATACATTCAGGGAAAATCGTTTCAGAATCTGTTTCAACACATTACACTAAAGGTCAGCTTAGCCGTCAAGCCTTAGAAGAAGACTATATCGGAGCTTGGAACAGCACATTCAAAAAGCGACTTCGTGTTGGGCGTAGAACGCAAGCTCTTTTTGGTTCCTCTTTCACTTCTGAAGTAGCGGTAAGTTTAATGAGAAACTCCTCCTTTTTTGCCTACCAAATCATGAAAAACACCCACGGCCAACCTTTTTAGTAAACCCCTACTACAGACAAAATATTCGTTGAATGCAAAAAAAGATAGAGAAAAAAGCCGCCCAAACATGTAGCTGAAATCCAATTCAGGCGCATTGTATTGGTGTAATTGGCATTTGACTCATTCTTTAGCGTTTTCACAAACCACTGCGTAAAGAAGACAATCACTGGAGACATCGCTGCTAAAAACACTAGGCCATACATTAAACTGTAGTAACGTTGAAAGTACAAGACATACCCTAGGCTAGCCAACCCAAAGAAAATACCTGTAAACATAAAAGTTCCTTTAATCCCAAGCCTAATAGATAATGTGATGTCGCCACGCTTAGCGTCCTCCTCATGTTGATAGATTTGTGTCATAGGATAAGAACCCCATAGAATTGCGGACGCCAATAGTCCTGGTATTAAAACATGGGGCTTCAAAATGTTAGTGAAAGCAAAGTCGTTCATCCCAACGTAAACTAACCACACTACCCACGCACCCTGAAAAAACCCAGCAATTATCCAGCTCGTAATAGGATACTTTTTCAGTCTAATTTTTGGGTTACTATACGCTCTTGATGCTAAGATATATGCGATCAACATGGCGATCAGGGTATAGTTACCAGGAAAGAAAATAAACGCAAGGAGTAATCCTATCAGATCAAAAGCTTGAGAAAGTAAAAAAAGCCCTCTATCCACTGGGGGAGGATTTTTTAAGCCCCCTATGCTCTTTTCATCCTTATCAAAAAAGCTGTTATAAGCATTGCTAGCAGGGTAAATAAAAAGGTGTAGAATAACGAATAGCCACAGCAATCCTCCCTCGCTCAAATTCGGGCTAATCGATAGCGCAAAAATATAAATCGGCAGTAAAAAGTATGAAAAGTGAATGCGAAGGTGTAGCCAGCTTGATTTTTTAAACATATTCCGATGTTTCGTCAAACAATTTAGGTTAAAAACCACTAATATAGGGCGTGACTTGTTCCATTCTTTCTATCGGCACGGCCGTACCCAAACACAAAATTCCTCAAAATCAAGTTGTCGAGTTCATGGCAAAAGCCCATGGCATGGTTGGTGCCGAGCAAAGCAGACTCAGGGCCCTCTACCGTGCTTCTGGAATTGTTGATCGATACTCAACCATACCTGACTATGCTTCTGAAAATTTGGCAGATAGGGTTTTCTACCCGCCAAGCGTAGGTTTAGATCCATTTCCAACGACAAAAGCACGCTCTGACTACTACCGCAAAGAAGCCATTGAGCTTTCATTGGCAAGCGTAAATAACTGTCTTGCACAAACAAAGGTTGAAGCGATAGACATCACCCATCTGATTACGATCAGCTGTACAGGAATGTATGCGCCTGGTTTGGATATAGATCTTGTTAATCGATTGGGCCTAAGTAAAAACGTTGAAAGAACCTGTATCAACTTCATGGGCTGCTATGCCGCATTTGTTGGTATTAAGGCTGCCAATGCGTTTTGTGCCGCAAACCCAGAGGCAAAGGTTCTTGTAGTTGCAACAGAGCTTTGCACACTGCACTTTCAAAATAAGACAGACGATGATAACCTTATCTCCAATGCGATTTTTGGTGATGGATCAGCAGCACTACTTATCTCAGGAGATACTTCTCTGAGCAGTGAGGTTCAGCTTAAACCAATTACTTTTCATAATGAACTCTTCACTGAGGGAGAACAAGAAATGGCATGGAATATCGGAGACTTTGGGTTTGAAATGAAATTAAGCGCCTATGTTCCTGTGCTTATTGAAAAGGGGATTAAAAACCTAGTTCAAAAACTTAAAGACAAAGTCTCAGTAGAAGAAATTCATCACTATGCTCTGCATCCTGGTGGAAAGAGAATTCTGGAGGTCATTGAGCAAGAGTTAAGCTTAGACCGCAGCCAAGATTGGGCAGGAAGAGAAGTCTTAAAAGAATATGGCAATATGTCTTCCCCAACAGTCGTGTTTGTACTTCAGAAACTCTTCGATTCCTTGAGTGCTAGCAATAAAGGAGATAAAATTCTTTCATTAGCTTTTGGCCCAGGACTGACTGTCGAGTCGATGATCCTAGAGGTTATTTAAGCCTCAAAAAGCCTTCGTTGTAGAGTAAAAACTTACCGAGATTAGGATGGGCACCGAGTAATTGCTTTTGTTTCCCTAAAAAGAAGGATGCGTCTCCTTTCAAGGAGGCGGGCTTTTTATTAGATAAAAAGTTAGTAAAAAGAGGCATCCCTGAGGCATCCCTGAGGCATCAACAAAAGGTTCTCTCTGTAATTTAGCGCCTGGTTTGATAAAAATAAATGGCCCAATAACCACCGAATTATCTGGATAACTGTTTTTTAACTCTGTCTTCATCATCTCTTCTTCAGAAGGAAGAAAAATGTCTCTTCTTAGGGGGTAATAGGCCCAAGGATTTTTGTATTCGCTCATCACCTTGAGAATATGTGCCTCTGCCTTTACGTTTAAAGCCTCGCCTTGTGCGCTTAGAGAACCCACAAGGACCGTTGAAAATAGAAGTAAAAAGAATAGTCTAGCGATGCGCATTATCCATTAATTTAATCATTAAGTTTAATAGTAACCGAAACGAAAAGCATGTTTGAAAAAAGGGCCTATGAAGAAGAGTTGATGGATGACCTTGAGTCTGGGGGTGAAATCATTGACCAAACTTTACGTGAGCTTGAAACAATTAACCGACTTCTTGGAGGCAACCATGTAACCATCAATGGGCTTAACAAGCTTCTCGGTGATCACCCAAAAGCAGAACCTATCGTTATCGCTGACCTGGGTTGTGGGGGTGGTGATATTATGATCCTTGTAGCAAAGTGGGCTCGCAAAAAGGGTTATTCTATTGAACTAAAAGGCTATGATGCCAACCCAAACATCGTAGAATATGCCAAGCAGAACTGTGCGCAATACCCTGAAATTTCTTTTTACACGGAAGATATTTTCTCAGATGATTTTAAGGCGAACCGGTATGATGTAGTCATTTGCACCCTTTTTACGCACCATTTCAAGGATGAACAACTGATCTCTATTTTCAATCAGTTTAAAACTCAGGCCAAAATTGGCGTTGTCATCAATGACTTACATAGGCATTGGTTGGCATATCACTCAATTAAGTTCCTTACACAACTATTTTCTAACTCTCCTATGGTTCAGTACGATGCTCCTCTCTCTGTTAGGCGAGCGTTCCGAAAAGATGATCTTCGCAAGATCATGAAGTCTGCAGAGATCAGCACGTTTTCATTAAAGTGGATGTGGGCGTTTCGTTGGCAGCTGATCTTTTAGCGAACCCACCTTACCTTATCCTCAACAAGTTTTCTTCGCCCCGTAAGCGGTTTGTGTTTGTTGATAGTCCCGACATACAAAAAGCCTAATAATTTGTCCTGTGCTCCTAATCCAAAAAATGGCTTTGCCTCCTCATAATAGGTAACTCCTCCAGACCCCCAATAACAACCGACACTATTCGCTGTAGCGGTTAAATACATGTTCTGAACTGCCATAGCAACCGATGAAACTTCCTCTACCTCAGGAACTGATTCTTTCGGGTCTCTTGCCATTCCAATGGCGATGATATGAGAAGACATCAACGGTTTTGTTGCCAATTTTTGAAACTTACCTTCATCAAAGTTACCTGCCTTTGAACTTACCTCTTTATAGAGGTTTGACTGAAATTCTGCAAGCTCTTTCAGGCCATCACCGCTGAATACTACAAAGCGCCAAGGTTCCGTAAACCTATGAGTCGGTGCCCAGTTAGCATTTTCCAACATTTCCTTTATAACCTCATCATCAACAGGTGCGCCAGTATACTGTGCTGGATATATTGACCTTCTCTCTCTTAACAGTTGGCTGACTAATTCGGGGCTCAATTCTGGCATATCAATTGTTCAATGTTAATTTAAATCCAACGTAGTAGTTAATTGTTGCTGCAGGTTGAAAATATCGTCTGCCAAAGGCGTTCAAATCATTTCCTAAGCTATAGTTCACATCGAAGAAGTTGTCAACTCCTCCATAAATCTCTAAAGGTTGATTGAAGACTCTGCCACGAAAACCTGCTCTCAAGTTTACCAAGCTATATGCCCTCGAGAAAAACGTATTCGCATCGTTGAGAGGAATAGGGTCTGAATAGTGGTAGGTAAGGTTCAAATAAGCCCCGCCTCGCAATTCAAGGTCTGTCTGAATATTCACTACATGTGGGGCTGTTCCAGGTAAGGCCATTCCAGAAAAATCATCACCATCATCAATGTAGTTCTCAAATTGAAAATTATGATAAGTATAGGCAAGTGTCGAACTTAAACTTGAAATGGATCCGCTCTCCGAACTCAACCAATTCATTTTTGAAGAGAGCTCAATCCCCTTCTGACTCGTTTCGCCTGCATTTCGAAAAAGAACAACGCCTTGTCCATCTGTAAAGGTTGTAATGGCATCATCCAGTTGAAAGTAAAATAGGGCTAAGTCAAAAGAGAGTTTTCGGCTAGCTGTTGCCCCTCTAAAATTAAGCTCATAATTCAATCCTCTTTCTGCTTGTAGACCCAGGTTTATGCTCCCCTCGTTCGTTCGAACCTCAGTGGTGGTCGGTGGAGAAAAGCCTTTCATGACACTTAAGTGAATAGAGTAATCTTCATTGAGTTGTTGAGAAACTGCAAGTCTTGGCGACCAAACCGCATCAAATTCCTTCAGAAACTCTTGAGGAGCATTGTTAATTTTATCGATGGTTCTATTGATATCATATTGCAGAGAATTTCGGCTCATGCCGAAAGTCAAATTCAGGCCTTCGTTCACTTGATAATCAACATTGGCAAAAAGGAGCCGTTGCTCAGTTTCTATCTCATCTGCAAAACGAATCGTATCTGCCTCTCCATTCACATTCCCGAAGTTCTTGCCATCAAAAAAAGACCTTTGCTGCTCGATACCATAAGTAAGGTTTACCGCTTTTCCAGCAAGATTCAACTCATTTTTAAACTCTGATCGGAGGCTAAAAACTTGTTGGTTGTCACTTTTGTAGTCTAGGATAAAAGGGTTTTCAAAGTCACTAATGTTTAGGCCAATGTTAGTCTTATTTGACCAAGTATCGCTAATTTGATATTCTTGCCCAATTGTGAGTAAGTAATACTTATTCGCTAGTGAAGCATTTTTATCGATACTCCCTGGTCTGGCTTGACGTGGATTTGCAGCTCGTTGATCTGGGTTAAGTCCACCAGGAATTTCATAGAACAAATCTGAGTAAAGGAGTGAGGCCGATATTGTCCTTTTGTCACTTGGGAAAAAGATACCGTCTAATTCTAAGGTCTTACGTTCAAATTCATTGTGTTCACGATAACCATCAGCACTTTGGTCGGTCCACTTGAAGGTCAAGCTGCTATTTTCCTTCAAGACATTATGAGAACCGCTGAATTTCCGTGCTCCATAAGAACCAAAAGAAGCTGATATGATATCTGAATTCGAAAGGGTTGATATATCTGTGCTTTCAATCTTTATGACACCCCCATTTCCTGCACCAAATGCACTAGCGGATGGGCCTTTCATAATCTCAATCTTAGCAGAATTATTCAGGTCTAATAAATTCAAGAACGTGTTTCCCCCGGGCTCGGTAAAAGGTATTCCATTCCAATATACCTTCACATTGCGCACGCCAAAAGGTGAACGAATAGAGCTTCCTCGGATAGAAACGCGATAGCTTCCGCCAGCACGTTGCTCAAACCTCACACCAGGAACGGTATTTACAGCATTGACCAAACTGGTTTCATCAAATCGGTTTAAACTTCCCAGAGAAAGAGTAGCAATGGAACCTGCTTGACGGTTCAGTGGTTGTCTTCCAGAAAAACCCTTAACAACAAGTTCGTTCAGTAGTTTAACCGCAGAAGTCATTATGATCACCTTGTTATCATTAGGGACAATGAAAACCCTTTGTGTTTCATATCCGACAAATGAAATAATCACTTCCTGTTCTTCCGTTATTGTCAAAACGACTTTTCCTTCCACGTCAGAAATGTAAATCGCTGAATCTGGTAACGACACCAGTGTTGCTCCGATTAATGGTTTAAAGGTATCGTCTTTGATGGTCACTTCCTGAGATACAAGAGGTGTGCTCGTAAAGAAGGCAAAGCAAATGGCCAGAAACAGCCTGAATGTATTAGATAATTTCAGCATAAATTACGGGCACTAATATCGCGGATTCAAGCGTCAAACAAAGTTCTTGAGTATATTAAAAAACAATGGGTTCAACTTACAAAAGCGTAAAAGTATTCAACAGTTTCTCAGCGATGGAGAAAGTCTTTGGAGAAAAAACCATCAGGGTTTTGAGAATCGGTGAACAGAAAGTCTGCTTAGCAAAAAGTAAGGATGGGTTTCACGCCTTCGAAGCGTTGTGCCCACATCAGAATCAGCCTCTCTCAGAAGGCACGCTCAACGCATTCAATGAGGTAATCTGCCCCTTGCACTTCTATCGATTTAACTTGAAAACAGGAGCGGAGGCCAATAGGCTCTGTCATGATCTCAAGACGTTTCCGATGGAGATTAATGATCAAGGCGTTTTCATCAAGTTATATTGAGGTTTTTATATTCACGCAGATTGCATAATTTCCCAACTGAGTGACAAAAGCATCCCATCTTCTTAACCCCGTTGACCCGCAAGCGAGAGTTGTGTCCATGGATATATTGCGAGGAATCGCGGTATTGGGAATTCTGGCAATGAATATTCAAAGCTTTGCCATGCCCTCTGTGGCATACAGTAACCCTACTGCTTACGAAAACCTTTCGGGAAATGATCTCTGGGTCTGGCTGGTAAGTCATGTCTTCGCTGATCAAAAGTTCATTACAATCTTTTCCTTATTATTTGGTGCAAGCATTGTCATGATTTCGCAAAAAGCACGAAAAGAGCAAATGCGCTCAACGGGCATACAGAATAGGCGCTTCCTTTTTTTAGCCCTTTTCGGATTGATTCATGCTTACCTTATATGGTATGGTGATATCCTTTTTATCTATGCTATCTGTGCCTTTTTCATGTTCGCGTTCAGAAGTAAAAAGTCAGCGACACAAATTAAGGTAGGTATACTCCTTTTGGTAATTGGATCCCTGATCAGCCTTATCATTGGTTACACTACCCCCCTATGGGAGCCCGGTGAATACGAAGCAACTAAAACAGAAATTTGGTCTCCTGAATCTAGTGCCATTGCCGAAGAAATAGATTTCTATCGCGGCACATGGGAAAGACAAATCCTTTACCGAGCACCACAAGCCTTTCAAATGGAAACAACGGTCTTTCTGTTTGAAACTTTCTGGAAAGTGGCCGGCTTAATGCTCATAGGAATGGCCCTGTATAAAAAGCGCGTATTCCATGCAAAACAGAGTGTAAAGTACTACGGCAAGATGATGGGTTACGGGCTGGGAATCGGTTTGCCTTTGGTAATTGGAGGCGTGATACTAGACTTTAATTACGACTGGGATTTTAGACTCAGCTTTTTTTTCTTCTCACAACTCAATTACTGGGGCTCTATATTAATGGCACTAGGATATATTGGTGTCATTATGATCATCACCAAGACTTCAACGCGAAGCCTTATTGCAAAGCGCCTTTCAGATGTAGGCAGAATGGCGCTAAGTACTTATCTAATGCAATCCATAATTTCTGGGTTCCTCTTTTATGGTCATGGACTAGCCCTTTTCGGAGACCTTGATCGCTCTGCTCAGGCCGTCTTTGTACTGGGGATTTGGGTGTTTAACATTACCTTTGCAGGCGTTTGGCTCAGCTTTTTCAAATATGGCCCTTTTGAGTGGCTTTGGCGATCGCTTACTTATGGTAAAGCACAACCACTTTCCAAGCGGGCTTAGCTTCCGTAGTATGGAGCGTCTATCAGCTCTTCCTCATCATTTGATTTTACGGCATAATTAAACCCTTTGTGAATTGAGTATGCGCCATACTCCCCGCTCTTACTAAGTGCCAAGAAACCAACTTGTAGGTCTTTATAATCTTCTGGATACTTTCTAACTAAGCGTTCAACAGCCTGCTTACACGCTTCGCTTGGCGAAAGACCCTGTCGCATCAACTCTACAATCATGTGTGCGCCACATATCTTAATCACAAATTCGCCAAGGCCTGTTGCCGTGCAAGCACCAACTTCGTTATCCACGTAAAGGCCAGCTCCAATTATCGGAGAGTCTCCTACGCGACCGTGCATTTTCCAAGCAGCACCACTGGTAGTACAAGCTCCTGATAAGTTGCCCATGTCGTCCAATGCCACCATACCAATGGTATCGTGATTCTCTACATTGATTTTGGGTTTATAGTCCTGGTTCTTTAACCAGTTCTTCCATGCTTTCTCGGACTTTTCAGTCAATAAATTCTCTTCTTTAAATCCCTTCTCAACAGCAAAACGTCTGGCACCCTCACCAACCAACATGACATGAGGCGTGTCGTCCATCACTTTTCTGGCTACAGAAATCGGATTCTTAATATTTTGAAGAAACGCTACGGATCCGCAATTTTCAAACTCATCCATAATGCAGGCATCCAAAGTAACCACGCCATCACGATCTGGAAAGCCTCCAATACCAACAGTGGCATTATTCGGATCGTCTTCAGTGACGCGCACGCCTGTTTCAACTGCATCAACCGCACGTCCTTTTTTAGACAAAACTTCCCATGCAGCCGTATTCGCTTCCAAACCATGGTTCCAGGTAGAGATCACTATTGGTTTTTTTAGAGGCTTTGATGCCTCACAAGCCATACTGCTTAGTCCAGCAGTAGTAACTGCCAAGCCGCTAAACACAGTTGATTTTAGGAATTTTCTTCTATTTGTCATGCCCATCGTTTTGACTAAGATATTGAAATCTTACTTCTTATTCTCAACCGTTGATCAATGCGTTTCATTTTTCGCACAAACTCAATACCTTCCCTCATGAGAAATTTTTTAGTGTTAGCTATCGCAATCATTTTTCTAGCGAGTTGCCAACCAAAGCTCCCAAAGGTAATTACCCCCCAAATTGTCCCTCAACCACAAAGTATAGATTACAACCTCAAAAAGCATTTCAACCTCAATAGCAGGCCCATTCTTCTATCTGAATCAGATGATGCGAAAGAAATCATGCTCTTTCTACACGACTATTTCAAATCTGTAGGTTGGTCATCAGAACTGCACGAATCAGGAAATGCTCAGATTCACTTCAAAGAAAATTCAGACTTGTCCGAAGAAGCCTATTCGCTCACGGTGGATCATGAAGGTGTAACGATCAGGGCCTCCACTTCCAAAGGGTTCTTCTACGGTGCTCAATCACTAATTCAAATGCTTCCCCCTGATAAGCATATCGCGGTGCTTCCATATATGACCATAAATGATGCTCCTCGCTTTGAGTGGAGAGGACTTCATTTAGATGTTGGCCGTCATTTTTTTCCTGTTGACTTCGTCAAAAAGTATATCGACCTAATGGCTTTCTATAAGCTTAATACATTTCATTGGCATTTGACTGAAGATCAAGGCTGGAGAATCGAAATCAAAAAATATCCGAAGCTTACAGAGATCGGCAGTCAGCGCAAAGAAACAATAGTCGAAAAAAACTTCAATCCTTACGTTGGTGATGGTAAGCCATATGGCGGATTCTATACACAAGATGAGATTCGAGACGTTGTGGCTTACGCGGCAAAAAGACAAGTTACCATCGTTCCAGAAATAGAAATGCCTGGCCATAGTTTGGCAGCTCTAGCTGCTTATCCAGAATTAGGTTGTGCACCTGGGCCTTATGAAGTAGGCACCCGATGGGGCGTTTATAACGACATCTACTGTCCTAGCGAAAAGACTTTTGAATTCCTTGAAGACGTGTTAACAGAGGTGATTGATTTATTTCCTGGAGAGTACATTCATATTGGTGGAGATGAAGCCCCAAAAGCAGCTTGGGAAAAAAGCAAATTGGCACAACAGGTGATAAAAAGAGAAGGGCTAAAAGACGAATTTGAACTCCAAAGTTACTTCATCAAGCGCATGGAGAAGTTTTTAGTGAACAAAGGCAAAAAGCTCATCGGCTGGGACGAGATCCTCGAAGGGGGGCTTGCGCCAGATGCTACTGTCATGTCTTGGCGAGGTGTCGCTGGTGGCATAGAAGCCGCAGAGTCTGGTCATGATGTTGTCATGTCTCCCAATGCTGATATGTACTTTGATCATTACCAAGCTGATCCTACAACGCAGCCACTGGCCATAGGCGGCTTCACAACCTTGGAGAGCGTATATCACTACGAGCCGATTCCTGAAGATTTAGATAAAAAATATCATAAACATGTGCTTGGTGCTCAAGCAAATGTCTGGACAGAGTATATGAAAACGTCTGACTATGTAGAATATATGGTCTACCCAAGAGCTTTAGCCTTGTCTGAAGCCGTTTGGACTAATCCAGAGAATAAAGATTGGGGCACTTTTCAAACTAAAATGGGTCATCAATACCGCTTGCTAGACGCTAGAAATGTCAATTATTTCGTAGATGTACCTGAAGGTTTGGTAGATGGTTTGTCATTAGATAGTGAAAAAATGATCACACTAAAGACTGATTTTAACAGTGCCAGTATTTATTATAGCACAGACGGAACGGAGCCAGATCAAAACGCAAACCTATATACAGCACCGTTTGAAGTTAATTTATTCGAAGGTCCTGTAACGGTTAAGGCCGTTGTTGTTACGAAAAGCGGTAACTCAAGTGTCGTCCGATCAGCCGTATATCAAAAAGCATCACTCGTTGAGGACATTCAACCATTAAAAGCCGATGATGGCCTTCTGGAAACCATGTATAAAGGTAGTTTCAGTAGTGTAAAACAACTTGAAGGTCTGCAAGGCGGTGACTCAAAAGTGGTTAACTCCATTGCTCTGCCAAACCAGATACCACTCACCTTTGGGATGCAATTTCAAGGCATGATCAATGTGCCCACCGATGGCATTTATACTTTCTATACTTATTCTGATGATGGTAGCGCCCTCTGGATCCATGACCAAATGGTGGTAGACAATGACGGACCACATGGGCCACAAGAAATACAAGGTGCAATTGCCTTGAAGGCCGGTTTCCATCCATTCGAAGTTCGTTATTTTGAAGCTGGAGGGGAAGAAGCCTTAAACGTGATGATTGAGGGGCCAGGAATGAAAAAACAAAATATTCCAACAGCGCTGCTCAAACACTAGTACCAATAAAAGGAATCAAAAAACGTTTAAATAAAATAGGATATGGGCCTTATTGGAAATATTATCTGGATAGTGTTTGGCGGCTGGATGATCGCCCTAGAGTATATTATTGGCGGGATTGCACTGTGCTTAACCATTGTTGGTATTCCCTTCGGCATTCAGTGCTTTAAATTAGCGATACTAGGCTTTGCACCCTTTGGCCAGCATATAGCGCCTGGACGGTCGCTAACAGGCTGTATCTCTCTTCCCTTAAATATCATTTGGTTGGTCTTTGGAGGCTTCTGGATCTTTGTTACTCATCTATTTTGGGGAATCCTTTTTTCAATCACCATAATAGGTATCCCATTCGGTACCCAGCATTTCAAGCTAGCAGGCCTAGCTTTCGCTCCTTTTGGAAGGGGGGTTTAAAGCGTTAAGGCATAAGGACAATATTGACAATTAAACCAATGTTTTAATTTATAGTTTAGCTACTAGAATGAAGCAAATATGAGAATCCGTCTAGTTATCATCAGCCTCCTAATTAGTAGCCTTACGTTTGCTAATGAACCCTTAGTTACCCTTCCATTCAAGCTGCACCGAGGGCATATCTACATTCAGGGGCAAATCAACGATAGCCGCATGATTAATATTTTATTTGACACCGGGGCAGGTGGAAACGTCATAAGTGAAAAGGTAGCTGAAGAAATAGGGTTGCGGATTTCGGGTAGCCAAACTGTCAGCGGGGCAAACGGATTAGTCCAATTAAAAACTTCAAGAAAAAACAGTCTTTCATTAGGCCGAAAACTTGAAATAAAGAAGCAACCTTTCTTCCTTTTAGATATGGCTCACTTAACGGATGAAGACCTCCCGTTAGAAGCCATCATTGGAGCGAACATCTTAAGCGAATATGTTGTATCCTTAAATTTTGATACGAACCTACTGGCCATATATCCTCAAGCAGAATATAAAGCGCCAGAAAACTATGCAAAGCATCAAATTAAACTTGATGAATATGGTATCCCTCTTATAAATGGAAGCTTGAAGACTTCTGAGAATAATGTCAGAAGCGGACCCTTCTTGATTGATACTGGAGCTGCACTTACCGTGAGTTTCAACACACCATTTGTTATAGAAAACTCCTTAATCAAACAGGTTAAACCCAACTATCCGTATGAAAGCAAAGGCCTCAGCAATGATGGCATAGAATATATTGGCCGATTAAAAAGCTTTGATTTTCTCGATGAATCATTTCTAAGGGTTCCCGTAAGAATGTCAACGGTTACCAGTGGAGTAAGCAGTGATAAAAGTATTAACGGCCTTATTGGTTTGACTTTACTTAAAAGATTTAACCTAATATTTGACTACTCTAAAAATGCCTTGTATACGGTAAAAAATAAGCTCTTCAGCCAGCCCTTTTGGGATAACAGAAGCGGGTTGCGATTATCTAAAAAAAGCGGCTTTTTGAAAGTTATGGGCGTTGTTACAGGCTCTGCGGCAGATAAAGCAGGCATTCAAGTAGGTGACAGCATCGCTTCAGTAGATGGTCAGCGCGAACTTAAGGCTGACGCTTTTGATAGGTACATCTTCAGTACTACCAAAGTCGTTTTCATAGAACTGAAGAGAGAAGGTAAAATTATCACCGTTCAATTGTCTCCATATTCGATGATATAACTCCATCAGAACTCAGGGACAGTTGCCCTAAGGAGGCCGAACAAATAAAGCGAATCCCATCAGGAATTCGCTTTCATTTTTCTAAGGTCTACCCCTCCGGCCTATGGCCACCTCCCCAAGGGGAGGACAAAAGGTTACCCGAAGAAGTAAGGGAACTTCCCTTCCTTGATCATCGTATCTGCTACTTGTCTTCTTAGCTCTTTGGTGTTAACCAGATCCATCTTAGTGAATCGTTTCAAGCCCATCAACATTACTTTTTGTTCATCGCCTTTTGTGAATGACGCAATCGCTTCTTTAGCTGCTGCATTAACACGATCTACAGCTTGGGCCATATAAATTTGTGTCATTGCTATGTAATCAGCACAAGCCTCTTCACCACGCATGCTGATCAGTTTTTCTGTTCTCAACATTGCTGACTCCACTGCGTAAACTTCGATTAAGATATCCGCAAGATTCATCATTATTTCTTGCTCATCTTCGATCTTGTCTTGTAATGCCATTGCGGCTTTTCCACCTACCATTAAGAACACCTTTTTCAGGTTTTTAAGCACTTCTTTCTCAGCATTGAAAAGCACTGATTTATCAATGGTCGAGAAGGTCGGTACGGAGATTAATTCTTTGGAAACGGCCATAGCTGGTTCAAACATGTTAAGTTCACCCTTCATCGCGCGCTTAAGGATCATGCCGATCATCAACATACGATTGATCTCATTCGTCCCCTCATAGATTCTAGCGATACGTGAGTCTCTGTAGGCGCGTTCCATTGGTGCGTCTGCGGAGTAACCCATTCCGCCATAGACTTGAAGGCCTTGGTCTACCACATAATCCAACACTTCGGAACTGTGAATCTTAGCAATCGCACATTCTATGGCAAACTGCTCAACCCCTTTTAATTTGGCTTGGGCATCGTCCATTCCTGAGGCAGCAAGATCATTCATCTTATCTTCGATGTTCTGTCCTGCTCTATAGTCAAGCGACTCGGTTACATAAACGCGTGTTGCCATTTCAGCTAGTTTGTGCTTAATCGCACCAAAGCTCGAAATCGAAACGTTGAATTGCTTACGCTCATTGGCATATTGAGTCGCTTGTGAAATTACCGTTCTACAACCTCCCAGCACTCCAGCACCAAGCTTGACTCGGCCAATGTTTAGAATGTTTACAGCAATCTTAAATCCGTTCTGTCTTTCCGAAAGCATGTTCGCTACAGGAACTTCACAGTCGTTAAAGAATACTTGACGTGTCGAAGAGCCTTTAATCCCGAGCTTCTTCTCTTCCTCATTCATTGTAATCCCATTGAAGGTCTTTTCAACGATGAAGGCTGTTAAATTTTTATCCTCTTCAATTTTCGCGAAAACGATAAATAAATCAGCGAATCCAGCATTTGAGATCCACATCTTCTGGCCCGTAATCTTGTAATGCGATCCGTCATCAGAAAGCACAGCCTTTGTCTTACCAGAGTTCGCATCAGACCCAGCATCTGGTTCTGTTAGGCAGTAACAAGCTGCCCACTCGCCCGTAGCAAGCTTTGGCAAATATTTCTGCTTCTGCTCCTCGTTACCGTAGTACAAAATCGGTAGCGTACCAATTCCTGTGTGTGCACCGTATGTTGTAGAGAAAGAACCTGCCGCTCCAACAATATCAGCGATTAACATACTCGTGTTAAAGCTCATGCCTAAGCCTCCGTAGTTTTCAGGTACGGAAATTCCTAGTAAACCTAGCTCCCCTGCTTTCTTAAAGATTGTAGGAACTAAGCTCGGATCCTTCATGCTATCGATAGCATCTACATTAGGGTGAATCTCAGTATCAATAAAATCTTGGCATGCTTGTGCCATCATTTTTTGCTCTTCGGAAAACTCTTCTGGAATGAAGACTTCCTGGGCATTCGTTTCTCTTACGAGAAATTCGCCTCCTTTAATTGAATGTTTGGTGTCGGTTGCTGCTGACATCAGATTAGTATTTTAGTTATTAAATTTTTCTCTATTGCCTGATCAAACGATCAGTGTCTATTTAAGGAATTCGTAAATTCCTGCTACTCCCTGGCCACCACCAACACATGCTGTGACCATACCATATTTCGCATTACCCATTCTTCTCATTTCATTGAAAAGCTGTACTGAAAGCTTCGAGCCTGAACATCCAAGAGGATGACCTAAAGCGATAGCTCCACCATTCACATTTAGAATCGACCTATCTAAATCCAGCTCTTTGATCACGGCCAATGACTGCGCTCCGAAAGCTTCATTTAATTCAATCAAGTCAAGGTCAGACTGCTTTAAGCCTGCTTGCTTTAATGCCTTCGGCACTGCTTCAACAGGTCCTATGCCCATAATTCTTGGGTGAACTCCAACTGCGGTATAAGTAACCATTCTGGCAACTGGCTCTAGGTTTAATTCTTTCACCATGCGCTCTGACATTACCATCACAAAAGATGCTCCATCAGATACTGGAGACGAATTGCCTGCCGTTACTTGACCTCCCTGTGCAAATACTGGTCTTAACCCGGCTAACACATCCATAGAAGTATCGCCACGAGGGCCTTCGTCTTTATCAACCGTATAAGTTTTCTCTATAATTTTGCCATCAGGCCCAACCATTTTGTCAACCACTTTGATTGGCACTATTTCATCATCAAACTTACCTGCTGCTTGCGCAGCAACTGCTTTCAAATGTGATTCAAGAGCAAACTGGTCTGCCTCTTCTCTGTTGATACCATACTCTTTTGCTACCTGCTCTGCTGTCAAGCCCATGCTGAGGTAATAATCGCTATGCTCTGTAGCTAGTTTGTAATTCAAAGCCGTTTTATATCCCATTACTGGTACCATCGACATTGATTCTGTTCCTCCAGCGATAATACAATCAGCCGTTCCAGCATGTACTCTTGCCGAGGCCAAAGCAATTGCCTCAAGACCTGAACCACAGTATCTGTTCACTGTAACGCCAGGCACTCCTATTGGCAGTGCCAATAAAGAGATCATTCTCGCCATTTGCATACCCTGCTCTGCTTCGGGAACTGCGTTCCCAACTATCAGGTCGTCCACTCGATTCGGATCGAAGCTAGGGACTTGACTTACCAAATGCTTAATTACATCAGCAGCCATATCATCGGGACGGACAGTTTTTAATACACTGCGTTTACCTCGACCTACTGCTGTTCTATATCCTGCTACTATATATGCGTCCATAATTGATGTCTAATTTTTTTGAATTAAGAATGATTAGTTACGAAGTGGTTTTCCCTTGAAAAGAATGCTGTGAATCCTTTCTAGTGTCTTCGGTTCTGCCGTTAACTCGACAAACATTTGTCGTTCTAAATCCAGTAAATACTGTTCCGATACTTCTTGTGGGAATGTCAAGTCACCACCACACATAATCCACCCTAGCTTACGAGCTATTTTAGCATCATGCTCTGAGATATAGTTGCCAAGCACCATACCGTTGATGCCTGCTTCGAAGAGTGCGAGCCCCGTTCTACCTTGAACTTTAATATCCGTACGTTCTACTGGCTGCGTGTAACCTCCTTCATGTAGTTCTAGCACTTTCGCTTTAGCATCCGTCAAAAGTCGTTTTCTATTTAGCGTAACTCCATCTTGAGGTCTTAAAATGTGCATAGCCCTTGCCTCTTCTGCCGATGTTGCCACTTTCGCTGTTGCAATATTCATAAAGGCTTCTTGCAAACGGTTCAATTCTGGATCTCCTCCTTCGATAGAGTCGGCAACTCTCATTGTCAATTCCTTGGTTCCTCCACCACCTGGGATCAAACCAACACCTACCTCAACTAAGCCAATGTAGGTTTCGGCATGTGCCTGAATGGCATCACAGTGTAAAGACAACTCACAGCCTCCTCCAAGCGCTAAGCCTGATGGTGCAGATATTACAGGGATTGAAGAGAATTTAGCGCGCTTCATCGTGTTTTGAAATTGTGCTACCATAAGATTGACTTCGTCAAACTCTTGATCCCCCGCATACATAAACAACATAGCAAGATTGGCTCCTGCCGAGAAATTTTCTCCCTCATTGCCAATTACAAGTCCTTTGTAATCCTTTTCAGCCATAGAAATCGCAGTCTCAATGCCTTCGATTACTTCCTGACCTATCGCATTCATTTTTGTATGGAACTCTAAGCACAAAACATCATCTCCAATATCGAATATTGTTGCGCCAGCATTACCCCATACTTTATTCGTTTCTCTAATATTTTCAAGAATCACTAAGTCCTCAGTGCCTGGAATGGTTTTGTAAGACTTCGAAGGAATGTTATAATACTTCTTAATTCCATTCTCAATTTTATAAAAAGACTCGTGGCCCGCTTCAAGCATTTCATAAACCCAAGCAGCTGGCTTCATGTCCATGCCTTCCATTTGCTCGAGAACTAATCTAACGCCTAGTACATCCCAAGTATCGAAGGGTCCCATCTGCCATGCGAAGCCTGCACAAACAGCTTGGTCTATTCTGAATAGTTCGTCAGAAATTTCTGGAATACGATAGGTTACATACTTGAACGTATCGTAAAATGTCTTGCGGTAGAATTCACCTGCCTTATCATCAAAATTGACGAGGGTTTTAATTCTTTCTTTTAGGTTTTCTTCGTCCTTGACTGCTTCAAGCGCCTTGAAGTTTGCCCTGCCTCTTTCAACATACTCGAAAGTCTTTAAGTCGAGTTCGAGAATAGTACGTTTTCCATTGGCATCTTTAGTCTTCTTGAAATAACCCTGGCCTGATTTATCTCCAAACCAACCTCTTTCATGAACTTCTTTTACGATTCCCGGTAAAACAAAGGCCTCTTTAGATTCATCATTTGGAAGACCAGCATACAAGTTGTTGGCTACGTTTACTGTTGTATCCAAACCAACTACGTCCATCGTGCGGAAAGTTGCAGACTTAGCTCTACCAATCAAAGGACCAGTCATTCTGTCAACCTCTCCAACAGTTAAGCCCATGTCCTCAATCGTGTGCATTGCAGACATGATGGCATAAATACCAATTCTATTGGCAATAAACGCTGGAGTGTCCTTACAAAGCACCGTTTCTTTCCCTAGGTAGAGATCACCATAGTGCATTAAATAATCGATGATTTCTGGATCTGTCTTTGGCCCAGGGATAATCTCCAATAACCTCAGGTATCTTGGTGGATTGAAGAAGTGTGTACCACAGAAGTGTTCCTGAAAATCTTCACTTCTGCCCTCAGACATCATATGCATTGGAATGCCTGATGTATTCGATGTGATTAGTGTTCCTGGCTTGCGGAACTTCTCAACTTGATCAAAAATAATCTTCTTAATATCAAGCCTCTCTACCACCACTTCAATGATCCAATCGACTTCTGCGATTTTGGCCATGTCATCTTCAAAGTTGCCTGTCTTGACAAGCTTTGCGCATGAAAGATCATAAATGGGTGATGGCTTCGACTTTAATGCAAACTGAAGCGCATCGTTGACAATTTTGTTTCTTGCTGCGGGATTAGCCTTGTGCTCTTCAGCCAAGTCTCTTGGAACGATATCCAACAGCAATACCTCAACACCTATGTTCGCGAAATGACAAGCTATTCTTGAGCCCATTACTCCCGAACCTAATACTGCTACTTTCTTTATACTTCGACTCATGTGTTTAGAATATTGATTTTGAATCTATCAATTGATTAATCTTTGTTAGTACTTCAAAGAAGGCGTCTAGTTTCTCTGTAGCAATCGATTGCCTGATTACTTCATTAAAACGGATCACCGTTTCTCTGGAAACTCTTCTTTTCTCTAGGCCTGTTTCTGTTAAGAAGATCCTGACAGACCGGCCATCATTTGGGTCTTTCTGCCTATAGATAAAGCCTTTCTCCTCCATACTTTTCAGCATGCGGGTCAAGCTTCGGGACTCAAGCCCCATTAAAGGGGCGATTTTCGTGGCTGGTGTACCTTCTGTTGGGTCTATGTTCAAGACCACAAAGGCCATAGATGTTGTACTTTCATGCTGAACCGCCTGTTGGTTATACATTCGGTAAATGGCGTGCCAGCACATTTTAATTTGGTGATCTATGGTTTCTTCTCTCTTCATAAGCCCTTAGGGTCTTACGAAGTTATAAAAAATTTGTTATGCATGCATACTATTTATTTAGAAAAGTATTGTTCACGCACGTTGAAAAAATAACTTTAGATTAATTCCCTAGTCGGTCGATTAAGAGTATGGTTGTAAGTGTAGAGCTTACTATTGCGGCAATAGTACCAAAGCTCTCTAGAAATTTACCCGGCTCACGCTCCCTTTTTGGTGGTTTTGCGGAAACAATTATGGTCGCCCCGTCCAACACCTTCGGATTGGAAAACCAACCCACCTTTTTAGTAAAGCCATTAGGCTGAGTTAAGAAAATTTTCTTTGCTTGTCTGGTCTTACCCCCAGAGTTTCTCAAATAGGCTCTCACTCCTTGATTAGCTACATACTTCTGAAGAGATGGATTAGCTACCTCACCATCAATTTTTACGGTATAAACAGCCTCTGGAAAGAATATTTGGTCGTTCGGTTGAAGTATAATATCAAACTTTGAATTCTCCTTAATCAATAAATCATCAAAGGAAAACGCCAATCGCTAACCATTACGAGTAAAAGTAGCACCTGAAACATATGCATTAGGAGAAAGACCACCTGCCTTCTTTAATAATTGAGATAATGTCTCACCCTTGCTTTCTAAATTATACGTCCCTGGAAACTTAACTTCACCAGCAACAGATACACTTCTCTGTTCAGAAGAGCCCGGAATCCTATTAACTGTTATATTGTCTAAATGCTGTAAGAAATAGCTTTGGCTAGGTCTTGCCGTTTGGCCTAAGAGGTAGTCTAAATCAGTACTGACCCTTGTCAATTCAGCAATCTGATTTCCCGTAAAGTCAAATTTTTCTCTCGTTACACTAACCGAATCCTTGAAGGATGTTCTAACAAAACCACCTGCCTGCAGAATCAAGTCTTCTACCGTCATGCTATCTGTCAATACAAAACGACCTTCGTTCTTGACTGCGCCTCTAATCGTTACATACTTATCGAGAATTTCATTTATGTCCCTGCTATATAAAATAACCTTATCCCTGGGCCTTAAAACCACATTGAACTTCTTATCCAATACATTGTCCAAATTAAAAGGGATTACTTGGTACTCTGTTTTACCGGCTTGATACCTCAATAAATCTGCCCTACTTGTTAAAATCCGGTTTTGGTACTCTAAGTCTTCAATATTCGCAGACATGAAGATCAGATCGTACAATGTGAGGTTTTCTCTCCATAGAACACTTTTCGGTTCAGAAAGGAAACCCTCGATAGAAACAGTCTCTAGCGACTTCAATTCGTCACTACTATAAACTTTTATTGAATCATCTGCCTGAAGGCTTAAATCAGCATTAATTTGACCGTTGATAATATCTGATAATGAAAACGATCTGAACTTTAAATCTCCATTGCTATCTTTTCTAAATAAATCTAGTTTCTCGAAATACGTGTTGGGTCTCAAACCACCTGCATTACCTATCAATGAGCGTATTGTCATTTCTTCGGAAAGCTCATATTCTCCTGGTCTGAACACAGAGCCCGCAATGGTCACGAGGTTATCAAACTTATCCAATACTTTGTTGAAAATAATCTCATCACCATCCTGAATTAGAAAGTTTTCGTTATCCTCTAATAACTGACCGTAGTCAATTGTAATAATCTCTCGATCAAAAGCTGACGACTGATTTCTACCTGCCACAGATTTAATCCTCTTAATTGTCACAGATTCAGTATAAGCAGTTGGCTTAAGTCCGCCTGCGAAGCTTATTAAATCAATTAGGCCTTCACCTGGTTTCAGCTCATAAATACCCTGCTTATTAACTTCTCCTTTTACGGAAATGCTGTTTAACCTTCCCTGAATAAAGATCACATCATTACTCATCAACCTAAGGTCCTCAGATAAGGATCCTTTAGTCAAATAATCATAAAGGTCAACGCGAGAAATAAACTTATTATTTCTATAGACTTTGATATCGCGCAGCGACCCAGATGTCTTTATTCCTCCTGAGGCATAAAGCGAGTTTAATGTAGTTGCAAAAGCATTAATTAAATGAGAGCCAGGGTTATTAGATTCACCCATTACTATAATTCTAATCGGTCTAAGCTGGGTTAGCGATACATCTAAGAAAATTTTATCACTTAACAGTCCCGAATAAAACTTCGATAAATATTGTTTTAACTTCTCGTTTAAGCCTTTATAGGTAGTTCCTGAAACAAAAACTTGCCCTACATTGGGCATAAAAAGATTTCCGGTAATGTCAACAGTACCTTCAAATTGGAACTCCGCCTCTCCCCATAAGTAAACTCGTAGTTCGTCTCCAGGGCCTATTAAATAACCCGGGTCAATATTTCCAACTAAAGCTTGTTGGTTAGAAAAAGGATTATTCTGAAAAATGTCATAACCAAAATACTTCAATCCATCGGAGTCATCTGGTTTCTTAGTTACATCGATAGTAGGTGCCATCTGACTCCTATCATCATTAATATCAGTGGTATAATCTACAGTATCTAGGGTAATTTTTTTAATCGGTTCAATCGAACTATTGGTCCCTTCTTTATTCACTACATACTTTGAAATGTATTGGTCGTAGTCTAAGCCATAGAGTTTAGCTTGTCTCCTTGCATCGGCCTCGGACATACCTCTTTTACTAAGCTCTGCTTGAATTTCATCAAGTGTATCAATACCTCTGCTTTCGAGCTGTCGCTTTACATCTTGCTCGGATTGGGCAAAAATTATAGAAGAGGCAAAAAGAAAGACCGTTAGAAGTAAGACTCCTTTTCTAAAATATTTAAGTATCGCTAGTTTCATTTTGTGGCTTTAAGAAAAATTACCCGTTTTCCTTGAGAATCGTAAAAGTAGCAAAATTCTCTTTTGTAATGTCGTATTTGTAGGTTGTTGATCCATATTAGAATATATATCGCGTTCAAATCATAGATCGCTTACATCAAAATCAGCTCCTTTTCCATAACGGATTAGGTCATAGAGCGTATAGTTTTCCAAGGTATAGACGTCTTTGAGGTGGCAATCACCATCGGACATTATTTCTAATACCTCAAAGTCAAATGATTCTCCAAAGTTGACTAATCGGAATTTCTTACCTACTCGTAGGTTGTTGAAGGAAGTTGCCATGAAACCAGTGACTAGTTTTCGTTGTTGAAATCACCCCTAAGTTTACGAAACCTCGTCCGTGCTTCCGCAACATATATGCTTCCTGGAAACTTAGTCAAGAGGTCATTAAAAAGACCCATTGCCGTTTCATTGTCGCCTAGGCTATCCTGATAGATTGTTCCCATTAAGAATAATGCATCATCCCCTAGAATCTCAAAGTAGTGGGCTTCTTTGATTTTATCAAGAGACATTAACGCCTTCTCAATGTGCCCTAACTCCAACTCTGTTTGTGCTTGTAAATAAAGTACCTCGTCTACAATAGAATGATAGTTATATTTCATTAGCATAGAATCCATTGCGTTTAAAGCTTGTTCCTTTTGGTTTTGGAAAAGCATCAACTCAATATTAGCATACTCTTGCATTACCACATCAGTGCTATCAAATACAGTATTATTTTTAATTAATATGCTTAAGTCCAAGGCGTCATTTGCGATTTCTCTTGACGTAGCAAGTTTCAAAATATCCAGGTTGCTTTGCGCCAATTCAAAATCACCCTTGAAATAGGATAACTTAGCACTTTTAAGTTTCGCCATATACCCCAATGGTTCATCCCTAAACATCCTCTCCACTTGGCCATATAACAAAATTGACTCCCAGGGCTCTTTGTTTAAAAGGTAAATATCAGCCAGGTCCATTTTTGCTTCTGCCACAACATTATGTCTTCCTACTTGTTGTTTTAACATCCCTGTCAAGGTTTCGATAGCCTTCTCTATCTCATTGAGTTGAAATGCTTGTAGGAGCGCAATTCTTCTCTGAGATTCCATTATTGAAAACACGTCCCTAGATTCAGAAATAAACAATTCATATCTCGATATAAGATCTCGAATTGCAGAAGAATCAATCGGATAACTATTCTTCAAAACTTCCTCTTCTGACAATAAGAGGTAACGTGAGGCTAATCTCTTACTAGGGCTGTCGGGAAACTCTTCAATGATGTAATCGAATGCCTTTTTAGACGTTTTATAATCATTATTGCGGAAAGAAATCATACCTACGTTCATAATGTTATCACCATTATTCGCAAGCCTTTTATCTAAGGCCCTTGCCTGTCTAAGGGCAGCTGGGAAGTTTTTTTGTTGGAGATGGGTCCACACAAGTAAATCATTGTATGTACTATTACCAGCTTCCTTTTGAATGACGGTATATAATGTCATTTCCAGTGTATCCAAATCCTCAGGTTCAGGTAAATATCGCTGAAGCGAGTTTTTGACATAATTTAAGTTCTGCGGCTGATTTTTAGAAAAATTGAGATACTCAGAAATCATCGGTTGCTTTTTGTTCATCAACTGATAAACTCTGGCTAAGTCTAAGGCAAAAAGATCTTCCTGACCCATAATAGATCTACCTTTGATATAGGTTTCTAAAGCTTTATCCCTGAAGTTTTTCTCAAAGAATGTTTGCGCCAACATTCTTGTCTCATTTGATCTCTTATCAAGAGCTGCTCTATTTGTCACTTTAGTAACAACTTGATCTAATAATAGATTAGCCCTTTCCTCCTGGTTCATAGTTCGGTAAAGGACACCTAAATCCACCTCGTAAATAAAATTATCAGGATAGTTTTTAATGACGTTTCCAAGGTATTTCTCAGCCTCATCAAAATCTTCAATTGTTAATAATAACCTGAAATAAGTCTCATGGATTCGAGGGATGTTCCGTTTATTTCGGGCCAGTTTCTTAAACTCATCTTTCGCTTTATCAAGGTCACCTTGATTGTAATATTCTGTCGCGATTTGAACTGGGTCATTTGTCTGAGCATGTAGAGAGTTTGAAATGATGATGATGCAAGCTAGTGCACCTAGGTTAGACTTTATCAACAGTTTCAACAGGCTCATATTAATATATTATTCTTTATATAAAATTAAGTAGTCTTTATTAGGGCTGTGGATATGTTGAAATCTTTTTATTAAGTGCTAATCTAAAACATTTGTTTACGAATTGTTTGTAATACTGTTGTTCTTAACAAATTATAAACGTGTTAAGTCATTGCACACAAGGTCATTATTCTATTTAACGGTATAACTGTTGTTTTTAGTGGATAACTATTAGAGACTAAGTAGATGTGTATTAATTGGTGATAGAATGTTTGTCAAATGCTAGTTATCCTTTTGAAGAATGTTAAAGAGACTTCTTGTCTTAATTCTGTGGAGAAGTTGATGAGATCAATTGACTTATACACAAGTTGTACTCGTACTTTGTGCTATTAGAAGAAGATATTTGCGTCTGTTTGTTCCCAATTTTTTCTTACTTCAATCACTTTAGTTTTATAAAATTCATCATAATAAAACTTTACAGGTTCAGGGTCTTCCCACTTAAGGATGTTACCAGTGTCCCATTTTCCATTGTTGTTTAAGTCTTTTAGCACGCGAATCATATATCGACCAGCAGCCAAATATGGAAAGAGAAAGTCCTTAGAAGTACTACTTCGAACGACCTTTAATGATCGTGCATCTAATAATTGAACGATGATATTGTCATTATTAGACTGAACAGTACCTCCTATGATAGCAGAGTCGTCAGTGGTGAGTAAAGAAAGCTTTTTGGTTTGAACTATAGAACTGTCACCGTCTGCTGATATGAACGCACTAGTGCGTAAAGCAATTGATATAGTCTTTGATGAGGTCTGATTCAACAATGATGGTAGATCTATTGGATAGGATAGTTCAGTGTTGAGTTGATTCCAGGAAATTAAGTTTTCTTTAAAAGGGATGGTACTCAAGCTGTCAACCTGAATATATAGGCTGTCAATATTGAGGTTTATCACTGGTTTATTGAATGTTATTTTGAGACTATCGTTAGGTGCTATGAACTCACCTGAGGGCGATACTTGAAAACTGAAGGGTAAAGGATCAAGTTTAGATTCATTAAAATAAACACCTACAGTATCCGTATATACCGCTCCAATAGAATCCGTGACGGAATATATCACTCGTGTTGTGTCGCTATAGGCTCTATTCATTCGGTAGAATCTTATAGTCTTAGATTCCGGCTGATCATAAATTAAATTCTCATCCTCTAGCATCTCAAAATCAGAAATGGCCTTATTAAAGGCTAGGTCGAAATAAACTCCAAACCCCCGCGCAGAGACCTTTCGAATGTTGTCGGTATTCAGGTTTTGCACAGAAAAATTGATGTCATTAACAGAGGCTTCAAGTGCGAGAGTGTCTCCATAGAAGCCATATGCCTCTTTATCACTATCAGCCTGACTGTTTTTATTTTTATCACGGACAGCGTAAACTCTAAAGTTTCCATTTGGTAAGTTTCGGAATTTATACATTCCCGCTGAATCAGTTCTACTGTAATAGGATGCAGGACCACTTAGTATATCAAGTGAATCTTGTTCAGAATAAAGAGATACTAGGAGATTTTGAATGGGCTCTTGTGTATATAAATTAATGACTTGACCTTGAATGCTCAATGAATCAATGTAGTCACCGGTTGAGAAGCTGAGGTTGATTCCATCAGCAGGATTGTTATTTGTTATGTCTTGAATGGTATTTCCGAAGCTCAGGCTGTAGGTAGTGTTTTCGTTAAATGGTTCCGTGAAACTTAAGGATAGAACGTTTTTATTAACTCTAGCGCGAAATGTACCAGAGGGCTTCGGTGTTAAAATGAGGTCTGTTTCTAAGGAGTTGGTAGCGATCCTTTCGTCAAATGTTAGGAGTATGGTATTACCATTGAATCCTGTTGTTCCATCGGCAGGTGTAGATTTTATGAGTATAGGAGGTGTTTCGTCTTCTGGACCACCTGTTGGTGTTCCTACTCTAGCACAAGATGCAAGTACTGCTAAAGGAAGAAGATATACTATAAAATAACGTCTGGCGCTTTTCATTTACGTAGGACATAGATTAGACTACTATACTCATTTGTCTTTTTTGCCGCAAGGTTAGACTTGTATCCGTGCATGAAGGCATTCAAATAGTTTTTGCTACCGTTCTTATATTCTTCCGACAGTAGACTGACATAATAACTGTCAAAGGTCATAGGGTGCGTTGCAACAATATTCAGACCAAAGGTTTTAGCAAGTTGCCGTACGCTTTTCTGAGAGAAATGATAAAGATGTCTAGGGACATCTAACCCTGCCCAGTAACCTTTATAGAATTGCGAATCCAATGAATTGTAGTTTGGTAATGCTAGGATGAGGGTTCCTTTGTCATCTAAAAGCGATATGATTTTGTGTATGGTTTCACGAAGTCGGTGCACATGCTCAAGAACATGAAATAGGCTAATGGATGAAAAGCGAAGGCCCTCATCGAGTAAATTTAAAGAGGGATAAATATTTTCACCTTGGTTTCGCCCTATGGAAATTGATCGCGCCTTATCGTCAGGTTCTACCCCAGTGACTGACCAATCTTTATGCTGTAGATAGTGGATAAAAGAACCTGTTCCACAGCCATAATCGAGGTGGTTTTTGTTAAGTGTATATTTTTCAAGAATTGCACGTTTTCGGCTAAAGTTGATTGTCTGTATTGTTTGGTAGATCTTATCAAATATGTAGCCTTGGCTATCTCCATGAGACGCATAACTATTTGATTTATAGTATTTTATGGATTCTTCTTCCGTTGGACGCGGATTCGTAAGTAATGTTTCGCAGGTGGGGCAAATGCTTAAGTTAAACAAGTCTTTGTGACCAAAATGATCAACCACATTACTGTGGGGTTCTAGCTTATCACTGTTGCAAACAGGGCACCTTTTTATTTCCTCACCTATCATCGGCCCATGTATACCATTAGAACGGATATATCTGCGGGTGAAACACCACTGATACGAGACGCTTGGCCAATAGTTTTTGGCTTAATTTTCCCCAGCTTTTCTTTGGCTTCTGATGACAAGGCTTGAACGCTTTGAAAGTCGAACGCCTCTTTGATTACAAGATCTTCTAGTTCCGAAATACGCTCTGCAAGCTTAGTTTCCTTGTCGATGTAGTCGGCATACTTAATGTGTATGTCTGCTCCCTCTAATGTACTTTCATCATATTTGTTGAGGTATTCGTTGATGTCATTATTTATCCTTTTCAGATCTTGGATATGGACCTGTGGACGCTTAACGAGTTTAGCGAGCGTAGTGCGATGTTGAATGCCAGCCGTAGAAAGTCCTTCTAATGTGGCGTTAACCTCTGCAGGGTTTACTTTTTTCTGGTCGAGGTCATTCAGAAGCTTATACATTGCCTCCGAGCGTTTCTTCATGGCGTCCTGTCTTTCCTGAGTGGCAAGTCCTAGGTTGAACCCTTTCTCTGTAAGCCGCAGGTCTGCATTGTCTTGCCTAAGTAGAATTCTGTGCTCGGCACGAGACGTAAACATGCGGTACGGCTCATCTGTACCTTTGTTGATTAGATCGTCTATTAGGACGCCTATGTAGGCCTCTGAACGAGAAAGGGTAAACGGGTTGTCTTCATGGTTTTTCTGATGCGCATTTATCCCAGCCATTAAGCCTTGACAAGCCGCTTCCTCATAGCCAGTAGTCCCATTGATTTGCCCCGCGAAATATAAGTTTTCTATAAGCTTAGTCTCGAGGGTATGGTTCAGTTGTGTAGGCGGGAAGTAGTCATATTCAATGGCATATCCAGGCCTGAACATTTTAACATGTTCAAATCCACTGATTTTTTTGATGGCTTCGTACTGAACGTCTTCAGGAAGTGACGTAGAAAAGCCATTGACATATATTTCAACAGTATTCCAACCTTCTGGCTCCACGAATACCTGATGTCTGGTGCGCTCAGCGAAACGATTAATTTTATCTTCTATTGAAGGGCAGTATCTGGGGCCGATTCCTTGGATACGCCCATTGAACATTGGTGATTTATCGAAGCCTTTTTCTAGTGTACTATGTACTTCTGGGTTTGTGTAGGTAATGTAGCAGCTGCGTTGTTTTTGTAGAGGTACAGTAGATGCGCTAAAAGAGAACTTCTCTGGACGTTCGTCTCCAGCTTGCTCTTCCATTTTGCTATAGTCCAGTGAGCGACCATCAACACGAGGGGGCGTACCCGTTTTCATTCGGCCAGCTTCAAATCCTAAGGCAACTAGTTGTTCAGTAATTCCTTTGGAGGCTCCTTCCCCGGTACGTCCGCCTCCAAATTTCTTTTCTCCTATATGAATTATTCCATTTAAGAAAGTCCCTGAGGTGAGAATTACAGATTTTGCCTTAAACTCGATACCCATTCCAGTGCTAACGCCAATCACCCGGTTCCCATCGGTTAGGATACTCGTCACCATTTCTTGCCAGAAATCTACATTTGGGTTGGCCTCTAAAGCGAGTCTCCATTCTTCAGCAAAACGCATTCGATCGTTTTGTGTACGAGGACTCCACATGGCTGGTCCTTTAGATTTGTTCAGCATCCTAAACTGTATCATGGATTTATCCGATATGATACCAGACATTCCACCAAGGGCGTCTATCTCACGAACTATTTGGCCCTTAGCCACACCGCCCATGGCCGGGTTGCATGACATCTGAGCGATGGTGTTCATGTTCATTGTGATGAGCAAAACTTTCGACCCCATTTGAGCTGCTGCGTTTGCTGCCTCACAACCCGCATGACCTGCTCCTACTACTATTACATCGTACGCTGGATACATAACCTTAAATCAATAGTTCCACGTGAAACAGTTGCGCTAGTCGAAAAAGTTTCACGTGGAACACATGGAATTTTGTTCAAATATGAAGCAAAGATAAAGAAGCTTCTTCGCTTTCTCTCATCTCTTTTTTCTGCTCTTCCGTTTTGTCTTCGTGTCCAAGCAAATGAAGAATACCATGAACCATGACACGGTGGAGTTCTTGTTCGAATGGTAGGTTGAGTTGAGTTGCGTTTTCTTTGACTCGATCTATTGATATAAAAATGTCAGCGTCAAGGGCTGAACCGTTATCCTCCGTGTTATCAAAGGTTATTATATCCGTATAGTAGTCGTGATCGAGATATTCCTTATTGATCTCAAGCAGATAGTTGTCTGAACAATAAATGAAATTTATTGTGTCAAATGAGTGCTTAGCATTTTGAATTATAGTAGCGATCCAGCCCTTAAGAATGTCTTGATGGCTGAGCTGGAATGAGACCTCTTCTTGAAAGAAGTTGATATCTGACATTAATTGAGATAGAATGTGAGTTCTAAGGTGCGCCCCTCACTTTTGAAACTGACCTCGTCAGCGAGGTTTTTGATAAGAAAGATACCCCGCCCACCTACTTTCTCAATATTTTCCGGTGCCGTAGGGTCTGGAAGACTTTGGTGGTCAAAACCTTGGCCTTCATCGCTCACGATAAAGACGATTTGTTCATCATGCAGGGTTGCACTTAGTAGGACGTTTTTGTTTTTATCGGTCTTGTTGCCATGGATGATGGCATTGTTAACCGATTCGATTACGGCAATCATAATGTTACCATAAAGGTCGTCCGTGAGGTTATACTCCTCTTTGGCGTTGTCAACGAAGCTTTCGACTATGCGAATGTTCTCGACTAGAGATGGTATTTCGATACTTATGTTTTTCATTGAAGGGCTCAATTCTTTTCCTTAATCTTTTTGAAATACTTATTGGTCTCTTTCTTATAGTAAGGGTTCAATTTCGCAGGTATTGTTCGGAGCAATTCAATCTCCTTGTCTTTTGCCTTAAGATACTCATTAAGGGATTCTGGAATTGATAGGTCATAGTCAAGCGCTGTTCTTCCTTTACGCTCTTCATCCTCACCTCGTTCCTGTACGGAGTTCTCAGCGTCAAGAAGGCGTGTGAGTATGTCTTGTTGCCTTTGAACGGTTTCTTCGGTAATGTTCTTATTGATGAGATCCCATTCATTCTCTTCCATTTGATTGATTAATTGATCAATCTTCTCGCCTAATTTATTTCCATCGAGGCCAGTTTCAAAATTTTCTAAGGCATTTCTGAGTCTTTCTTGTTGTGAAGCAAGTTTAGCAAGTTGCTCAGAAAGTTGACGACCAGATGCCCCACTTTGTTTTATGTCTTGAATTTGTTGACTGAGCTGTTTTTGAAGCTGGCTTAGACCACCCATTTGTGGTTTGTTGCCTTTTTTCTGTGGTTTGCCTTGGCCCATTTGACTTGCCATCTGTTGCTGCATTTGCTGAACAACATCATCTAGTAGCAGGGCGAGATTATTGATTGAGGTCATCACAAACTGCTGTTTACCAACAGCTTGACTAATTCTTTTTTCTTTTAGGGTCTCTACAGCACCCTCCATTTGTCGGTTCATTTCGCCAAGTTCTTTCATGACGAACGAGGAAATTTGAAACACTCTTTGAGAGAGCGCAACAAGGCTGTCTTGGATTATCTTGGAGTCGTCTTGCAACTTAAGCTGACGTTGAGACAGCTTTACATAACGCGGGTCGCTTTGACGTATTTCTCTGAACTCATTCATTAGCCCTTCTTGGTTAAAGGAAAGTGTTACCAAATTATCAACCAGATCACGCATGTTTTCAAGATTCTCTTGTTGTTGCTCCATTTGCATGCCGCTTTGCATAGACTCAAGGCTCTGCTTAACCTCTTTCATCTTCTCGCTTGCACGTTTTTGGGACTGTGCGGCTTTTTGTCGTTTTTGTTGATCAGACTGCTCTGTACCTTCGTTTTGCTTGCTTTCTTCTGATTTTTCGGTCTCTTCTACTTCTTGCTCTTCATTGTCGGAGTTCAATTCTTCTTGCGCTTTTTCTTGTTCTTCCTTGGCCTCATCTAAGTCCTCTTTTAAGTCTTCCGGTAGGCTTTCAGGGTTTTTTCTATCCTGGTTGAGCTCATTGAGTTTGTCCAATTCTTCTTGGAGTTTTTCAAGGTCTTGTTGCTCTTTTTTCTGGCTCTCAGCTAGTTCTTCGTTAGTTTGCTTCCCTTTTTCAGTTTCTTCAATAAGCTCATCTTGATCTTCTATTTCCTCCTGAAGTTGCTCAATATTGTCTTCAAGCATTTTGTCAAACTGCAACTTTTTAAATAGTTCTAAGGTCCGCTCAAGGTCCTCTTCAAGGGAGCTACTGTTTTCTTGCAGATCATCCATCTTCTCTCTAAACTCTTCTATATCAGAGTTTTCCTCTAGTAATTCTTGAAGTTCATCATAGAGTTTTTTCATTTCATCATCCAATACATTGTTCATGATGTCCTGAAGCTGTTCCATTTTCTTTTTAATGGATTCGTTTTGGGGTTTGAATTGATCGAGCTTACGGTTGTTCTTCGCGTTCTCTTTTTTCAATTCATCCATCTTTTCCGCAAGCTTATCCTTCTGATCTAAGATTTCTTGCATCAATTTTTCATCCTGCCACTCTATTTCCTTTTTAGTCTTTAGACGCTCATCTGCCTCTTCGATCATTTTATTGAGTTCTTTAGCGTCCTCAAGGGTTTTGTCAATTTCACTTTGAATTTGTTGATCAGTCGCTTCGATTTCTGCTTCTATCTCTTCTAGTGATGGAATCTTGAAACTGTACGTGGCTGATTTTACGGTTTTAGAACCATTAACATTGTCATTATCAGATACTTGCATGTAATAATTAATCTCAGCACCTGCCTGAATCTGAGCAGAGTCTAGCGAGTATATTTGGTAGTAGCTCTGATCAGATAGTGCGGTGTTAAAGGGTAGTTTAAAGGAATTAAAGGTATCGCCATCGTTATATGAATAATGAAATGACAAGGAGGAGAAGCCATAATCATCTTTAATATTGCCCCCCAGTACAATATTTTTATACAGCACTGTGTCTTGAAACTGTTCCAAGACGATTTCCGGAAACCGGTCTTTGATTACGTCTATCTGAAATTTTAAGGAGTCTTTATTACTGCTGAAGTCGTTTTGCAGGGTTATCTTGTATGGACCGGAATTAGTAATTGTTCTTTCTAAACTAAAGCTCCCATTTTTATCAGCTGCAGCTGGAAAAACCTTCTGCTCCCTTTCGAATTGTAGGGATAATGATTTTGTATGTTCAGCATCGAACCGCCAGTTTACGTTAGTGCCTTCAGGCACGGTTAGGTTACCTGAGTTCTTAATGTTTTCATTTTCCCTTAATGTGTATGGAGGGTATTCAATGTCCATACTGAATAGGTTGATAATAGGTCTGTTGAGCCCTTTAATCGTGTAGGTGTTTGAAGATACACCTTCTGACTCGAGGCTAAAGTCAACGTTTCCCCGTAATCGATCAATTCTAAACTGAAATGTATCATTAGCGATTTTGCTTACTTTAATCTTGCGTTCATTTATCCAAATGTATACGTCTGCTGGACTGGTCTGCCCCGAGGTTTTAATGGATAATGTAAAGGGCTCCTCAATGAACCCTTCGAAGGTGCTTTGATCCAGAATAAAGTTGAAAGGTGCTTCAGGCTTGAATTCGCTATTGTATTTAATAATCCTGGTAGAGCTTTCGGTGATGAATTGTGGTAAAAAGATTAGAAGAAGAATAATAATTGCTACAGGAACGTAGATATATCTGAGGTATTTTTTATTGGCATTTAAGTCAATGGCTTTTACGAAAGGAATGCTTTCTATCGTGGCGCTTTTTTGTCTAATGCTTGCAGAGAGCAGATCATTCTCTTGCTTTGACAGTTCTTCTAACTGAATAATATTCAGTAGTTTATCTGAAATTTCAGGAAAAAAACGTCCAATTTGAACAGCAGCTTCTTCATTACTGATTTGCTTTTTACTGTTTTTTAGGGTCAATAAATGCCTGATAACGAGCTGATATATAACAGCGAAACTGACCGCCACAAAACTGTATAGTAATGCTGCTCGGCCAATAGACCCAAGCCTACCTGAAAACTCTACTGTATTGATAACCAAGAAGGTTACTAGTAAGAGTGCAGCAGATATTATTACGCCCTTGATCGCCTTATTCCTATAGTATTTAACTTTATAGGCTTTAATTTGATTTTTCAGCGCTTCATTAGATCCCATATCCTCCTAAAATTTGGACTACACTATAATTACGCAAAACAAGCGCAAAGGATTGTAAAACAATTGATAAAGGCAGAATATAATACTAATTCAGTCAATTTCTAGTACAATAGGACAGTGATCCGAATGGTGAGCACTAGGAAGTATAGATGCTGAGGTCAGCCTACTTTGCATGGCTGAGGTTGTCATATGATAATCTATGCGCCATCCCTTGTTATTTGCCCTAGAATTACCCCGATAACTCCACCAAGAGTAGTGATGAGGGTCTGTATTAAACCTTCTAAAACTGTCGATAAAGCCTGATTCGATAAACTTAGACAACCACTCTCTCTCTTCAGGCAGGAAACCCGATGATTTCTTATTCGAAACAGGGTTGTGAATATCTATAGCGGTATGTGCAATATTGTAATCTCCACTGATTATCAGGTTGGGAATGTCTTTTGTTAAGCCATTAGCGTATTGATAAAAGAAATCGAGCCAATCATATTTGAAATCCTGTCTGATATCTCCGCTAGTGCCACTTGGCATATATACCGACATTACAGAAAAATCTTCAAAGTCTGCGCGAATTACCCTACCCTCGCTATCATATAGTGGGTTACCGCAGCCGTACTCGATATGTTTAGGCTTAATCTTCGTAAGAATGGCTACACCGCTGTAGCCTTTTTTCTCTGCTGTTTCAGTATATAACTCATAGCCGAGGTCTTTGTAGAAGGGCTCAATTTGATCGGCCATGGCCTTAAGCTCCTGAATACAGACGATATCAGGGTTTTCTTCTTTCAGCCAATTGTCAAACCCCTTTTTAAGCGCTGCTCGAATACCGTTGACGTTGTAGGAGATGATTTTCATAGAGAAATTTTTAATTCGTATTCTTTTTCAAAATACTCAAGCACATGCATTTTTAATAGTTTTTCTTGATCTAGAAGGTCAAATCGTGGTAATTTTTTGTTAGCTACCCAGTGGGGCCAGCCATCTTTATCGAGCCCATCTAGATCATAGTAACCAGAGTAGCTTAACACTTTGCAAATTGCTATGTGCATCAGGTCTTGCTTCTCTTCTTTAGAGAAGTTCTGCTTTCCTTTTCCGAGCTCTTGAACTCCAATAAGAAATAATGTGCTATTGAGGTCTTTTGGTCTTTTTCCAATGGTTTCACCCAGCTGGGTTAAAAGCTTTACCCACCTTCTTTGAAGGTCAAGGTCCTTTTTATACATTTTTCGCTTCTTCCTGAAGGATTTCCCAATATTCAGTGGCTCTTCTTAGGTGTGGAATAACAATGGTGCCACCGATTAAACTAGCGATTGAAAGTACTTCAAACACTTGCTTTGTCGTAATACCTGCATCGCAACACCTTCCTAGATGATATTTAACGCAGTCATCACATCGTAGCACTAACGAACAGGCTAAACCCACTATTTCCTTGGTTGTTTTATCAAGGTCACCCTCAGCAAACGCGTTGGTATCAAGGTTAAAGAGTCTTTTGAGCACCTTATTATCCTCTTCGAGAATCTTCTCGTTCATTTTGGCTCTGTAATCATTAAACTCTTGTACTATGCTCATATTATTGTTACTTTATTAATTAATAAAATGGTTAAAAGTTTACTCAATACATACTTGTCAGACTTTTTGTCTCTCTTTTATCCTAACCTATGTATAGGTTGCGATCGAGTACTACCAAAGGGAGGCAAGTATTTGTGTCCGAAATGTCTATACAATTTACCAAAAACCCGCACCCATGAGCTGGAAGTTCCACAGTTCAAAGAAAAATTTGAAGGACTCGTTCAGGTAAGGAACGTTTTTGTTTATATCCATTTTCACAAGAATGGCTTGACTCAGAAGGTATTACACGAACTTAAGTATGGGAATATGCCTGATATTGGTGAAATGATTGGAAAGAGGTATGCCTATGATTTATTGCATGCTGGGCTGGGTAATGCATTTGATCTGATCGTACCTGTTCCACTACACCCGAAGCGATTAAAGCAAAGAGGCTATAATCAGAGCGAGTATTTTGGCAAGGGCTTATCTATTGTTTTTGGGGTTCCAATGAACACGAGTGACTTGATAAAAGTGAAGCATATAGATTCACAAACTAAGAAGAGTAAACTCAATAGAATAAAAAGTGTAGAAGGCGTATTTGACGTTGTTGACAATACCGCCCTAAGGGATAAAAGAATATTACTAGTGGATGACCTCCTCACCACTGGCTCAACCCTAGTCGCTTGTTTAGAGGTATTAGGTAACTGTGGGCCAAAATCAATGAGCATTGCAACTATTGGTGGGGCTAAATAAAAAAGGCCCCAACAATGGTTGGAGCCTTATAATTTTTTGATGTCAATTATTTTTTGCCAAAGACACGGCTGATGATTCCGTTAGACTGGTCTAATTGCTTAGAGCCGATTGAGATCATAGCGCATCGGAAACCAATGGTGGAAGTTGCTCTATCCATGTCTAAGTACCTTCTTGTTCCTGGCGTCATCCAATAAGCCACGTCTTTCCAAGACCCACCCTTGAAAACCTTAGAACGATCATTAACTAATGAGCGATACTCTAGCTGTGGGTTGTAAGAAACGCTGTCAGTTACTTGGCTTGATTCCCAGCCGTAATTTGCTTCAGAATCTCCTGTGCCATCTTTTCTTACGGGGTTTAAGTCGTCAAAATCTCCGTATGATAAAGCTCTGTAGGTATCAAATACCCATTCGCTGACATTACCACCCATGTTGAATAAGTTAAAGTCATTAGGCTCTCTATTTCCTACTTTTTCAGGAATTACTGAGGCATCATTATTTACATTTCCAGCAATACCAGCATAATCACCACGACCTCTTTTGAAGTTTGCTAAATGCTCGCCTCTTTTCTTACCGAAAGGGTTACGTGTACTTCTTCCATCCCAAGGGTAGATTCGTCCATACTCTTCGTTTTCATCAAGGTAGACAGTACCAATGGTTGCTTTGGCAGCATATTCCCACTCTGCTTCATTTGGTAACCTAAATTTTGGTAAGTAAATGCCCCTTTCAATAAACAGCCTTTTGTTCATCGGCTCGTTCATGTATTCAACAATTTCTTGCTGATAATCATCAAAGTCTACTACGGAGATAACTTGTTTTTCACCATTGTTGTCGCCAATTACTTGTCCACCAATGCCTAATTCAAATGCTCCGGTTGTTTCATTTTTAACTAAAAACTCTTCCTGAAAGGTTAATGGCAACTCTTCGAAATCCATGCTAAATATCTGTTGTAGGTTCACGAAGTCTGTTCTCCAGTTAGAATAATCAACTACTTGCCTCCACGTAACCCCAACAACTGGATAGTCATTGAAACCCGGGTTGCTGTAGTAGTTTTCGGCATAAACATCGTTAAACGAGAAATTACTTGTCCAAACCTCATCATGAGGTATGATGTCTATCATCATTTTAGGATTGCTTTTGCTATGCGTTGGTCCTTCTAAGTCTGGAATAAACGGAAGAATTGGCTCTGCTGCACCTTCGTTTTCCTTTGAATTAGCGTTTTCAATTTCAATGTTTTTAGGAAGGCTTAAGTCTTGTGGATTGTACTGATAGTGTACATACTCTCTCCAGTCCTTATTTGTGACTTCTGTTTCGTCCATCCAGAAAGAATTAACAGTAACCGTTCTTTCGACATTGTCTCTCGAGCCATAAAGATCTTGCTCATAAGAGCCTAGAATAGTTCTACCTCCTTGTACAAATACCATCCCAGGAGGGTTTGGTAATGCCTTGCCATCATAAGGCTTGAAGCCTAAATTGCTTTTCTTAGTAGCGTATGTAGCGCCAGTAGTAGTGCTTTCGCTAGTTTTTTTAGAGCAAGCACTGATGGAGAACAAAAGTATCACACTTAGAGTGCCTACTTTCAAATAACCCGCTGCGTTTTTCATTTTTGACTATTTAAGCTTATTCAGGTGAATAATGAACTCGCTAATATACATTTATACTGAGTTTATCGCAAAATCAACCTTCCGATTCAATGTCCAAAACGAGATTAACAAAGGGTTATTTCAAAAATCAGATAAATATTGATGGAATTTCGGTGACTCCCCTCTAGGGCTTTTAGGTGAAGTTGGTCTATCTATGCATCACTTAATCAGCGTATATTGCCTTTCAGTCAATGCAAAACAGGCACTTGCTATAAATCTCTTTTATTTGAATCATGAATAAAAATAAGCTCTATTGGATGCTACAGTTTGGCGGCTGGGGAGGGCTAATGCTTACGAGCTTTCTGGCGATGGCGATGTTTATGCCGCTTTTGCCTGCCCTGGGCACAAATCTGATGGCGGTTTTGCTTGGCGTCTTTATAAGCCATCTGTATAGAGGGTATGTCAAGCGTAAAAACTGGAAAGATTTAAGCATACCGAAGCTTTGGCCAAAAGTGCTGCTGGCCAGCGTGCTGCAAGGTACTTTGTTATCACTACTGACCCTGATATCATTAATTGCTGTCTTTATGTTGATTGTTGGGAGCGACCCTGATGCCATCAACAAGCTTATCGGGATTCCTCCGATGGAAGGAGTAGATGAGGAAACCATGCAAAAGCTTAGGCAGGCGAGCCTTGAAAATTTCTCCGGAGGTAAAATGATAGTATTTCTGTTGAGCTTTGTAACGAGTTTTGCCATCTATTTCATTTCCTGGTCAGCATTATATTTTGCTTATCAGTATTTGCAAAAAGCGAGAGAGATGGAAATCGAAAAGTGGAAAATATCTGCTTCTGTCATTGATGCTGAGTTGAGCACACTTAAGGCACAAATCAATCCGCACTTCATGTTCAACAGCTTGAATAACATTCGGTCATTAGTAGCAGAGGACACTGAAAGGGCAAGGGATGCAATTACACACTTGTCAGACTTGTTAAGGTTCTCTATTCAGTTTGATCAATATGAAAAAGTATCCTTAGATAAGGAATTAAACATAGTAGAGGACTACCTTAAGCTTGAGGCAATTCAGTTAGAGGAGCGCTTGAGATATACTTTTGATATTGACAAGAGCACCCGAGAGATGTTAATTCCACCAATGATTGTTCAAACGCTGGTAGAAAATGCCATCAAACATAGTATAAACAACCTACCGAACGGGGGAGAGATCGTGGTGAAAGCAGCAGTGAATAACGGCTACTTATTGATCAATATTACCAATACGGGTCAAATGAAGCGTATCGAAAAGCCAATCTCTGGTGAGCAAAGGAGGGGGATCGGGATCCAAAACGCTAAAGAACGGCTGAGACTACTCTATGGCGAGAATGCTAGCTTGATAGTACAAAACCTGAATGAGAAGGTGGTTTGTGCTACCGTAAAAATTCCATTAAATGATAAAGAAAAACGCACCTCATGAAGACACTGATAATTGATGATTCGAGATTGGCAAGAAATGAGCTGAAAAGGTTACTAAAGGAGTTTGACAATGTGCAAATAGTTGGCGAGGCTGCAAGCGCAGATGAGGCCAAGGAAAAGATTAATGAATTGAAACCTGACCTTATCTTTTTGGACATTCAAATGCCTGGAAAAAATGGTTTTGAGCTCCTAGAAGAGCTCGAAGTATTGCCTGAGGTGATCTTTTCAACAGCCTATGATGAGCATGCGCTTAAAGCATTTGAATACAATGCTTTGGACTATTTGGTCAAGCCTGTTCAGAAACAACGACTAGCAGGATCTGTTTCCAAGGTCTATGATAAGATCAAGAAAAGAGAAAACGAGCAGAACAGCAATCAAGAGGGAATACTGACTATCAATGATCAAGTTTTCGTCAAGGATGGTGAGCGCTGTTGGTTTGTTCAATTGGCAGAGATCAGGCTTTTTGAGGTGAGTGGTAATTACACCACCGTATACTTTGATACGTCTAAGCCGATGATTACGCGAACCCTGAATTATTTGGAGTCAAGGCTTGATGAAAAAACCTTCTTTCGAGCGAATAGGCAACAGATTATTAACCTCAAGTGGATTGAGCGCATTGAACCATGGTTTAGTGGAAGCTTACGAATTTACCTGAAGGGGGGAGAAGAAATTGATGTGTCAAGACGGCAGACACTTAAGTTCAAGGAGCTAATGAGTTTTTAGAGGTACGGGGCTTCATTTTTGGAGCGTATTCTACTCTTGAAGCATCTCTTTGAACAGTGCTTTTCCTTCGTCCACTGAATTAACCTCATTAAAAGTCAAGATTAACCGGGTTCTATATTCCTTCATCTTGCTCTTTCGAGGCCTCTGTTGTACGAAGGCTATAATTTTACCGAAAATCGGAGATTGAAAATATGCTTCATTTTCGGACGGCATAAAGTAGCACTTCATTACCTCATTTTTCATTACTACCTTTTCAAAACCCAACTCTTCTGCTTGCCAACGTAACCTAACTGTTTCGACCAAGTCTTTAACAGCCTCTGGCATTGGCCCAAAACGGTCACTGACATTGGTGATGAATTCCTGCAGCTTTTCTTCATTCTTGATACTATCTAACTTCGCGTAGAGGCCTAAGCGCTCAGAAATGTTCGATACATACTTATCAGGAATAAGAATTTCCATGTCCGTTTCAATGGTGCAGTCTCTTGCCACTACTTTTGCGGCTTCTTTGGTTAAATCTTTAATAAAAAGATCTTTAAACTCATTGTCTTTTAATTCTTGAACTGCTTCGTCAAGAATTTTATGATACATCTCGAAGCCTAGGTCCGAAATGAATCCACTCTGTTCTGCGCCCAACAGGTTTCCGGCACCGCGGATATCCAAATCACGCATAGCTACTTTAAAACCATCCCCTAAATCAGAGAATTCTTCAAGTGCACTCAGTCGTTTTCTGGCCTCAGAGGAGAGCCCAATTGATGGTGGTGTTAATAAATAGCAAAATGCTTTTCGGTTGGACCTACCCACGCGACCACGCATTTGGTGCAGATCCGAAAGGCCAAACATATGCGCATGATTTATGATAATCGTGTTGGCATTTGGTATATCAAGGCCAGACTCAATAATGTTGGTAGAAACGAGCACATCATATTCACCTTCGATGAACTTCATCATTCTCTTTTCTAACTGGCTACCTTCCATTTGTCCATGGGCAATACCGATGCGTGCATCTGGAACGAGCTTAAGAATGATATTACCGATTTGTTCAATATCATTGATTCTGTTGTGTACCACGAAGACTTGTCCACCTCTGCGTAGCTCAAAGCTGATGGCGTCACGCATAATCACTTCATTGAAACCGTGAATTTCGGTAGTTACGGGCTGTCGATTAGGCGGAGGAGTAGCGATTACACTCAAATCACGCGCACCCATTAATGAAAAATGGAGGGTTCTTGGAATTGGCGTTGCTGTTAGGGTCAAGACGTCTACGTTGACGCGGAATTCCTTGAGCTTGTCTTTGACTTTAACCCCAAACTTTTGCTCTTCATCAATTACTAAAAGGCCGAGGTCTTTGAACTCGACATCTTTATTGACAATCCTGTGAGTTCCGATCAAAATCTCAGTTTTGCCTTCTTTAACACGTGCGAGCGTCTCTTTGATTTGTTTTGGGGTTCTAAATCGGTTGATGTATTCCACCTTAATTGGAAACTTCGCGAGTCTTTCAGAGAAGGTCCTGAAGTGCTGCATGGCCAAGATAGTTGTTGGCACAAGTACTGCTACTTGTTTTCCATTAACTGCAGCCTTGAATGCCGCACGAATAGCGATCTCTGTTTTTCCAAAGCCCACATCTCCACAAATGAGCCTGTCCATTGGATGGGATAGCTCCATATCATTTTTGACATGTTCTGTAGCAGTTGCTTGGTCAGGAGTGTCTTCGTAAATAAAGGAAGACTCAAGTTCGGCCTGCATGAAGCCATCTTCAGAAAATGCAAAACCAGGAGCGCTTTTCCTTTTAGAATATAGCGTTATCAAGTCTTTGGCAATATCTTTTACCTTTCCCTTGACGCGTGTCTTTTTATTCTCCCATTCCTGACTACCTAGTTTGCTAATAGGAGGCGGAACGCCCTCTTTTCCGGTATATTTTGAGATTTTGTGCAGGGAATGTACACTTACATAAAGCAAATCATCATCGCGATAGACTAGTCGAATGGACTCTTGAAGCTTTCCATTGACTTCATTTTTTACCAGACCTACAAAACGACCGATACCATGATCGATATGCGCCACATAATCACCAGGGTGAAGCGAACGCAACTCTTTTAAGGTAAGTGCCTTAGATTTTGAGTGTTTTGATTTACTCTTATACTTATGAAAACGATCAAATAACTGATGGTCAGTATAGCAAAGGACTTCTCTATTCTTATCGATAAAGCCTTCTCTCAGGCTAATATTGATCGGAAGAACCTTTAGGCTAGGGTCGAGTTCAAGAAAAATTGTTTCTAGTCTACTAATCTGGTTAAGTGATTCGGAGGAAATGCAAAGACTAGTATTTCTAAGTTGCCACTGGCCCAGGTTTTCTACTATGGAATCAAAGTCTTTGTTGAATGACTGCTGAGCCTCTACTTCAAAATCGAAAGTATAATCTGCCTTTAGATAAGCCCTGCTACCAAACTCTAGTTGAGTATACCCTTTAAGGTCGGCTTTAAAGGTGTTGTGCTTTTCAAAAAGCTCTTCAGGACTCAATACTATCTGGGCATCAGTTACCCCAAGTATTTGATCGAAGTTTTCAGTTGCCTTGATAAAGTATTTCTCAATTGTATCTAGTGTCTGCTGATAATCTTTGAACCAGATTTTAGAATTCTTAGGGATAAAGCTGAGGAAAGACTGTCTTGTCTCTTCTAAAAGCTTGGTTTGGACATTCGGGATAATATTGATTTCCTTAATGTTCTCCTGACTCAGCTGTGAAACTGGGTCGAAAGTCCTAATGCTGTCGATTTCGTTACCGAAGAGCTCAATTCTATAAGGCAAATCATGCGCATAAGAAAAGACGTCTAATATACCTCCACGAACCGAGAACTGGCCTGCTTCATAAACAAAGTCAGTTGGCTCAAAGTCATAAGTTTGCAGCAATTCAGTCAAAAACTCCACGTCTAGTGCTTCCCCAACTTTAGCGGTAAATGTATTCGATGAAAGTGATTTTTTGTTGATTACTTTTTCGGTGAGCGCTTCTGGATAAGTAACAATTAGCTCTCCAATCGATGCTTTGTGGTTGATACGGTTGAGTATTTCTGCCCGCATCAAGATGTTAGCGTTCTCAGTTTCATCAAACTGATAAGGTCTTTTGTATGAAGTAGGGAAAAGGAGCACTTCCTTTTCTCCCATCAGGTTTTGCAGGTCATTGTGGAAATAGGCCGCCTCTTCTTTATCGTGCAAAACAAAAATGTTTGTCTGCTTATTGATTTGATAAGTTGCGGCTGCCACAACAGCATCAAGACTACCGACCAGCCCTTTCAGTCTCAGGCGCGTGGTCTCATTTGGCCTAATTCTTTCCGCTATGGATTGAATCACCGTATCCTCTTTATAAACCTTAATGAAATCTTTAACCTTCAATGGATGTGTCTGGAATGGGTTGCAAATGTACTATTTTTCAAATATCCACTCGTATAAGTGTTTCTCGACTTAGGCATTTTTTTTTGTTGCTTCACATAACACTTTCGTTTAAACAGTTGTTATGCTGATCTGATGAAAAGTGAAAAAAATAAATTAGACCTTAAGAAAGAGGCTTTTAAGCGTATTGAAGAGATGCACCCGCACATGGTTTTGCTTTATGTAAGCATGATCGGTAGTGGTGTTATCTTTTTATTTACGATTGTGGCTTTTACTGTTTCTCGACCTGAAAACATAGATTTTCTAAAAATTGATTTTCCAAAATCATTTGTTGTAAGCTCTTTAGTGATGGTTGTCTCAAGCTTTTCTGTTTCTAAAATACTGCCCGCGTACGATAAGGACGATTTAGAGGAGGTTAAAAAGTGGCTAGGATTAACGCTCTTGTTAGGTGCGGTTTTTTCTGCTGCTCAGATTACAGGCTGGCGAGAGCTTCAGTCTAACAATATCCTTTTTAGTGGGAATCGCACAGGAGCATATCTCTATGTGATTTCGGGTTTACATGTTATTCACATTCTTGGTATAATGATCTATTTGGCGGTCTTACTAATGGAGTGCCATAAAACCTCTAAAGATGTAGTAAAGCATTTGCTTTACGCCACTAGCCCCTACCAAAGAATCAAGTTCAAAATCCTTACAGACTTCTGGCACTTTACGGATGTGGCTTGGATCGTGCTGTTCTTCTATTTCTTGTTTAGTTTTTGACCGTTAATCGCATAAGAAACACCAAGATTAATATTAATGCTTCTTAGGTTGATTTCATCCTCGAATTCCCTAGGAGATGAGCCACCAGGGACCGAATTGGTGTAATTAAAGTAACTGTAGTTGGCAGAGACAAAATCGACTTTTCCCATAGCACTCCATTTTTCGGAAATTTTCAGTTTGGCTTGAGTACCAATTAGGAGAATACCACTCGCAATTTCTTCCAGACGAACGGTATGACCAAAGAAGCTTGGATTGGAGGCTTCGAAAAAATAGTATGGGTACTCTAGCTCGCTCCATCCATAGCCTAATTTGAATGATATTTGAACCGATTCGACATAAACAGAATATCCTATAAATGGAATAACTTGAACTGACTCATATGGTGAATGTTCTACATTAACATTTTCTGAGATTCCAACGAATTCTAAAACTTTTTCCAGAGGTTCTTCCTTTAGGGTGTGTCTTTGATATGAGCCACTTAAGCCTATAGAGAACCTTGAATTCAATTTTCGAGACACCTCTAGATTTAGGTTATACCCGACTTGGGCAAAACCGTTATCCTCTTTGAGATACCCCAATAAGAATGGGAAGCCGTTCATTTCTGTCCAGAAACTCTCGGTTGAACTATTATTGAATTTTCCAACGGGAATGCTAGCGCCATACGAGAGACTGAATTGCCAGTTTTGTTGTTGAATCGGAGCGAGACTTTGTGCTTGAGTCGACTTTAAGACAATGGCAAGAGCAAAGCAGGTTATGAATCGATTTATTGAGTCCATTTTGTTCTGCTCTGGTTAAATTAACTGACTTGCATCAATTTTTACTGATGGCATAGGTAAGGCCTAATTGAAAATTTACTGTTCTTAAGTTCACCTCGTCTACGCGTTCATTGATCCTTGAACCGCCAGGCATTTGTGTGACAACACTGTTGTATGAAAAGTTGCCGGATCGAATGTTGGACGAGAAATATAGGCTGAGGCGCTCAGTGAACCTATAATCAAACTCCACTCCGGCTTGAAAGAGGCCCGTTTGAACATCGTCTAGTCTGTTAATTTGACCAAAAAAAACACCGCTGTCTTCAGGAAATAATTCTGCTCGATAAAAAGGGTATTCCATTTGGCTCCACCCATATCCTAAAGAAATGGCGATGCTTGAACGTCCTTTTGCATAAAGGGAATAAGCGATGGAAGGAATAATGGAAATGACCTCATAGGGTTCTTGAACATAGTCCACTGGACTAGAAATCATTTTGACTAGTAAGGAATTATCAAATATTTCCTTTTCGAGTTCATTTTCAGAATATCCTAATTGAATGCTTAGGCTTAGCCGTTTAGAGATCGTCTTTTTAACATTAGCGGATATTTGGTAGCCAACTTTAGCGAAGCCGTTATTTTTTTTATAAAAACCATCAATAAAGGTGAACCCACCCTGTTCTCTAAAGAAGGGTTCGATATCCGTATTTTTAAACTTGCCTATCGGACTGCTGGGGCCATAGGCAATGTTAAGTTGCCATTTCGATTGATGTATTATACCTGAGGTTTGTCCAAACCCTTGTGTTGTTAGAAAATTTAGGGCAATGGAAAACAGTATTCGCGGCATAGGTGTGTACTTATTCCTTTACCTAAGCTACAGATTTAAATAACAAATAAAAAAAGGCCGCGTGACCAAACGCGACCTTCAAGCAATAGACTTATGAAGAATTGTTTTTGACTTTTGGGCTCTGCCCTCTTTTGGATTAGTTAAACGTAATAGTCTTAATATCTTCCCATCTGATGTACTCAGGGTCTCCGCCACCAGTGAAGACTAATACACCATCATTATCTTCATTTACATCTCTAGCATCGCCAAGTAGTAACTCAGTTCCGTTTTTCAGAACAACCGTAGAGTAATCATAATTTTTAGGGCTGATAGACTTGATGTTACCCATTGATATAATGTACTCTACATCGTCATCTTTTCCTTGTAGCATCTCGAAAGTATACGTTTCATCTAAGTCGTAGATTATTTTTCCGCTAAGCGTTTTACCGTCTGTTGTAGTTACTGTTCCAGAAAGCTTGTCCATCTTAGAAAAGTTGCTGTAAGCAATAGCACCTTTAGGCGCATCTTTAAAAGTTACCTTTTTGAATTCATTCCAAGGGATGTCTACACGCCCAAAGTCGGTCGTTACAATGATCCCTCTATTTCCACTATTCACATCATTAGACCCTCTGAGGTACATTTCTCTTCCTGACTTAGTAACAATGTTACTGCCACCACGATCTCTTTCAATAGAGGCGAGTTTACCAAATTCGATTTTTACATCACCATCCCTAGTGTCCCCGTCAAGGATGTCTTCTGAGAGTCTTTCGTCATGGTCCCACTGAATAAAGCCAGTGTATTCTCCACCATAAAACGCAACAGTTCCGTACAGGGCATCACCCATTTTTTCGCTAAGGTTTTTAGGGGTTTCCATGAATTCAACCATTTCAATTCTACTCCACCTGAAAGAAGTTTTTCCAAGCTCAGTGTCCATGATATGGATTTCAGTATCGAAGTCGTTCGAGCCATTTTCAATAAACATTGACTCTCCGTTACGAAGTGTAAGTTTTACCTCAGACCTTCTTTCGATCTCTAGTTTTGCTATGTCGCCAAAGCGTGCTTGAAACTCATGTGTTGTTTCATAATCATTATTGCCCCAACTGATATTCCAACCGTTCCAGCGATTACCTCTTCTTCTATCTTCCCTCATGTCGTTGCGTTCTTCACGACTTAAGAAGCGGTAGTTTTCGTTCTCTTCTTTAGTGCCATTGAAGATATCTGTCCAAATGGCTTCTTCTTTTCCCCAACGAATTTGACCAGTATAAGAGTCGCCATCAATTGTGGTAAGCTTTCCATATATCAATGCTTCGTCTTGTGCATTTAAAGCGAATGAGCTGATTAAAGTTAAGCAGGCGACCAGTGTGATTTTCAATTTTGAGTTCATGACCTTTTATGTTTGAGTTGTTGTTTCTTTTGATGTCTCAAATATGGCTGGGTAAGATCACCCATGAAATGACTTCAGGTTATACCGGGGCATTTTCGAACTGAAACGGGAAGGTCTAATGCCGAATCTGACTGTCTGATTCAGCTTATTGGTCGAGCCACCTTTTAAAGGCGGGAGTTTTTTCACTACTCACTACGATGTCCTCATCGATATGAGGGTTCAGCCCTAGCTTAACACGGCCTTTGAAGTAGGGGTGAATGTCTGTTACGGAATCAAAGTGGACGAAGAACTTTCGGTTTACGCGATAGAACTGCTTAGGGTCAAGTAGGGTCTCTAATTCTTCTAGCGTAGGGTCAATGGGTAATTTTTTCCCTTCAAAGGTCATTAGATAAGAGAGCTTATCATGTGAATAGAAATAAGCAATCTTCTCAACAGAAATCGCGCGAATTCGCTGACCCAGCTTTACTAAAAACCTAGATTTATATTCTTTAGACGCACCGCTGATAACGGCACGGATTTCTTCCATATCAATAGGGGCACTGACAAATTGACTTTGTGATTTTTGATCGAACTTATTCAAGGCGTTGGCCAGTTTCTCCTTTTGAATAGGTTTCAATAAATAGTCAATACTGTTAACCTCGAATGCCTTAATTGCATATTCGTCATATGCAGTAGTGAAAATGACGGGAGTCTTTACAGCGACTTGTTCGAATATTTCAAAGCTGGAACCATCAAGGAGTTGAATATCACTAATGATAAGGTCTGGGTGTTCGTTGTTCTGAAGCCAAAGCACTGCGGCTTCTACGGACTTCATCGCGGCAAGGACCTCTGCTTCGGGTTTGATACTTTTAACCAACTCGATCAGCCGGTCGGAGGCTAACTTTTCATCTTCGAAAACGACTACTTTCATATTATTCAGCCTCTAAATCTATTAATGGCACCTTAACGATGAAGTTGTCAGGATTTTTAAAAACCTGCACTTCTTTGTCGGTAAAATAGGAATATCTTTTTTGAATGTTGTCAAGCCCAGACTTGCCACTATTTCTTTGTTCAATTCGTTTCTCTTGTAGATCGTTTTTTACGGATAAGAACCCGTTTTGATAAGTGACGTAGATCTTTAGTGGCCTTATCTCAGAAATCACATTGTGTTTAATCGCATTTTCGATCAGCATCTGAAGCGTTAGCGGGGGCAAGTACTTTTTGTGTGCGGCACTATCAACATCTATAAAAGTTTGAATCGTGTCTTCAAACCTAATTTCGAGCAGGTATAAGTAGGAAGCAATAAACCGAAGCTCTTCGTTCAGGGTGACTAGTTCCTCCTTACTGCTCTTGAGAATGTTTCTGTAAACATCTGCGAACTTCTCTAGGTAGGTCTGCGAAAGCTCTGGGTTAACACTAATCAATGAAGACAATATGTTCAAGTTGTTGAACAAAAAATGTGGGTCTAAATGGTTCTTGAGGGTAGTTAGCTCAGCGCGAATCGTCTCTTTCTGAAAAGTCTCAGAATTGACCTGTGCCGTTTTCCAGTTGCTTAGGAATTGAACACCAAAGTTGATGGAAATGGTGGGCAATAGTATGAGTATACCGAGTAGGTTCATCGATAGGACTTGCTCCATAATTGGTGGAGCACTTGTTAAGCCAAGCTTAAGAATGAAATAGCTGATGTTGATAATAATTAGGGAGAGTAGTATACCAATTCCTAGTTGCCAGTAAAACCTCTTGTTGCCGTGTTCAAGCCAAGGCAAAGCCTTATCGAGCTTTCTTGTCATAAAGTGGTTGGAAACCCAAACGAGGGCAAGGGTAATAATCAACCAACCGGCAGTCAGATATAGTTCTTTGTCCGCATCAGTTAAATAGAGGACCAAGAAAATGGTTCCTACTAAAACGAAACTCAATATGAGCTGAATGGTGTGTTTTTTTAAAAATGGCACAGCTACAATTTAGTCAAAAATGATCTGATCAATTTTTGACCACCTGATATACTCTGGGTCACCTGATTTGGAAACGAATACAAGCACTCCTGCATTTTCACTACTTACGTCTCTGTGGTCGCCTAGCAATAGTCGTTCGCCATTCTTTAGCTCCACCATCGAGTAGTTGTAATTTTTTGGTGTGATACTCTTAATGTTTCTAAACGGAATCTGATATGCTACATTGTCATCATTGGCATCAAGCACTTCAAACTCCCAGGCCTCATCTAAATCGAAGGCTAATAAGCCTTTGAATTCATCGCCTTGAATGGTTATCACAGTGGCATTAATTCCTTTAGAGACTGGAAAATCATCGTAAGACATGCCAAGGCTTTCGTCATCATTAATTTCTAAATCGATGAAGTCTCTCCACGGAACTTTTACTTGACCTACTTCGGGGTCATGTATTAGGATCCCGCGATTGCCATCATTACTTCCAGTTAGGTAAAGGGTTCTACCTGAACGGAGCGTCAAGTCAACACCATTTCTATTCTTTTCAATTTTCTGAATACTTCTGAAAGGCACTTTTTTGTCACCATCACGATCTTTTCCATCAAGGATTTCATCCATGAACCTTTCATCTGAATCCCATTCGATCAGGCCCCTGAAAGTTCCTTTTCTACCAGCGTTCACAATACCGTATATCGGTTCCCCGAAAGTTTCCTTATAGCCTTTTGGAGCAGCCATAAACTCAACCTTGTCAACACGACCCCAAGACAGTTTAACCTCTCCCAATTCAAAATCTAAGACACCAATTGAACCACCAAGGTCCTCACTGTTGCTTCCGGTTATCTCCAAGACAGCACCGTTTTTCAGTGTCACCTTGGCCCGGTTTCTTCTAAGTGGTTCGATAGACTTTATGTCACCAAATCGTGATTTGAACTCATGTTGAGTTCTTGAAAATTTGTCTTCCCAAATGCTCAGAACACCTAAGTCAAGATTTAACCAGGAATCACCTTCTTCTTTTCCAGACAGCTCTTGAACCTCCGATTTTGTAAGGAATCGCAGGAAATCATTAGAAGTTTTTGTTCCATTGAATAGCTCTACCCAAAAGACCTCAGCCTTTTGAGCGTTATCGCCACCCCACTTGATCGCACCTGTGTACTGGTCTCCACTTACGGTAGTTACTTTACCATACATAGAAACACTCTTCTGGGCTTTAGATTCATTGGCAATAATGAGTAAGCCAATTCCAATTCCTACAAATAGCAGTATCCGTCTCATAATGGTTTGACTTAAGTGATTCTGTTCTTGCATACTACAAACGTAGCGGCTGGTTTGTTGAATTTGAAGGGGAATAGGCTAGACTAGCGCTTTCATATCCTGAATCGGGATTAATAGGGTCTGAGTTTTGGTTACTTAGGAAATGCGCTAGCGTCAATACCCGGTATGATACGGATTGCATTCTTATAGTAGATCTTTTTCAGCACTTCATCAGAGAGTCCTAACCCATACATTTTCCAGTAGGCATGATACTTTTTGTAGTAGGGAAAATATTCATCTTCCGATTCTAATACCCTAAAGTAAGTTGGGTATTCATCGGGGTTATAGGCATCCTTTCCAAAGAGTACTCGGTCTTGATATTTTTCCATAAAGGCTTTTGCGAACCTCGGTTGCCTTCCTAATTCAGCGATAACGGCTCCGATCTCTACCATCATATTTGGCATTTCGTCTAGCAAATCGCCTAAATGCGCAAGATCATTGCCATACCAGCCCATGTGTGCCGCTATAAAAGTGGTTTTTGAGTGCTTCTTGAAAACGTTGTGCTGTTCTTCGATCATTGTCTCCCAAGGCGCAGGGTCATTGTCTTCCCTTTTTCGCCTTGGATGCGTTTTAAGCTCTAACCAACGTTCATTATTAGCATCAAACGGCTCCCAAAACTGTTTTGGGTCGGCCGTGTGAATCAAAACAGGAATGCCAAGTTCACCGCACTTTGCCCAAAGGGGATCTAATCTTGGGTCATCAACCGCCACTCGATTTCCGTCTTTGTCTTTTACAGAAAAGCCTAGGCTCTTAAATATCTTAAGTCCTCGAGCACCTTGTTCATAATCTCTTTGTAGCTGAGCAGCGGCTCTTGGCCCCCAGTCATCATCAATGTTGTTGAAGTTAGCGTTGGCAAATACAAGAAAGCGCTTGGGTTGGTTTCCTTTGATGTTTTTATTGGCATCGACAATTGCTTTGCCATTGCCTCCAGAGAGGTTGACCATCAAGCCCATGTTTAGTCCGTCCATTTCGGAAGCAAGCTTATTAAGGTCTCTTTCTCCCATTCTCCATTGGTGACTGTGTACATCAATAAAGGGAAATTTGGATCTAGAAATTGGGTTTTCAGGAACAACGAGTGATGATGGCGGATTATATTCCTCAAAAGTGACTTGAGCTAGACTCGCTTGCTGCAAGATTAAGAAACAGCAGGTAATCAATAAATGATGTCTTTTCATAATTCGTTGTGTTTGGGAATTATTCGTGTTTAATTCGGCAAGGTGCTCTTAGCACCCATAAGAATGTAATTTATTAGACCAAAAGCATTTAAACATGGAGATTTCTTTAAAAGGAAAAGTTGTATTGGTTACAGGAGGTTCTAGAGGTATTGGGAAGGCAATATGCGAAGGGCTCGCTGAAGCTGGGGCTACCGTTGCCGTTCATTACAATTCAAACCAGCAATTGGCCGAAAAACTTTGTGCATCACTTGGAAACAGTGCTTTTTCATTTCAAGCAAGCTTAGAGCAAGCTTCTGCGCCAATGTCATTGTTTAAACAAGTAGTTGGTCATTTTGGACAACTCGATGTGCTTGTGAATAATGCGGGAATCGCCATGTCATCGGATATTCATATGGATGACTCAGACTGGTTAGCGGATTGGGAAAAGACATTTGCTGTAAACACTCGAGCCACAGGTCTTTTGTGTAAAAAAGCCATCGAGCATTTTGAAACAGTTGGAGGAGGCCGGATTGTAAATATTTCTTCTAGGGCAGCATTTCGAGGAGATACAATGGACTACTTGGCCTATGGAGCTTCTAAAGGAGCGATTCCTTCTTTAACCAGGTCGATTGCCCGACATTGTGGAAAGCAGAACATAAAAGCATTCAACATAGCTCCTGGGTTTGTACGCACCGACATGGCGCAAGACTTTATGGATCAATATGGAGAGTCCTTTGCGCTAGATGATATTGCTTTGACAGAGTTAACCGAACCTAAGAACATAGCCCCAATGGTGGTTCTATTGGCTAGCGGTTTAGCGGACCATGCTACGGGAACTACAATTGACATTAATGCGGGCAGCTACGTACATTAATCCACGGAGACTATATATAAGCCTCTCACAAGGATAAACGATCGAAATTAATTTAATACCATGAAAACGAGATGTAGCTGGTGCGAAGGTTCTTTTGAAGACTATATAAAATACCATGATGAAGAGTGGGGAGTAGCTGTCCATGATGACAGAATTCATTTTGAGTTTTTGATTCTAGAAGGAGCACAGGCAGGGCTTAACTGGTCTACTATTCTAAAGAAAAGGGAGGGCTATCGAAAAGCTTTTGCTGATTTTGACCCAGAGATTGTTGCGGCATACAGCCAAGCAGAAGTGGAGACACTTTTATTAGACCCGAGCATCATTAGAAACAGACTTAAGGTGCAGAACGCAGTAACCAACGCGCAGAACTTTCTGAAAGTACAACAAGAGTTCGGCTCATTCGACAAATACATCTGGTCGTTTGTCCATGGAAAACCCATTGTCAACCATTGGAAGTTAATGGCTGATGTTCCTGCAACAACCCTTGTTTCTGATAAAATGAGTAAAGACCTGAAGAAGCGAGGCTTTAAGTTTGTGGGCAGCACGATTATGTATGCTTACATGCAGGCATGTGGTTTAGTCAATGACCACGTTACAGATTGCTTTCGCTATAAAGAAGTCTAGTTCTTTATACTCAAGACTACATTTTTTCGAGGAATCTCTATTGCCCACATGCCTACGATTACGCTATCGGCATACATAGGCGCAGTATAATAAAGGACGATTCCATTATTTATTTTCTGAAGGTTAGGCTCTGATTTGATGCCGTTTTGCCGATTGTATATGTAGGCTTCAAATACCTGAAGCGCCTTTCCATTGAGGTCTTCGGGGTCATCGAAAAAGTAACGATGCTTTTGATAAATGGAGTCAGGGCCGAAGTCTGTGTTGATAACTTCCGTTCCAGAAAGAGGCTCACGAACTATTGTCACCATAAAATCTTGAGCGATGGCCTTTCCCATTTCCATAGCTCTCTCAACAATCTCTGCATCTGAGACAACTTTGATTTCACGGTCTTCCATTTCTTCACGTGCCTTGGTCGTATCAATTTTCTGATCACCACATGATGTAGCTGCAATGATGAGCGTTGCGAGTAGTAAAAATCTTTTCATGACACGTTTTTTATGTAATGGTCTACAAATGTATCACGGAATGCTTTTGTTTTTTAATTTTGATGACTAATCCGATTCGGTATGATTGAAAAACTTGTTGCGATAAAGGACAGATTTGAAGAACTAGGCCAACTGCTAGTACAACCAGATACCATGTCTGACATGAAAGCTTATTCTAAACTGAACAAGGAGTACAAGGATCTGGAAAAGATTGTAAAGGTGTATGATGATTACCAAAATGTAGTCGACAACATTGCTTCTGCTAAAGAAGTCCTTCAAACGGAAAAGGATGAAGAGTTTCGAGACATGGCGAAAATGGAACTTGATGAGTTGGTTCCACGTGAAGTAGAACTAGAGGCTGAGATTAAGCTCTTACTCATACCGAAAGATCCTGATGACCAAAAAGACGTTATTATGGAGATTAGAGCAGGAGCAGGGGGCGATGAGGCTGCTATTTTTGCTGGTGACCTTTATAGAATGTACGATCGATTTATCGAAACGAAGGGCTGGAAGAAAGAGTTGATTACAGTAAATGAAGCATCTTCTGGTGGTTTTAAGGAAATAGTTTTAAGCATTGCTGGAGACGATGTCTATGGTTCATTAAAGTTTGAATCTGGCGTACACCGTGTACAAAGGGTTCCGGTAACAGAGTCTCAGGGACGGGTACATACATCAGCAGCTTCCGTTGCCATACTTCCAGAGGTTGACGAAATAGATTTTGAGCTTGACTTAAAGGATGTAAAAAAAGATACTTACCGAAGTTCAGGAGCAGGCGGTCAGCACGTAAACAAGACAGAATCTGCTGTTCGGCTTACTCACCTTCCAACAAATACAGTGGTGGAATGTCAGGACGGACGTTCGCAGCATAAAAACTATGCTAAAGCGCTGCAAGTGTTGCGCTCAAGGCTTTATGAAAAAGAGCTTAAGAAGCAGCAAGACGAAATTGCTGGAGAGCGAAAGTCACTCGTTGGAAGTGGAGACCGATCGGACAAAATTAGAACCTACAATTACCCTCAGGGCCGTGTAACAGACCACCGAATTGGTTATTCTGTACATAATTTGCCAACCGTTATGGATGGTCAATTAGATGATTTTATTGAAAATCTGCGCATTGCCGATAATTCTACCAAGCTTGAGGGCGATGATCAATAATGAATTATTTCCAAACAGAAATAAACCTTAAACCTCTTTCAAGGGGATTTCATTTAATTACAAAGGATTTAATTATTGCATTTCCAGAAATAAAGGAAATCAAAACTGGCTTGCTACATGTTCACATCAAGCATACTTCGGCAAGTTTGACGATTAATGAAAATGCTGATCCTACGGTAAGAGAAGATTTCGAAACACACTTCAACTTGTTAGTTTCAGAGGAAGAAACGCATTATCAGCATACTTTTGAAGGGCCAGATGATATGACTTCACATATCAAAGCATCGCTACTTGGACCCTCTATTACCATACCCATCACCAATGGTCGCCTGAACCTCGGTACATGGCAAGGAGTTTATCTTTGCGAGCACAGAAATCATGTAGGGAGTAGACAGTTAGTGCTCACCGCACACGGTAACTAAGCGAGTATTTGATCTACAATCTTATCTAGTGCTTGTTGATTGTCAGAGATGTATTGTAATCCAGCTTGATGAAGGGCCAGTAAGTTTTGTTCCGACACATCATCCATTTGCGAATTGGCTTCTCCCAAACCAGGTTGAATTCTGTGATAGTAATCTCCACTGTTGGTGGCATCGAAGATTTGATCTAGCTGGTAGTCAACGGTTTCAGAGTTACCAGACATCATAACATCAATCACAGGCTTTATCCAGCCAATGGCTCCCCACTTCTTTGCCTTGTCGTAGTGATAACTTTCTTTGACCGTACCTGTTCCAATCGATAGTACCATCATATCCTTGGCCGATGGAAATGCTTGTTCACCCGGGGTGTCTAGCTTGCTAAAGTCCAAGGTTCTAGCTTCAGAATATGCGCATAGGGCTGGGTTGTTCGCAAAAACACCCCCATCAACTAGCGTAGAGATGGTGCCATTTTCTGAGCTAATATGGGCTGGTTCGAAGTAAGTTGGAGCAGCTGAGGTTGCTCTAGTAACATCTTTTACTTTATAATTGCGAACAGCGTTGTCAACGCCATCGAGCTTGTTGAAAAAGACAGTTTTACGGTTGGTGATATCATATGAAGTAATGATGCAGGGTCGCCTTAGGTTAGAGATCCAAAGATCACCAAAGTATGCATTAAGCTCCTTTTCAATAGTGCTAGCAGAGTATTTTGCAGCAGCAATACCATCGAGAGTTTTTACTTTTTGCCAAAAACTTCTGCTGAAGATATCGGGGCCAGTTTTCAAATATATGTTCAATGCAAATTCTGTAGAATACTTGGATCGGCCTTTCTCATCAGGGACTAAATAGGTGCATGTAAGAATGCCTCCTGTACTGGTGCCTGCGAGGAGGTCAAAATGATCGGTCAACTGTGAGTTTTCTTGCCCGGGTCTTTTCTGGATTTCAGTTTCGATATAATGGAGAATGGTTCCTGGGATGATACCTCTAATCCCACCACCATCAATTGATAATATCTTGATTTTCTTTGCCATAGTTTCTGTATGTGTTTGCTGTCAATAAGGGTGACATATCAAATTACAGAAAATTCATGAGATCAGAATAGCTTATGATCGATAGTCCGAAGCCTCTAATTCGAAGAGCTTGTTGACAGAGGTATTAAAAATTTCGGAAATTTTGAGAGACAGAATGGTGGAGGGCGTGTACTTGCCCCTTTCAATGGCATTAATGCTTTGCCGAGAGACTCCAACCATTTGAGCAAGCTGCTCCTGGGTTATCTTTCTCTTCTTACGTTCTTCCTTTAAAATACTCTTCATTCCATTGGGAACTTTGTCCACGTAAAGTAGGGTCAAAATCACCGCTTAACAGGACAAGCGCGGTTAACTTATTATTACATTTTATCGGCCTATACTAATTTATTGTTACACAGCGGTTAAAAAAGTGTGAACTACTTCTTAACATTTGAGATTTGCCTTACCTTAGTGTCCTAAATAGAAAGAACTATGTTATTTGATGCACCAATTGCCTCTGGCGCAAATACATTTATCTGGATTGTTGTAATCCTAGTCGGTTTTGTAGCTGCTCTGAGCCAGCACGATGCTCTTTTTGCGGGAAAAAAGAAAAAGGAAGAGGAGTAGTTAGATTCGTTTGACTAGTCTGTAATAGTCAAACATCGTTACTCTAAAGGCCTCTCTGGACTTTTCTGAATCTAGAAAAGAAGACCAAGTATCATCTACTTGAATAGAAAAAGTACAGCCTTGTTGTATTCGTTCGTATAATTGATCTGCAAAGGCCACTTGCTCTGATTTATTTCCTTGCCGATAACTAATCTCTCCACTTCCCTCTGAATTTTTCCATTTTACGGTTAATGCTGTTCGATCCAATTGTTCGTTCGGCTCCAAGAGTAAATAGGCTTCATCGTATCGCCAGTTGTCAACGATGGCTAAGTTAATAATCGGCTTTTCTTGCGACTGATCACGTTTTTTGTGGCGAAATATTCTAAGTTTTGCAGCCTCCATTTCTTCCAAGTCATAATATATCTGTCTTACATTCTTGAAGAATAGTATTGAAGCGGCATCTGTTACAAAGGTGATTTCGCCTTGATCTACTTTTGTTTGCTTATCAGGGTTGCACCCAAGAAGTACGATTGATAGGAGTAAAAATGCGAAGCGTTTCATGTTCATGACTGAATAACCCAAGGTTCTTACTCTTGTTTCAACGATGCCGCGGTATCTTGAATCAGTTGCCAAGCATTTTCTACATGATAGGCTTCTAAATTCGTATTGCCGAAGCAAAGCCTCAGCGTAAACTGATCGTAGAGCTTGGTTTGTGTAAAGAAAAGTTTGCCCGATTTATTGATAGTATTCATGATCTCTTCGTTCAACTGATCAAGCTGATCTTCAGGACCGTTAGTGAATCTAAAGCAAACGGTATTCAGCGGGACGGGTGCCATCAATTCAAAATCTGGGTGTTTGATAACTTCGGTGGCTAGCCATTTACCTAAGGTTATGTGTTTGCGAATAGTATTTTGAATTCCTTCTACGCCCATTTCCCGAATAACGAACCAGAGTTTTAAGGCGCGAAACCTTCGGCCTAATGGAATGCCCCAGTCGCGATAGTTTTTTACTTCACCATCTACTGAAGTCTTCAAGTAGTCTGGAGTAATGGTGAAAGTGTTAACCAATGAAACGGGATCCTTCACATAGTATGCGGTACAATCAAAGTTTGTAAACATCCATTTGTGCGGGTTAAAGACAAATGAATCTGCGGTGTCTACGCCTTCTGACATCCAACGCATTTCTGGAAGGATCAAGGCAGTTCCAGAATAAGCAGCATCTACATGATGCCATATTTTATGTTTCAGACATATTTTGCTAATGGCTGCGATTGGATCAATTGCGGTTGTACTTGTGGTGCCTATAGCTGAGACAACACAAAGTGGAATAAAGCCTTTGAGAATGTCTTCTTCGATGGTTTTTTCCAATAACTCAGCTTCCATCGCGAAGTTTTCGTCTACCTGAATAGGCCTGAACTGTGCAGCACCAAGGCCCGCAATTTTAACGGCTTTTTCTATGGATGAATGAATTTCTGCGGAAGCATACACCGTAAATTTCTGTTGTTCGAAGCCCTTCTCGTTAACGGAAAATTCAGTCGCCCTTTCGCGTGCGGTGAGTATCGCACAGAGGGTTGCTGTAGAGGCGGTGTCTTGAATTACACCCGTGAAACTTTTCGGTAGGCCAAGCATATCGCGTACCCAGTTCATCACGCTTTCTTCTAACTCAGCTGCAGCTGGGGAAGTCAACCAAATCATGCATTGTGAGCCTAAAGTACTCATCAGCATTTCGGCAAGTACTGAAGCTTTGCTCTTATTGGCAGGAAAGTAGGCCATAAAGTTGGGGCTTTCCCAATGGGTGATACCCGGCATAATAATGTCTTTGAAGTCTTTAAAGATGTCATCGAAAGACTCTGCTGAAGTCGGTGCTTTGGTTGGGAGTTGCTTAAAAATGTCTCCAGGCTTAATATCTGGTAAGACGGGGTAGTCTTCGACATTTTCAAAATAGTCGGCCATCCAGTCGACTAGTTCATGGGCATGCTTTCGAAAGTCTTCGGTGTTCATGGGCAATTTTTATAGTGCCCAATTTAAGAAACTAAAGCTGAGATATCAGCTCCTCGTAATAGGTTTGGCTTATTGGAATGATTTCATCCTTCAAATGAACTTGATGCTTTTCTACCTTTGTAATTTCTGATTTATTCACAATGTAAGAGCGGTGTACTTTGATGAAAGTGTCGTTTGGTAATAGCTCTTCGGCCTCAGACATTTTCATTCGGCAGAGAACCTTTTGGTCGCTCGTCTGAAAACTGACATAGTTACCGTCACTCTTAACGTATCGCAAATGTGCCTTATCAATTCGAATATGTTCATATCCACTTTTGAGGAAAATGTGGTCTTTGCTTTCTTCTGAAGTTAAGTCAGCGACTTTATTAACGGCCTTTAGAAACCGACCAAACTCAAAGGGCTTAAGAAGGTAGTCAGCTGCTTCTAGTTCATAACTTTCAACCGCATATTCAGAATAAGCCGTAGTGAAGATCACATTAGGCTTGGTTGTCAGGCTTTTTAGAAATTCGAGACCTGTAATATCAGGCATGTTAATGTCTAAAAAGAGCAAGTCAACCTTGTTGGTATTGAGGTAGCTCATTGCATCGAAAGCATTCGTGAACGAAGCCTGAAGTTCGAGATAGGGAATTCTTGCCGCATGATGCTCAATTATGTTGAGTGCTACGGGTTCATCATCTAGGGCAATCGCTTTTATCATGATAGTGTCACTTTGATGTTCGCTTCAAACAACTCTTCGCATTCGATTAATTGGAACAAATGTTTATCAGGGTAAAGAATTTTCAGGCGTTGTCTAACATTCTCTAGACCAATTCCGCTTTCTTCTGATTTTCCGCCTGTTTTTGGGTGCATGCTGTTTTGAATATTCAGATGTACTTCATCGTTTTGACACTTCAACGCTAACTTTATCCAAGAGGGTTTCTCGAGACTTATTCCATGCTTAAATGCATTTTCGATCATTGGAATTAGAAGCATCGGAGCAATTTCTCCTTTGCAACTTTCGTCAATATTAATTTCTAATTGGATGTTTTCTCTATCTGCTATTCGGAGCCTTTGAAAATCGATGTAGTCATTAATGTATTTGATTTCTCGTTCTAATGGTATTCGCTCAGCAGTATTTTCTTGCAACATAAAGCGCATCATATCACTAAGCTTCTGTACACCTTCGGCAGACTTTGGGCTTTGCTCTTCTAATGCCAAACCATATACGGTATTCAGTGAATTGAATAAGAAATGTGGATTGATTTGGGATTTGAGAAGGGAGAGTTCAGAGGAAACTGTTTCAAGCTTCTCCTGAGCATTTAGCCTCCCTTTAACGTTTCCGATATTTAACGCGAAAACTAAATATGAAGCGATGATCACCACTAGAATTAAGAGGAAATATATTGGCAATGAAGAATAGAAAAGGTCAAAGTATATAGTCCAATGTAGATCAAACATCCCTGGGCCAGAGAAGGAAGTTATAGTAAATAACCCGATGGTTAGAATACATAGTTTAGGAATTTCATAACGAAGGTCTTTGAATTTATCTTTATCCGTTGACGAAAGAAAGGACAACCAAAGCATTGCCAAGACTGTGATGAATAGAGAAAGCCAAATAGCAGGAACAAGATTAGCAGAGAATGAATACCCACTTATTTCGCCAATTCGTAAATAGACTTGAAATTGAATAACAAAGAAAAAGAAAAGAATTCCTGTAAACCAATGTCCAAAAGAAAAGGGGCGTAGGCGTTGAGAGTATTTGGTGCTTTTTAGAAATAACTTTTCAATTAACGACAAGGAAGTTGATATAGAAAAAAAACAGAAGCACAGAATTGAATTTCGGAATGTTGATTGAATAAACTGTGTGTAATAGGTTGTGTCAAGAGGCTTCCCGTTGGAGTAGAGACTATAATAGGTGATTAATTCTTGATTGTAAATAGAGATAAGGCTTCCACAAACAATGGATAAAACTGGTATCGAAATCAACGCATACCAGTAATTGCCTTTTTCGAAAAGGTGGCTGGCCAATAAAAAAAACGCAATGCCTAGTAGAGAGTAAAGGATGAGAGTAATTATCCTCATCGGGCCATATAAATTATATAGATTAAAAACTACTTCATTGTCATAGAATTGCTTTGCAGTGTCTATAAACGCTTTGTCAATTAGAAATGCCTGAATATAGATTATCTTTGTTAAGGCTATTGCAGCCAGTATGAGGACAATTGATCTGTATATGTAAGTTTTCATACTCCAATCATAAGGGTCAATAGCCTAGTCAACAATTAAATGTGACCAACCACCGCTATAATGTGACGGAATATAAAAATCGGTTGCGACCCAAACTAGAAATGACCAATTTGATAAAAAAACAATAACAATGACCTCTCCTTTTCATTTAGCTTTTCCGGTTAAAGACATTGACGCTACTAGAGCGTTTTATCAGGGCCTGCTGGGTTGCGAAATCGGCCGATCTACAGACAAATGGATGGACTTTGACTTTTTTGGTAATCAGCTGAGTGCCCATGTAAAACCAGAGGAGCTTGCGGTGGCACATACTAATGAGGTAGACGGAAAGAATGTTCCTGTTCGGCATTTTGGAGCACTTTTAGAGTGGGACCAATGGCATGCGCTGGCTGATAAACTTAAGGGAGTTAATACCGAATTTATCATTGAACCTTACATTCGCTTTAAAGGTGAGGTGGGCGAACAAGCGACCATGTTCTTTTTAGATCCAAGTGGAAACGCGCTTGAATTCAAGTCTTTTAAAGACAAGTCTCAAATTTTTGCAAAATGAGAAAGCCAATTTTATTTTTAATAATACTCTGCGTACCATTTTTTGTACATGCCCAAGTTGATTTCTTACTCAAGCCCGACAGGGTTTTTGACGGAAAAACCATGCATGAGAATTGGGTGGTCACAGTTTCTGGAAATAGCATTACATATGCTGGCCCGGCCAGAAGCGTTAAAGCGAAGGAGACGATTGACCTGAAAGGAATGACTTTGATGCCTGGCATGATTGAAGGGCACTCTCATATTCTTCTCCATCCATACAATGAAACGTCATGGAACGATCAGGTATTAAAAGAGTCTTGGGCAGAGCGATCGGCTCGCGCTGTTAACCACTTGAAGCTCTCTTTAATGGCAGGAATAACTACAATGCGTGACCTAGGTTCTGAAGGAGCGGGTTACACCGATGTGGGTATGAAACAAGCAGTGGATAAGGGAGTAATTCCAGGCCCTCGACTGTTAGTCGCAGGTAAAGCAATTGTTGCTACAGGAAGTTATGGGCCGAAGGGTTTTCATGAAGGAGTTCAAGTGCCACTTGGCGCAGAAACAGCGGATGGCTTTGACGATTTAATCCGAGTAACCCGTGATCAAATCGGCCATGGTGCTGATTTTATAAAAGTATATGCCGATTATCGCTGGGGCCCAAATAGAACTGCTGAGGCTACTTTTACAGTAGCTGAACTTAAGACCATTGTGGAAATCGCTGAAAGCAGCGGTAGATATGTAGTCGCACACGCTTCATCTCCCGAGGGAATGAGAAGGGCGATAGAAGCTGGCGTTGAAACTATCGAACATGGAGATGGAGGAACACCTGAGTTGTTTGCATTGATGGCGAAAAAAGGAATCGGTTTTTGTCCAACGCTAGCAGCGGGAGATGCCATTTCACAATACGGGGGTTGGAAAAAGGGAATAGACCCCGAGCCGACTAGAATTTCGAACAAACGAAAATCTTTCAAACTGGCACTAGATGCTGGGGTAAAGATTGTATTCGGGGGAGACGTTGGTGTGTTTACCCATGGCGATAATGTTAGAGAACTTGAGATGATGGTAGATTATGGAATGACTCCTCAATCGACTTTGGAGTCTGCTACTTCTCTAAATGCTGATATGTTTCACTTAGACCAGTTAGGGCAAATAAAGGAAGGCTTTTTGGCTGATATTATTGCTGTGGAAGGAAGTCCCCTAGATGATATTTCTAACCTAAGAAAAGTGGGCTTGGTCATGAAAGACGGAATCATTTATAAAAGAGACTGATATGAAGAAAGTTTATTTTTTAATACTTACCGCAGCGCTAACAAGCTGTTTATCGAGCCCAGACCAAAAACAAGTTGCACAGACAAGTTTAGAAATTCATGATCCTGAAAATGCACCAGAAAGGGTATTGAATGTTGGATTTCTAGCCATTAATGGAGTTTATAACTCTGAGCTAATAGCGCCTTACGACATCTTTCAACATACAATTTTTCATACAGACCCAGGAATGAAGACCTTCATAGTCTCTCCAACGCTAGAACCTATTGTTACTTTTGAAGGAATTACCGTGACACCTCATTATAGCTTCGAGAATACACCAGAAATCGATATTCTGGTGGTGCCGAGCGCACAACATAATATGGATTCTGACTTGGAAGATGAAGCGCTGATTAGTTTTGTAAAGGAAAGAGGTAACAGGGCACGGTTCGTAATGTCATTATGTGATGGGGCCTTTATTCTTGCTAAGGCAGGCCTTTTAGATGGCCTTAAGAGTACTACATTTCCAAGTGACATTGATAAGATGAGGGAGCGCTTTCCAGCACTTGATATCTATAAAGATGTAAGCTTTGTCCATGACGGTAAAATGATTACCTCTTCGGGCGGTGCGAAATCATATGATCCAGCGCTTTATTTAGTCGAGTATCTCTATGGAAAGCAAAAAGCCAGAGGAGTTGCAAAAGGCTTAGTCATTGACTGGAAGGTAGGAGAAATTAAAAGTATTATTCCACAGTGAGCCATTTGAAAAGCCACTTAGGCATCAACTAGCAATGACGCAAGACTCCCAAGACTGGTTTAAGGCATATGGCATTGCTCCTGATAATTTTCAGGACCTCCATTCTTTGGCTGAAATGTTTGAGGGGGAAGGGAAAAACGATGACGCCATAAAGGTTTATCAACATATCGTTGCGCATAATCCGAATAGCGAGAGTTCTAAGCATTCACTAGAGCGTATACTATCCAAGACAGTTCCTAAGTGGCATTTCGACATGCTTTCTGATACTAAACGGAATGATGCTTTTGACAAAACTATTAAGAAGGTAGTAAACAGAAAGTCAAGGGTGCTTGATATTGGAACGGGCTCAAGCTTATTGGCAATGATGGCCGCAAGAGCCGGTGCGGAATCAGTAGTAGCTTGCGAGGTGAATCCAGGGATAGCTAAGGTTGCTGATCGCATAGTGGAGGCTAATGGATATAGCGAAAGCATCAAAATTGTTAATAAGCGTTCCGATCAGCTCGAAGAGGGGGAAGACTATAAAAACAAGTTTGATTTAATCGTTTCTGAAATATTAGACTCTGGAGGATTGGGTGAGGGAGTCCTTTCTTCACTTCGTCAGGCTAAACGCGAGATGGGAACTGCAGATGTTAAGATTATCCCTGCAGGAATATCCTTAAAAGCGCAGTTGATCGAAATCCCTGAACGCTACCGGGTAAATCCCATTAAGGATATTTCTGGTTTTGACCTCTCCATTTTTAATGAGTTCAGCGTTTCTGATACCTATGTACCCGTTGACCTCAAGAGCGAGGAGTATCAGCCATTAAGTAAGGTCTTTGACCTTAGGGCTTATGATTTCTACAATATTCATGAGCAAGAGATTGATTTTGATGATCCTGAGATCGACCTACACCAAGTCGAAATATGTAAAGCTGGGCAAGTTCAAGCGGTAGCCTTTTGGTTCGACTTGCATATGGATGAAGAGGATACTTACTCGTCTGGCCCAGCAGGTGAATTGAATCATTGGCTACAGGCGGTATACTTTTTTGAGCAGCCGAAAGACGTAAGCATTGGTGATGAAATATCTCTAAAAGCTCTTTACAGTGATTGGATGGTTCGGTTTAGGCTTACTTAATAAGTCGCGAAATATTCTTCCAAGTCCTTCAGCGTGGAGGCACTTGTTTTGATGTCCTGTTTGACCTCTCCTTTTTCAAGCAACACTATTCTTTCGCAAACGTCAGTGACATGATTCAAATCATGACTTGAGATGAGCATGGTTAATTGATGGTTTTCTTTCCAATCTTTTAAGAGGTCTTTCAGTCTGATTTGTGTGGTGGGATCTAGGTTGGCGAAGGGCTCGTCCAGCAAAATAACTTCTGGGTTTCCCATTAATGCAGCTGCAATACCCACCTTCTTTTGGTTACCCTTTGATAGGTCACGGATGTATTTTTTCTTACCCGTGATTTCTCCGTTAAACAAGGCTTCAAATTGACCAAGAAACTCTTTCATATCGCCTGGAGAATAACTGTGCAGAGAACCAACAAACTCGAAGTACTCGTCAGGGGTAAGGTAGTCTATCAAGAAAGACTCGTCTAGAAAGGAGCCTGTATAGAATTTCCAGTCCTCTGTAGTGCTGACATCAATGCCTTTAGACAACACAGCCCCTTTAGTAGGTCTTATGAGATCTAATATCATGCGATAAAAGGTGGTTTTACCAGCACCATTATTTCCAACAAGGCCAAAACTCTCCCCTTTGGCAATCGACAGTTCAGGAATGTTAACTACTTCAACACCCTTGTATGATTTGGAAAGATCTTTTACGTCAATCATGATTCAGTTTTTATTGTGCACGGAATCCCGCAGCGATTTTATGTCTATTCTTGGTAAACGAGTTAGTCAGATAGTCTATGGTCTTGTTTCGGAGTAAGAAACCAACTAGCCCAATTAAGGCAACCAATAGTAACCCATAGTTTCCATACCCAAAGACTGCAAGGGGCCCATAAAAGACATATGGTAAGCCCAGAACAGGTATCGCTATAAGAAACTGGGCTGCGCCAACACCTTCATAATTAAATGCAGCGCCCTTATTTAGGTCAATTTTTTTAGGGCTATACATGGCGATCCGCATAACGAATGGAATACTAATACCAATATTGAATAGGTATGCGGCCAAGTTGAAAAGGATGATTTCTAAACCGAAATAGGCATAGCCCAATGATGCCACAAACGCTATGGTACAGGCCGCCACAAACATGTAATACTTGGCTTCGAAGAACTGCCTGATTTTTGATTTTCGGATCATGATGAAATCAAAATATCCACTTTCCCAACTCAAAAGAAATTGCCCATGATTTATAAAGAATGAACCCGTTACGAAGACCCCAGCAAGCAGGAAGACTCCATTTAACTCTTGAAAACTATCTTGAGTATAAAAAACTAGCCCATAAAAAAGTAGCAATCCACTCATGACAAGCGAGTTGCGTGGTCGTTTATGCCTTAGAATAAGCTTAAGCTCCAAACCGATTAACTCTCCTATTCTACCGAACCTTTTTAGGAAGGTGAAGTCGCCAGAAACTTTTGCCTTATCCTTTTTGATAGAGATTTCTTCTGGGTAAGTATTCTTGGCCAAGTAGAGGTAATTCAATCTGTAAAGAACGATCCAGAGGAGAACAGGAATCGCGGCAAACGCTGGCTGAGCCAATACGGCTCCAAAGAGTTGTTCTGAAACAGAGGAGAAAGAAACAATTTGAAAATAGTCAAGCGCCCCTAAACCAGCGAAAAGAACGACCATACCCAACAGGAGGTTTGGTGCGTCATTTAGTTTTTTCTTAAAGAGAATGCCTAAAAAGTGAATGGTAAAGACCATCCCAATGATCATCGTCAGCCACAATACGCCAGTTAGTGCGCCATATTCCTGACCAATTTTGAAGATGGCCGTAGGTGTAAATAAAAAGAGCGCCAATAAATTGAAAACACTTACCTGACTCTTTCTCAGCATGAAGTTGAGAAACTGTCTTTTCTTGATCGGCAAGTGTAGGTAGGGCTGAATACTTAGTACCGGCACATTTTGCAAAAAGAAGCGAAGCGTAAATTCTATAAAGAAGTAATAGAGTAAGGCCCCATTAATTAATTCTACAGGGTTTTGATCAGGAAAGAAGTCATCAAGCTTAAAGGCAATTGCCATGCCTGCGGCAATTGCATATATCATCAGCCCTAAGGCTCCAAAGCCCAAGAAGATATTAGCTAAAAGATTCTTCGCCCAAACTGGTGACCGGAAACTCTCTTTCCAGGCATGACTAATGAAGGTTTGAATCATAGATTAAATCAATTAAGTGAAATGTCTAAGGCTAAAATACAATCTAGTACAGCATGTGCGGCCATTACAAAGAACTCTTGGTTTATGTTTTCAAATGTATCAGTGGGCTTATGATAGTGCTCATGATCTTCTACACCGAAATAAAAAAATGGAATACCCTTTTTATGAAAAGCACCATGGTCTGACTGGCCAGTCCAGTCGTCACTGCCAAGATCAGGACTATCATGTCCTAGTTTTAGGTTGAGTGGTTGTGGGTCGATTTTTTCAATAATGGGCTTCAAGTTGGGGTAATGATGGGTTCCTGCGACATAAAGCTCATTTTTATCATTTATGCTGATCATATCCATGTTGATATTAAGCACAATGTTTTCCAGTGGAATATTTTCGTCTTCTAAGAAGGCTTTTGCTCCTTGAAGGCCCATTTCTTCGCCATCTAATGCGGCAAATATTAGCGTGTGCCTAGGCTTATTACTTTTGAAATACTCAAGCATGCCTAGCAATGCTGAAACACCAGAAGCATTGTCATCAGCACCGTTATAAATTAGGCTATCTCTCACGCCCACGTGATCATAGTGCGCAGTAATAACGAATGCAGTTTCTTCTTCGCCTTTGACATATCCAATCACATTAACCCCGTTGATTTCTTCTCCTGCACGGTTTTTGAATGTGAAAGGGTGTTCATAGCCCTTATTTATGCTTTTTGCCCTAACGTCTTTCATTTGTCCAACGATAAATCGTCTGGCCGCTTCATTTCCAGGTGTACCGGTTTTTCTGCCTTGAGCAGCATCGTGAGAGAGTCTTCTTAAATCGTCCAGCATGAATTCAGCATCTAGGCGATCTATCTGGGCGAATGAAGGAACTGAAATGAAGAAAGCAAGAATAATTAGCGCAATGAAATTTGAATACCTTTGCATCGTTATTTGGGTTGTCGAAAGTTGGTAAAATCCTTCGGGTTGAGGTTTAGTAACTTTCATAAACATAATCAATACGAAACGAAGTCTTGCGATCATTTATTCAGAAGTTGTATTACTTTTTATTTCTAGCCTGTCTAGGGCATGCCGCCTTTAGTCAGTCAGAGAACGATGAACTGTTAAGCAAACTTCAGCTTAACCAAGCACTTTATCCTCCCGAAAGTATTCTAAGTACTAAGTCTATTGTGCTTCTTTCTGTGCCTGAGGTTGCTGAGAGAAGCGAGTGGATGATTTTGGTAGATGAACTGCAGCAGTTTCTCGCTGACGAGGGCATCGATGCGGTTGCATACATAGAGGTAGCGTCTCTCTTTTCCATTCCTAATAAAGTCTTAACCATTCCAGAGTTTTTGAATCAGCGCGAAATCCAGCAAGTGATTTTGTTTGCTGCTAAGGATGAAGATGCACCAATATTTTTGGCAATGGGTCCGTATAACGAAAAGGCTACTTTTTTTGATAAAGGGGCTACTTTTTGGTCTAGGTATTCGGCAAAGCTTGAGCCAGTTACGATCGAGCTAAGCACCTACTTTAAAACAGGAGAATTATACAGAGATAATTTATTAGTAAATGAATCTCCAGAGTTTTTCTATCCAGAGGTTGAGTTAGGTGTTGTGGCGAAAAGCATACCGCCACGTTTGGCAGACTTTAAAGTGACTGTTGAACAAATAGATGAAACGCTTTTTGAGCAAATAGGCCCAGCGTCATTTAGGTACGAGAATTTTCTTGAAGGAAAAACTTTCAAACAGGGCTTGCGAGATCGCAACTACATGATTACGGCTTTAGCAACCGACACCACTAACAACATCTTATTTAAAGATCCAACTAAAACAAACCAAGCCTTGCGCCAAGAAGGTTTTCAGTACGAGTTGATGTTTGTTAGTGGAGTAGATACAAAGGTTTATGATTGGCTACCCTTTCCTGATAGACCAGAACCTACTGGCAAAGTGATTCATAAATTCTACTTGAATGATCTAAGGAACAACAACATTTATCTTGGTAAAACTTGGGATGCTTCAGCTGATTGGAGCAAAGCGATGACAAGCTTTTTGGCTCAAATGAATGAGGTTATCCTGAAAAAATCGAATTGATCCCGCATATTTTCCTTACGTACTAATTTTTATGCGAGCAATTCCACTTCTTGTTATATTTAAAAAAACCAATATTGATATGAAAAAGCTAAGTGTATTTTTTGCCTGCTTATTTTTTGTGAGCACTACCGCCCTCGCTTTCCAAAACACGGAAGTAGACTACAATGCGGTTTATAAAATTAAAGATGAAGGGTTAAATAATAGCCAGGTGATGGATATCGCTTGGAATTTAACGGACAGAATCGGGCCAAGATTGACGGGGTCTTCAGGACTTAAAAACGCCTATGATTGGACTTCCAAGGAAATGAAGGAATGGGGCCTTACAAATGTAAAAGTAGAGGCTTGGGGAGAATTTGGTCCGGGTTGGGATGTGAAGAAATCTTATCTCGCCATGACAGCACCTTATTACCAATCAATTATTGGTATTCCTAAGGCTTGGACGCCAGGTACAAA
>Ga0075118_10000092_pt1 | contig 88671 bp, 75 predicted proteins | sample AntAceMetag02UKE_FD_69794 | JGI IMG/M metagenome (GOLD analysis project Ga0075118, IMG submission 69794) | Saline lake microbial communities from Ace Lake, Antarctica - Antarctic Ace Lake Metagenome 02UKE | ecosystem: Environmental > Aquatic > Non-marine Saline and Alkaline > Saline | place...
GCGAGAGTTACCGGAGGAAGTCATCTATGCAAGAACAGGAGTGAAACAGACAGAGTCAACCGGCCAAGATAATTGACGCTGAACCGGACAAGTTAATTGACGCTGGATAGGCGAGTACCTATATACGATATATAGATGGTGTACCTGTGTTAGGATCCATAGGTGAGTTTGTAGGATGAGAGATATACAGGTAATTGTATTCAGATTTACAAGCAATTAGCTCATCTGTAAACTTGGTTATAAAGTAAATGTGTTTAGAACACGAGATAGCTTATATGCGGATAATTCTAAGTCTACTACTGTCATTGCTAACTACTCCTTTATTTGGTGAGGTTGAAGGGAAAGGTATTTTCTGTAATCTTGAAAATTCTTCGGGACAAATTCGATCGGCTATTTACGATGAGTTAAATCTTCGTGGCGTAGATATAGAAATAATCAGACTTGCAGTTTTATTTAAAGATGGGGAATCTCATCTTTTTCTACCGCTTATGGCAAATGATGTTATTTCTTTTAGCGTTAGTACTGAAGTATATGAAGTCACCGCAGACCACATCGTTTTTTCTCACGGAGCGGCGCTTCTTGACAGGAAGACACTGATACTTGAAGGAGAAGAGATGGGATCCATACAGTGTGAAGTCACTAATTCTGAGTTGGAATTTGATAAAGAAAAGGAACGGCTACGCTTACTCATTCAAGCTGGATATAACAGTCAGCGAGTAGGTAATAGAATTTAGATGGGAGTGTCATTACTACCTCTGAAAGTGATTGTCCGTTGATTCAGTGATCATGAAGATAGCAACAGGACGCTTCCAACAGCTCTTTAAGATAGTATTAATTCCAATCATTTTCGCAACAGTTTGGGTGAACGCCTACCCTCTGGAAACAAAGCTATCTTTTATATCAGAATTTTTCCATCTTTCACTCATGATGATTCATTCATCAATTATACTCATTGTTGCTATGATATTTTTCAGAATCGAAAAAATAGAAAGACCAAAATACATAAATTTTTTTAATTGCTATTTTTTAGTTGTGGCTATGTACAGCATATTTTGGCTCGTTTATGTTCCATACGGACCAAATTTAGGTGTGCTTGGGTGGTTGAAGGATTTTTATCTTGCAGTGGTCATGTATTAAAAGTGAGGATTTGATTTTATGCATAGAGAATTAATTGCTACACATAAGATATTGAATGTTCCCTACTTAATTCAGACATTTTTTTGCTTTTTTGTGGCAATCTTATTTTTGTTTTCAGGTAACAGCTATTCGCAGCAGATCTCTCCCCAAGATCTTTCTGATTATCGGTTTCAGCTAAATGATAGCGTCGATAAAGTAGCCGCTATTCAATTATCTTTCCACCCACTAATTGATGCAGAGGAAGTGGGCTCGCTTTTTTATATTTCAGCAAATTATTTTGTTCAAAGTCTTAGCTTACTAAAAGCAAGACTTGATATGCTTCGACTCCTGGCTGATATTTATAATCCATATCAAAGTGGGGATATAGCTATAGGAAGTTCGTATGGTTATTACATATTTGGGGTTATCGAGATGCTGGAAAAAAGATTTCTAAATATTAATTCTCAATACCAAGATGAAATATTACAGAAAGCGATACTCAATGTTTTAACTATCACTAATAACGCTAAGCGAATTGCAAAAATCTTCAGAGACAATCAAGGGTCTAAGTGAGCACGTAGTAAATCCGCTCATATATTAATCGTGATCTGTTTTTTCATCATACAGAATTTTTTACTTTTGACACGAATACACTGGCGATCACCTATATACGATATATAGATGGTGTACCCGTTTTAGGATCCATAGGTGAGTTTGTAGGATGAGAGTTATACAGAGACTTGCATTTATTGGGAGAGGAATATTCTATAGTCTTTTTCTTCGTATTCAGGCTTCAGCTCACCCTCTTCGCCCCAAGGGCAATCGTCACTTGGGCAAACTTTTCTTCCTTTGACAATATACTCTCCGGGAAGACTCTCTTGTCTCCATTCAACTTCTCCTATCATAACTTGTCTTAGCAGATTCTTTTCAAAGCTGTATGAAACCCCCCAATCTAGATAAGTGTATCGCCGACTCTCATAGTCTTTGGAGATACTTAGGATATCTTCCTCACCAAGTAATTGCTTCATCGGCTCTACATTAGTAAATGGGGGCTTCAAACGGTTCCCGTATCTAATAATAGCCGCCACAAAATCTTCTTCATCAAAAATAATAGCTAGTGTTTCGTTGTAGTAAGCTGCTTTTTCGGGGTAAATAGTTCTGTAAAGGAGCATGTGTTCATCTTGTTCGCCAATTGCATCGGGATCGTTAAGTTCACCTGCTCCCTTATTGAAAATAACGTTAGATCGGGTATCACCGATAGAAATCCCTCCAAGAGAGGTAGCGTTAGGTTCCCAGACAGCTTTGTTATAATTCCGAGTGATCTCATCCCAGTTAGATATAGTTAGACCAAAGACTATGGAAAGAGGAACTAGCGCACCCAATATTTTAGTCAATGGTTTTATCTTCATAGCAATAGCCTCTCCTTCTCTTGGCAAGGTGTCATCTTTAGATTTAGTGCGCTCTTTATTCGACTACTCATCATTTGAACGAATTAGGAGATGAGGTCTTTAAACCATTTGAAAGTGCAATCTTTATCTGAACTTTGAACGTGCGGTGATTGATTAAATACTTGCTCATAAAGATCAGAGTTGTTGGTGCTATTATCGTTCTAATAGGTAGACATGTTCGATCGTAGTTCTAAGTTCGCTTTTTTTCCTCAACCGAATTTCATATTTCTTTATTGCGCTCCAGATCATTTTGTTGGTGTATGCAACTGCTCGTTGAGGTTTGATTCTATGTTCGTTTAGGTAATCTCGGATAAAGTTATTACTTCTGCCTTTTTTGTGGGATCGCCATATCAGCTCTAGAGTATTTTCTCGCTCTCGTTCTAGCTCAACTACGGTAAACATTCTTGAAGTAATGCTTACTGTGTATCCGATAGTGCAATTTAATATATTAGAGTTATGAAATCTATTCGACTGTCACAGACTTAGCAAGATTGCGCGGATGATCTACGTCTGTGCCTTTTGTGATCGCCACGTAATAGGACAATAGCTGCAGCGGCACAGTGAAAACAATCGGCGCAAGAACCTCTGAACAGCGCGGCACATTAATCACTTTGAGACCCTTTTCGGATTGATAGCCGATACTTTCGTCGGCGAACACAAACAACTTGCCGCCACGCGCGCTAACCTCTGAAAGATTCGCTTTGAGCTTGCCTAGCAAATCATTATTTGGCGCTACTGCAACGACCGGCATTTTGCTGTCGACGAGCGCAAGCGGCCCATGTTTCAACTCGCCTGCAGGATATGCCTCAGCATGAATATAGGAGATCTCTTTAAGTTTAAGCGCTCCTTCTTTCGCGACGGGGTATTGAATTCCGCGACCCAAAAAGAGGCTGTGATGTTTGTCACTAAATTGTTTAGCGATCGTTTTAATTTGTTTGCGCAGCCCAAGTGTCTTTTCAACAATACCTGGTAATTTGTGTAGCTCTTTGACAAGCTTGGCTTCTTGCGCAGTGGTAAGGCCAGTGCGGCGAGCAAGCACGATCGCGAGCACCAGCAGTATAGCTAGCTGCGTAGTAAATGCTTTAGTAGAGGCAACGCCGATCTCTTGTCCTGCCATAGTGAGCATGCTGATATCGGATTCGCGCACGAGCGAGCTTGTCGCTACATTACATATCGCAAGGGTTGCCACATAGTCGAGTTTTTTTGCGTAACGCAGCGCGGCAAGCGTGTCGGCGGTTTCGCCGGACTGTGAGATGGTGACAAACAGAGTGTCTGGCTGCGCAATGATATCGCGGTACCGATAGTCGCTCGCAATATCGACCTGACAGGGTATCTTAGCGATTGATTCAAACCAATATTTCGCCACCAGACCGGCGTGAGAGCTTGTACCGCACGCGACAATCTGTACGGATTTAATTTTGTCGAACAGTGCAGGAGCATTAATACCAAACGCCTGTTCGAGCACCGAGTTCTTGCTCACCCGACCATCGAGTGTGTCTTGTATAACGCGGGGCTGCTCGTAGATCTCCTTAAGCATGAAGTGCTCGTAGCGGCCTTTATCTGAGTCGGCTGTCTGATGTGCAACCGTCGTCGTAGGGCGGTTGACCTTCTTGCCCTTATGCCAGATCGTAATTGATTCTCTTTCGACCTGTGCGATGTCACCTTCTTCGAGATAGATAAAACGGTCGGTAACCTGGCCTAGCGCGAGTGGATCCGATGCGACAAAGTTTTCGCCGATTCCAACACCGATTACCAGTGGGCTTCCGCTACGTGCGACGACAAGTTTATCGGGTTCGGTATTGTCGATGACACAAAGCCCATAGGCGCCGTCTAGTCTTTTCACCGTTTTCTTAACAGCAGATAACAGGGAGACTTTTCCACCAACTCGGTTTGCATGAATGAGGTGCGCAATCGTTTCGGTATCGGTATCGGTGTCGAAGGTGTAGCCCGCTTTTCTTAGCTCGGCTCTCAGCGCCTCATAGTTTTCGATGATGCCATTATGAACGAGTGCGATATCGGCGCCAGACAGGTGAGGGTGTGCGTTGGCGACACTCGGCTTACCGTGTGTTGCCCAGCGAGTATGAGCAATTCCGATGCGGCCGCTAGCCTTTGCTTTTGACTTGGATACGGCACTAACAAGCTTATTCACCTTACCGACGGTTTTTATTGTATTGATTTGCGTTGCGAGTGCATTAGGCGTCGGTGAAATAAAAGCAAGCCCAGCGGAGTCGTATCCTCTGTATTCGAGTCGCTTAAGACCTTCCAGTAGAATTTCTCTCACTTCTCTTTCTGCAATAGCGCCAACGATCCCACACATACTTTTGCCTCTGTTTTCGTTACAGCCTGATCAGATTATTCTAGCTTCTTATTTTTTAATTGGCCTTTTCCAGCCAGAGATATTTCGTTGTTTCGCTCGCCCTACGGCAAGGTTTTCGCTGGGTACCGGGAGGTTGACGACTGACCCTGCGGCAACAAAGACGCCGGTTTCAAGCTCGACTGGCGCAACCAGAACACTGTTCGAGCCAATGAAAACATCGTCGCCTACTGTAGTTGTGTGCTTATTAACACCATCGTAATTACAAAAGATTGTTCCTGCGCCAATATTAACGCCGGCACCGATTACCGCATCGCCGACATAAGCCAGATGATTTGCTTTACTGCCTTTACCCATGATGGTTTTTTTGGTTTCGACAAAGTTGCCTATTTTTACTGAGTCTGCGAGCACTGTACCTGGTCTCAAACGCGCATAGGGGCCTATGGTGGCTGCGTTGCCAATAACCGCGCCGTCAATAATTGTCCCAGGTAGAAGCGTAACATCATCACCAAGTGTGGCATCTTTTACGATACAGTTCGCGCCGATAGATACGTTGTTGCCAAACTTAGCTTGACCCTCTATTACCACGTTTACGTCTATCGTCAGGTCGCGGCCGTAGCTTATGTCACCGCGGATATCGACTCGTGTTGGGTCCATTACTGTTACACCCGTGGCAAGAAGTGCCTGGGCTTGAATCATTTGAAAATGTCGTTCGAGCATACATAGCTGTAGCTTGTCATTAACGCCCTGAACCTCATATTCGTCGCCAGTGGTGATTGACTCGACTGAATGGCCGTCGGCAACGGCCATCTCGACGACGTCGGTGAGATAGTATTCTCCTTGCGCGTTTTCATTGCTTAGACGGCCGAGCCAATCTTTGAGTTCGATGGCCGAGGCAACTAGGATGCCGCTGTTCACCTCGTTAATGCCTTTTTGCTCCTCGGTCGCATCGCGTTCTTCGACAATAGCTTTTAGCTGATGCGATTCATCACGCACAATCCTGCCGAGGCCTTCGGGGTTTTGCGTAAATAGGGTAAACACGCCTAGCGGAGACATGGCGCTCGCCTCGATAAGCTCTTGCAGACTGTCTTTGCTCACTAGCGGGACGTCCCCGTAGAGAACAAGGACACGATCCTCGACACTACGCGCAGGGATGCTTGGCATGGCTTGCTTAACCGCATGGCCGGTACCGAGCTGCTCTTCTTGAACAACGAAATTGAGATCGCCGCCTTGTATACCCTCGTGACTCGTGTAGCCGGGGGCCGAATCACCGCCGATAAAATGCGTTTTGATGAGGTCTGCACCGTGCCCTACGACTAGGTGGATGTGCTTTGTACCGAGTGAAGATGCACAGTCAACGACGTGTTCGATCATCGGCTTACCGGCAAGGGCGTGCATCACCTTGGGCAGATTAGAATTCATTCGCTTGCCTTTGCCGGCGGCGAGAATTACCACGTCGAGTCTCATAGGTTTCTCACTGTTGTTTCATAGATTATCGTAAGTTATCGGCTGCTTTACTCGGTTCAAGCGCAGTAATTTTGTGACCGCACAACGAAAAAGGGCAGCTTTCGCTACCCTTTGTCATACGCTGATAGACCGTGTAGTCCTAGCGTTTGTGCTGACGTAGCGCTCGTAGTTGTGCAGCAGCCTCGGCGATGCGCGCTGCGGCACTGCCGTAATCAAAGTCTGCGTGACGATCTTCAATCGCTTGCTCCGCGTCGGCGATTGCTTTAGCTGCAGCCGCTTCGTCGAGGTCTTCGGCGCGCTCTGCAGTATCTGCCAACAGCGTAGTAACACCCGGCTGAACCTCAAGAAAGCCACCTGACACGTAGAAGATTTCTTCTGCGCCGCCTTCTATCGTGAGCTTAACAGGACCTGGGATGAGCTGCGTGAGTAACGCCGCGTGCCCCGGAACGATACCGAGGTCGCCGAGCACGCCTGTAGCTACGATCATCTCGACAGAGCCAGAGAAGATGCTCTTCTCGGCGCTTACGATATCGCAGTGTAGGGTTGTGGCCATAGTGGTCTGCTCTCTTGTCTTTTAACTAGTCGTTTGGCTGGTAATTTAATAGACATAGCGCCCGAAGGCGCAACATCTTTGCAGCATTTACTTAAACGTTGCAGCCTTTTCAATAGCTTCTTCGATCGTACCGACCATACTGAACGCCTGCTCAGGCAGATGATCGTATTCGCCAGCAAGAATGCCTTTAAAGCCTTCGATCGTGTCTTTGAGAGACACATACTTGCCTGGTACGTTAGTGAAGATCTCGGCAACCGTGAACGGCTGTGACAAGAACTGGCTGATTCGACGCGCACGGCCCACTGTCTGACGGTCTTCGTCTGAGAGTTCGTCCATACCGAGAATTGCGATAATATCTTTGAGTTCTTTGTAACGCTGAAGCACTGTTTGTACGCCACGCGCTACGTCGTAATGTTCTGTGCCGATAACGAGCGGATCGAGTTGACGCGAGTTCGAATCAAGTGGGTCTACCGCAGGGTAGATACCAAGTGAGGCGATGTCACGCGAGAGTACAACCGTTGCATCGAGGTGAGCGAACGTGGTGGCCGGTGAAGGGTCAGTCAAGTCATCGGCAGGTACGTATACCGCTTGGATCGACGTGATAGAGCCATCTTTGGTTGAGGTAATACGCTCTTGCAGCGCACCCATCTCCTCGGCAAGTGTAGGCTGATAGCCCACCGCCGATGGCATACGACCAAGCAGAGCCGATACTTCGGTTCCTGCGAGCGTGTAGCGATAGATGTTGTCGATGAAGAGGAGTACATCACGACCTTCGTCACGGAACTGCTCGGCCATAGTCAGGCCGGTTAATGCAACACGCAGACGGTTACCGGGGGGCTCATTCATCTGACCATATACCATCGAAACCTTTGATTCGCCTTCGAGGTCGATTACGCCTGATTCCTGCATTTCGTGATAGAAGTCGTTACCTTCACGAGTACGCTCACCCACACCAGCAAACACCGACAGACCGCCACGGGCGGTTGCAATGTTGTTAATGAGTTCCATCATGTTAACTGTTTTACCTACGCCGGCGCCGCCGAGTAGACCGACCTTACCGCCCTTGGCAAACGGACAAATGAGATCGATAACTTTAATGCCTGTTTCGAGGATTTCGTTATTCGCCGAAAGCTCTTCGTAAGTAGGTGCCTTACGGTGAATAGGCATGTGAACCTTCGCGCCGATGTCGCCACGCTCGTCGATAGGACGACCGAGTACGTCAACAATGCGGCCAAGTGTTTCTTGACCAACAGGGACAGTAACCGGAGCGCCTGTATCTTCAACATTGAGTCCGCGACGCAGACCTTCTGTGCTGCCGAGAGCAATGGTGCGGACGATGCCGTCGCCAAGTTGCTGCTGCACTTCGAGTGTAATTTCGGTATCAATAACCTTGAGGGCATCATAGACCGCAGGCACGCTGTCGCGCGCAAACTCGACGTCAATAACAGCTCCAATAATCTGTACGATTCGACCGCTACTCATGTTCGGTTCCTCTATATCCTAAGCACTAAATTCTATTTAAATTAATATCAGTTCGCACAGCCGTTAAACGGCCGATGCACCACCGACGATCTCTGATAGTTCTTGTGTAATCGCCGCCTGGCGCGCTTTGTTATAAACGAGCTGCAAGTTGTCGATGAGATCGCCCGCGTTGTCGGTAGCGTTCTTCATTGCGATCATTCGAGCGGCTTGTTCACAGGCGTTGTTTTCGACTACCGCTTGATAAACTTGCGACTCGATATAACGATCCAATAGACCGTCGAGTAGCTCTTGAGCGTCTGGCTCGTAGAGGTAGTCCCAATGGCCTTTTAGTTCGTCTTCGTCTGACGGCTCGAGTGGCAGAAGCTGCTGTACGTTTGCTTGCTGAGTCATTGTGTTAACGAACTCATTGCTCACAACGAACACCTGGTCTAATCCACCATTCTCAAACTTGTCCAGCATGACCTTCACGACTCCGACCAAGTCGGCCGCTTCGGGCTTTTCGCCCATGTCTCGAACCGAGGCGAGCACGTTGCCACCGAAGTTCTTAAAGAAGTTCATAGATTTGGCACCAATGGCGCAAACATCTACTTCGACGTTTGCGTCTCGGTTCGCCTTCATCGCTGTAACAGTTGCCTTAAACAGATTAGTGTTTAAGCCGCCGCACAAGCCACGGTCCGTAGACACAACAATGTATCCGACTCGCTTAACTTCGCGCGTATCGAAAAACACGTGATGATATTCGGGCGTCGCGTGCGCAATGTGGCCAATAACCGCACGAATGCGCTGAGCGTAAGGCTTGCCCAGTTGCATACGGTCTTGCGCCTTGCGCATCTTACTAGCCGCGACCATTTCCATCGCGCTAGTAATTTTCTGAGTGTTTTTAATACTCGAAATCTGCGTTCGTATTTCTTTTCCGACAGCCATTGCTCAGTTGCTTCTCTTAGTTGTAAGTGAGTGCATCGCTCGAGCAAGTCTTGCGCTCGAGCACCGCAGGGCTTACCAAGTTTGAGTCGACTTAAACTTATCCAAGGCGGCTTTAAACTTAGACTCTAAGTCGTCGTTCCAATCACCTTTCTCATTGATAGCCGCCATCAAAGCCGCTTCTTCGCTGTTCATGTATGACAGCAATGACGCTTCGAAATCGAGTACCTTGTTTAGCGCGACGTCTTTCAGGTAGCCATTGTTAGCTGCATAAATCACGACGCCCATTTCGGCAACTGACAGAGGCGAGTACTGCTTCTGCTTCATAAGCTCGGTTACACGCTGTCCGTGTTCTAGCTGTGCGCGAGTCGCTTCGTCGAGGTCTGATGCAAACTGAGCAAAAGCCGCTAGTTCGCGATACTGCGCGAGTGCGATTCGGATACCGCCACCAAGCTTCTTAATAATCTTGGTCTGCGCTGCACCACCTACACGCGATACCGAAATACCCGGATTCATCGCAGGGCGGATGCCTGAGTTGAAAAGGTCGGTTTCGAGGAAGATCTGTCCGTCTGTAATCGAGATTACGTTAGTTGGAACGAATGCCGACACGTCGCCAGCCTGTGTTTCAATAATAGGCAGAGCGGTGAGTGAACCTGTCTTACCTTTCACTTCGCCATTAGTAAACGCTTCGACATAAGCAGCGCTTACTCGTGACGCACGCTCGAGAAGACGTGAGTGTAAGTAGAATACGTCACCAGGATAAGCTTCACGGCCCGGTGGACGACGCAGGAGGAGTGAAATCTGGCGATAAGCTACTGCCTGCTTTGACAGGTCATCGTAAACAATCAGTGAGTCTTCACCACGGTCGCGGTAGTACTCGCCCATTGTGCAGCCCGCGTAAGGTGCGATGAACTGCATCGACGCAGGGTCTGACGCAGTCGCTGCAACGATAATGGTGTAGTCGAGGGCGCCGTGCTCTTCGAGCTTTTTCACAACGTTAGCAACAGAAGAGGCTTTCTGACCGATCGCCACATAGACACACTTAATGCCTTTGCCTTTCTGGTTAATAATCGTGTCGATCGCAACCGCTGTTTTGCCAACCTGACGGTCGCCAATAATTAGCTCGCGCTGGCCGCGGCCAACAGGTGTCATCGCATCGATTGACTTAAGGCCTGTTTGGATTGGCTGATCTACCGACTTACGTGCAATAACACCCGGCGCAATCTTTTCAACCGCTGCTGTGAGCTTGGCGTCGATTGGTCCTTTGCCGTCGATTGGCTTGCCTAGCGCATCGACCACACGGCCTTCGAGCTCAGGGCCAATTGGCACTTCGAGAATGCGCTGAGTACAGCGACAAGTCTGGCCTTCGGCGAGTGATAAATAGTCGCCTAAGACGACGGCGCCAACTGAGTCGCGCTCGAGATTAAGTGCCATTCCGTAGATGCCACCTTCGAACTCGATCATTTCACCGTACATCACGTCGGCAAGGCCGTGGATGCGGATAATACCGTCGGATACGCTAACGATCGTGCCTTCGTTCTTGGATTGAACCGAGACGTCGAGGTTATCGATGCGTTGCTTAATAATTTCGCTGATTTCTGAGGGATTCAGTTCTTGCATGCTTATATCCTAGATCCTGACGTGTTCAGGAATTTATTGATTCGGCTAATTTCTTGAGTTTGCCTCGAACCGAGCTGTCGATCACGGTATCACCGGCGCGGATAATCGCACCACCGATCAAGCTTGGGTCAACGGTGGCAACCAGCTTCACTTCACGATTAAGGTTTTTCGTCAGCGCGGCTGCGAGCGCGTCCACTGTCGCGTCGTTAACCGCGAAGGCGGTAGTGACCATCGCGTCTACCGACTTCTCTTGCTGTGCGCGAAGCGCCTCGAACAACCCAACTATCTCGGCGATTAGCGTCAAGCGTCCGTGATAGGCAAGCACTTTAACTACGTTTTGGGCCGCTGGCGTCAAAGCATCACCGAAAATATCGATTAGCTTCGTTGCCTGTTCTTCGGCGGTGATTACCGGCGATGAAAGTAGGGTGGCGACTCGCTCGTCTTTGCAGACTTGGGCAATTTGGTGCAGCATCTGCGACCAACCCGCGAGGTCGTTGCTCTCTAAAGCGACTTGAAACACAGCCTTCGCGTAAGGCCGTGCGAGAGTTATTGGTTCTGCCATGTGTGAAACCTGGTTTTTAACCTAGTTGCCCCTGAGGGTTTCCCCTCAAGGCGTTGGCCGCTTGCGTTTTTCTTGCCTTCTCATCGAGAAGATAATGTCACGCGAGCTTTTGTCTGTTTCGAGGTGGTTCGGCGACCTTTGCCGTTAAACCGCTCTACAGAACAAGTTTAGAGCTCGGCTGCGAGGCCTTTTAAGAGCTCTTCATTAGCAGCTTGATCTATTGATCGTTGCAAAATCTTCTCAGCGCCGGCGATAGCGATAGTAGCAACCTGCTCACGCAGCGCTTCTTTCGCACGATTCGCTTGCTGTTCGATCTCTGCATTGGCCGCAGTGATTAACCGCTCACCTTCGGCTCGCGCTTGATCCTTCGCTTCTTCGACAATTTGGTTAGCGCGCCTCTTTGCCTGATCAATTATTTCAGCTGCTTCACGCTTAGCGATTTCTTTGTCTTCGCCTGCCTTTTCTTGCGCAGCTGCGAGGTCAAGTTGTGCGCGTTCTGCCGCTTCGAGTCCGTCGATAATTTTCTTACGACGCTCTTCGAGTACAGCAACCAAAGGTGGCCAAACCACCTTCATGCAGAAGTAGGCAAACAGCGCAAACGCGATGCTCTGACCAATTACTGTTGCGTTTAAATTCATGCTTTCTCTCCTGTCTGGTCGGGCTTAGCCCTTCCGAGATGCAGTTAATTAACCGAGGAAAGGATTAGCGAAGATGAACAGGAACGCGATACCAACACCGATGATGGAGATAACGTCCACGAACGCCGCAACGAGAAAGAATTGTGTTTGTAGCTTAGGTGCTAGCTCTGGTTGACGAGCTGAACCTTCGATCAACTTGCCGCCTAGGCTGCCGAACGCTACCGCGGTGCCAGCACCACAGATACCGAAGATAATTGCTGCCGCGAGTAGAGTCATTGCTTCAATGGTCATGTTTGTCTCCAAGTTTTACTTTCTTGTGGAGCCATTCGGCTCCGGGTTTCAGTGGTTTGGGTCTTACTTTTTTAGTGATCGACTTGATGCGCTTGGTTCAGATACACAATCGTGAGCATCATAAACAGATAAGCCTGCAATGTGATGACCAAGATGTGGAATACAGCCCAGGCAAAGTGCAAGGGAAGCTGATACCAACCGAGTAGTGCGATTACTAAGAAAATTACCTCACCGGCAAACATGTTGCCGTAGAGTCGCAGCGCGAGAGAGACTGGCTTTGCGAAAAAGCCTGGCAATTCGAGCAGCAAATTAAGCGGCGCTAAATACCACTTAGGGAATGGGTGCATAAGGAAATCGTTGGCAAAGCCGAGCGGGCCTTTAACCTTGAGGCTGTAGTAGATAACCATCAGGAACACGGCTGTAGCAAAGCCTAGCGTGATATTGATATCGGTAGTCGGCACTGCTTTAAAGTAGAGATGCGAGTCGCCTGCGACGGTTTGTGCGAATAAAGGAATCCAGTCGACTGGCACCAAATCCATCGCATTCATCAAAAATATCCAGCTAAACGTGGTGAGCGCGAGCGGCGCTACAAACTTGTTTTTCGCATGAAACGCGCCATCGACGCTTTCGATAACAAATTCGACAATCATCTCGACAAAATTCTGCACGCCGCCCGGAACCCCTGACGTCACTTTGCGTGATACGGCATAATAGAAGCCCATAAATAGGACACCTAGAATCAAAGAGATCAGCATAGTGTCTACATTAATGGCCCAGAAACCCATTTGCGTTGCTTCTTCTGGGGTATGAGCGAAACCCCAGTGGCCGTCAATCTTGCCATACGTAAGAAAGCCAAGGTGGTGAGATACATACTCGGTGCCGCTCGCGTAGAGGACGTCGCCGTTTGCTTCAGCCATAAGTCAGTCTTCTGTCAGTTTTCTTCGGTTATATGTTGTCTGTTATCTGTTCTGGTTACTGATGTTTGGTTAGTCTATAAGCGCCATAAATACCCGCTGCATGAACCACCAAAAACCCCACAAAGACCCAAACGGGAGCGAGTGGCTTGACGCTAGCAAAGGTCAGCGCGAATCCAGCTGCCATCAATCCTAGCTTTATCGCCTCTCCTTTAAACACCGAGGCAATCATTTTCTCTGTTTCACTCGCACCGCGATGCTGAAACGTCTTAAATGCGAAATAGGCGCCGGGGATTGCGCTTATCAGCCCACCCAAGAAGGTAGAGTAGGCAATTACCCCTTTGTCTTCGCCCGCTATTACCCCTACCAGTGCAGCAATTACTACTGCGGCGGTAAACTGAAGCACAATCACTTGGGTAAAAGGCGGCGGCTTAATAGTCGACACGGCCATTCTCTGTCTTCTTTCTGCCTCTCGTTATCTGGCGTAATCTAACAAAATACTTTCTATATCGAGATGCTTAAGGCGAGATTCGGCCGAGTTAAAGCTAATCCAAGGCGCGTATTATAGGGAGATTAGGTGCTTCTAGCAACTAACCTCATCGCCCTGTGGGCAAGAATCAATAGCAATAAGTTGTCACTTAATATGGGCGATGATACCATCCAGCTCATCTAAGCTGTTGTATTTTAGTACTAATTTACCTGATCCTTTAGCGCTATGCTGTAATACAACTTTCGCGCCAATTTTCTCTGCTAGGGTTTGTTCGAGTAATCGTATGTCTGGGCTAACCGGCGCAGCGTGTTTTTTCGCAGGTCCTGCTATTAGCCGTCTGACAAGTGCTTCGGTCTGTCTCACCGATAGCCCGCCGCCAACGACGCTCCGCGCAGCGGACGTTTGCGTCTCTTGGGGGAGAGCAAGAATCGCGCGCGCGTGCCCCATCTCTATATCGCCACGCTCGAGCATTACTCGTGCATCAGGGCTTAAATTAATGAGACGCATGAGATTGGTGACCGACGCGCGGGATTTTCCAACCGCGTCAGCAACCTGTTGCTGGGTGAGTTCAAACTCATCTTGCAGGCGCTTAAGCGCCACGGCCTCCTCTATTGGATTTAAATTTTCTCGCTGAATATTCTCGATAAGGGACATGGCGATTGCCGCGTCGTCTGCAACAGGCTTAATAATCGCAGGGATCGAATCCAAACCAGCAAGTTGAGTAGCCCGCCAGCGACGCTCGCCAGCAATAATTTCATAGCGATCAGCAGAGGTTGGCCTAATGACAATTGGTTGCATAACGCCTTGTTGCTTTATAGATGCCGCAAGTTCGCTAAGTGCTCCTTCATGCATGTCCGTGCGCGGCTGGTACTTTCCGCGCTGAATAAGATCTACAGGAATGTGTCTAAGCTCACCGTCTCGAACAGCACTCTCAGGCGACGCTGACTCACTGCCCTCGGCAATAGGTTTGTTTTTTTTGCCTGCGGAAAGGAGAAAATCTAGCCCTTTTCCCATTCTTTTTCCTTCTGCCATCGTCTTCTCTTTTTTCACTATAACCACTGGGGCTAATTAATTTTATCTCGCTGCAGGCGTTTCAGCTGCTATCTTCTCGGCCATTGCTTGATCGCTACGCCTCAGTATTTCACCAGCAAGCGCAAGGTAGGAGACAGAGCCCTTCGATGTCCTATCGTATTTTAAAACAGGAAGTCCAAAACTAGGTGCTTCAGCAAGACGCACATTTCTCGGTACAACTGTGCGATAAACAGCGTCTCCAAAGTGTTTAAAGAGCTGTCGATTAACCTCGATCGTGAGTCTGTTTCGAGGATCATACATCGTGCGAATAATGCCCTCTATATGAAGTGTCGGGTTAAGGTGATCGCGAATGGTCTCAATGGTATCGATCAGCGCTGCTAAGCCTTCGAGCGCATAGTATTCACACTGCATCGGTATGATCACACCTTCGGCAGCAACCAAGGCATTGATTGTTAGCATATTGAGCGAAGGAGGACAGTCAATAATAATGTAGTCGTAGTTATGACGAAGAGACTCAAGGATTTCTTTTAGTTTAAATTCTCTGTCTTCCATACCAAAAAGTTGCGCTTCGGCGGCGACTAAATCACCGTTAGAGGGCAGTAGGTCATACCCAGCTTCATCGGCTCGAGTTAGTACTGCACTCACCTCGGCTTCGCCAATAATGGCGTCGTAAAGCGAAATAGCCAAGGCAGATTTATCGACGCCACTGCCCATAGTCGCGTTGCCCTGTGGGTCTAAATCGACTAGCAAGACATTATTTCGAGTCGCAGATAATGAGGCGGCGAGATTGACAGAGGTAGTCGTTTTTCCTACCCCTCCTTTTTGATTCGCTATAGCGAAGATCTTGCTCACTCTCATCGCTCCTTAGCTTGGTTTAGTGCTTTTGCAGCAGCCTGTTGGCCGATTAGGACAATGTGACGCTGTGATTCAACGCCTGGCACAGTAAGTTCTATGACGCTTTCGACTTTATAGCAATTATCAAGGCCGTTTGAGTGCTCGTTTTTTGCCGTATCGCTAAATGAATCGTTTACATTCTTTGGTAATGTACTTGGCGTGTTGTCTTGCTGTAATTCAGCAATTTCATCGTGCGGGTAGACACCTTTCATCGCGAGTAGTTTTGTCCCACCAGCAAGCGGTTTCTCGATCATCTTAACTATAGAGGATAAGCTCGAGAATGCGCGACAAGTAATTAATGAAAATTCGCCTATGTCGGCTGTGCTGAGATACTCATCAACGCGCGCATTAATGACCTCAACATTACTTAACTCTAACGCTACTTTTACCTGAAATAGGAAACGCGTTTTTTTGCCGTTGCTATCCAACAATACAAAGTCTTTATCGGGGTTAGCGATAGCTAAGGGTATTCCTGGCAGACCTGCACCCGAGCCAATATCAAGAATCCTCTCACCTTCGAGATAAGGTGAGACAGATAAACTGTCTAGGAGATGCAAAGGCACCATCTCTTTTATGGCTGTAATGCCTGAGAGATTAAAGTGCTTATTCCACTTAACAATTAAGTGCAGATAATGCAGAAGCTTTTGCTGCGCGTTGGCAGGAACTCCTAACGCTAGATCACGTAATCCTTGCTCTAGCGCTGCTTCTAGTCGATCTGTCATTATCTTGACGCCGAACGCCTAGCTGGCGCGGCGGACTGCCTCGCTTTGTTTGCTCTCTCTGTTGTCTTTACTCGCTTTGTTGCTCTCAGGAGCGATATTTTTAATGCCCGCCTTAGTTTTTTTCAGATAGACAAGAATCAGTGAGATAGCGGCTGGCGTCATGCCTGGAAGCCGCGACGCACGCGACAGATTCTCGGGGCGCGCATCCAGTAATTTCTGTTTGAGCTCGTTCGATAATCCTTGCATCGAGGCGTAGTCGAGATTCCCGGGTAACGCGGTGTTTTCGTGACGCTTAAGCTTCTCGATTTCGTCTTGTTGTCTGTCAATATACCCTTGGTATTTGATGTGAATGCTAACCTGTTCATCCACTTGCCTAAGAAGCTCGGTTTGTAGTGCTTCGGAAAGAAGGCCGGTTAATCCGTCGATAGGGGTAGCGATGCTGTAGGACGAAAGCGCTTTTTCACTGCCTTCAAGCGCACCCGATAATCCCTCGTAGGTCACGCGGGGGCGTGCAAGCAGATCGGCGAGGCTGTATTCACGCGACAGGGGTTTTTCGAGGAACGCGTCTACTTTTGCTGATTCTTTGGTATTGGGTTGTAACCACGTTTTTTTAAGCCATGTAAGTCTGTGCTGGATATGCGCCTGTTTGTCGCAATAAAAGTCCCATCTTATGTCATTCACCAAGCCGAGTTCACGGCCTATTGGGGTCAGCCGCTGGTCTGCATTGTCTTCGCGTAGGGTCAGTCTGTATTCGGCGCGACTCGTAAACATACGATAAGGCTCGTTCGTTCCAAGCGAAATAAGATCGTCGACTAACACACCCAGATAAGCCTGGTCGCGTCTCGGGCACCAAGAATCTTTGCCGCGCGCAGCGAGACCAGCGTTCAGGCCAGCAAGTAGGCCTTGCGCTGCAGCTTCTTCGTAACCTGTCGTTCCATTTATTTGACCAGCAAAATAAAGGCCTTTAACAAATTTGGTTTCGAGCGAGTAGTTGAGGTCTCTAGGATCAAAGAAATCATACTCAATCGCATACCCCGGACGCGTAATAAGGGCGTTTTCGAAGCCTTTGATTTTGCGCACCATTTCAACCTGAACGTCGAAGGGTAAACTCGTTGAAATGCCGTTGGGGTAAAGCTCATTCGTTGTCAGCCCTTCAGGTTCAACGAAAATCTGATGTGCGTTTTTGTCGGCAAAGCGCATGACCTTGTCTTCGATAGAAGGGCAATAACGTGGGCCTGTCCCCTCTATAACTCCCGTATACATTGGCGACCGATCGAGACCACCGCGAATAATTTCGTGACATTCTTCGTTGGTAGAGGTGATATGACAGTTCACTTGCTCGGGATGATCGTCGGCAGTGCCAAGATATGACATAACGGGCAGTGGTTTATCTCCCGCCTGCTGTTGCATAACGGTAAAATCTACGGAGCGTGAATCGATTCGAGGAGGCGTACCTGTTTTTAGTCTGTTGACCCTGAAAGGGAGACTGCGTAGACGATCGGCTAGCGCTATCGACGGCTGATCGCCTGCGCGTCCGCCTGAGCTACTTTCGAGGCCTATATGTATTTTTCCGCCTAAGAATGTTCCAGCGGTTAATACCACCTGATTAGTGCGAATCAACACACCCATCTGTGTAATAACGCCGCGTACCTTACCGTCTTCGATCAGCAGATCATCTACGCCTTGTTGGAATAGGCTAAGGTTAGGCTGGGACTCCAATATTTCGCGAATGGCGGCTTTGTATAGCGTCCTATCCGCTTGCGCGCGCGTTGCTCTAACCGCGGGACCTTTGCTCGCATTTAAAACACGAAATTGAATGCCCGCCTTGTCGGTGGCAATAGCCATTGCACCGCCGAGCGCGTCGATTTCTTTGACCAGGTGGCTTTTGCCTATACCGCCAATAGCCGGATTACAGGACATTTGCCCAAGCGTATCGATGCTGTGGGTGATTAGCATGGTTGGCACGCCTTGACGAGCCGACGCTAAAGCAGCTTCCGTTCCGGCGTGTCCACCGCCGATAACGATTACATCGAAAGTGGAAGGGTATTCCATCGTTGTTAGGGGCAGAGTCGTCATGGTTGCCTCCAGATTCCTTTGATCGCTGTCATGGTAAGACGGTAAATCGAGCGCTTGGCGCCGACGGGAGGAGAAGTATATAGAATTCAGCGTATTAGTGAATTGCTTTATTGCAATTTAGGTTAAAAAACAACCAACTCTTTTCTTTTTTAAACTAGCCTACCTCTTATTAGCTTGTTGGTCGTTAGGTGGTGTATAGATAGTATATATAGATAAATATAGCTAAAGGTTTTTCTGTGGTTAAGTCTTTTAAAGTGTTTATAATCAATAAGTTAATAAAAAGTAAACTGGGTGATTAGGCTGTGGTTAACGGGTGTCGAAGCTATGGATTAGTGTGGATAAAAAAGGAGAGGGCTTAAGAGCCGGTAAGTTATCCTTTCTTATACACAGGTTTATTACTGATAAGGTCGAGTTATTCGCGTTTGATACTGCGTTAGGGTCAAGTTATACACAGTGACAATATTTCTTATAAAGTGTTGATAGCCTGTTTATAGCATGTGCGAGAGCGACTTATTTTCCCACACAGAAATTTGAGAAGATCTCTCCTAGCAAATCATCGCTACTTATTTGGCCGGTTATTTTACCCAGTTCATTTTGAGCAAGCCTCAAGTCTTCTGCAGCGAGTTCGAACGGCATTGCGTCTACAAAGCATTGCTCTGCAGAGGCAATAAGCTTACGCGCTGCTTTGAGCGAGAGCAGATGTCTCTCGCGTGCGACAAACGCCCCCTCGACCATCGAATTAAATCCAATGGCGTGTTTCAGTGCCTCGCGAAGCCCATCTATTCCTTCGTTTAGCTTTGCACTTAAAGTAATTGTATCGAGCGTTGCCGGTACTCCTTCCTGTGCTCTTAGCAGATTAGGTATGCGGACACTGCCAGAGCCTATTCTGGCCTCCGGTGTCAAATCGGCTTTGTTAAACACAACTAGGGTTTTTGCGAAGAGTCCGGGTTCATCTAATAACAATTGCGGAATCAGTGACAGTGATAGTTCGTGGTCATTGTCCACTTCGTCTATTTCGACAAGTCGCGGTAAGGTTGCTTCTACCGCAGTGCTGTCTATGACCAAGAGAATTTTGTCGCTTTGTCGAACCGCTTCGCCGGCTCTTCGAATACCTTCTTGCTCGACTACGTCTTCGCTGAGTCTAAGCCCCGCGGTGTCGGTAATATGTACAGGCATACCCTCGATTTGAAGGCGCTCTGACAACAGATCACGCGTAGTGCCTGCTATAGATGTGACGATAGCCGACTCGCTTCCAAGGAGTGCATTGAGTAGGCTAGATTTTCCAGCATTGGGTTCGCCTGCGATAACGACGTGCATGCCTTCCTTTAACAACATACCTTGGTTAGCTTGAGAGAGCGCCAGGGAAAGGGTTTGGGCGATTTCTCGAAGACCTTCTCTTACATGAGATTCGGTAATTATATCGATGTCTTCATCACTAAAGTCGATAGCGGCTTCTATGTTGACGCGTATCTTAGTTAACTCGGCAACTAAATGATTCACTTTGTTTGAGAATTCACCGCTAAGTGTTCGGATTGCTGATCTTGCTGCTTGTGCTGAGTTTGCATCAATGAGATCGGCGATGGCTTCTGCTTGAACTAAATCAATCTTGTTGTTTAGAAAAGCTCGCTCCGAAAACTCGCCAGGGTTGGCAAGCCTAACCTCTAAATCAAGGACACGTTCTAGTAGTAGTTTTTGAACACTAGGTCCGCCATGACCCTGAAGCTCGAGCACATCCTCGCCAGTAAAAGAGGCAGGACCGCTGAAAAAAAGCGCAATCCCTTCATCAATAGTGTCGCCGTTTTCGTCTTTGAATTTTGATAGGTGCGCAGTTCGCGGGGTTGGATCGAAATCGAGAATTTGCTTAGCAACAGTGCCCGAATTCGGTCCCGATACTCGCACGACACAGATTCCGCTTTTACCCGGTGCTGTGGCTAGCGCTGCAATGGTATCGGTAGTGAGATGATTCACGTGGCTTTTTAACCCTTTGCCTAAACGCGGTGGTCAACCAGTTAAGGCAATCGACTACGCTAACTCTTTTTGGCTTCGTACTGCGCTTCGATTTTCCGTGTGATATACCATTGCTGCAGTATTCCTAGCGCCGCATTGGTGAACCAATACAAAACGAGTCCCGCTGGAAACCAAAGGAAAATACCAGTCATCATAATAGGCATAAGCTTCATAACTTTCGCCTGCATCGGGTCGGCTGGGGCTGGGCTTAGTGATGTCTGTAGGAACATCGTTCCGCCCATAAGCAAGGGAAGAATGAAATAGGGGTCTTTGACACTCAGGTCGGTTAGCCAAAGCATAAACGGCGCGTGTCGGAGCTCGACGCTTTCGAGAAGAACCCAGTAAAGCGCGATGAATACCGGCATCTGCACAAGCATAGGCAAACAGCCACCAAACGGATTGATCTTCTCTTTTTTGTACAGCTCCATGGTTGCTTGCTGCATTTTTACGCGGTCGTCGCCGTAGTTCTCTTTAAGCTTCTGCATCTTTGGCATCACTCGGCGCATACCCGCCATTGAGCGATACTGGGTTTCGGAGAGCTTGTAGAATAGAGCCTTCACGCTCACGGTTAAGAGAATGATAGAGAATCCGTAGTTACCAATAAATTGGTTGATCTGTGTGAGTAACCAGTAAATAGGGGCGGCTAAGAACCAAAGGAAGCTGTAGTCAATTGTCAGATCCAAGTTCTCGGAAATTTCGGCCAACTTATACTGGTCTTTTGGGCCTGCATAGAAGCGTGTACTGTAGGTCGCAGTTTGCCCTTCAGGAACCGAAATCGCTTCGCCGGTAAATTCACCAAAATACTGTCCGGCGTTGTTCTTGCGCGTTGTAAAGTTGTTCTGAGATTGCTCGTTTGCTATCCACGCACTAATAAAATAGTGCTGGCTGAACGCTATCCAACCGCCTGTTGTAGTGTTGGTATTTGCGCCGTCGTCATCGATGTCATCGAATTCGATTTCGTAATAGGGATCATCGAGAGTGGTGGAAACGAAGCCAAGATAGGTGCGTCCAAAACCACCCGCGTTGCTGGGGTCATCAAAATTGCTGCGTTTGATTTGTCCGAAAGCGTTTGCGCGCCATTCCGAATTTGAGCGGTTATTAATCAGATAGCTTACATCGATAACATAACTGTCTTTGGCAAAGCTAAATCGTTTGATTACCTCGACACCGGTGTCTGTGGTGAGCGTGAGATCGACATCGAGTGTTTGCTGACCAGCGCTTAGTTGGTAATCGGTTTTAGCGACGCTATAACGTGCGCGATTGTCGCTGTCGACACCGTTTCGTCCTATTAACCCGCTTGCAGCGGTGTAGGTTTGAGTATCGCCGTTGCTAAGAATGACAAACGGATCGGCGCCAGGCTCGAGGGCTTTTAAGTATTTAGGTAGCGCGAGGTATTCAATGTCTCCGCCTACCGTGTTGATGCTAAGGACGAAGTTACTGGTAGTGACATTGACGAATGTTTCAGGCGCGGGACTTGTAATGGCGATGTCGGCTTTTCCTGGCAGAATCGGTATATCAGCGTTGACGCTTGCTTGCGCTGGATCTTGTGAGGTGACCGCGGGCACGTCGCTCTGCGCTACTTGCGGGAATTGCGCCTGCGTTGTCGGCTCGGCGCCGCTCGCCTGTTCGATTGTCTGTGGGTAGTCTTCCTGCCACTGAAGCAACATTAGGTAGGTGACTAGTGCGAGCGCTGTATAAAGGCCTAAACGTATAAAGTTCATTCGTGTCTACTTGTTTTTTAGATTGTCTTTGAGTGAAAATTTTCGCTTTGTACGATTAGTGCACTAGCGCTTTTGATCTATAGGTGGAACGAGATCTACACCCCCCTCGTGCCATGGGTGACATTTACTCATCCGCTTGACGCCTAAACATGCTCCCTTTATTGCGCCATGAACCTTAATCGCCTCTGCTGTGTAATGCGAGCAGGTCGGAGCGAAGCGACATTGTTGGCCGATGAACTGGCTTAGGGTTAGCTGATAAAAGCGTATGATTAGCAAAAACAAAGTGCTAAGGGTTTTATCGACGGCGCGACGCAGCGATTCAATAAGGAGTCTCATTTTATTTAGGGTCTCCTTTGGCCTTTTTGTCTTTTGCTTCGCGCGTGACTAGGTCGTCTATTAGCTTGTTTATTATACTGCGTAACTCAAGGGGCGGTAGTTTATCAGCATCCTTACGTGCTAGCACGACTATATCTACCAGCGGGATATTGGCCTGACGTAGCCGAAAGTTTTCGCGTAGTGCGCGCTTGAGACGATTGCGTTGGACTGCTTTGGAGATATGTTTTTTGGCGATGACGAGCCCAATTCTTGGTCGTCGTGCCTGAGATGCTGTGGCTAGGAATAAAAAGTGCTTGTTGGAGACTTTATAGCGAGAATGATCGAAAACGGGTCTGTAGTCTCTCGCACTTAGGAGACGCGCGGTCTTTGGGAATGCTTCTGTAGACATTGTGCCCCCATGGTCTGGGTGGTCTTTGCGGGATTTTCCCTGCGAAGCATGTGCTTAGGTGGCTGTACAACTTCGTTGCTTGTTCGATGCTTGCTAATCGCTAGTTGCCATTTGTTCACTAACAATTGGCACTAAGCACTCGTTTTATTTATCGAGTTTATCGAGTTTTGCATTGCGAGAAGTTGGGGCGCTTTTTTGTAAAGGCGTTTCCCGCTTCTCTCTACAACTAGCTACAACCAGCTATAATTAGCTCTAGGCAGACAGCTTTGCGCGGCCTTTGGCGCGGCGACGATTGATAACAGCGCGTCCGCCTTTAGTCGCCATGCGAGCTCTGAACCCGTGAGTACGTGCGCGCTTGATAACGCTTGGTTGGAATGTTCTTTTCATGACTTACACCTAAATAATTGTTGGCGTCTAAGCTATGTGGCTCGAGCCGAGTAAACAAACAAGGTAACAAGATTGCCATTGTTCGAAATCTTTTTCTGTTTTGCGCGGCGCTCTGCTTAAAGGCGCAGACCTTGCCTTAAAGCACTTGCCCTAAAGCATTTGCCCTAAAACACTTACCCTAAAACAAAGGGACGCGAATAGTAGAGCCTTTGAAGCTAAGATGCAATGGCTTGTTCCGCAAAAAAGTCCCTGATTCAGGGCACCTACGATAGAAGCCTCTTTCACTTCCTCCTTTGAGGGGGCTTTCCGACCCTAATTTTTGTGCGTGATGGTGATCCGAGCGTGTATGACCTCACTAAACCAGAGCTTAATAACAGGTTATCCACAGTTAACTTACCCACAAGGGCACAGCGAGATGTGTGTGGTTTTTGCGATTCTCTTCATCTCGGCGTCGGAAATTTCTTCAAGCTACTGTTAAATATAATTATTCTATAACTATCGCCCTGTGGGCAATATTTTCTAGGCGGTGGATAACTCTTTTGTGAGCCGCTACAATTGCTGATCATAAAAACAACGAAGTCGCGCTAAGTGCGTTGACTAAAAAGCTTGTGCTATTAACTGGGGCTTTTAATAGTGTCATCAGATATTTCCGATATGGCGTCTCGCGCGCAGCAAACGCCACCGACAGATCGAACGAATCGGTCTCCAAAAGGCGCTATTAGTGATCGTGCGATTAGTAGCCATAGTGCTGCTACTGATCACTTACCATCCTCTTTACCAGACGCCGGAGCTATTTGGCAGGATTGTCTTGCGACCTTGCGCCACGATCTCCCGGCTCAGGCCTACAATACTTGGCTGCGGCCTCTACGCCCTTCTGTGTCTGAGCAACGAGACCGCGAAGGAACGAGATTTGTCTCTTTCCTTCTGGTGGCGCCCAACCGCTTTATTCAAGACTGGGTCAAGGCCAAGCTACTCAATCAGATTGACGACGTGTTCGCATCAGTGACAAGCAGTCAAGGTTACGACCTCGCGGGTCCTCGCGTTGTGGTCGGGACAGCGGCGGCGGTTAACTCCGAGACTCGAGAACACAAACTAGAATCTGTACTTGATAATAGAATCAGCTTAAGCGCTGACAGTGAAGATTCACTTTCACCTCGTCAGACTAGCCCGATTTTGACGTCTACAACCCCTACACGAGGGTTTGATAGGAGACCTGGGACGGCGATGTCGGGCGTCGATACTATTATCGAAGGCAAGCTTAGCCATCAAGGCGCGCTCAATCGAGAGAACACGTTTGATAATTTTGTTGAGGGTAAGTCTAATCAGCTAGCGCGTGCAGCTGCGATGCAGGTCGCTGAGAATCCTGGCTTCGCTTATAACCCCCTCTTTATCTATGGTGGTGTGGGATTAGGTAAGACTCACTTAATGCATGCTATAGGCAATTACCTAAAAGTTAAAAAGCCTAATGCGAAGGTCGTCTATCTTCATTCGGAAACTTTTGTGGCTACTATGGTTACCGCGCTGCAACTTAATTCTATTAACGAGTTTAAGCGCTTCTACCGGTCGGTCGATGCGTTGTTAATCGATGATATTCAGTTTTTTGCGGGAAAAGAGCGGTCACAGGAAGAATTTTTTCATACGTTTAATGCGCTTCTCGAAGGCGGCCAACAAATTATTCTAACCAGTGATCGCTACCACAAAGAAATAAACGGGCTTGAGGAGCGCCTCAAGTCGCGCTTTGGATGGGGCCTTACCGTGGCAGTGGAGCCGCCTGAACTTGAGACACGTGCGGCGATATTGATGAATAAGGCAGCGCTTGTTAACGTCGCGCTGCCCAACGACGCGGCGATGTTTATTGCACAACGGCTTCGCTCTAATGTGCGGGAACTCGAAGGCGCGCTTAAGCGCGTAATCGCGCATGCCAGTTTCAAGGGCGAGGCGATCAATGTTGAGCTAATAAAAGAGGCGCTTCGCGACTTATTTGCGCTTCAGGATAAGCTCGTTACGATCGATAATATTCAGCGAACAGTGGCCGAGTACTCAAAAATTAAAATGTCGGACATGCTCTCGAAACGCCGTAATCGCTCGGTTGCGCGGCCGAGGCAGGTCGCTATGTGCCTTGCAAAAGAGTTAACGAACCATAGCCTCCCTGAAATAGGTGACGCGTTCGGTGGACGTGATCATACGACTGTCATGCATGCGTGCAAGCAGATCGCAAAGCTAAGGCAAAGCTCGATCGACATGGAAGAAGATTACAATAACTTGCTCAGGCTGCTGTCGAGCTAGTCGCGTTTAGGCCGGCAAGCCCGGAATCAGATCTCCAAAAATAGTAACGGGCGCGCCCAGCGGGAGCGCGCCGAACAAGGAAAAGTAGACATGCATTTTGTTATTTCTCGGGAAGCTCTGTTAAAGCCTTTGCAATTGGTCAGCGGTGTCGTCGAACGCCGACAAACGTTACCAGTGCTTTCGAATGTACTTTTGGTATTGAATAACGACGAGCTCTCATTGACTGGGACAGATCTGGAGGTTGAGCTAGTTGGTCGCACGCGCGTCGCTACTGCGCATACTCATGGTGCGGTAACGGTTCCCGCACGCAAGTTTCTCGACATTTGTAAGTCGCTTTCTGACGATGCAATGGTAGAGGTGTCGCTCGACGAGAAAAAGCTTTTAGTCAAATCTGGGCGCAGTCGCTTCACTTTGGTGACGCTTCCCTCGTCGGAATTCCCTAATGTTGAAGAAGAACCCGACACATTCTCCCTTACCCTGCCTCAGAAAAAGCTCGGCGAGCTCATCGATAGCACCAGCTTTGCTATGGCACAGCAGGATGTACGCTACTATTTAAATGGAATGCTGTTTGAGGTGTCGCCCGATTATTTGCGCGTTGTCTCAACTGATGGGCATCGCCTAGCAATGGAGACGCTTGAAACTAAGAATGACATAGCGTCGGTTCAGCAACTCATCCTTCCTCGAAAAGGGGTGATGGAGTTGGCGCGGCTTCTTGAGGATGAGGGTGACATTACCTTGGTATTCGGTCAGAACCATATACGCGCTGCGGTTGCTGACTTTACCTTCACCTCAAAGCTTGTCGACGGTAAGTTTCCTGATTATAACCGTGTGTTACCGAAGGGCGGTAATAAGGTTATTTTGGGTGACTGTCAGGCGCTCAAGCAAGGGTTTAGTCGTGCTTCGATTCTCTCTAATGAAAAGTATCGCGGCGTAAGAGTGGTTCTTACAAACGGCGAACTGCGGATTTTTGCTAACAATCCGGAGCAAGAAGAGGCCGAGGAAGTTGTTGCGGTGGACTATCAGGGTGACGAGCTCGAAATGGGCTTTAACGTAAGCTATCTGATTGACGTTCTCTCTACCCTCCGCAGTCGTCAGGCGAAGATAACCCTGCTCGACGCGAACAACAGTGCGCTCATCGAGTCGGGCGATGAGAGCAATGCGATGTATGTTGTTATGCCTATGAGACTATAACGATAGACGTCAGAGTTAACGTCATGTCACCTGTCCCTCCTCGCTTATGCGTTACCGAGTAAGATCATGAGTCGAGTAAAAAAGCTCACGGTGACAGGACTTAGGAATTTGGTCGATGTAGCTATCGATGTCTCTCCGCGGCTGAATATATTCCACGGAGAGAATGGCTCGGGTAAAACTAGTCTGCTTGAAGGCATTCACCTGCTGTCTTCGGGTCGGTCTTTTCGCAGCGCTAAGCTGGATCCCTTGATTACTCATAGCAAAGACGAAGCCGTTATTTTTTCTCAACTCACCGATGGCCTTCGTATTGGGTTGAGTAAATCTCGGCGGCGCAGACACTTGCTTCGCCTTCAGGATGTGACGCAAAAAAACTGGGAGTCTGTAGCTCGCTCCCTCCCCCTGCAGATAATCGACTCCACGGCGTTTCAACTTCTTGAAGGCGGGCCAAAGGCGCGTCGGCGCTTTCTCGATTGGGGAGTGTTCCACGTGGAACATAGTTTTCTTACCGCATGGCGCGATTCGAGAAAGTGCCTCGCTAATCGCAACGCGCTGTTGAAAGCACCTCGGTTAGACAGACCACAAGTCGAGATTTGGGATCGGGAGTTTGTCTCGGCATCAGTTAAGGTCGCTGCTCAGCGTGGCGCCTACTTGGATAGGTTTCTCCCTGTGTTTAGAGAGGTTTACGCTCAGCTCGAAGGGTCTCACGTAGACTCTTTGGAAATCAGGTATGACCGTGGGTGGGCCGAGGGCGCCAACCTTGACGCAGAGCTTGCTCGCACTATGGAGGTCGATCGACGCTATGGCTCGACGCAGCTTGGTCCTCAGCGTGCAGACATACTCCTGCTGCTTGACCGCACCCCTGCGGTTGAGGTGCTGTCGAGGGGCCAACAGAAGATTCTAGTAAGCGCCTTGAAAATCGCGCAGGGAAGGCTCTTGTCCGAAAGTCTGGGCGTTGAGTGCCTCTATTTAATCGATGACCTACCCTCTGAATTAGATCCCGAAAACCGGGCTCGAGTGTTCTCAACACTGCTGTCCTTAGACTCACAGCTTTTCGTTACCTGTGTCGAACTCGAAAGCCTTTCTCTTGCGTCCGAAGGGCCTCTTTTTGCTGCACTGGATCCGAGCGAAATCGCGCAGTTCCACGTGGAACATGGTAGAATAACGGCTTGATTTTCAACCTAATTGTCCGATAACACTAGTATCAAGTAACACCCTGGGGCTACCCCTGGAGACCAAGAATGACCGACGAAACCAACAGTGTTGCTAGCACAGCAAACAACAACGACTATAACTCTGATAGTATCAAGGTTCTCAAGGGCTTAGATGCTGTGCGCAAGCGCCCTGGTATGTATATCGGCGACACCGATGACGGCACAGGTCTGCACCATATGGTGTTCGAGCTTGTGGACAACTCTATCGATGAGGCGCTGGCGGGGCACTGTGATGAGATTCGCGTGGTTATCCATGTGGGCGAGACCATCAGTGTATCGGATAACGGCCGTGGCATACCTACCGAAATGCACAGCGAAGGGGTTTCTGCGGCGGAAGTGATTATGACGGTGCTGCACGCCGGCGGCAAATTTGACGATAATAGTTACAAGGTATCCGGCGGATTGCACGGTGTTGGCGTATCGGTTGTTAATGCCCTTTCCGAAGAGCTTAAGTTGACTATTCGCCGCGACGGCAAACTTTGGGAGCAAGTCTATAAGCACGGAGTGCCTCAAGCACCCCTAGCTATTGTCGGCGAGACCAGCACAACGGGCACGGAATGCCATTTCAAGCCCTCTGACCTGACCTTTAGCAGCGTTGAGTTTCACTACGATATTCTCGCCAAAAAACTCCGCGAACTCGCCTTTCTAAACGCGGGCGTATCGATCCGCTTGATTGATGAGCGTAGCGCTAAAGAAGAACATTTTAAATACGAAGGCGGCGTTCAGGCGTTTGTGGAATACTTAAATAAGAACAAAGCTGCGGTAAACAAGATTTTCCATTTCGCCCATGAGCGACCCGAAGACGGTATTACTGTTGAGGTTGCCCTGCAGTGGAATGATTCTTACGTAGAAAACATCTTTCCTTATACCAATAATATTCCCCAGAAAGACGGTGGCACGCATCTCGCGGGTTTCCGTGCCGCGCTAACGCGGGTACTTAAAGGCTATATTGATAAAGAGCTTGCTGCCAAAAAAGGCAAAGAGGTAGCGACATCCGGTGATGATGCGCGTGAAGGACTCACGGCAATTATCTCGGTTAAAGTGCCAGACCCTAAATTCTCTTCGCAAACCAAAGATAAGCTTGTCTCTTCAGAGGTTAAAACCGTCGTTGAGCAAGAGATGGCTGCTAAATTTAGCGACTATCTCCTAGAAAATCCCCACGATGCGAAGCTAATTGTTGGTAAAATGCTCGATGCTGCACGTGCGCGCGAAGCCGCCCGTAAAGCCCGCGAGATGACTAGACGAAAAGGCGCTCTCGATATCGCGGGCCTGCCAGGCAAGCTTGCAGATTGCCAAGAAAAAGACCCGTCTCTCTCTGAGATCTACATAGTGGAGGGAGATTCTGCGGGAGGGTCGGCTAAACAGGGGCGCAACCGAAAGAATCAGGCTATCCTGCCGCTTAAAGGCAAGATTCTTAATGTTGAGAAGGCGCGCTTCGACAAAATGCTTGGATCCGCTGAGATTGGCACCTTAATTAAGGCACTCGGCTGTGGGATCGGTAAAGACGAATTCCAGCCCGAAAAACTCCGCTACCACAGCATTATAATTATGACGGACGCCGACGTCGACGGCTCGCATATCCGTACGTTGCTGCTCACTTTCTTCTTCCGCCAAATGCGTGAACTAGTCGACGGCGGTCATATTTTTATCGCTCAGCCTCCGCTGTATAAAATCCGCAAGGGTAAGCAGGAGCAATACCTCAAAGACGAAGCAGAACTGGCAGGGTACCAGACCCAAGTGGCACTCGAGGGTGCAAGTTTACATGTCAACGCCGAGGCGCCAGGCATTGCTGAAGATGCGCTCGAGTCACTCGTTAAGAGCTATAACGATGCCTATGCGATCATTAGTCGACTCGCACGGCTCTATCCGACCGAAGTATTAGAAGCGATGATTTTTTCACCTACTCTGGCTGCAGAAGACTTCCAGAGCGAAGCCTCGGCTAACACGTGGTTAGACTTGGTGCGTTCAAAGTTGGCAGAGCTCCACGCCGGAGCGAGTGCTAACTTAACCCTAGTTATCAAACACGATACCGAGCGTAATGTTTATCTGCCTGAGGTTCGGTTAAGCCTACATGGGCTTGAACGAAGCTACAGCTTCAGCCTCGACTTCTTTAAGTCGGGTGAGTATCGCGCACTGGCAGGCCTTGGCGCGACCCTGGACGGGTTGATCGAAGAAGGGGCGTACGCCAAGCGTGGAGAGAAGACACACCCGATTAAGACCTTCGCCGAAGCAATCGAATGGCTCACGCAAGATGCAATGAAGGGTCACTACCTGCAGCGGTATAAGGGATTGGGTGAAATGAACCCAGACCAGCTTTGGGATACGACGATGAATCCAGAGACGCGCCGCATGCTTCAGGTCACCATTGACGACGCGATTAACGCTGACCAATTGTTTAATACCCTGATGGGTGATCAGGTCGATCCAAGACGAGAGTTCATCGAGCAGAACGCAATGGCTGCCGAAAACCTCGATATTTAGAGGTGAGAGCGAGTCTCGCTTGCTTGCTGTAATAGCCGATCCCAGGTCAGACTTGCCCGCAAAGTGAGTCTACGGCTGCGGCCAAGTCATCGAAAATCGATAGGGCTGTGTTGCCAAGTAAGGTTGGTTCGCTGAGCAGTTTGGCCTCGGTTTCCCTCCCCTTTCCCGTGCGCACCAATATCGGCCGACAACCGAATGCGATCGCGGCCTCCAAATCCCGCAAGCTGTCGCCGACAAAAGGCTCGCCCGCAAGTGAAAGGCCGAAGCTCGACTCTATTTCAGTCAGCAGACCGACTCGCGGCTTTCGACAGTCACAGCCCGCCTCTGGAAGATGCGGGCAGAAAACGATTCCCTCGATCTCCCCCCCCGCGTCTTCTACCAGTGTAATCAACTTCTCGTGCATCTGCGCTAGCGCAAAGTCGTCGAATAATCCTCGGCCCAGACCCGATTGATTGGTCGCGATGACTACTTTCCAACCCGCATGATGGGCACGAGCAATCGCTAAAACGCTGCCAGACAGCGGAACGAATTCGTCAGCAGATTTGATGAAATCGACCGAGTCGTGATTGATGACGCCGTCGCGGTCGAGGACTAAAACGGGCACGGTGTGATTCTCCGCTACACTTACGATGACAGATACGAAATATCGGCCGCCTGCAGAAACCCGCGACGAAGACGCGACAGTAACGCTAAACGATTAGTGCGTTGAGCCTCATCATCGCTGACGACTAATACGTCGTCGAAGAAGGTATCCACTGTCTGTCTAAGCTGCGCAAGTGAGGCAAGCCCCTTCTTATAGTCACCGCAGGCGAATAAGGGTTGCACCTCCGTCTCCACAGCAACAAGCTTATCGAAAAGTGCTTTTTCAGCGGGCTCCACAAACAAGGCACTGTCCACGACGGCGTCTGTGTCGACCTCTTGCTTGGCTAAAAGATTAGACACGCGCTTATTCGCAGCGGCGAGCGCTGAAGATTCTTCGAGTGATTGAAAGTGAGCAACAGCCTGCACGCGTCGATCGAAGTCGACGGGCCGTGTCGGTTTGAGCGCCATAACCGATTGGAACACCGCAGGACTAATACCTTTGTCCGAAGACCACGCCTGAAGTCGGTCTAATAAAAACTCTAGCGCTTTTTGCTGAACCTTATCGCTGCAGTCTACGTTCGCCGCATCAAGGTCTTTTAAGCCGGCAAAGGCCAGCTCAATGCAAGTCGCAAGATCGAGATCTAGCTCTTTCTCGATGAGAATTCGCAACAGGCCGATGGCCGCGCGACGAAGTGCGAACGGATCTTTAGAACCGGTTGGGGGCTGCCCAATAGCAAACAAACCAGAGAGCGTGTCGAGCTTTTCGGCGATTGCAAGTACAGCTCCGGTTAGCCCGGCTGGCAGCTCGTCGCCGGCAAACCGAGGGCGGTATTGCTCGTCTATTGCTTCGGCAACCTCAGCAGGTTCACCGTCGTTAAGCGCATAATAGCGGCCCATCAAGCCCTGTAAGTCGGCAAACTCTCCAACCATATTGGTCATAAGATCACATTTAGAAAGCATTGCCGCACGCTCACACAGTGCGGGATCAGCGCCACAAAGTGGCGCGAGCGCGCGACTTAAGTTACCGATTCTGACCGATCGATCATAAACGGTGCCAAGCTTGTCCTGAAAAACAATCTTCTTAAGCGCGGCCAGATGACTCTCAAGCGACACTTGCTTATCGGTTTCGAAAAAGAAACTCGCGTCTGCTAAGCGCGGGCGAATAACGCGTTCGTTGCCCTCGATTACCTGCGCCGGGTCTTTGCTTATGATATTGCTCACCGCGATAAACAGAGGCAGAAGTTTGCCGTCGGCGTCGACGCAGTAGAAGGTTTTTTGGTGAGACTTCATCGCGAGAATAAGCGCTTCTGGCGGCACTTCAAGATAGTGCTCTTCGAACTTACCGGTGAGCGCGACGGGGTATTCGACGAGGCTTGCGACCTCGATTAATAACGCCTCGTCGATGATGCTTGTGGCGTTAGCCTTAACGCCTTCGGCAATCACCAGTTCTCGAATCATTTCACGGCGGCGGTAGAACTGAGGGATGATATGTCCTTGGTTCTCGAGCAAGGCCGCATAGTTAGCTGGGCTATCTATTTCGATTGCTTGATCGGCATGAAAGCGATGGCCGCGTGACTGTCTTCCCGAGGCAACGCCAAAAAACTCACCTGCCACAACCTCGTCGCCAAACAGTTGTATAACCCAATGCACCGGGCGAACAAACTCTGCGCGCGAATTACCCCAGCGCATACGCTTAGGAATAGGCAGCTTGTCGAGCGCCTCACTGACGATTGCACTAAGTAGCGCGCTCGTCGGTTGACCTGGCTGCGACGCACTGTAGAAAAGTTTCTCGACGCCGTCTTTTTCTGCTCGTTGGAGTTGATCGATTGCTACGTTGCACGATTTTGCAAAGCCTAGCGCTGCGGGCGTCGCGTTACCGTCTGCATCAAAAGCAGCCTGCACTGCGGGGCCGAAGCGTTCGACCTCCTTGTCTGGCTGCGACTCGTCTAGGCCGCTAACAAGCAGCGCGAGCCTGCGCGGTGTGGCGAAACTCTCTGAGTCGGAGAAGCCAAGCTGCAGTTTCTTGAGCCCTGCGAGAACCTCGCTCGTAAACGCTTTCGATAAATTTGCTAGCGCCTTAGGCGGCAACTCTTCGGTGCCGATCTCTACTAAAAAGTCGCGGGTGCTCATGACGACTTCTCCTTGTTTTTAGCGTGCTTCTTAGACTCGCTTGATTTCGACTCGCCTTCACCTGAGCTCGCGTTAGCCTTTTGGTGCTGCATAAACTCATCTCTAAAGTCGTCGGCGATAAGCGGGAAGCCAAGCGCTTCGCGCGTTGCGTAATATGTTTCGGCAACAAGCCTAGACAATGTTCTAACGCGCAAAATAAAGCGCTGGCGCTCGGTGACGGAAATGGCATGGCGCGCGTCGAGAAGGTTGAAATAATGTGAGGCTTTAAGCACCTGTTCGTAGGCGGGCAGCGCTAGCATATTTTCAATCAGTTTTTTGCATTGCTGCTCACAGTCATCGAAATAACCAAACAGCAGGTCGGTCGCTGCGTGTTCAAAGTTATATGCCGACATTTCGACTTCGTTTTGCTTGAATACATCGCCGTAGGTTACCTTGCCATTGGGGCCGTCGGTCCAGACAATGTCGTAGATGCTGTCGACGCCCTGTAGATACATCGCAATGCGCTCGATGCCATAGGTGATCTCGCCGGTAACCGGATAACACTCGAGTCCGCCTACCTGTTGGAAATAGGTGAACTGAGTAACTTCCATGCCGTTTAGCCACACCTCCCAGCCGAGTCCCCAAGCGCCGAGCGTCGGCGATTCCCAATTGTCTTCGACGAAGCGGATATCATGCACCGACATGTCTATGCCGAGGCTTTCGAGGGATTTGAGGTAAAGCTCTTGGATATTTTTTGGCGAGGGCTTTAGCACGACCTGAAACTGGTAATAATGTTGAAGCCTGTTGGGGTTTTCGCCGTAGCGGCCATCGGTAGGGCGACGGCAGGGCTGAACATAGGCCGCACTCCACGACTCCGGTCCGATCGAGCGCAGAAAAGTGGCCGGATGAAACGTCCCCGCGCCGACCTCCATGTCTAACGGCTGTAGAACGACACAGCCCTGCTCCGCCCAAAACTGCTGTAATGCGAAGATGAGGCCTTGGAAGGTGTTGAGATCGGATGCTTTATTCACGTTAACGCCACGTTGTCAGTCATTTAGAGGACGCTAATTATCCTTGATTCGCAGGGAGTTATCTACCAACGAGGTCTTAGAGCGATGGCAAGATTTAGGCGCTGCCAATCGCAAAAAAACCACCGGCGTCTCTTAAAAAAGAAACCAAGACAAGGACTTGGTGAGCCCATGCAGTAGATGCGACAATCTGCGTGCATCAACACCCTAATTCTTCGACGTGATAACGCAAGCGAGCTCAAGATTACTGATTCGACTTCCCCAAAAGAAGCCTCACCGACGCCTCTGAGCCGGCTAGGCTTCCTCGTTGCTCTCGGCTTTCTAAGGCTTACGTCAGTGCTTCCGCTGCGATTATTACACTGGATCGGAGGCGGTCTTGGCTGGCTTTTCGCGGTGATTCCAAACCGCTCTGCGGCGACGACTCGGCGCAATATTGCGGCGTGTTTTCCCGCGTTATCCAGCGTAGAGCAAGAGTCGCTCGCGCAGCAGAGTCTAAAGGGCATGGTTTGCACAGGGCTCGAGATGGGCAAGGCATGGATACTGCCTATCGAAGGAACGCTTGCCCAGGTTACCGAGGTCGAAGGTTTAGCGGCGTTGCAGGCGGCGGCCAATGCCGGCGAAGGCGTTATTCTGCTTGCGCCGCATCTTGGTAATTGGGAAATCTTTGGCTATTTCGCGTGTGAGGGCATCGCGTCAAATTTCATGTATCAGCCGCCTAAAAACCCGCAGATGGATGCCCTCCTGCGCGGTGTCAGGGCAAAAAGCGGGATCCAACTCGCGCCGACTAATCGCAAAGGTGTGGCAATTTTGTTGGGTGCGCTGCAGAAAGGAGAGCTGGTTGGTGTCTTGCCTGATCAAGTGCCTAATGACGAAGGCGGAGTCTATGCTGACTTTTTTGGTGAGTCAGCGTTCACTATGACGCTTACAAGCCGGCTCGCGCAACGCGGCACTCCACGCGTATTCTGCGGTTTTGCGCAGCGCCTTCCCAAAGGCAAAGGATTTAAGGTTATCGTACACGAGGCAGATGCAGGTATTTACGACAAAGACCTAGGCGTATCGACAGCCGCGATTAATCGAAGCGTTGAGCGCTGTGTGAGACTCGCGCCGGAACAATACCAGTGGGAATACAAACGATTCCGTCGCCAGCCGGACGACAGTGAATTTTACTAGGTATCGCTTTTAGCGCCGCCAAAACATGGGGGTAAACAGCACCAGTAACGTAAAGACCTCGAGACGCCCGAGGAGCATCGCAAAACACAGAATCCACTTCGCCGCATCGGAGAGACTGCCATAGGTTTGTGTCACGGCGCCAAGGCCAGGCCCGAGATTATTGATACAGGCACCAACTGCGCTAAACGCTGTCACGATATCCAGACCCGTGGCGAGGAGCGCGAGCAGCATCAACATAAACGCCATTACATAGACGGCGAAAAACCCCCACACCGCCTCCACAACTCTGTCTTGTACTGGGCTGCGGCCGAGCTTAATGGGAATCACCGCACGCGGGTGAATAAGGCGTTGCACCTCGCGGAAACCCTGTTTAAAAATAAGCAGGATTCGAATGACTTTCATGCCCCCACCTGTTGAGCCGGCACACGCACCGATAATCGCTGCGTACATTAATAGATAAGGCAGAAAAATAGGCCACTCATGAAATTGGCTTGTAGCAAAGCCGGTAGTGGTTGAAAAGGACACGACTTGAAAAATTCCGTTCACGATTGTTTCGGGTACCGTGGGATAAACCTCGAAACGCAGCAACACCGCGATGGTGACAAGCGAGACAGCGAGCAAGATAAACCCATAGAAGAGGAATTCTGGGTCGCGAAAATAGTGATCGATTTTACTGCGCTGCCACGCAGTAAAATGCAGCGCGAAATTAATTCCGGCGATAAACATAAAGAGTATGGCAATAATTTCAATCGTCGAACTATCGAAGTAGGCCATGCTCGCGTCATGGGTCGAAAAGCCGCCAATCGCTATTGTCGAAAAGCTGTGGGTAATTGCATCAAACCCCGACATACCCGCGGCCCAGTAGGCAGCAGCACAGGCGAGGGTGAGGCTTACGTAGATTGTCCAAAGTGCCTTTGCCGTTTCGGCGAGTCTCGGCACTAGTTTATTATCTTTTACGGGCCCCGGGCTTTCGGCGCGATAGAGCTGCATGCCGCCTATTCCAAGCATCGGCAGCAACGCCATCGCTAGTACGATGATGCCCATGCCCCCAAGCCACTGAAGTTGCTGACGATAGAAAAGAATCGATTTGGGCAGCGAATCTAATCCTGAGATAACGGTGGCGCCGGTTGTGGTAAGGCCCGATAGCGATTCGAAAATGGCGTCGGTAACTGAAAGCTCAACCGAACTCGATAAAATAAATGGCAGGCTACCCGCCGTACCGAGTACCGCCCAGAACAGGGTAACAATAAGAAAACCGTCGCGTGTGCCGAGCTCAGTTCTCGCCCGAAACGTCAGCAGCCACATGACGAACCCGGTGATAAATACGGTGAAAAATGACTCGATGAACGGCGCCATCATTCCGTCGTCATAAAAAAGCGACACCAACACGGGCGGTAGGTTGCCGATCGCGCTGAACAGCATGAGCAGCAGGCCGAGTATTTTGATTATCAACGAAAAATGCATTTACCCGCCTAGAAAAAGCTGAGGCCAACTTGGAATAAACGTTCTACTTCGGGTATTCGCTTGCGGTCTACCAAAAAGAGAATTACGTGGTCTTCAGACTGTATGACCGTCGCATCGTGAGCAATTAAGACTTCATCGCCCCGTACTATCGCGCCGATTGTTGTTCCCTGTGGTAATTCGATGTCTTCGATTGCTTTACCCACCACGCGCGACGAACCCGCATCACCGTGAGCAATCGCCTCCATCGCCTCGGCTGCGCCGCGGCGCAGTGAGTGAACCTGCACTACGTCGCCGCGTCTCACATGAGTTAATAGGCTTCCAATAGTCGCCTGCTGTGGTGAGATCGCGATATCGATTTCGCCGCCCTGCACGAGGTCGACATAGGCGGGATTGTTAATTAGCGTCATCACCTTCTTCGCCCCGAGACGTTTGGCTAGGAGTGACGACATGATATTGGCCTCATCGTCATTCGTAAGCGCTAGGAAGACGTCGGTGTCGGCGATGTTCTCTTCGATAAGCAGTTCGCGCTGAGACGCTTCGCCGTTTAATACGATCGCTCTGTCTAAGCTTTCGCTTAATACTTTGCAGCGGTCTGCGTCGCGCTCAATAACTTTAACCTGATAATGCTGTTCGATTGACTCCGCGAGTCGGAGACCGATATTACCGCCACCCGCAATCATGATGCGCTTATAGGGCTTGTCCATGCGGCGCAGTTCGCTCATACATGCGCGGATATCTTTTTTAGCGGCGACGAAAAACACCTCGTCGTCTGCTTCTATAACTGTCGAGCCTTCAGGGATTATCGGACGGTCTTTTCGAAAAATCGCGGCGACACGGGTATCGACCGACGGCATGTGCTGACGCAGAAGCCGAATCTCTTGGCCGACCAAAGGCCCTCCATAAAAAGCTTTTACCGCCACCAGCTGAACTTTACCTTCGGCAAAATCTAGCACCTGTAGTGATCCCGGTAAGCGCAGAAGGCGCGAAATTGCCTCGGACACAATCAGTTCCGGGGAAATCACAACGTCAACCGCAATGCCGTTTTTGCCGAGCAGCTTCTCGCTGGCGAGATAAGACGACGCGCGAATTCGGCATATTTTCTTGGGGGTATGAAATAACGAGTGGGCGACGCGGCAGGCAACCATATTAACCTCGTCGCTTTCGGTTACCGCGATAATCATATCGGCGTCTTGGCCCCCTGCGCGCTCGAGCACGTCGGGATGCGAGGCGTGTCCGGGCACTACACCAATGTCGATATGGTCTTTGAGTTCGCGAAGACGATCGGGGCAGGAATCGACGATCGTGATGTCGTTGGCTTCGTTTGCCAGCGTTTCAGCTAGGGTGCTGCCAACTTGGTTGGCACCTAGGATTATTATTTTCATCCAGACTTGCTCTCAGGCGTGCTCGTTTTGCGCAGTATCGCAAAGAAGAATCCATCGGGTCCCCGAGGATCGATCGGTAACAATTGTCGGCCGAGGCTGCCACCATCGGCTGCTACGCATTCTACTCCCCAATCGGCCGCGATGCGCTCACATTTAGCGTTATCTGTCGCTTCCAAGAAGCGCGCAATCGCGTGTTGGTTTTCTTCGTCGAGCACGCTACAGGTTGTGTAGAGGAATATTCCGCCCTCGGCAAGACAAGGCCACAGAGCGGTAAGCAGAGTTTGCTGGCTTTCGCAGCAGCTTGCGACCTCGGCGGGCGAGCGCAGAACCTTGATATCGGGGTGGCGGCGAATGACGCCGGTGGCACTGCAGGGTGCATCGAGGAGAATGCGGTCGACCGGCTTGCCGTCCCACCAAGCGTCTAACGTTTCGGCATTCGCGGCGCAGAGTGTCACAGGCTGTTCGGTGAGCTTCAACCTCGCAAGATTATCGGTTACGCGCTCAAGACGTTTCTTACTTGAGTCGATCGCGAAGACGCGGTCTAGACCCTGTTCACGCTCGAGGATGGCGGCGGTTTTGCCGCCCGGCGCTGCGCACGCATCCACGAGTGACAAGCCGGGACCGAGGGCCAATAAGCTAGGAACGATTTGCGAGGCCTCGTCTTGAATACTAACCAGGCCGTCTCGAAAACCAGGAAGGTCATCAACATGGCACGCGTCTTTTAATACCAACGCCGTCTCGGCATAGCCGCCGAGGGTCGCCTCGATTCCACGCTCTCCAAGCTGCTCTAGGTAGTCGTCGCGGCTTACTTTGCTAAGATTAACTCTCAGCGTCATCGGCGGGCGCGCGTTATTGCCTTCGCAAATTGCTTCGACGCTTTCTGGCCTTTGCGCTTTTAATGCATCGAAAAGCCATTGTGGATGGGCGAGGGCAGCGGCCGCGAGGGACGCATCGCTCGACGCAGCACCAGGATTTTGTGTAAGGGCCAGAGCCGCTTCTAGCGCTTCTTTGCGCCTGAGATAATTACGCAGTACCGCGTTAACCAGCGCCGCGGCCCACGGTTTTTTGAGGCTTCGGCTGGCCTCGACGCTTTCATTGATCACGGCATAATCGGCGATAGACAATTCGCGCAGTTGATAGAGACCAACAAGGAGTAGCCAGCGCACATCGCTTTCTTTGGCCTTTAAGGGTTTGCTTAATAGCTGATCGAGCAGCGAGTGCAGCGCAGGATACCAGCGGCAAGCGCCAAAGCAGAGTTCTTGAATAAGGGGAAAGTCGGGGCGCTCGCGGTAGTCGTCTAACAGGTTTCCAAGCGAGCCGTTGGTGCCTACTTGCAGTGCGGCGAGTACCTTTGCCGCGATCGCGCGGGCGCCCTTGGCCGCCATCTAACGGCTCACGCGCGCGGGGTGGTAGTTGAATTCGAACATTTAAGACCCCTCGTCCGTCGTTGGTTTATCAAAGCATGTGTTAACTGCGAATGCATCGGGTTTGCCGTTAAGCAGTTGGCTTACGCTCACGTCGCCTTTACCGGGCAACTGCACGCGGCTTACCTGCAATACGTTTCCGTCACCGCAGCACACACTGAACCCGCTTTTGTCGATTCCGGTGACAGTACCTACTTCGGCGCTCGCCTGCGTGCCCGGCACTGTGGATTCGAGAATGCGGACACGCTCGCCGTTTAGGAGCGCAAACGCAGGCGCGCGGCCAATACTTGCTCTCACAAGGAGATCGATTTTCGCGGCAGGCAATGCCCAATCGATAAGCGATTCTGCTTTGTCTATTTTATTGGCGTAGGTACTTAGCGCATCGTCCTGAATTTGCGCGTTGTCCTGAAATACTTCGAGATTGTTTATTACCGCAACTAGAGACTTAGTCCCAACAGCGACTAGTTTTGCTTCGAGGCTGACGCGTGTTTCACGCCCGCCGATGACAACAGCCGATTTCTCGAGCATTGCGCCCGTATCTAAGCCTGCGTCCATCTGCATTATTGTTACGCCGGTGGATTCATCGCCTGCGAGAAGTGCGCGCTCGATAGGCGCTGCGCCTCGCCACCGTGGAAGCAACGAAGCGTGCACATTCACGCAGCCTAACCGCGGCGTGTCGAGAATCGCTTGCGGCAGAATTAACCCATAGGCGACGACGATTAATACGTCACAGGCGAGCGCGTTGAGTTCGGCGACCGCCTCGTCGCTGCGAAGCGTCGATGGCTGCAGTATCCGAAGGCCTGCTTCCATGGCCGTTCGCTTAACCGGGCTCGGCGAGAGTCTCTTGCCGCGACCCGCCGGACGATCGGGCTGTGTGTAAATGGCCACTAACTCAAAACGCGAAGCGTCTTCAGCTTGCGCTGCGATTAACGCGTTGAGATGAGCGGCAGCGAATTCGGGTGTGCCGGCGAAACAGACGCGCAGTTTATTCATGGAGGCTTCGATTTAGGTTAAGAGGATGGGATTGGACCTAGCCGACTGAATTAGGCCGTTCTCTTATGGGCCTTAGTAAGCTTGCTGCGAATTCGGTCGCGTTTCAATTTACTAATATAGTCGACGAATAGTTTGCCATCCAAATGGTCGATCTCGTGCTGAATGCAAATGGCGAGCAAGCCGTCTGCCTCTAACTCGAACGGTGCGCCCTCTTCGTCTTGGGCCTTAATGATGACACGCCGCGGACGCGAGACTGTCTCGTAGAATCCGGGTACCGACAGACAGCCTTCGTCGTAATCTTGGAGCTCTTCGTCGATTACCTCGAAAGTTGGATTGATGTAGGCGCGTGGACTATCTTTAGTTTCAGAGACATCAATGACAAGGATACGCTGATGTACGTCAATCTGCGACGCCGCAAGCCCGATGCCTTCGGCGGCGTACATTGTTTCGCGCATATCGGCGACTAAGGCTTTTAACTCCGCGTCAAAAAGAGTGACCGGCTTTGCTACGGTGCGTAGCCGCGGATCCGGAAATTCTAATATTGGCAAAACGGCCATTGTTGCGTCCTCGAAAAAGGTCTTGTTCATAAAGATGGGGTCTTACTGCGTATTATTCCACAGATTACGCCCCTATTGTTTGCTTTGAAGACGCTGTTTGGTGGATTTCGGCCACTTGCCGCGCAATGAGAAAAGACAAACACGAAAAGACAAACACGAAAAGACAAATACCAAGTCGCGCTCCGCTGTATTGACGCGAATGGCTCGCATAGATGGGTATTGCGGATGGCTGATTCGAACATGTGATTCGCGCAGGTGGCCTGGACAGGTAATTCGGGCAGGTAATTCGGGCAGATAAATAGAAAGGCAAACAAAAGGAGGACCAAAGCTATGCAGAAAGGAATCGTTGCACGTGCGCTTGTTTGTTGTTCGTCCGTGCTCAAAGCGCTGTCACCCCTCGCCCTGCTTAGCGTAATCCTGTCGTATTCACCTGTTGCTCTTACGCAGGAGATAATAACGCTTCTTCCCCAGCTTACATCCGAACCTTTCGGCACTAATATCGATAGTGTATCACTGCCAAAACTGCTCGCGGCGATCGGAAGCAATACGATTGTTCGACAAAGCGCGCTCGCTGAGACGCCACGTATCATTGCGCTCGGAAACAATTTTAGCATTGCCTCGCAAGAAGACTTGGTGCTCGTCGCTGGCAAACTAGACTTGGGAATTTCGGAGTATTCGATCTACCGACTCGGCGAAACACATACTCGTCTTATCGAAAGACGGAACAGCGGTCCAACCGAGAAATACGCCCACTTCGTTGTCGAAGACTCTAGGGCACAGATTCAAGAATTAGAATTCATCGGCAGTGCGACTTTGCTCGCTAAGCCGTCGGCTATCACCACCGCCGAAAGTCCACGAATTGCTGCGAACGAGCGTCGCAATAATGCACCCCGGCGGTGGCTTAGAGTGACCACAAGTGTTGGCGTGGTTCGCAAAAACGATGTCATTGTGCCAGCGGGTACGCTCAGGGAATTGCCTGTTGCCTCGGTGATTAACGCCAAGGGGCTCAATAGCTATGGACAACGACTTGTCGCCTCTTCTTCGCCACATAGAATAGACGGCCAGGTGTTATCGTTCTTTTCGGGAAGAAAATGGGGCGCAAGGCAAACAAACATGATCATCGATCGGGGGCGAATCGACGGTCTAACTCAAGGTATGCGCGTAGCTATTGTGGCGCCTAATCAAGCTTACAAGGACCTAGGCGATGCGATTATCTATGCGCTTACGCCTTATTTTTCTTTAGCCCTGATTCTATCCGCTTCACAGCCCATAGAGAGGGGGGCGCGGATAAAAGGTATCGCGGCAGCCGCACAATGAGTAGCGACGACGCGCAGCTCAGGCTTGCCCTTTCGCTGTTTCACTGCAAGGGTGGTCATGCGCCAGCGCTGTCACGTGCGCTTCGACACCAAGGTTCTTTGAAGGCGTTAATGGAGACGACGCGTGAAGCGCAAGAGCAATACCATCTAAGCCTGCCACAGCAGGCGCTGCTGAGTGGTGAGCCTGCAAGCGCAGAATCACTCGCGTTGGGTGACAAAGACCTCGAGTGGGCACTTGATTCTGAACATCACTTAGTAACCTATGATTCCATTTTCTACCCCGAGCGGTTGCGCGAAACCGACTGCCCGCCGCTTCTGCTATATGTTCGCGGCTCGCTTGCGACACTGGGTTCTCTGCAGCTTGCAATAGTGGGTAGCCGTAACGCGAGCGACTATGGAAAGCGCAATGCGTATTGGATGGCTCGCGAGTTGTGCAAAGCCGGCGTGACTGTTTGCAGCGGGCTTGCGCTGGGCGTCGATGCCAGCGCCCATCTCGGTGCCCTCGATGCTGCCGGTTCTGATGCATCGGTGTCGACGGTGGCTGTTCTGGGCACCGGAATCGATCGGGTCTACCCTGCTGCTCATCGAGCGCTTTTTCAGAGAATCGCGGACAACGGTGCAGTGGTGTCGGAGTTTCCACTGGGCATGCGCGCGTATGCCTATAATTTCCCCCGACGCAACCGGCTTATCAGTGGGTTGAGCGTGGGCGTGTTGGTAATAGAGGCAGCGATAAAGAGCGGGTCATTGATCACCGCGCGTTACGCGGTCGAACAAAATCGAGAGGTTTACGCCTTGCCTAGTCTATTGAGTAACCCCCAAGGTCGTGGCTGTCATGAACTGATAAAACAGGGCGCAATGTTAGTCGATGATCCAAATGATATTTTGTTAGAGCTTGGGCTCAGGGCTTGTGAGTCTCGTGAGACTCGAGAGCCGGGTGACACGCTCTCGCCCACCGGATTTGGCAATCTAATCGACACAGGTGAGCCAAATGACCTTCAGCCTCTACAGCGTAAACTCTTACAGAGGCTGCGAACCGAAGACTGTCTTTTTGACAGCTTGCTCGATGCCGATCTGGCGAGTTTTGGTGCACTAAATCACGCGCTGCTAGATCTCGAAGTGAGAGGCCTCGTGTCTTGTCGAGGCGGGCGCTACACGATTGCGTGAGGTGATAAAAAAATCGCATAAGCACGGGCATTACTTGGCGCTACTAGCTCCCCCAAAATTAAGTAGAATGTGCTCCCATTCCGAGCGAATATCATTTAAAGGCCGCTAGTCCTTCAGCAATCCCATTATGGAGCCGTCTATGCAAAGCGCTGATGCGTCACACACACGGGCAGAATATTTACTCGACGAACCTTCGATCGTTGCTGGCCTCGAAGCCGTCGCAGCGGGAGGCGTAATTGCCTACCCTACCGAGGCTGTATGGGGGCTAGGCTGCGATCCATTTTCTGAGGCAGCCGTCGCGAAACTCCTGAAGATAAAAAACAGACCTGTTGAAAAAGGGCTTATTCTTGTCGCCTCGAGCCTAGAGCAGCTGCCTGCTCTCGCGGCCTCACTCACCGACGCGCAGCGCGACACAATGCAGGCGACCTGGCCCGGACCTGTTACCTGGCTAATACCCGACGTCGACGGCTGCATTCCTCAATGGATAAAAGGCGAGCACGCAAGCGTGGCGGTAAGAGTCAGCGCACACCCTCTCGTGCTTGAATTATGCAAGCGCCACGGCGGTGCGCTGGTTTCCACGTCGGCTAATGATGCGGGCGAGCCGGAAATTCGATCTCAATCAAGACTCGTCGAGGAGTTTGGCGGTAGAATTGACGCTGTAATAGCCGGTGAGCTAGGCGACAGCGCCGAACCTTCACAGATACGCGACTTAATAAGTGGTAATCGACTGCGGTAAGTAACCCAGTGCCGGCGCTCCTAAACTCGAACGGGGAACGCATTTTGACCAACGTAGACACGCTTGCGGTAAAAGACTTCTTACTTAAACTTCAGGAGTCGATTGTAGACCGCCTAGCCGAGATAGACCCCGACGCCGAGATTGTCACAGACCAATGGGACCGAGACTCGGGCGGCTCAGGGGTGAGCCGGGTCATGAGCGGCGGTAAAGTAATCGAGAAAGGCGGCGTCAACTTCTCACATGTGTTTGGTAAGGCGATGCCCGCATCGGCTACCGCCGAGCGTCCAGAGCTTGCTGGCAGGGCTTTTCAGGCTATGGGCGTGTCGTTAGTCATCCACCCGCTTAATCCTATGGTGCCAACGTCGCATGCGAATTTTAGGCTTTTCGTTGCCGAAAAAGAGGGTGAAGAAAGTGTCTGGTGGTTTGGTGGAGGCTATGATCTAACGCCCTATTACGGCTTCGAAGAAGATTGCGTACACTGGCACCGCACAGCCGAACAAGCCTGCGCACCCTTTGGCGACGCTTACTATCCTGCCCTCAAAAAGCGCTGCGACGAGTATTTCTTTCTCAAGCATCGCGGTGAGGCACGAGGGATAGGCGGCTTGTTCTTCGATGACTTTAACGAGATGGGCTTCGATAAGTGTTTCGACTTTGTGCGGTCGCTTGCAAACAGCTATCTCGACGCCTATGTCCCTATTGTCGAGAAACGAAAAGGCACTGAATACACGCAAGAACAACGAGAGTTTCAGGAATACAGGCGTGGACGTTACGTCGAATTTAACCTCGTCTTCGACCGCGGCACGCTTTTCGGTCTGCAGTCGGGCGTTGGACGTATCGAGTCTATCCTCATGTCTCTGCCACCCACTGTGCGCTGGGTATACGATTGGACACCAACACCTGGCAGCGCTGAGGAAAAGCTCTACACCGATTTTCTCCCTCACCGCGATTGGCTTCAGCTCAGCGCCTAGTGTGAGCTAGAAATCAGCGCGCAAAATTCAGTGATGGGAGATGGGAGATGGGTGATGAGGAGATGAGGAGATGAGTGACGTGGAAGTCGATAAACAATCCAGCGCCCCGACTCGCTATGCAGTGATCGGTTCGCCGATCTCACAAAGCAAATCTCCTCTCATTCACTCGCTTTTTGCAGCGCAGACTGAGCAGGCAATCACCTACGAGGCCATCGAGGTTTTGGAGGAAGATTTCGAGCGCTTCGTTGGGTCGTGGTTTGCTTCCGGTGGTGGAGGGTTAAACGTCACTGTTCCGCATAAAGAGCGCGCTTTTGCTCTTGCCGAGGTAACGACCCCGAGGGCGACATTAGCGCGCGCAGTGAACACCCTCAGCCTCGATTCCGCAGGGCGACTAGTAGGTGACAACACCGACGGCGCTGGACTCCTAAATGATCTGATAGATAACTACGATACTTCTATCGGAGGTAAGCGCTTACTCTTGCTTGGCGCGGGCGGTGCTACTCGCGGAGTGCTGGCTGCAATAGCGGATTTACCTGATAAGCCCGCCTCAATAACTGTCGCGAACCGAACGCTGTCGAGGGCGCACGTATTGGCGTCCGATTTCGAAGGGCGGTTAGAGATTATTGCGGTAAGTTACGACGATCTCCAACAGCATGAATACGATGTCATTATTAATGGCACGTCGGCAAGCCTTGGGGGCGAGCTTCCGCCTTTGGTGCCGTCGCTGCTCGCGCCCGACTGCTGTTGCTACGACATGATGTATTCTGCTGAGCCGACTTTGTTCCTTAGGTGGGCAAAAGAGCATGGCGCGGCGAAAGCAATAGACGGGCTGGGCATGCTAATAGGACAGGCAGCCGTTGCGTTTTCACTTTGGCGCGGTGTCGAGCCAGAAACCGCCGGAGTCACTCTGGCTTTGAGCCCAAAGGCATAAGTCTGCCGGTAAAAACCTTTATTACCGACCATAAAAAGGCCTGCGATTTCTCGTCAGGCCTCTCTTATCTTACCGACAATAATGCGTTAGCGATTAATGCGCGGCTTCCTCACCATGGCCACCGCCATGGAAATCGCTAGGCGACAGAGGCGTCAGCGTGGGATCGTCTCCACGGTACTGATAACGCGTGCCTTCAGTATAGTTGCCTTCGATGGTCATAAAACCAATGAGGAACAATAACGCCACTGGCGGTACTAAGATCGTCAGAACTAGCGCTAGGCGCTCCCAGACAACGTGCATGAAGATCGCGGTAATAAAACCGGCCTTCAGGAACATAAACGTGATTACCAAGAACCAGCGTAGGCCGCCTTCGACATGGAAATAGTCTACCGCGTAAGAGAATCCGCTCAAGACGAAGAGTAGGATCCAGATTTTGTAATAAATCCCTAGAGGATGTTGTTGACCTGCTTCAGATGACATTGTTATCCCCTCTCTTTATAGCAAGTAGAAAAATGCGAAGATGAATACCCACACGAGGTCGACGAAGTGCCAGTATAAACCGGCGATCTCAACGATCTCATACCCTTTCTTTTCGTAATGACCCTTGCGCACTTTGTTTGCAACGACCAGAAGGTAGATAACACCCCCCGTCACGTGCAATCCGTGGAAGCCTGTCACCATAAAGAATACCGAGCCAAACTGTGCTGCCCCATAGGGGTTGCTCCAGGGTCGAATGCCCTCGTCGACAATCAGCTTAGTCCACTCGAATGCCTGCATACCAACGAAGGAGAGGCCCAACAAAGCGGTAATCAACATTAAGATGAATGTCTTTTGCTTGTCGCGGCGATAGCCGAAGTTCACGGCAAGTGCCATTGAGCCCGAGCTCGTGATCAAGATAAAAGTCATGATCGCGATCAATACGAGTGGGATAGACTGGCCGAACAACGTTAGTGCAAAGATCTCTGTCTGCAGAGGCCAAGGCTCAGTCGTCGTGAGGCGCACATTGAGGTAGCCGGTAAGAAAGCAGGTAAAGATGAAAGTATCCGATACTAAGAATATCCACATCATCGCCTTGCCCCAAGGCACATTATAGGTCTGCTTATCGCTGGCCCAGTCTTCGACTAGACCTTCCACCCCTTCTGGGCTTCCTTGAATTGTTGCAGTTTCACTCATCCTTATTTCCCATTAACTCTATTTTTAAATTCTGTCCCTAGAAGGGCGGTCTCCCGCCCTGCCAAATTAGGTGTTGGAGACGACCGCGAAGATCACAAGCCAAACAACCAATAAGAAGTGCCAATAGACCGTACAAAGCTCGATGCTCAGGCGTTGTTCCTTCGCTTCTGCTCCGGTAACCATTCGGAATACACACTTAATCCATACGTACAGGCCGCCGGCGATGTGAATCGCGTGAAGGCCAGTAAGTAAGAAGTAGAAGTCAGCCGCTGGATTGCTCGAGAGATAGACTCCAGCTAGCTGGAGCTCTTCCCAAGTTTGCAGCTGGGCCGCGATAAATAAAATGGCGAAAACGCCACCGCCGAAGAACGCAATCTTCACGTTCTTCGAACCGCCGTTACCTACGACGTTACGCGCCCACTGAAACAACACGCTACTCATCACGAGCAAACCCGTGTTGAACCAGAGTGATGTTGGTTCAGCGATCGGCAACCAATCCGGCAATTCCATGCGGATATAGTAGCTAACCCCAAACAGAGAAAACACGATAGAGGCAGCGGTTAAGAAGAAGTTTAATGCCACCCGCTCCGCGGGTGACTTAAACGTGCCTTCTGGTTTTAGGCCGCCGATGATGCCTTTGCGTTCCCAAGGCTTCTCGGTAATCTGTTTGAATAAGCTCATTGATTACGCGCCTTTCGCTGCTGAAGCTTCCATTTCTACGTCTTCTTCAGCCATGTTCTGCGGGATGAAGTCAGACTTCGCACCTGGAACGCTATAGTCGTAGGCCCAACGGTAGACAGTAGGAAGCTTGTCGCCCCAGTTGCCGTGAACCGGTGGTGTATCAGGTGTCTGCCACTCGAGTGAAGCCGAACCCCAAGGGTTTGGATCTGCTTTCTCACCGTTGCGTAGGCTCCACAGAATGTTGAACAGGAAGATCAACTGCGCCGCCCCTACGATCAGAGCCGCGATAGTGATGCTTTCGTTCAGTGTCTGCGCGCTTGCTGGGATGAAGTCAGTCTCACCGATCGCGTAGTAACGACGGGGAACACCGAGGAAGCCCAGGTAATGCATTGGGAGGTAAATCGCATAAGTACCAAGGAAGGTAATCCAGAAATGCGCTTTGGCCAGCGTTTCGTTGTACATACGGCCAGACACTTTCGGGAACCAGTGGTAGATAGAGGCGAAGATCACGAGAACCGGCGAGACGCCCATTACCATGTGGAAGTGAGCAACCACGAAGTAGGTGTCTGACAGCGGCAAATCGATAACCACGTTGCCCAAGAACAAACCAGTTAGGCCGCCGTGGATGAACGTGAAGATAAAGCCAATCGCGAAATACATTGGGGCGTTGAGGCGAATGTCGCCTTCCCACAGTGTGAGTACCCAGTTGTACACCTTAAGTGCTGTAGGCACCGCAATGATTAGCGTAGTCGTGGCAAAGAAGAAGCCGAAGTACGGGTTCATGCCGCTAACATACATGTGGTGAGCCCACACGATGAAGCTGAGTCCGCCGATCGCGATAATCGCCCAAACCATCATGCGGTAGCCGAAGATGTTCTTACGCGCGTGTGTGCTGAGAACGTCTGAGACTAGACCGAACGCTGGGAGCGCAACGATATACACTTCTGGGTGACCGAAGAACCAGAATAAATGCTGGAACAAAATCGGGCTGCCGCCTTGGTAGTCGAGAGCTGTACCTGACTCGATTACCGCTGGCATAAAGAAGCTTGTACCAAGCAGCGTATCAAACAGCATCATGATGCAAGAGACGAGTAGCGCTGGGAAGGCGAAGAGACCAAGAACCGTGGCAACGAAGATGCCCCAGACAGTCAGCGGAAGGCGCATTAGCGTCATGCCGCGGGTACGGAACTGGAGGATTGTCGTCACGTAGTTAAGGCCACCCATCGTAAACGCAACAACGAATACTGCCAGCGAGACGAGCATCAGCACGATACCCATGTCGTGGCCCGGCGTACCGGCCATTGTGGTTTGCGGTGGATACAACGTCCAGCCAGCACCGGTTGGGCCGCCCGTAACGAAGAAACTCGCTAAAAGAATGAGTACCGACAACAGGTAGAACCAGAAGCTCAACATGTTGAGGAATGGGAACACCATGTCACGCGCACCGATCATGAGCGGGATCATGTAGTTACCGAAGCCGCCAAGTAACAGCGCCGTCAGCATATAAACCACCATGATCATGCCGTGCATTGTGACCGACTGGTAATAAGCGTTGGGATCGATAAGATCAAAAGTCCCGGGGAAACCGAGCTGCATGCGCATTAATAGCGACAAAACGAGAGCAACCAATCCAACGAGAACCGCAGTACCGCCGTATTGAATAGCGATAACCTTATGGTCTTGGCTCCAGACATACTTCTCAACCCAACTATGAGGATGGTGAAGTTCCTGTTCGTGATCTTGGTCAGCCAGTGGTACGTAGGCCATGTAAACCTCCTAACTTGTTAAACTTCTAATTCTTACTTGGCGCCGCCCTGTCTTAGCGGCAGCGCACATCTACTTGGGACTAACTACTTTCTAGACACTAGCGAATAGTGTTTAGGTAAGCAGCCACATCTTCCATTTCTTTCGTGTCGTCCGTGTTCTTGGCGGCCATCGCTGTGGCCATAGACACCATCTGCTCGCCATACGGGTCTGCTGCATGCAAACCGCGAATGCCACTGCGGAAGTTCTTAATCTGGGTAACGAAATACCAGTCGTTCATGCCAGAAAGCTTCGGTGCATCCGTGTACCAAGTACCGTTGCCGTTATCGAGGTGACAAGCAGCGCAGTTACGGTCGTAGATGTCGGCGCCATTGGCGATGTCGCCTTGGATCGTTGGCTGAGCCGGTACATCTGGAAGAGAAGCGATGTAGGCTGACATATTGCGAACCGCAGTGTCGTCGACGAGCATGTTTGCCATGCCTACCATCGATGCGCCGTACTGGTCGCCTTCTGTCTGGCCGCGAACGCCCGTCTTAAAGTGGTTGAGTTGACGCTCTATATACCAGTCTTGCAGACCAGAGAGCTTCGGCGCGTTAAGCGCTTGATTGCCTTCGCCACCAGCACCGTGGCATGACGCACACACTGCGTACTGAGCTTGGCCAGCAGCGAGATCAGGCGCCGCCATCGCTTGTGTTTCAGCGAAAGTAGGCTTGCTCGCAATCCATGCGTCGTAGTCTTCTTGCGTGTCGATAACGACAGCGCCGCGCATAATGAAGTGGCCTATCCCGCAGAGTTCTTCACACAGGATGTCGTAGCGGCCAGTGACTTCTGGCTGGAACCAGAGATAGGAAACAAGACCTGGCACCATGTCCATCTTCACGCGGAACTGGGGAACCGTGTAGTTATGCAGCACGTCGTTCGAGCGCAGCAGCGCTTTTACCGGCTTGCCGATAGGCAAATGCATCTCAGGCGCGTTAACGACGATGTCGTCCATGCCGTTTGGATCTTCTGGGTTGATACCGAAAGGGTTGAGTTCGCTTATAAACTCGGTGTCAGCTGTGCCGAGTTTGCCGTCGGCGCCAGGGTAGCGGAAATTCCACTGCCACTGCTGCCCCATCACTTCGTATTCGGTTGCTTCTTCAGGAACAGTCACGAAGTCTGCCCAAACGAAGAGACCAGGTGCGAGCATCGCGATAACCCCCACTGTGGTGATCGCAGAAAGCCAGCTTTCGAGCTTGTGATTTTCTGGCTCGTAAACCGCTTTATGTCCTGGCTTCTGGCGGAACTTGTAAACGCAGTAGGCTAAGAAGAGGTTGCACAAAACAAATACCGCGCCTGTTATCCAGAACGTGATACTGATTACACCATCAATGCTGTCCCACTGAGAGACTATATCGGTGAACCACCATGGACTCGCGAAGTGAAAGATTACCGATCCGATAACCAGCGCGAAAATAACGACCGCTAAGATCATACCCAGTTTTCCTTGTAGAGATTTCAAACGTTTTCGACACGAAACACGGCGAGCGAGTAGGGCAACCATTTGCCAAACGACTCACTAAGATCCCTGTCGAAAGATTAACTAAAGCTGCGCGTTCAAAGCCGGCGCGAGGAGCATACGACCCCCTTTTCGATTTCGATTAAATAACTTCTAGTGATTGCTAGAAAGAGATCTGAGCCGATCAGAAAGTTATCTAAAGTTCTATAATGCTGGCGAGGAAAACATTGACTCGATGGTGTCGCTTTCCTAGCGTGACATTATCGAATTTTTGCTGACCCTCTAGCGCACCGGAATGCTATAGAAAAACCCGTTAAGCCGCAAGTAAATGAGCCTGTAAAAACCCTGAAACTTGCGCAATATCAACCGTTTTTGACAGCGTTCTGTCGGTTCTACTTTAACTGAGAATGATTCGCAAAAACTCGGCCGAAAGAGTTTCTTTTTTGGGTGCGATCCGAACTCGGCTAGCGACCGTTTAAGTTGAGATTCGCACGTAATTATGCTCAAATGCGCGCGATTACGCGCTGGTTCAAACGATAATTCCAACAACAAGATGTTGTGCTTTGCGGACGATATTTCACTACCAGTAGTGACTCACGAAACGAGCCCGAGTGGCGCCGAAATTCATCACGTATTCGCTAAGACAGTAATAGCGCAAACGAGAACCCCACAGTGACTGAAATGACCAGCAGCACCCCAGCAAGTTGGCGCGACTACTACGAGCTTTGTAAGCCGCGCGTTGTGTATTTGATGATACTGACCTCGCTTGTTGGAATGTTCCTTGCCGTGCCCGGCATGGTGCCCGTCGATATTCTTATTCTTGGCAACCTCGGCATTGCGCTCGTCGCGTCTTCAGGTGCCGTAGTCAACCATCTGATCGACCGCAAAATCGACATAAAAATGGCGCGCACTCACAATCGGCCCGTTGCACAGGGGCGCGTAGAACCTATTCAGGCGGCGATGTTTGCGCTCACTATCGGCGTGGCCGGTATGGCGATTATGATGATTTGGGTGAACGCCTTGAGTGCATGGCTGACGCTGGCATCATTTATCGGATACGCCTTTATCTACACGGGCTATCTGAAGCACGCGACGCCGCAAAACATCGTGATCGGCGGGCTTGCAGGAGCAATGCCGCCGCTTCTGGGCTGGTCTGCGGTCAGCAATACGATCGATCCCGACGCGCTCATTCTCGTTCTGATCATTTTTGCTTGGACGCCGCCCCATTTCTGGGCGCTCGCGATTCACAGAAAAGACGATTACGCCAAATCGGGCGTCCCTATGCTGCCAGTAACGCATGGCGAGCACGTCACTAAAATTCATATATTAGTCTACACAGTGATTCTAGTTGGCACGACAGCGCTGCCGTTTTTCTCTGGCCTCAGCGGCCCGCTTTATCTCACCATCGCGATGCTCAGCGGCGCTGGGTTTCTGTATTACGCCTGTAAACTCATGTTTCGGCCAAAAGCGTCTACGCCGATGGACACGTTCCGCTTCTCGATTATCTACCTAGCGATACTGTTCGTGGCGTTAGTGATCGATCACTACCTGGTTTAGGATTCGAATGAATAAGCGTTTGCTTATCGCCTTTGTTATTGTCGATATTTTGTTGGGCCTTGCGGTGTACAGGGGTTACAAGCTCTGGAACGCGGGTGAGGAAGCGGCAAAACAGACAAGCGAATTGCGCGAAAAAGGGACAACGCTTTTTCCTGAACCCAGAACTCTCGCAAGCTTCTCAGTGATCGACGCACAGGGAAATGATTTCACCCGCGCGAACTTAGAAGGCAAGTGGAGCCTTATGTTTTTTGGCTTTACTCACTGCCCCGATATCTGCCCGTTGACTATGAAAGAATTGGCAGAGATGGCGTCACAGCTCACCCAATCCGAACGTGCGCAGTTACAGGTCATCTTGGGCACAGTCGATCCAGAACGTGACGATTCGGCGACGATGGCGGAATATGTTGCTAGATACAGCGAAGACTTCGTCGGCCTCACCGGCTCGCGTGTCGCGCTAAGTGTGTTAACCAAACAGCTCTACGTAACGTATTCGGACCCTGCTGAATTGGTAAACCACGACAACCACGATGACCAAACCCCCGCGCAAACAGCAGACGGTTCATCGCAGCACGCGCTCTCAAGCGATGGTGCACATTCGAGTCATACAGGGGTAGGCGAAAGCGATGGCCTGGCTGATGATTATCTCATCACCCACAGCGGTCATATTGCCTTAATTAATCCCCAAGGCGACTTTCACGGCGTGATTCGTCCGCCACATCGCGATAGAGATCTGCTCGCCGTGGTCAAAGTGTTGCTCGGTAACGACCAATAGGTTCGCCTAGGCTTTGCCGCCGCGCACAAGTGTGAGAACGAGAAATATAACGGTTGCGCACACAACGATGCTCGGGCCTACCGGAACATCGATAACAAACGCGCTAAATAAACCAACAACCACAGCCATGCAGCCAATCAGGCTCGCGCGCACCGCCATTTGTTCAGGTGTTGCTGAAAGCAGCCGGGCCGCCGCAGCCGGAATAACCAAAAGCGATGTGATCAATAAAACACCCACGATTTTCATCGACACAGCAATCGTTAGTGCGATCAAAAGAACCAGAAGAATATTGAAACGATCGACTCGAGTGCCTTCGATTTCGGCGATATCGGGATGCACAGTAATGGCGACGAACTCATTCCAAAACTTCAGTAAAATTCCTCCAACGCTTATCGCAACGACAACAATCCAGACAAGATCGGACCCGCTAATTGTGAGTAAAGCACCGAATAAATAGGCTTCTAGATTAACTCGAACCGAATCGGCGAGTGCGAGAACAACAATACCTAGAGCAAGGCTGCTGTGAGCGAGAATACCTAAAAGCGTGTCGGTCGATATTTTTGGCGATCGATCTAGAACGGTCAATATAAAAGCAAAAAATAGACAGCTTACAATAATGCTGAGCTGAGGATTGGCATTTGTAAGCAAACCGATCGCGATTCCAAGCAGTGCAGAATGGGCGAGCGTGTCGCCAAAATAAGACATGCGTCGCCATACGATAAACGAACCGAGTGGTCCTGCAACGAGCGCCAGTGAAAGCCCCGCCGCGAGGGCATAAACAATAAAGTCTGTGGTAAGAAGTTCGAGAAAATCGTTCATGGGTGATTACACTCGCCTTCACCAACGATATTGCCCTGAATATCATGTTCGTGTGTGTGGTGATGTGTATACACCGCCAAGCTGTCGGTTACGCCCGCGCCAAAAAGGGACAGATAGGCGGGATCAGTGCTCACCGCTTCGGGCTTGCCGTGACAACACACATGATGGTTCAAGCAAATCACCTCATCGGTGGATGACATGACGAGATGAAGGTCATGGCTAATCATCAGCACACCACAGCCCTGGGTCTCGGCAATCGTATCGATCAATGCATAGAGCTCAGCTTGACCCGCAATATCGACGCCCTGTGCAGGTTCGTCCAACACCAGCAAATGGGGTTTCCGAAGCAGAGCGCGCGCGAGTAATACGCGCTGCAATTCACCACCCGACAGGCGGGTAAGCTGGGCCTGCTCAAGGTGCGGAATCAGCAGGAGACTCAGCGTCGCCACGATCTCAGTGTTATCGAGTGGCTTGGGTGCCCCCCGCAGCGCTAACTGCAGGAAGCGGTATACCGTTAGCGGGAGGGTCGGTTCTACGTGCAGCGATTGTGGCATATAGCCAAGCCGCAGGCCCTCGCGGCGTGTGATCGTTCCTGTGTCAGCTCCGAGCAGCCCCAGAGCGATCCGAACGAGCGTCGTCTTCCCTGCCCCGTTAGGGCCGATTAACGTGACAATTTGGCCCGAGTGGATCGCAAAGCTCACACCTTCAAGCACAAGCCGGTCGCCAAAGTGTTTACCTATCCCAACTGCGCTCAAAAGCGGTTGTTGCGCGTTGCCACCGTGGCTGTCTGTCGTCGTCCCTTCGTGCGAAGCCATGTTCGATCCTGTATGGATGCATTTTTCTACTAAGATAAGGAGATGAGTATAATCGCATTCGGCTACGATCGCTGCAAAAGCGGTGTTTAGTCGCGGTCTTGCTATGGCTAGCTCCGCGCATTCGGTATGATGCGTTATTCAGTTATCTCACTCGCTCGCGCAGAAAGTCCCGCGCCAAGGGTCTGCATGAAAAACCTAGTCTTGCTAACCAAGCCCCTAGTACAACTAGCGCAGAAAGCACTGTGGTGTGCAACGGCGCTAGCCTGTGTGTTTTTGCAACCGCTTCAGGCACAGCCCGAGACTGACACGCACAAAGTGACCGGCGCTGGTCTGTCGGTCGCCACCAGCATTTACCCTCTCGCGCTGATCGCCAATGATATTTTGGCGGGACACGGAAGCGCGGTTGCTTTAATCGCAGCAGGTGACTCACCGCATCACACAACGCTCAGGCCATCGGCACGCCTCAAAGCGGCGAGGGCTGACTTACTCCTGTGGGTTGGTAAAGACTTTGAGGTTACCCTGACGACATTATTCGGCGAAGACCCGCGCACGGTGACTGTCTCATTGCTTAGCGACATAAGACTCTATGAGCTAGACCGCGGAGGACTCGTCGAGGCGCATGACGATCAAGCGCACGCGCTGTCTCACGCAGAAGAGCGAGCTGAAGAGCACGCTTTGCCGCATTCTCTCGACCTTCACCTCTGGCTCAGCACCACCAATGCCGAAATAATTGCGCAGGCTATTTCCCGCGCTGCCAGCAATTTAGACCCAAGCAACGCGCCGCACTATAGCGCGAGCCTCGCTCGCTTCACCGCACAGCAGGCGCAGAACAGAGAGGCGTTCGAAGCCGAATTCGCCGCGCTTAAGCGCAGTAAGCCAGACTCGCAAGACCTAGGCTTACAAGACACCCCGCCCTATGCGGTCTATCATGATGCGTATCGTTATTTTGAAAACGAGTTTGGCTTAAGCCATCGCGTGGCGCTTTTAGTCGATCCCGAGCGCGCTCCGAGTATTCGTGAACTGAGTGAGGTGAGAGCATCGCTTGCCTCAGCACAGCCACAGTGTCTTCTTACTGAGCCCGATTCGGATGCAGGCCTTATCGCTACGGCGATGAAAGGACTGGCGCTAGAAACGACACTGCGCCGTGTCGAAGTCGACATCCTTGGTCGAAAAATAGACGAAGGGCAAGAAGGTTACACGCGGCTCATGCGCGCAGTAGTCGCTGATTTTGTCGAGTGCTTAAAGTAGCGATCAGCTACGTCGGTCAGTAACAGGTTATAAAAATCGCATTGCCCTACAAGCAGCCCTACAAACAGCCCTATAAACAGCCCTATAAACAGCCGTGTAACTAGCCAAATAACTAGACCACTAACTAGCCTACTAAACAGCCCACTAAACAGCCCACTAAACAGCCAAATAGAGAAAACCGACGTGACAACAAGCAAGCAACTCATTCTAGTAGACGGTTCTTCCTATTTGTTCCGCGCATTCCACGCCCTGCCCCCGCTGGTGAATAGCAAGCAGCAGCCAACCGGCGCGGTCAAAGGCGTGATCAATATGATCCGCAGTCTGATAAAAGGTCACCCCGACAGCAACGTTGCAATCGTCTTCGATGCAAAAGGGAAGACTTTTCGTAGCGATCTGTATTCGGAATACAAAGCAACTCGCCCACCGATGCCCGACGAGCTTAGATCGCAGATCGAACCCATCCATCAAATTGTTCAGGCGATGGGTTTACCCATGTTGGTCATTCCAGGTGTCGAGGCCGATGACGTGATCGGCACGCTCGCCAAGCAAGCGACGGCGCAGGGTATTAAGACGCTTATCTCCACCGGCGATAAAGACCTTGCTCAGCTCGTTGACGAGCATGTGACACTCATGAACACGATGAATAATGAGAGACTTGACGTAGCCGGCGTCGTCGCGAAGTTCGGTATCGCACCTAATCAAATTATCGATTTTCTCGCTCTCACCGGCGACAAAGCCGACAACATTCCCGGCGTCCCGGGCGTTGGAGAAAAAACAGCGGTTAAGTGGCTTTTAGAGCATCAGTCGATGGCCGGCGTCATCGAAAATGCCGACGCGATCGGTGGCAAAATAGGTGAAAAACTGCGAGCAAACCTCGATCTTCTCAGGCTGTCCTACGAGCTTGCGACTATTAAGCTCGACTGCGAACTCGATTTAACGATCGACGAACTAGTGCCAAGCGCCGAAGACGGCGAGGCGCTACTCAGCCTATTTTCCGAGCTCGAATTTAAGTCTTGGGTCAAAGAACTCGAATCGCAGGGGATAAAAGGCGCTTCGACTGCAAACGCGAAACAGCCAACCAATGCGTCGGCCGGATCAGAAACTACCGCGAGCAATACAACCACGCATGCGGCGCTCAATGTAACGCCGAAAGAAATCCAATACAGCCTCGTCGACACCGAAGAAAAACTGCAAACTCTTTTAAGCAAAATAGAATCGTCTCCACGTTTTTCAATTAGCCTTGAGACTCAGGGCGAGCATTTTTTTGACGCTGATATTCTAGGTATCGCGATCAGTACCGCACTCGGCATTAGTTATTATATACCGTTAGGTCATGTTAATTCCGAAGAGGGAGAACTTGTTTCCGAGCCTTGGCAGCAGCTCGATAAAGACCACGCGCTTGAGCTCCTCAAACCCTATTTGGAAGATCGTCTGCGCGTTAAAGCCGGGCATGACCTCAAAGCGACCGCGCATGTCCTCGCTAATTGGGCTATCGATCTGCAGCCGATAAAAGCCGATGTACATCTCGCATCCTATGTCCTGAACTCGGTGACTAGTCGTCACGCTCTCGAAGACATTGCACGGCACTATTTAGACCAGTCGCCGATCGAACTCGAAAGCCTTACCGGCAAGGGTCGGGGTAAGCTCACTAAGAAAGCCATTGCGCCTGCGGCAATGCTTGACTACGCAGCCCAGCGCGCCGATTTAATATTGCGCGCGTCGCTTTATTTAGAGCACGAGCTTGCCGCAGACTCGCGCCTCGAAGGCATTTACCGACTTTTCGAGTTGCCACTCGTGAATGTGTTAAGAACAATGGAGCAAAACGGCATTACGCTCGACAGAATCGCGCTTGCACGCCAGAGCGATGAACTCGGCACACAGCTCAACAAGCTCGAACTAGAAGCGCATGCGCTCGCTGGTGAGGCATTCAATTTAGGATCGCCGAAACAGCTGCAAGCGATCCTCTATGAAAAGCTTGAGCTGCCCATGCTCAAGAAGACAAAGACTGGCCAGCCTTCCACTGCCGAACCCGTGCTCGCCGAACTTGCGCAAGACTACGAGCTGCCGCGGGTGATTCTCGAGCAGCGATCGCTCGCCAAACTCAAGTCAACCTACACCGACAAATTACCGCTGCAAGTCAACGCAAACACAGGCCGCATTCATTCCACTTTCCAGCAGGCAGTTGCCGCAACGGGCAGGTTGTCTTCGACCGATCCCAATCTGCAAAATATTCCGATTCGCACAGCCGAGGGTCGCCGCGTACGCCAAGCGTTTGTGGGCGCGCCAGGCACGCTTCTGCTCGCGGCCGACTATTCGCAGGTTGAGCTCAGAATTATGGCGCATCTGTCGCAAGACCCAGGTCTGCTTAAGGCATTTTCGTCGGCGCAGGACGTTCACCGCGCGACCGCCGCCGATGTATTCGGTGTGGCCTTAGACGAAGTCACGGGTGAGCAGCGGCGCAGCGCTAAGGCGATTAACTTCGGCCTTATTTACGGGATGTCGGCGTTTGGTTTGGCGAATCAGATCGGCGTGAGCCGCGGCGAAGCAGGCGAGTATATCGAGCGCTACTTCGAAAAATATCCGGGTGTTCGTACGTATATGGATGAAACCCAAGCGCTTGCCGACGAGAAAGGCTATGTCGAAACACTGTTCGGTCGCAGGCTCTACCTGCCCGACATTCACGCCGGTAATGGCATGCTGCGCAAGGCTGCGCAGCGCACTGCCATTAATGCGCCGATGCAAGGCACCGCCGCCGATATCATCAAGCTGGCGATGATCGATATCCAGAACTGGTTAAACGAAGGGTCGGTAGACGCGCGTATGCTGCTGCAAGTGCACGATGAATTAGTGTTCGAGGTCAGCGAACGCGACCTGCCCTTACTCGCCGATGGTGTGCGTTTCCGTATGGTGTCTGCCGCTGCCTTAGATGTGCCGCTAGTCGTTGATATTGGCACGGGCAAGAATTGGGACGAGGCGCATTAGGCCGGCTCTTCGTCCGCAAGCCACTCGTCTAGCTTGGCGCGAACCTCGGTCACTCCGTCATTTTTGAGCGACGAGAAGAGCTGGACGGTCACGTTGCTAAACGGCTTCAGCTCTTTCTGTACCGCGAGTAGCGTGTTCTGTGCGGCGCCGCGCTTGAGCTTGTCTGATTTTGTAAGCAGCAAATGCAGGGGCAGGCCGCTCTGCACAGCCCAATCGATCATCATGCGGTCGAAGTCTTTGAGCGGATGTCGGATATCGCTAAGCAAAATAAGGCCGCACAGCACTTGGCGCCTGCGGAGGTATTTTTCAAGCTCCTCTTGCCACTTATTTTTGACGCTCAGAGGCACTTTGGCGAAGCCGTATCCCGGCAGGTCAACGAGGAAGCGACCCTCGGCCAGACCGAAAAAATTGATCAGTTGCGTGCGTCCTGGCGTTTTAGAGATGCGTGCTAGGCGCGTTTGATTGGTGATCGCGTTAATAGCGCTCGACTTTCCTGCGTTGGAGCGGCCCGCGAAGGCAACTTCGGCTACGCTCTCGGGTGGGCAAGCCGCGAGATTAGCGGCGCTGGTAACGAATGTGGCTTGATTATAGTGCATGGCGCGTATGATAACGGGTTAGCCCACCTTGGCGACAGCACTATTACAGCAGGATCACACCGCTATTAGAGTCAATCGATGAAATGGGCTATAATCTGACGCCGCGAACGCTCGGCTCACTTTTTCGGTATTTAGGTTTTTCAGGTCACTTTAGGAATGATAATGAACAAATTTGCGATAGCTCTAGTGTCTTTACTTATCAGCGCCATGGCGCCAGCCCTCGTTTTCGCCCAAGGCGACGCTGCAGCAGGCAAAGCTAAATCAGCACTGTGCGGCTCTTGCCACGGTGTCGACGGCAATAGTGCCCTTGCAATGAACCCAAAGCTAGCAGGCCAAGGCGCCGGCTATCTTTACAAGCAACTGGTTGAATTCAAGTCTGGTGTGCGTCAAAACGCGACAATGGCGGCGATGGTAATGAGTCTGTCTGATCAAGATATGCTTGATCTCTCGGCGTACTACGCTTCTCAGCAGGTCACAATCGGTGGTGCCGATCCCGCGCTTATCGAACTCGGCGAGTCGATCTACCGCGGTGGCAACAAAGAGCTAGGTGTTGCCGCCTGTACCTCATGCCACTCAACAGATGGCACAGGCAACGCACCGGCGAAATTCCCAGCGGTGGGCGGCCAGCACACCGAATACACCGTCGCGCAGCTCAAGGCATTCCGCTCGGGTATGCGTAATAATGACTCGGGTTCGATGATGCGCAGCACCGTCGAACGCCTTACCGACAAAGAGATCGAAGCACTCGCAAGCTACCTCGAAGGCCTTAACTAGCCATCGATAGGCAGCGACCTAGGTTTAGCAAGCTAACTACTCGGAGTTGAATCATGAACACACGCTCTTTATTACCGAAGACATTTCTTAGTGCCGTATTCGCCCTGGTGGCAACGTTGCCCTTCGCGTCTACGAGCTTTGGTCAGATCGAAAAGTTCGTTGCCGGCACGCATTACACCGAGCTTCGTGCGCCGGTAAATACGCCAGACGACAACAAAATCGAAGTACTAGAAGCGTTCTGGTACGGCTGTTCGCATTGTTTCCGCTTCGAGCCATTAGTCGCCGACTGGGAATCCAAGGCAGCCGACGATGTCGACTTCCGCCGCTTCCCAGCGATGTGGAATGCACTCATGAAAGTGCATGCCCAGATCTATTTCACCGCCGAGGCGATGGATGCGATCCACCTAGTGCACGAGCCTGTGTTTAACGCGATCAATGTCGAAGGCAATCGCCTCCAGAATGAGAAGCTGATTGGTGATCTGTTCGAGGCGAACGGCATCGCGCGAGCAGATTTCGAAGCGGCGTTTAATTCGTTTTCGGTTCGCACCAAGGTCAACCAAGCCGAGAAGCGTATGCAAGACTACGAGATTCGTAGCACGCCCAATATGATCGTAAACGGGAAATACCTTATCGCGACAGGCGAAGCCGTCCGCACACAGGCCGAGATGCTCGAAGTGGTTGAATTCCTCGTCGCTAAAGAGCGTCGGGCTATGGGCCAAGCCGGCGAATAGTTAACCGGAGAGGCGCAAGCGCCCTTGCTGGTCTATACTCATAATCAAGCCATGTCGTTTACGCGGCATGGCTTTTTTTGTGGCCACTGGAGCAAACTTTTTGCGCAGCTACGCAGTCTTACTCTGTCTTCCGCTGCCAATTTGCGACGTTAGAACGGGTTTCAGGACCCGATCGAATAGACCCGACCGAACAAACAGAAGCGAACAAACAGACTCGACTGCTCGATTCAGCCACAGGATACGCCTTACATACGCCATGAACGTCCCCAACGCCTTAAAAGCCAAGCAATTCAGCCTCGCAGCCCAAGCGAGCGAGCGCGTGGCTAGCCTCCTGCCCAAATTAGCTGGGCGGCTTGGTATAGCGACCGCCAGCAAACCCGATTTTGGGGACTGCGACGGCTTAGCACTGTGGTCTGATCAACTTCTACACCTCGGCAGCACGGCAAGCGCGCAGACCACGGACGATGCGGCGACACTCGCAGCGGCGGCCAAGGCGTTTGGCGTGACGCGAATCGCACTCTTGCTGCCCGCCGAAGAATTTGTGTCAACGCTCACCCCATTGCCGGGCTTGGCGGGTGCGGCAGCGCTGCAGGCGCTCAGGCTTCAGGCGACCACGCTCATCCCTAGCTATGATGAGCCCCTTGCGCTTGTCGACAAACCCAATCGAATCGCCGGTACCGACGACTACCTCTGCCTCTGGATGACGCAGGCGCGGCTAGCGACTTTGTCTGACGCGTTCGAAAAAGAGGGAGTCGAACTCGCCGCCGTTTTGCCTCGCGGGCTGCTTGTCGAAACAAACGCGGCCGCGACGGCTGGCGATACTGGCGGGCAGGGCACTCGATCTGAAAAAGACAGGGCGGATGCCCTCCAAACGAGCAGACAAATAGATCAAGATCCGCGTCAAATTACTCAGGTCGTTATGCGCGCCGGCGCACCGATTAAATGGGAAACCCTTCAGCTGAGCGATCTAGAGGAGCCCGAGTTGCTCGAACAGTGGCAGGCCGAACTCAAGTCGACTGAGCTTGCGCACGAAGGCCCACTAGTAAACCACTCTGATCCTGCTTGGCTTTCTCAGCGCCGTGCAATACCGGCTTTGCAACTGGCGCTTGCTTCGGGCTTCACGTTTGTTCCCTCGGGTGAACTCAAGCGGCGGCAGGCGCTTAAAAACAAAACCACCGGAGTTGTTATCGCTGCAGGTCTGTTACTTGCAGCATTGCTCACTCTCATTCCTTTCGCGATGCAATCGGTTCAGTTCCGTCTCGCGGCGAGCGAACTTGCCGATCTGCGAGCGCTTAACGATAGTGCGCGGCAAAATCAGGCGTTCGTCGCCGATTTCGACAGCCGCTGGGGCACGATAAACGAATACCCGCAGCAAGACATAATCGCGGCGCTCTTTACGCTTCAACGAGTGATTAGTCCCGACACTCTAACCGGATTAGAAATAGAAGAAGGCGTGGTTACCATCGAAGGGACTAGCAGCAATCCGCAAGCGATTTTGCAACGACTCGAACAAGATCCGCTCTTTACCGAAGTCTCTTTCTCGCGCGCTACCAGCAACTCGCGTTATACGATTGATCTTAGGCTGAGCAATGTCAGTTTCGAAGGCTATCGGGCCCGTTATGTGGAGGCAACTCGCCGATGAAAAGCGCGACTGGCTTAACTCTGCAAACACTGTCGACGCGCGAGCGTATTATCCTGCTACTCGCTGCCGCGGTTGCCGTCGTGTTTTTGGTCACACGCGGTGCGCCAATCGTTACCAACGTCTATTCCGAAAGAGCTGGGAGTATCGAGTCGGTTAAGCTCGACATAGAGCGCGAATTAAGATTGCAAGACAGCGCGGCTCTCTGGTCAAGCAGACGTGATGCGACCGAACGTGCGCTCGCTACTGCCGAGGCAGGACTTTTTACCGGCTCGACAAACGCGATCGTCGAAGCGAGCATCCAACAGATTTTGTCGCAGCATGCCGCAAAAGCCGGCATCGAGGTTATTTCGACGCGTCTTGCCGACACAATAGAGCAAGGCGGATGGACACAGGTAAGTCAGGAGATGTCGTTTCGTACTAACGATGCAGCAGCGACAGTCGAGTTTCTCTCTCAAATAGACAACTCTATTCCGCGGCTAGAGGTCGCCGAGTTCTCACTCGATCGGTCAAGAAATCAGTTCACTGGTGCAATTACCGTGGTCGGATTCGCGCGTAACTCACGAGCCGAATCGATAAAAATCGGAAGGTCGCGCTAATGGCAAACCAGACAGCAGCAGAGGCTACGATAGTGGCCGAAAACCCAGTTGGGTATGTCCCCATTGAGCTAACAGCCTTTAGCCAGTTATTAGAGCCGGCAGGAATCGCGCCAGCGTTAGATTATGCTCAGACCAATCGCCTGGTTTATGCAAGCACGCCTAGTCTTGAGACACGGGCGCAAATACGCTTTGTGACAGGTACGCCGGTGGTCTTTAGACGTGGAAGCGAAGACGAAGTGAGACGTTTGCTGCGTCACTGGCGTGCCGAACTTTCTCCGACGCTCGAAAGCAGCGACGAAGAGCTTTTCGTGTCGGGCTTCGACGACGACGAATCGCTAAAAGATCTTGCGTCGGAAGCGCCAATTATACGTCTGGTTAATCACCTGTTCGCGCGTGCGCTTGATCTCGATGCAAGCGACATTCATTTCGAACCGAGCGAAAACACACTCGATGTTCGCTGCCGAGTCGATGGGATTATGACGCGTATCGAGCGGCTGCCAGTCAAAATACATACGGCGGTTGCCTCGCGGCTTAAGTTAATGGCGCGCCTGGATATCGGCGAAAAGCGTCTGCCGCAAGATGGCCGCATCGATTACAAAATAGGCGCTAAACAGCTCGACATGCGCGTGTCTACGCTGCCTGGTGTACACGGCGAATCGATCGTATTGCGCATACTCGACAGAAGCGATACCGCCGTCGAATTGGTCGAGCTTGGCATGCCGCAAGACCTGCTGGCGAGCTATGAGAATGTGGTGACGCAGCCGCACGGCATGGTGCTGATCACAGGGCCAACCGGCAGCGGAAAAACAACAACGCTGTATGCGACCCTCGAAAAAATCAGCAACGAGAAGCAAAAAATTATTACTGTCGAAGACCCCGTTGAATATCAGCTCGATGGCATAACACAGATACAGGCAAACGCGAGCATCGGCCTAGGTTTTGCCGAAGGGCTGAGGTCGATAGTGCGGCAAGATCCAGACATCTTAATGATCGGTGAAATACGCGATCACGAGACCGCCGAAATTGCTATCGAGTCGGCGCTTACCGGTCACCTTGTGTTTTCAACACTGCATACCAACGACGCGGCTGGTGCAGTCACACGTCTTCAAGACATGGGTGTCGAAGGCTATCTAATTAGTTCGAGCCTGCTTGCTATACAAGCACAGCGTTTGGTGCGCCGCGTGTGTACCGAATGCGCAGAGACTCATCCGCTGAGTCTCGACGAGGCGCGAGTACTCGATATAGACAGCGCCGAGTGCGCCGAGATAAGACGCGGCAAAGGCTGTGAGCGCTGCGGTCAAACCGGCTATCGTGGCCGCGTCGGCCTATACGAATTGCTTTTAATGAGCGACGAGATTCGGCATCAGATCGCGAGCGGCGCCGACGCCAACAGTATCAGAGACACCGCGATAAAGGGTGGCATGCGCACTTTGCGCCAAGACGCGTTAGAAAAACTGCGCGCCGGATTAACCACGCCCGAAGAAGTGGTGCGAGTGACGCGCGCTGTCTAATCGCCAAAAGGACAAAAATAAAGGGCACGACGAGAGTAATAAAGAGCACGACAAAACTAAAGAGGAAGCACAGCGCAGTGAACGCCAAGTCGACAGACACAGTCAGCCACCACGGTAAATTCAAATACCGTGCGATCGATGCTGTGGGTAAGTCGCAAACCGGCGTCATTGATGCAGACTCCGAACGCGAGGCGATGCGTCTGCTACGCGGGCGACACTTAACGCCAACACAGCTTACGCCTACACAGTCGGTGTCGGGCAGCGGCAGCCGAAAGATAAAAGCCAGCGACGTGCTCGCGTTTACCACCGGCCTCTGTACCTTAGTTGAATCGCGTGTTCCGATCGACCGAGCGCTAAGACTTCTCGAAGGCATTACCGAGTCTGCCGCTATGCGTGAGCTAACCTTGGAGTTACTGCGCGAAATCAAAGAGGGACGTTCGCTGGCGGCGGCAATGGAAGGCTATCCACGCGTCTTCTCTAAGATGTATGTCAATATTGTGCGTGCAGGTGAAGAAGGCGGAATACTCCACGAATTGCTGCCCGAGCTCGCCGAGTTTCTCGAAACCAGCGCGGCCACACGGCAGACTATTGTGTCTGCGATGATCTACCCTGCGGTTTTGCTGGTGACCGGAATCGTCTCGGTTCTTTTGCTATTGGTCTTTGTTGTGCCGCAGTTCGCGACCATGTTCGAAGACGCCGGCACGCAGATCCCCCCCGCCGCACAGTTTTTGCTCAATCTAAGCGGTTGGTTACAACGGTTTGGTTTTCTTATTCCGGCGAGCGGTGTTGCTGCCTACGTTGGCTGGCGTCAGCTCGACGCCGCCCCTTCTACTCGCCTGCGCCGCGATCGCTTTCTGTTGTCTTTGCCGCTTTTTGGAAAGCTCATACTCACGCGCGAAAGCGCGGTGTTCGCTCGAACCCTGGGCTCTCTTCTGGGCGCAGGAATTCCACTTATCCGTGCGCTGCGGGTGTCGCGCGAAGTCGTTGCCAACACGCAGCTATCAGCGCAGCTTGTGCAAGTAGAAGAAGATGTTCGTGGCGGCACCGGCCTTGGTTCTGCGCTCGAAAAAACCCAGCAGTTTCCGACGCTATTGCATCAGCTTGTCGCCGTTGGGGAGGAGTCCGGGCGCACGGCGACTATTCTGGTTAAGTCGGCTGCGACATTCGATACCCTCGTTCGCAATCAGATGGCGAGTCTTGTAGCTGCCTTGCAACCGGCACTCATTTTAGTGCTTGCGCTCGCAGTCGGCGGAATAACGATTACCATGCTTTCGGCCGTGTTCAGTATGAACGCCGTAGAGTTTTAAGGAGAGTAAAGTGAAATCAGGAACACAGACCGCGGCATCAGAATCGTCGACGTCCACGACCCTGGCCTGTCGCCTAGTAAAGCGGACACCGGGAGCGTTAGCGGCGCTGGTGTTGCTCAGCGCCTGTTCGGCCTTCGATCAGGGCGAGCGGCCGCTCGGACCTTTTAGCGGTCGTGAGGCAAGCACAGGCAATGAATCACGCCGCAGTGCGGCAGAGGTTGCGGCGGATGAGATAGCCGAAATCGCAAGCCCTGGCAGCGAGCAGCAGCAACGCTTAATCGCCGAAATCAATCGCGTGGGCGATCAGCCAGCACTTGCGGGCTCGCGCGAACAGGTTCCCGCACCAAGCGGCACGCCGACTACCCTCGGCGAAGAGGAAAGCGTCGAGCTCAATTATGAGCAAGCCGAACTGCGCTTGGTACTCGAACAGCTCGCCGATTCGCTTAATATGTCGGTTGTGATGGACCCGAGTATCGACATGAAGGTCAGCCTGCGCACCTCCAGTAACGAGCCTTTAGCGCTCGACGATGTCTGGCCGGTAATGCGCCTGCTCGCTCGCGACGCGGGAATCGTCATAGATCGCGTAGGCAATGTGTTTAACATTCGCCGCGGTGTTTCTAATGTCCCTCTGGAAATCGCCACGCCCGATACGCTCGGCGAAGGGACAGCGCCGACGATTATGCAAATCACGCCGTTAGTGCATGTTGCAGCCGACGCCGCGATTGAGGTTATACGCCCGCTCATCGAAGGCGAGGGTAGCATCAGGCGCCTGCTTTCGGGCAACACTCTGGCGATTACCTCGGGCGAGGCGCAGCTAAGGCGTATTAACGAATTGCTTTATGTGATCGACACAGACCCCTTCGCCAATCAGGGCATTAGTCTGTATCCGCTGAGCAATGCAAGCGCGACAGAGGTGGCAACCGAGCTCCAAGAAATTTTAGGCTTGATCGAAGGCGCGACGCCGTCGTATCAGGTTAAGGGCATCGAACGCATCAATGCGATTTTGGTGACCGCGCCTGCGCGTCGTGGGTTCGATGAAATCGAACGCTGGATAGAAATTCTCGACGCTGCGAGTCAAGAGCAAGTAGAACAGCTATTCCATTACCGGGTAAAAAACCTCAGTGCTAAAGAGCTAGGCGACACGCTGTCTAGCGTGTTCGAGAGCAATGACAATCGCGATGATGAGGGCGCAAATCCTCGTCTGCGTGGCACACGCGATGAGCAGCCCGTTGTTTTCGAGCCTCCGAGTGGCAATCCAGACAATCAGCAAGAACTGGCACAGACTTCTGCACCCAGTTCGAGCGCGGGCGCACGATCGAATGGCGCAGGGAATGCCATCGCTGCTAATCTTGCGGTAAAAATCGTTGCAGACGAGGCAACTAACAGCCTGTTGATTCGCAGTACGGCTAGAGACTATAGACAGCTTCTTACGACGATTAATCAATTAGACGCAGTGCCACTGCAGGTCATGATTAACGCCGTGATTGCCCAGATCACACTCACCGAAGGGAATGAATTTGGTGTCGACTGGAGCCGTATCGCCGCCGACAGCACGCTTAACCCCATCTCAACAGAGACGACGACAAATTACACACCAAGCGGCCGCGGCGGCTTGATGTTTAGTAAATCGTTTATCGATGGCGCGGCGCAAGTAGACGCGACGCTCGAGGCGATTTCGGTTAACAACGATGTTCAGCTGCTCGCGCGCCCCTCGCTGACGGTGATTAATAATCAAGAGGGCGAGATTCAGATCGGCTCGCAGGTGCCGGTCGAACAGGGACAAGCAATCGGCGGCGCAGGTGTGTCGACCACCAATATACAATACCGTGACACCGGCATCGTGCTATCGATCACACCGCAAATTAATGACGACGGCATCGTGAATCTGATCATTCGCCAAGAGCTGTCGTCGGTTGATAATAGCTCCGAAGGGGTTAACAATAATCCGGTGTTTAATAATCAAGAAATTAACACAACGGTTGTTGTGCGCGATGGCGAAAACGTTGTGCTCGGTGGATTAATTCAGGCCGACACGGAAAACCTGAACACAGGCGTGCCAGGGCTAAACCGAGTACCGCTTCTCGGCAGGCTTTTCTCCTATCAGCAGAGTTCGATTCAGCGCCGCGAACTATTCATCGTGCTACGGCCTGAGATAGTTAACCTGAATTCGGAGACGAGTGTGCAGTACCGCGATATTCTCGAACGCTTCGAGCTGGCAACCCAGCTCATAGAAGAGGCCGGAATCTAGCGCGGTTGTCTCACAGTTCGCGAGCCGACGCAGCAAGACCAGGGTGAAACGCCCACTCGGTGCTGGTGTAGTAAACTAACGCGTGACAATAACGCAGAGGACATATCGATGACTAACTACCCTTGGTGCTTTGCTACAGGTACTCGCTTCACTCACGCAGCCCGACTCACTCGAAGGACGCGGCGGCGCCAGCAGGGTTTCACGCTGATCGAAATACTAGTCGTGATGGCGATCATCGCTATGTTGGCGATTATGGTCGCGCCGAATATTTTTAATCAGCAGGCGGGAGCTATGCGCGACGTCGCGCTGTCCGAGATTTCGACATTAGAAGGCGCGTTAGATACCTATCGCCTCGACGTCGGCGAATACCCAGATTCTCTCGACGGCCTCGAAGAAGACGACACGAATGGCGCGCGCTGGAATGGCCCTTACCTGCGCCGCGGCGTGCCGAATGACCCTTGGGATAACCCGTATGCTTATGAGTCAAATGGCCGTGAGTTTACGCTTATCTCCTACGGTGCGGATGGCGATCGTGGCGGCGAAGGCGATGACGCCGACATCTCGCTCTAGCGCAAGTTCGCAACGCGGCTTTACGCTGCTCGAGCTCATTTTAGTGATGGGCATCGTTGCATTAGCGGCCGCATTGGTGGCGCCAAACCTTACCGGCCTCGACTCACGTAGCTTCGATGCGCAGCTGCGCGATCTTGGCGCTCAGCTTAACTACGCGCGGCGTAATGCGATTGTCTCGGGACAGGTGTCGATGATCGAGCTGCGCGCGCAGGATGTTCGGACTCCCGACGCAGACACAATTCAGCCCCACGCGGGAAACCTGTGGTCTAGCAATTCGATAAGCCTTGCGTTTAGCGCCGACGATCGACGCGAGGCCAATTACGAGCCAATCGATTCTTTGGTGGTGAGCTTCTATCCCGAGGGCGGAACAACCGGTGGCAGACTGAGGCTTAGCCAGGAAACTCAGCGCGCGTGGGTTGCCATCGATGCGTTTACGGGACGCATTACTGTGAGCCGCGAAGATGAACAGTAACCGAGGCAAACAAAACAAACCCCGCAAGCGCCGCAAAAATCAGCAGGGATTCACGCTTATCGAGGTGATTGTTGCGCTGACGATCACCGGATTTCTCCTTGGCGGCTTGTTCTCTTTAGTCGGCGGCAGCAAGCAGCTCTCTTGGCGCTCCGAAGAGGCGCTGGTGCGCGCGATGCAGCAGCGCGCCGCGTGGAATTTCGCCTTGCTCGATAATGAGTATGCCGACCTCGAGACTATACTCGACGACGACTATTACGAGGTAAGAGAGCTAGACGACATCGACGCCCCCGACCGGCAGACGCAGTCATTGCAGTACACACTGCGCGCACTCGAACTTGTGTCGGAGGACGGCGACGTCGAAGCGGTTGCGACGCGCTGGATACGCTTGCAACCAGGCGCGGGTGGATTATGAGTCTGGGCATGCATTTATTTAAAAAGCCACAGCGCGGCTTTACACTCATCGAGGTGTTGCTCGCTCTCGCTCTGACCGCCCTGCTTCTGACTCTGCTGAGTACCGGCATGTATGTCGTCGCACGCGACTGGAATGAGAATACCGACAGACTCGATGCAAAGCTCGATGAATCCCTTGCGATTCTGCAGATCGAACGGGCTCTTATCGCGGCGTTCCCTCATAGCTTTAATAGTACGGAGACGCTGCTGAGGGAGGTTTATTTCGACGGTGAAGACGATCGGTTGCGATGGGTAAGCACCGTGTCGCCGCAGCGTCTGGCCGGACTGACCGCGTGGTCGATCGACGCGGTCTCAGGTGAAGGAATAGGCGTGCGAACAGCGCCAGCGTTTAGCGATGACCCCAGCGCGCGACTTGATAACGTAGAGACGAGGATTATCTTACCCGGCTACGACCTCGAGATTAGCTATCTTCGCGAGCCCAATGCCCTGACGCGGGAATGGACCGCCGAATGGCTTGGCAGTGAGCAGGGGGCGCTACCCTTGGCGGTTCACATTCTCTTTCGCGCAACCGGCGCTGAAGGTAGCGACTACGACCTCATCGCGCCGATCAAAGCGCGGCGCCACCGCAGCATAATGTCCAACTCACTTGGCGCGGGGTTAGGTAAATGAGGAAAAGGCAGCAGCAAAGCGGCTCGGTATTACTGATCGTTCTCTGGACCGCAGTATTGCTAACGATTCTCGTTACCGCCATGGCGAGCAAAGTACGCCTCTCGGCGCGCACTGCGTTTAATAATCAGTTGGCCGCCGATGACTACACGCAGATGATGAGCGCACTCAACAGCGCTGAGATGGACATTTTACTCGAGCGAATGTCACCCCCTTTAGACGCCCCGATCGAGACCAATAGCGAAGGCGAGTTGCTGGACCGCTCGCTGCGCTTTGATGGACGACCACTTCGATTAAGCTACCCAACACCCGATGGCATGGTGGTGCGCATACTCAATCACAGCGGCATGATTAATCTTAATCGCATTCCGCGTGCAAGCATGCAACTTCTTATAGAAAAACGTCTGCAGGATATCACTGGCGAAGAGGCCGATGCCGAAGAGGTGCAAGACCTGCTTGCGGCGTGGACCGACTGGACTGATCTTAACGATCTCGAAGGAATTAATGGCGCCGAACGCGAATACTACGAAGCGCTTGATCCACCCTATCTGCCTCGTAATAATCCCGAGCTAGACAGCGTTGATGAACTACTCAGCATCCGCGGCTTCGCCGACTTGTTTGAAGGCATCGATCTCGACAGTGCGTTCACGATTTATGGCAACAACCGTCAGGTAAATCTCAATCTCGCGACGCGTGAGGCGATGCTTCTGCTCCCAGGACTAACACCCGACCTGATCGATGATCTGAGGGCGGTGCGCGCAGTAGATACGTTTAGCAATCGTGGCGAAATTGGCGAGGTAATCCCGTTCGAGAATCTAACCGAGCTTTCGCCTTGGCTAAGTAACGAGACAAGTAATTTCTATACTATTTATGTTTATCGCAGACCTGCGCCGGCAACGCAAACAGAGACCACTGCACGCGCGAGTAACAGGCAAAGGGACGCGTTTGAGTTTGCTCCGCAAGACTACCCGCTCGACGTTCCCTTCATGAATGAATCACGCGTGGGCGATGGCACGGTAGCAAGTAGTGAGGCCAATGCAGAGGCGTATGAAGAGGCGTATGAAGAGGCGCTAGCCGAAAGCGGAGCGCTGCTGCGAGACGAAGATCCTTGGGAGATCGCACCCGGTATCGGAAGGCAGGCCTTCAGTGCGGTTGTAGAATTTACGGGTGGAGATTCGCCGCCGCGCGTCTACCAGATAAACCCTTACACCACGCTACCCAAATTCTAAGCGTCTAGAGTCCAGGTTGCCCGCATCGTCATCGGGCCGACGCCCTTGTTAGCATTCATGCTAAGCAGCGTGCTGAATTTGGTTTCATACCATAACAGCCCACTTTTATCTGCAAGGCCGCCCAATACGTAGAATTCGCCCACGCGCATCGCCACTTTTTCGACGACCAGGCGAACCTTAAATACCTCGCCGCGCGCGTAGCGGCGCAGTTCGATCTCTTCGGCGTTGGTTGTGAGAAACGAGGCGATGGGTTCTTCGGCCGACCGCATAAACGCGAAGCCAAAGTGGCCTTCCATGCTGTCGTTGAGCACCTCGACTTCCATTTCGAGAACCAGATCGCTTAGTGGGTCGATGGCCGTAATTTCATCGCCTTTGGTATTGCACACCGAAAGCGAATTAATTTTACAGTCTTGGAGAGCCTGCTCAGTGCTGGTCGATTGGTCAGGTTGCTTTTCGGTGTGTACCGCGGGCAGGTCTTTTTGTACTGAAGTATAGGACTTTTTGTTATTGCAGAAATTTTCGTAATCGCCAACCACCTTGTGGCTGTCGCCCATTTCCTTTATCTCGCCTTTATCAATCCAGATTGCGATATCGCAGAGTTCTTGGACATGAAACATCGAATGGCTACAAAACGCCATCGTCTTATTCTGCTGACGAAATTCGTTCATCCGCTGCACGCATTTTTTCTGAAAAGCGAGGTCGCCAACCGAAAGTGCTTCGTCGATAATTAGAATGTCGGGACGCACCATTGTGGCAATCGAGAACGCGAGCCGAACATACATTCCCGAGGAGTAGGTTTTAACCGGCCTGTCGATAAAGTCGCCGAGCTCGGAAAATTCGATAATGCTTCGCTCTAACTCGGCGATGTCATCATCGGGAACGCCCAGCAGGGAGGCGTTAAGATAGATATTGCGGCGACCTGTAAATTCGGGATGAAAGCCCGCGCCGAGTTCGAGCAATGCCGCGACCTGCCCGTGGGTTTGAATGCTGCCACTTGTAGGTTGCAGCGTGCCAACGAGCAGTTTGAGCAACGTCGATTTACCTGCGCCGTTGTCGCCGATAATACCGATGCTTTTACCGTCGGGCACCGCAAAAGAGATATCGCGCAATACATGATAGAGCTTATGCCGAGGTCGGCGCAGAAGAATCTCGGCGAGCCGATCCTGCGGACGGGTGTAGATTTTGAAATCTTTGTTGATGTTCTCGACGATAATTCGAGGTGGCGTATGAATCAATTTATTGTCCTCGAAATCTACAGAACGTCGCCAAAGGCATGTTTGATACGCATGAATAGCCAGCCGCCAAATAAGTAGCTGACAAGCGAGACGACAATAACTATCTGCAGATTGATGAGAGGCAGTTCGCCGCGTAGAACAATCTCGCGATACAGATTGACGAAACTATGCATCGGATTGAGTAGGAAGTAAGCCTTAACGGAGTCACTCTGAATCATCGACAGTGGATAGATGATGGGAGTTAAGAAAAACCAGACATTAATTCCGAGTGCAACAAGCTGCTGAAGGTCGCGCAGAAAAACGCTTAGCGACGATAAGATCGCGACAAGTCCTGCGGTAAAGAGCATCTGCAAAAAGAAAATAAACGGAAGCAAAACCCACAGTGAATTGACATAGCCTTGGGTCGCTAAATACAGCAGAAGCAGCGAAAAACCGATCGCATGAGTAATATACGGGACGAGCGTACCAACAACAGGAATCACCTGCACGGGAAACTTGACCTTGGTAATGAGCGGCGCCTTCTCAAGCAGAAGCGACGTCGATCGCCCGATGGCATCAGCAAAAGCAAACCAGGGCAGATAGCCAATCATCATAAAGAGAACGAATGCGGTCTCGCCAAATCCTTCGGCGGCACGCACCTTAAAAATATAGCTGAAGACGAACGCGTAGATCGAGATATTGGCAATGGGCGTCAGTATCAGCCAGAGGAAGCCGCCCATCGACGCAGTGAACTGGGCATAGAATTCCTGCCGCGCAAAGTTGCTTACCAAGCGGCGGTCTGACAGTGGCGTAACAATCCAATCACGAAGTAAGGCGAGCGACATCGGCGTTCCAGCGTATTCTAGTATAGGCAAAAAGGCCGCGAATTCTTAGCCACCGCGACGCCATAATTGTACACTAAGACTCGGACAAAAAGACGTGATGAAAAAACGGCGCCGGCACTACCGAGATCCCAGACCATGCTAAACACAGAAAACGTACTCTTACCCTATTCGATCAGCGACTTGCCAGAGGGCCCTTGGCTTGTCTTTGCGCCGCACGCCGACGACGAGACCTATGGCATGGGAGGCGCCCTCCTCCGCGCGCGCGAGGCAGGAATAGCCACACACGTTATTGTGTTAACCGACGGGGCACTCGGTGGCGAGCAAGACGGGCTGATTGCGATTCGTCGCAACGAGGTTGAGCACGCGGCACGCGAACTCGGTTTAGCGAGCCTGCAGTGCTGGGATGAGCCAGATCGTGGGCTTGAAGCCACGCCTACACTTGTTGCTAAAACTGCTGCAGAAATTGCGAAAATTTCTCCAAAGTCGGTGTTTTTCCCAGGCCCGTTAGAAGCGCATCCCGATCATCGCGCCGCAGCACAACTCGTGTGGGAGGCATTGCAATCTTCGCCAGAGCTTACCGTTACTGCGCTGTCCTATGAGATTGGCAATCAGAATCCAATCAATAGGATGATCGACACGACCGCGGTGATCGCTGAGAAAGCGCGCGTGATGACCTGTTATAACAGTCAGAATACCGAGAATAATTACGAAGACTTGGTGTTAGCGCTCGACAAAGGCCGCACGTTTACTATGCCGCCAGAGGTCGGACACTGCGAGGGATTCTATGAGTATACTGAGAAGCAGCGCAGCAGGACGCTGCGCGAGGTTGTGCTCGAAATAACGGAGCTTTATTTCTAACGAGAGTCTGTATCGTGCGCTGGAAGCAGGATTTAGTGCAGGCCTTTTAGGGGCTGCTCGCTTGCTTTAGGCGAGGTGTCGACCCACTCAGGCCAAATTGCCGCAGGCCAGCGAGCCTGCAGCCATTGGCTGTGGAGAATAATTAGCCATTGCCGCAGTTCAATAGGTGCCATCGAGAGTTTCGCGCCGTTGGCGCCTTCACGTTTAAAGGTCAGCGTTAGCACGCCATTGGTCGATTTGCTGATGTCGACCTCTTTCACAAGCCAAATATCATCAAGCCGCGCAGACGCGCCAGCGCCGGGCGTCGTCTCTATTGGTGCGTTTGGGTCTGGCATGCTCGGCACTGGCACGGCTGCCTGAGGTTCGAGGCGTGCCTTCGCTGCCTGCTGGGCAAAGTCTTGCATTAACTCTGCCTGACCCAGGTCGCCTTTGCCTTCGGCGCGTGCAATCTCGTTAAGCCACTCCAACATAGGTGGCACCAAGCGCATCAACAGCCTCTGCGTTAGCCACAAACAGCGAGTAGAGTCAGCACTGACCTCACCCGTAATACGGAACCGGTCTTCGGTGTCCGAATAAATGCTCGTTACGCGCTGAAGTTTGTCGACAGGTGTGGGCATAGAGGTTGATTAACGACCGGTAGAAGGTTCGAGCCAAGTACTTACCTCGATAAGGTCGTCGGCAGTGAGTAGTCCTGCTTCGCGCTTGAGCAGAAGCAAAAATTTAACGTGTTCGTAGCGCACCTGTTGCAAGTCGCGCTGAGCGCCAAACTGATCGCGAATCGCATTGAGCACGTCGACACTGGTCACCGCGCCTAGCTCGAAGCCGCGTTGCATCGCCGTGGCAGAAAGTTCGGTCGATTCGACTAGCTTCTGCGCCGCACCGATAATTTTCTCGCTCGCCTGTACCTGCAAATAAGCACTGCGCACAGTTTCGCCAATCTCGAGCTGCACGCCTCGAAGTTCGTTCTCGGCAATAAGCGACTGGCTGTTAGCCTCCCGCACTGCCGCGCGATTGCTTCCGCCTGCATAAATAGGCACCGATACATCGACGCCAATATAGGTGTTGTCCGATCTCTGAAGCGGCATATTATCAAAGCCTACGTCCGAGTCTTGGCGCTGCAATACAAGCGATACTTGTGGCATATACGCGCCGCGCCGCTGCGAAATCATTTTCTTGGAGGCTTCGAATGCGAGTCGCTGCGCTTTAATCGAATGGTTGTTCTTCTCCGCCTGATCAACCCAATAATGCAGGTTGTTTTCCAGTGGCGGTACCTTCGCCCCTTCAGCTAAGCGAAACAGCTCGCCAGGCTCGATACCGCTTACCGAACGCAGCGCTTCGAGCTGTATGTCGAGACGACTCTCGAGCTGAATTTGCTGTGCCTCGACCGAGGCGAGGCTCGCCTGCGCTTGATAAAGGTCGGTGATCTGCGCGAGTTGACGTGCGTAAAGTGACTCGATCTGCTGGAGCTGATTGCTGACCGCTTCGTACTCAGACGCAATCGAATCGAGCGCATCGCGTGCCTGCAGGGTATCAAAAAACTTCTCTGCGACATCGGTCAGAAGAATCGCCAGTTCGCTGTAGTAAAGCTGCTCGGCTTGGTCTTCGCGCAGAACCGCCTGCGCGCGTGCGGCAAACGCCTGCCAATTAAACAGCACCTGCGTGAGCTGCAAGGAGTAACGGTTACCGTCGAACGTCGTCTCTTGCCCTGATTGAACGCGCGTGTTGTCCGACAGACTCGCGTTAGCACGCACCTGTGGGAGCAGTTGACCTGTCGCCGCGCTGCGGCGTGCTGCACCAATGTTGAGATTCTGCTCGGCGATACGCAAGCGAGGGCTAAAGTCGAGTGCAGCACTAAAAAAATCTTGGAGTGTCTCGCCTACAACCGGTGCGTTACTCGAGCCTAACGAAGGCAGCTCGGCCGCTGCCGACTGCGCGGCTACGCCGAACAATCCAATTAGTAAGCTCGCGCTAAGAGCAGCCTTTCTAATCACCGCGCTGTTCATCAGACGATGAGCTGTGCGATTTGCGGTGGTCTGTCGGTTGATTCTGCTCACAATGGTTATCCGGTTAATTCTTTTAATTAGTCTTCGATAAAGCTGCGTGCCATGGCGTTAGAGAAGGGCTTAAACAAATACTGCAGCAATGTGCGTGAGCCAGTCGCAATAAACACCTCGGCAGGCATGCCGGGTAACAACTCGAGATCACCGAGATCGGCCATACCTTCGGGCGATACTTCGACGCGCGCAAGGTAATAGGTCATGCCGGTGTTAGGGTCTTGAATGGCGTCAGCAGAGAGGCTGAGGAGCGAGCCAAAAATAGTAGGCGTTCGGTTGCCGAAGCTCGAGAAACGAATCATCGCTTCTTGCCCTTCGTAGACGCGGTCTATGTCGAGCGGCGACACTTGGACTTCGAGAATCAGTTCTTCGGTGAGCGGCACAATCTCGGCTATCACTGTGCCAGGGCCGATAACGCCGCCTTCTGTGTGTACTTGCATGCCGTTGATCACGCCTGCAACGGGCGCGCGAACGGTTGTGCGGCTAACGATATCTTGCAGCGCTGTGCTGCGTTCCTGCGCATCTTTCAGGCGCGTCTGCACCTCGCCAAGCTCGTTAACAACTTCGTTTTGGAACTCGCGATTTAACTGAAGTATCTGCAAACGGGTTTCGCCAATTTGCACTTCGGTAGAGGCGATAGTCGCTGAGAGGTCAGCAGCTTCGCCTTGATAGCTTGCAAGGTTACGCTCAACTGACCTTAGGCGGGCCTTGTCTGAGAAACCTTCGTCGAGCAGTGCGCGTGTGTCTTCTAGCTCGTCTGCAAACGATGCAGCGAGTGCAATCTTACTGTCTTTGAGTGCGGCTAGGCCGACGAGCTTTGACTCGAGCTGACCGATGCGTTGTTGCAATACTTCGATGCTGCCTTCGCGCGAGGCTTTGCGCGCGCCAAAAATAGATGTTTGCGATGCAACTTCTTCGGTAGCGTTTGCGCCCGACAGACTGGCAGGATACGCAATCGACGTGAGCTCGTCGCGCTCGGCCAAGAGACGCGCTTCGCGCGCTTGCAGTGCGACCAACTGCGAATTCGCGATCTCGAGCTGCGCGAGTGACTGTGTGTCATCCATCTCGAGCAGTGCTTCACCTGCTTCGACGACATCGCCATTTTGCGCGAGTATCGACCCTACTAAACCGCCTTCTAAATGCTGAACCGCCTTTTTATAGGTCTTAACAGTTACTTGACCCGGTGCGTGCGCGGCACCGTCGAGAGGGGCTATTGCCGCCCAGCCGCCGAACACAACGAAAACAAGTATAAAAACGGTGAGCCCCACGCGGCGCGGCATTTCCATGCTCGTTTCAACAAGGTCGTCGGCGCCAGCCGCCTGCGGCTTGGCCTGTCGCGTAGGCAAAATAGGCTTAGCAGCCGACTCCTCTTTTGCGGTCGCTGCGTCCTCAACAGCCGAAGGCTTGTTCACTTGATCCGCTGGGAGCTTGGCCACCGGTACGCGGGCAAGCGCCTGCTTATTTGCGGGTGGATTTGATTCGTTGTTCTGGCCGTTCTTAGTTTCGTCGTCCACGGGATTTCTCGTTCGCAATGCTTGCTACTCAGTAAAATAAGCGGCGAGCTGTCTTTATGAATTCATTTGGTCAACGCAAGTCACGTCAGCCTCGGGTCTGTTTTTCTGCCTGTTCTGCAACAGCGTTTTAATGAGTTACTTTTACATCTATATGCATCTACATGTATCTACGCAGGTCTTAGCGCAGGCTTTTTATCTTGTGGTGCGGCGAGAGCAGCGAGCACTTGGTCACGCGGACCAAAGTGAGAAGCGGCGCCGTCGCGCATGACTAAAATTTTGTCGACACACTGCAACACCATCGTGCGGTGTGTGATGATAATAACCGTCGCGCCCTCTGATTTGATTCGGCGAATTGCCTCGACCAGTTCACGCTCGCCTTGATCGTCGAGATTAGAGTTGGGTTCGTCTAAGACTAAGTATTTCGGTGAACCGTAAATCGCTCGCGCGAGGCCAATACGCTGGCGCTGGCCCCCCGATAAAATGCCGCCCGACCCACCTATCACTGTGTCATAACCTTGCGGTAGATGAAGAATCAGGTCGTGAACGCCAGCTGTCTTTGCCGCCTCGACAACTTTGTCGGGATCGACGTCGCCGAAGCGGCAGATGTTCTCGGAAATGGAGCCGTCGAATAATTCGATGTCCTGCGGCAGATAACCAATGTAAGGACCTAGCTCGGTGCGATCCCACGCAAAAATGTCTGCGCCGTCGAGACGTACTTTGCCGCTGTAAGTCGGCCAGATACCCAGAAGCGCGCGCGCGAGGCAGGACTTGCCCGAGGCGCTTGGACCGACTATGCCGAGGGCTTCGCCCGCATTGAGTTCCATATTAACGCCGCGTACAACAATATTTTTAGAACCCGGCGGTACAACCATTACTTGCTCAGCGGACAGCTTTCCTGTGGGCGCTGGCAATGACATCGTGTCTGCGTCTTTCGGAATTTGGTTAAGCAGCTGGCCAAGGCGGTCGTACTGACCACGTGCTAACGTGAAGCCTTTCCAGGTACCAACAAGCATATCGATCGGCGCGAGCGCCCTGCCGAGTAGTAAAGAACCAGCGATCATCATACCGGGCGAAATTTCTTGACGCAGCGCGAGTAGCGCGCCGAGCCCGAGTAGCAGAGATTGCATAACCATGCGGAACGTTTTGGACAGACTTTGCAACAAGCCAGCCGAGCGACTTGCGTCGGTCTGCAGCGTAAGCACCTGATCGAAGCGTTTCTCTTGGCGATGGCGAAGGTCGTCGGCCATACCCATTGCGGCGATAACCTCTGAGTTCTTTAAAGTCCCGTTGACCTGGTTGTTAATCCAGTTGGACTGAGTGTTCGCATCTTGCAATTTTTTGCTAGTGACCTTCTCTGTGACGTAGGCGAGCGCAACCATAACAATGCCAGCAAAAATTGCTGCATAGCCAAACAGTGGGTGAAACATAAACATAACAAAGACATAAATCGGAAACCAAGGCGCGTCGAAAAATGCGAAAAGGCCATTACCTGTGAGAAACTGCCGAAGGCTCGAGAGATCGCTTAGCGGCTGCGAGTTGCTTACCGCGCCACCGGTTAAAAGTGCACGCTTAAAAGTGGCATCGGACACGCGGCGTCGAAGATTTTTCTCGATGCGGTTGCTCGCTGCGATCAAAATCATTGAGCGAACCCACTCGAAGCCACCCAACGCTGCAGTGAGCGCAACCATCAGCAAGGTGAGCATTGCAAGTGTCGAATAGCTTCCGCTGGAGACCACGCGATCATAAACCTGCAGCATGTAGATAACAGGCACGAGCATCAAGAGGTTGACCGCGGCGCTAAAGAGGCCGGCGTAGATAAAATAGCTCTTCACGTCATTAAAGGAAGCAGCGAGTTCGGGGTATTTGGCTGTTTTTTGGGTGCTCATAATGTGTATTCTTTAATAGTCTACGTGCTTTAATTGTGTGCTTTTTTTTGTCGCCTAATCTTGTTGCCTATTCTTCTCGCCCATTCTTCTCGTCTCGTCTCGCTGCGCGGTGCGGCACTGTGCTGTGCGGCCCTCGGGCTATGATGCCGTCGCCAATCTCACGGGCTTTCGACTCGAATCAATCGAATTAGAAGCAATCGAATTATCCGTCGCGAGCACTAGTTAGTGGGGGCGCAACGCCGCTTTTCAACGACCGACTGTCCAAGCGTCGCGCAAACCTGCTGTGATAATGGCATAGAGACCTATAAACAGGGACCTTTAACGACCCCCTTAAAACGTGTCTAGCCCGTCTTTAGAGCTCCTGCTTACCCTCGGCGTAATCGCGCAAAATGCTGACCTGTGTCACCACTAGCAAACTCGTTCCATCCCGTTTAACTATCTGCCGATTTTGTAACGACTGAAACACGCGGGTCACAGTCTCTCGGCTTATATTAAGCATGATCGCAATCTCCATATGCGTCGGCGGATTGCGAATATGTGCTTCTTCTTTCTCTTTGTCCTTCTCGGGCACTAGCATCCATAGCTGGCAACACACGCGCTGGGCGATGTTGGGCAGTCCGAGCAGAGAGCGCTGAAAGGTCATTTTGCGCACGTGCCCGGCGACTTTTGCGCTAACGGTTGCAAACAATTCAGGGTGCTTCTTTAACAATGCATGCATCGTATTGAGCGGAATACTCACAATGACAGAAGGGGTAAGCGCCATGACGAATTCGGGCTGAGAGCCTCCGTCAAATAGGCACAGTTCGCCGCAAAACTCCCCTGGTTCGACGAAATAAAGGCCAACTTCGCGCCCGTCTATCGTAAAGTCTACGCCCTGCAACCGACCCTCGAACAGGAAGCAGATCTGCTCTTCGTTCTGCCCTGCGTTAAGGACAATTGCGCGGCGCGCGGCTTTGCGCACGCTACTCTGCGCCGCGACGTCATCAAGCGTCGCGTCCGGCAGCCCACTTAAAAGCGGGAAAGTCTTGAGCAGTTGCGGTGTCACCACCATAAAACGCGATCCCTCGAGGCATTGCTTTGCTACTTATTGTTCGAAATGCGTAAGCCCACTAAGACAGCGGCAGCGAAGTACGTAACTTAAGGCATTGATTAGGCGTTTCTGATTGCGGCAATTCTCACTAAACTATCAACATCTTTCTAATAGGCGAGTATTATAGGCTTGCTAAGCCTAAGTAATAAGGGTGATTACCGTCCTGTGTGACTGCAATCACCCCGCGTCGTCCGCCCTTGAATTATCTTTAGCGTCGAAACAAAATTTGCGACAATCGGAAACACGGAAACGCTAACAGTGTAAATGTCTGCAAGGCTAGCTGGCGAAAAAAGACTCACTAGCGAAATGGCAAGCCAAGCCAAGCCAAGGCAAAACAAGCCAAGTCAAGAGACAAGGCAAGAGACAAGACAAGAAAGAGACTAACAGTGACCAACAGCAGCTCACATCACACTACCTTACCCCGTAGCGCGCAGCGCCGGCAGGGCTGTGGGTGGCTGCGTCGTCTGGGCCTTGCGCTACTGACGCCACTCGCGCTGTCTCTTTCGCTGTCTTTCTCGTTAATCGCCCTCCAGGCGACCGCTCAAACTACTAATTCTATTCACACGCCGACCGCTGCTGTCGGCGAGGTGAGTCTCGTTTTGGGCCGTGCCTACCTCGAGCGCGACAATGGCCGCGAACGCATCGAAGCCGGCTCGAAGGTTCATGTTGGCGACAGAGTGTTCACCGAGGCTGGTGGTCATGTACACGTGCGGTTCGTCGATGACGCATTGGTTAGCGTCCGGCCAAGCAGCACACTCGATGTTGTGCGCTATGACTACGACGCCACCAAACCCGAAAACTCGGCGGTCAAATTCGAGCTCAGCGAAGGCGTAGCCCGAGCAATCTCAGGCGACGCGGCTAAATCAGCCCGCCAGCGCTTTCGTATGAACACACCAATCGCCGCGATTGGTGTGCGCGGTACAGACTTCGTAGTAAGTGTTAACTCACGCTCAACTCGAGCGCTGGTAAACGAAGGCGCGATTATTATAGCGCCCTATTCCAGCGAATGCAGCAGCGACGCTTTGGGTCCCTGCGCGGTCGACGCAGTGGAGCTCAGCCAAAATACCCTTCAAGTGCTCGAGCTCGGAAGCGGGAATCCTGCCCCACGCCTAATTTCCGCGTCTACGGGGCGCGCGTTGGGTGGGGTAGAAGACGCCAGCAACAACGAATCAAATTCAGCGGAAGCGCAGGGCGCATCAACCGAGTCGCCCGACACGGCAGACACAAACGAAGTCTATTTAGAAAGCGTTGCCACGACAAAGGTCAATACCGAGGTGGCTGCAGCTCAGAGCGGAAGCGGCCAAGCGCCAGACGAGCAGCCAAGCACGCCGGTAGTCCCCGACCCTGTAGTCCCAGAAATTCCAGTGGTTTTAGCGGATTTCACCCCGACTTCAGCCTTAACAGCAGAGTCTACTCGCGCAGACCAACTGGTCTGGGGCCGCTGGTCTTCGAATGGAACCCCGAGTTTACTCTCGCTAAGTCTTAGCGAGGCGCGCGAAGGCCGTGATGTCACCATCGCATCACCTTCTGGTTTCATTCTATATCGCAACGAGCCAAACGGTGCGCGTGTAGAGTCAGGCTTGGGTGTTGTTAAGTTCGACTTAAGCGCCGCCGAGGCTTTTTACGATTCGGCCAATGGTATCGTCGCAATGCGAGTAGCGGGCGGAAACCTAGAGCTAGACTTCGTCGATAGAGCGTTTGCAACCGAGCTAAATCTCGATCATGCCTCAACCGGCGCAATTGATTTCACTGCCAACGGCGCGATCGCCGATGGCGGATACCTGCTGCTTCGCGAAGACTCTAAAATTGTCTCCGGCGCCGTGGCTACCGATGGTTCAGCAGCCGGCTACTTCTTCGAGGAGCAACTCGAGGCTGGGCGAATCCAAGGTATTACGTTGTGGGGTTCGCAACAATGAGCACCCAGCGCCTCTCATTTGCACAGCGCCTCGCCGGCCTCCCTATTATAGGTGGTTTGCTCTCCATAGCTCCGATTCGCAGCCGCCTTGCTATGCTTGGATTTGCCGCAGCGGCCACGATCGCGCTATTGGCAACCTCGGGTGCTGTAAATAACCTCAAGAATTTAGAAGAACGGCTCGGCACTTTAGGCTGGACGCTCGCGCCAGAAACAAGCACCGAGGCGCGTATCGTTATCGTCGCTATCGACGAATCGAGCATCGAAGAAGTGGGCGCTTGGCCGTGGCCTCGCGAAACGATGGCCGAACTCACTCGTGCGATCGATACAGCGGGTGCACAATTACAACTGCACGACATTGTCTATGCCGAAGCTAAAGAAGGCGACGCCCAACTTGCAGCGGCTTTGGCTAGCGCGCGCGGCGCAGTTATCTCGCAGGTCCCTATTTTAGACATTAATCAAGCCGCAGGTCTAGCACCGGAAACTATCCGCGCGGGTCAGATGATGGGCAGCCTTGCAGGCATTCAATGCTCGAACACCTCTGGAGTCATGTCGACGTCGAGCTTTCTTGCACCGCATGCAGGTTTTAACGGCATAGCGAAGGGGCACATCGCGCCCGTAGTTAATGGCGACGGTTCAATCACTAAACAACCGGCTGTTGTGTGTGTCGACGGCCTAGCGTATCCCGCACTCGCCTTGTCTGCGCTGCTCGAAGCGACAGGCTCTGGCATCGAGCAGGTCGGCGTTCACAGCGCTAAAATTGCCGCGAATTCGGGGTCAATGGGCCCCGCGCAAACCTTAACCCTAGACTCCTACCCCGGACTTTCAGTGCCGCTCGATGCCGAGGGAAATTTACGAATCTCGTATAACCGCGCACCCGAAAGCTACCTTGTTGTCTCGGCTGCTGACGTGCTGATGGGCAGAGCGGGCACCGAATTGTTGGACAGCGCCTGGGTACTCGTAGGCGCAACTGCCTTCGGACTTGGCGATGTTGTTCCTACTCCCTATAGCGGAGCGACGCCTGGCGTCGAACTGCAGGCACGAATACTCGGCAGTTTGCTCGACGTCGCAGTACCTTACACACCCAACAATGCGTCGTGGATTCAAGCGTCTCTTGCGCTGCTTTTCGCTGTAGCACTTCTCTTTACCGCGTCGCGCATGAATGGCCGCCTAAGCGCGCTTATGCTGCCTAGCGCCGCAATCGTGCTGCCCGCCGTGTCGCTTGCAGTCCATGCACAATTATTAGCCGGCGCCGATCTCTGGCTCGGTTGGATGCCCGCGGCACTATTCGCAGTATTGGCCAGTGGCTTGCTGTTCGTCTTAGAGCAAGCGCGTACGCGCAGCCAAAGAGACCGAGTGTTCAATAATTTGGCAAGCTATCTTCCTAGCCAAGTCGCCGAGGAAATAGCCTACAGTTTACCGAGTTCGACTATTGTTGCAGAGCGTCGTGATTTTACGCTCTTGAGCGCGGATTTGCGTAATTTCTCGGCGTTCAGCGAAGCAAAATCGCCCGAAGAATCAGCGGCAGTGCTGCACTTTTTCTTTCAGAAAGCGGCGGGAATTATCGAAGCGCACGGCGGCAGGGTGCATGAATACAAAGGTGACAGCCTGCTTGCGCTTTGGGACTCGCAAGACGCGAGTGTAGCGCTGCAAGCGCTCAATGCAGCGCAAAAAATGGTCGCCGAAATCAATCACATTTCGTTGAGTGCTAACACACCTTACGGACTTGAGCCTCTCGCACTTGGCATAGGAATCGAACAAGGCGCAGCGTTAATCGGTTCAATAGGCCCCGCAAATCGACGCACACATACATTGCTTGGTGATACGGTAACCATTGCGCTGCGCATACAAGAAATGACCGCCGAACTCGCGCAGCCTATTTTACTGGGTGAGCGCGCTGCGCGTCAGCTAGATGCCGAATTATTGCAGTCACAAGGAAGTTATTTGCTACAAGGGCTGACTATTCCGCATGTTCTCTTTGCGCCACGACCTGATGAGAGCAATCTAACCTCATTGACGGATTCTTTTGGGGATCAGGAACAAGGCGCAGACACGCAGCCCAGACTCCGAGTACTCGCGGGCGGCCGCACCGCATAGTCTTACCCGCCTTTGGGTGGGTAATCATCAGGAAAACTTTCCAACCCTGTTACCTTACTAGCATCTTGGCTGTGTTAGTCTTGCATTCATTCAGCCCCAAAAAATAAGACTGTATTTTCTACGAGTTAGTTAAACGCATGCCGCCAAACCTGGTTACAACAGTGAGCCAATTACGAAGTAGGTTCACCCAAACGATTGCAGTGGGCGTTTTTGTCTGTGGTCTCGTCGTATCCAGCCAAGTCTCCGCACAAGAAGACAATAGCCAAGAGTGCCCCAACCTCGCCGTCTACTATCCCGCCGTTTACTTTGCTAACAAGCCACTCACCGCCCAAACGCCACCCGACGCAGGCGCACGTGAGCAAGCGCAATGGACGCAGCTGGCTGCGACGCTTGCCGATATTCAGGCGAGTTGCTTACGTTCATCGGAATACTATGCGCTTTTGGGCGCCGCCCAGCTCAACAGCGCACAGCTAGAACCCGCGTCTGAGTCTCTTGAGCGAGCGCTCCTACTCGATCCCACTAATGGCGCCGCACAGATCGACTTCGCTTCGGCGCTTTTCGCCTCAGGCCAGCTTTTCCCTGCTCTGCAACTAAACAGCGCGTTACTCGCGCGCACTGATTTGCCCGAAGAACTGCGTGAAACACTGGTTAGTCGCGATAAAGAATGGCGAAGAAACACGCGCCAGCATACCCTCCAGCTTGATTTTTTAGGTGGCTACGACAACAACCTTAACGGTGCGCCTGGCTCCGATCAGATCACGCTGACACTTTCAGGCGAACCGGTGCTACTGAGCCTGAATACAGACCTCCAACTGCAAGAAGGCGCATTCGCAAATATTCGGCTCAGCAGTCGCCACCAAAAACTCAATGCCAACGATCAGCGCACATGGACTAACGAGGTAAGGGGTCGTCTGAGTCAAGACACGACATCAGATCTGCTCCAGTTTGATACGCGATACTCACTTATCAAGCCGACACGGCGAAGGACGGTACAGTGGGAGGTGGGTGCAAGTTCACTGTTCTTCGGCGGAAGCGCCCTCTACACAGCGGCTCAGACTCGATTTCGCTACCAACCAAACTCCCAAAGGCAATGCGCACCAGTCTACGAAATAGCGAGCCAATATCAGCGATTCCATAGTCAGGTGGCGCTAGATGCTTGGGAAAGCAAAGCAACTCTTGGGACTAACTGCGTCGCGGCCACCAAATCAGGCGCTGTTATTCGCTACGGATTCGATGGCGGCTATATCTCGAATAAAGCCTTGGATACACGGCGCCCAGGGGACGATCGAGACGGCTGGCAAGTTAACGCACGAATACAGCGTGCAATGTTTGGAGGCGAGCTTACTGCGCAGGCGACTTATACAAAGTTGAACGATGATGAGGGATACAGTTCGATTCTTGCCAATGGTGCGTCGCGGTGGCAAGAAAGAAATCAGGTTCTGATACAGCACCGAACGCCACTTAGAGTGGGCAACAAGAATGCTCTATTCATGGTTAATCTCTACCATCAGGATCAGGCGAGTAATATCGAGCTTTTCGAGCTAACCGATACGGCCATCGAGCTTGGCATTAGCATAGCTCTTTAAGTAATTGTAATAATTATCTTTATATTAATTTACTTGCTGCTAGTAGATTTATATGCCGACGCACCGACCAACAATTAACCCTGACACAACACGCTAAATCCGTTCACTCCACTTAATTGCCACTAATCTGTGACACTGCGTGCAAAACACCACAGACAAATTCAGAATAAAAACCTCAACTTACGAGCTCGACTCCAAGTATTACTTTGATACAAAAAGTTGAACTTAGGCTCAAGAGTTAGTATTATTGGCCCGATATCTGGTTGCGGTTGTGGGTTCTATCGACCTCAGGCCTGATGTAACGGCGTTTTCCGACTAATTCGCGAGTGTGTGTGACTTCAATCACAGGCCCTGGTGCAAAGGTTGGCTTATGCTTGTTCCAACGATGGAAAACCGCCGGCCTAACTTTGTGGGACGGGCCGGTCGCAATCGTAAACGTTTATAATTTGAAATCGATCTCAAGGAGATATACCACAATGGCTTTTATCACAGCTGAAACACGAAGCGATCTGATTGAACTCTCAGTCGCAATGCTCAAGCAGGCTCCAAGCGCTGCACTTTTAGAAGAACTAATTGAACTTTCAGTCGGCGGCGGCTCACTCGCTGACGCAGCTGATCACATTGCTAAGACTGACGCTTTCAAAGCTGAATACCCTAGCTTCCAGACTGCTGAACAGTACGCAGCTGAAATTTTCGACAACATCACAACTGGCGGCACAGTAACTGCTGTTATCCGCACTGCGGTAATCGAGCTTGCTACTGGCATGCTAACTAGCGGTTCTGTTTCAAAAGCAGGCCTAGCACTCGCTATCGCTGAGTACCTAGCAGCACCAGCAGCTCTCTTGAACGACGATTTCGCTGACATCGCGCAGTCTTTCCAGAACCGCGCTGACGCAGCAGAATACTTTGTTGTAACCAAGGAACTTGGTGGGTCAACTGAAGCAGAGCTCGCAGCAGCGATTGCTTCTGTAACTAGCGACGCAGCAACACTTACAGCTGCAAACACAGCTGCCGATGATACTGCATCTGCTGAAGCAGTTGTTCCTGGCCAGACTTTTACGCTCACTACAGGTGTTGACAGCATTAACGGCACACTTGCTGACGAGACTTTCTCAGCCCCTGCTGCAAACCCAACTACTGGTGTAGCTGCAACTATCCTTAGCTCAGGCGACGTAATCGAC
>Ga0075118_10000096_pt1 | contig 85967 bp, 87 predicted proteins | sample AntAceMetag02UKE_FD_69794 | JGI IMG/M metagenome (GOLD analysis project Ga0075118, IMG submission 69794) | Saline lake microbial communities from Ace Lake, Antarctica - Antarctic Ace Lake Metagenome 02UKE | ecosystem: Environmental > Aquatic > Non-marine Saline and Alkaline > Saline | place...
CCGTTTGTCGCGTCTGCGATTTCTGTCTCATCTTCGTTCCCTTCGGTCTCTGCCGATGAACCAGAAATCCTCTCTTATGCAATCCCGCTAATTTGTTCCATAGGCGCTGACGTCAGACACTGCTGTCGTTTGCTCAGTTTGAGCGTGAGGTTACGGGGGAGCGCATCAGAGACAAAATCGCGGCTTCGAAGAAAAAGGGGATGTGGATGGGCGGCTATGTGCCGCTTGGCTATGACGTGATTGATCGTAAGCTCGTCGTAAATTCAGCAGAAGCTGAAATAGTTCGACAGATTTTTGGTCTCTACCTTGAACACCAAAATGTCCGCTTGGTCGAGGCGCGTGCCGCCAAGCTGGGACTGCGGACCAAACGGCGTATCAACAAATCCGGAGAGGCTACTGGCGGACGACCGCTTTCCCGCGGACATATCTATCGATTGCTTTCCAATCCTGTTTACGCCGGCGAGATAAGCCACAAGGGTCAAGTCTACGCCGGGGAACATGATCCGATTGTTGATCGACCGACATGGGAGAGGGTCCGAGCTGCTCTGTCCGATAACGCCGTCGCAAGGTCCGCAGGCGATCATGCTCGAGAACCAAGTCTCCTGACGGGTCTTGTTTTCGATGATCAGGGTCGCCGCTTCACGCCAACGCATGCGGTCAAACGAGGCCGGCGGTATCGCTACTACGTTCAACAACTCGATGATGGTCGACCCCAGCGTTTGTCAGCTTCGGAGCTAGAGAGCGCCGTAACTGGCGGTTTGGGCTCCGTTCTGAAAGACAAACGCCGGTTGTATGATGTTCTGGAAACACTTGGTGTGTTGCCAGACCGATATGAAAGCTGTTTTCAATCGGCAGAAGAACTCGCAGATCAGCTGGCCGGTGTAAGCCACAGTAAAATCAAATCGGTTCTGTCCCATCTCGTAGAATGCGTTGCAGTCGGAGAAACTGAACTCATCATTTCGATAAGACTTGCGGCCCTCATTTGTGAGCCGACACCCACTTCAGCAGTTGATATTCGCGTTCCGATCGAGATGAAACGGCGTGGCATTGAAATGAAGATGGTGCTGGGTGATCAGAAAGCATCGGGTTCACCAGATCCGTCGCTGGTCAGATTGGTTGTCCAGGCCCGCGATTGGTGGGAGCAGTTGTTGGAGGGAAAAGTTGCGACGGCCGCGGATATTGCGAGAAGTGAAGGGCTCACGCGCTCACATGTAAGCCGCGTAATTCGGTTGGCCTTCCTGGCGCCGGACATCGTTCAGGCAATTCTTGATGGAAACGCCCCGTCAGACCTAACTGCAGAGCGTCTATTGAAAAGAACAGACCTACCCCTCGACTGGGTCGATCAGCGTCAGCTTCTAGGGTGTGAATCCGTCGTAAGTTGACCGCCTAAACTCCAAACAGAGAAAACTAGCGCTGGAAGCCGACTGATTCTCCGAATGACGCTCTCTCCAAGGTCACAAGGGTGCTGATGCCGGTCACAAGCCTTTGAACTTGCGCGACTTCTCGGAGCGGTCAAAGTTGACCGGTATTTTGAGAAGAAAATTTGGCGGAGGGAGAGAGATTCGAACTCTCGGAACGCTTACACGCTCAACAGTTTTCGAGACTGCCCCGTTCAACCACTCCGGCACCCCTCCGCCGATACGCCGATATCCATTCCGATATCAGGGCCGGACCCGTATAATACACGGGCGCAGGGTTCTACCGCACGATCCGACCTGCCTGCAACCCGCTGTGGGTGGGTGATTGTTGCGCAAAAGATGGATGTTTGAGCGGTTGACACGGGCGGCTGGCGGCGTATAGTCCGCCCGCATTCGATGGACCGCCGGAAAAATTCGCGGTCCACCTTGTTTTTGCAGGAACATTTGGCACTTGCAGCCCCGCCGTTCCGGGGTGTGATTGCCGCGACTTATACGGATCCAGACTTATGTACGCAGTCATTCAAACCGGCGGAAAGCAGTATCGCGTTGCCAATGGCGATGTGATCACCGTTGAGAAGCTCCAGGGCGATGCCGGCAGTACGCTGTCGATTGCGCCCGTTCTGATGGTCAATGATGGCAAGGCGACCCAGATTGGTGCGCCGGTCATCGAGGGCGCATCGGTCACCGCCGAAGTGGTCGAGCAGACCCGCGGCGACAAGATCGTGGTCTTCAAGAAGAAGCGCCGCCAGGGCTATCGCCGCACCATGGGACATCGTCAGGAGCTTACGGTTCTGCGTGTTCTGGATGTGACCGGCAAGCCGGGTGCAACGAAAAAGGCAGCGGCGAAGAAGCCCGCTGCAGCGAAGGCGGAAGCAGCTCCGGCTGATGACGCTTCGAGCGAAACCCAGGAGTAGTTCGAGATGGCACAGAAAAAGGCAGGCGGCAGTTCACGCAACGGTCGCGATTCGGCGGGTCGGCGCCTTGGCGTCAAGAAGTTTGGCGGCGAAAACGTGATCTCCGGCAACATCATCATCCGTCAGCGCGGCACGAAATATCACCCCGGTGAGAATGTCGGCCTTGGCAAGGATCACACTATTTTTGCTGTGACCGAGGGCAAGGTTGAGTTCTCCCGTCGTCGCGGCGGCCGTACCTATGTGTCGGTTGTCCCGGCTGACATGGCGATTGCAGCTGAGTAAGGTTTTCCAATAGACCGGTTTATTCGGGGGGATTGGCTAGCCGATCCCCCCGTTTTTCGTTCTGGAACCAGATCATGAAATTTCTCGATCAAGCAAAGGTGTTCTTGCGTTCCGGCCCGGGCGGCAATGGCTGTGTCAGCTTCCGCCGCGAGGCCAATGTGCCCATGGGCGGTCCCGATGGCGGTGACGGCGGGCGCGGTGGTGATGTGGTCGCCGAATGCGTCGAAGGCCTGAACACCCTGATCGATTTTCGCTATCAGCAGCATTTCAAGGCTGATCGCGGCATGGACGGGATGGGCAAGGCGCGCTATGGCCGTGGCGGCAAGGACATCACGCTCAAGCTGCCGGTGGGCACGCAGATTTTTGCCGAGGACGGGGAAACCCTGATTGCGGATCTGATCGCGGTCGGCCAGCGCGTTGTCCTGCTCAAGGGTGGACAGGGCGGTCGCGGCAACATCCACTTCAAGAGTTCGACCAATCAGGCGCCACGCCGGGCTGACACCGGTGGCGATTTCGAAGAGATGTGGGTCTGGTTGCGGCTCAAGCTGATCGCCGATGCTGGTCTGGTCGGCTTGCCCAATGCGGGCAAGTCCACCTTTCTGTCTTCGGTCAGTGCGGCCAAACCCAAGGTCGCCGATTACCCTTTCACGACCCTCCATCCCGCACTCGGTGTCGTGGAGAGTGACGACGAAGCCTTTGTGCTTGCCGATATTCCGGGTCTGATCGAGGGCGCCCATGAGGGAAGGGGGCTGGGTGACCGGTTCCTGGGCCATGTGGAACGGTGCCGGGTCCTGCTGCATCTTGTCGATCCGACGATGGGGCCGGAGGTCGCGGTGGACGCCTATCGAACCGTCCGGGGCGAGCTTGCCGCCTATGGCGGCGGTCTCGACGGGAAGCTCGAAATCGTGGCGCTGAGCAAAAGCGATGCGGTGTCCGAAGAAGACCTTGAGGCCTGTCGCGTCGCGCTTTCCGAACATGTGGATGGCAAGATACGGACATTGTCGGCGGTGGCCCATCAGAACATTCTGGAAACGGTGCGTGAGCTTCGCCTCATCATCAACGCCTCACGGGAAGAGGAATCCGACGATTTCGATCCCTTCTATCGTGATGACGATGCGGAAGACGAGGATGAGGCGCGGGAGCCTGCGTCGTGAAAACCGCCGGAAATGCTGGCACTGACCTGTCGACCAGTCGCCGCCTTGTCCTGAAGGTCGGGTCTGCACTTCTGGCGCAGGATGACGGACAGTTGCGCCGTGACTGGCTCGACGCGCTTGCCCGTGATGTCGCGGATCTGCGCAGTTCGGGGGTCGATGTGATGATCGTGTCCTCGGGCGCCATCGCCGTGGGACGGCGTCTGCTCGGCCTCGCGCGGGGCCCCCGCAACCGTGTGCTGCGTCTTGATGAGAGTCAGGCCGCGGCGGCCACTGGTCAGGTCCAGCTGGCCCATGCCTGGCAGGAGGTGCTGGGGCGGCATCACGTGTCGGTGGCCCAGATCCTGATGACGACCGATGACACCGAAGACCGCAGGCGTCACCTGAATGCCCGCAACACCATTTCGACATTGTTGCGACTGGGGGTTGTTCCCGTCATCAACGAGAACGATACGGTCGCGACCGAGGAAATCCGGTTCGGCGACAACGACCGCCTGGCCGCACGGGTGGCGCAGATGATGGGGGCGGACACCTGCGTGATCCTGTCGGATATCGACGGCCTCTATACAGCAGACCCCACCCGCGACCCCGCTGCGACTCATATCGCGCGGGTTGATGCGATCACGCCGGAGATCGAGGCCATGGCCGGAGACACTGCTGGTGATGATGGTTCGGGTGGCATGATCACGAAGATCGAAGCCGCGCGTGTCGCCCTGCAGGCCGGATGTCGCCTTGCGATCAGCGATGGCCGTGCGCTGCACCCGCTCAAACGCCTGCTCGAGGGTGAGCGGGCCACGTGGTTCATGCCGCAGGGTGAGCCGCATACAGCGCGCAAGAGCTGGATTGCCGGGTCCTTGAAGCCGGTTGGCACCATTGTGGTTGATGATGGAGCGGCGGGTGCGCTGGCGCGGGGGAAAAGCCTGCTGCCCGCAGGTGTCATCAAGGTGGTTGGCGCGTTCGATCGCGGCGACCCCGTGATTGTCGCGGGTGAAGACGGTCTTGAAATCGCGCGCGGCCTGATTGCCTATGACAGCGCGGATGCGCGACGCATTCTCGGGCGCCAGTCTGAAGAGATCGAAGGCATTCTTGGCTATCGCGGTCGTGAGGAAATGATCCACCGCGACGACCTCGTCGAGAGCTGAGTCCAGAATGTCGGGGACCGGGTCTTCCGACCGGCTGCTCTACAGCACAGTCATTGTGGTTGCGCTCGTCTCTGTCGGCCATGCGGCGATTTTCGTCCGGATGGCCGAGGCCGACTCGCTGGTCATTGCCGCCTATCGCATGCTGATTGCCGCTTTGGTGCTGTTGCCGTTCGCGCTCTATACGGGCTGGGAGGAACTGCGCAAGCTCACGCGGCGTGAATGGAGGCTGATTGGGCTGGGCTCGGTGTTTCTGGCCCTGCATTTTGCCACATGGATCGAAGGCGTCGCGCGCACATCGATTGCAAATTCGGTGGTGCTGGTCACCCTGACGCCGGTCTGGCTCGCACTCTGGTCGCTTGTCGCGCTTCGCCGTCCGCCGGGCGCGCGTCTCTGGACCGCAATCCTGCTTGCTGTCGGGGGCAGTGCGATAATGGCCTGGGGCAGCATGAAGCTGGGTTTTGACAGCTTGCTGGGGGATGCCCTCGCGCTGGCCGGCGGGGTGTTCTTCGCCGCGTTCTTTCTGGTGGCCGAAAACATCCGCCGCAGCGTCGGGGTGATGGTGTTTGTGGTGCTCGTCTATGCGGGCGCCGCGATCCTGCTCTGGGTGCCCGTGCTGGGCCTTGGATTTCCGGTTGCCGGGTTCAGCGATGAAACCTATTTCGCTCTTGTGGCAATTGCGATCATCAGCCAGGTGATCGGGCATTCCGGGTTCAACTGGGCGGTGCGGGTGATTTCGCCGATGGTGCTCGCGCTCGCGCTGCTTTCCGAGCCGATCCTGAGCGCGGCGCTTGGCTGGATATATTTTCGCGAAGGCTTTGGCGTCGAAACAGTTCTTGGCGGGCTCCTGATCCTCGGGGCGATCTATCTGGGTATGCGCGCCGAGAGCGGCAGCGCAAAGGCGCAAACAGGGTGAATTTCACCGGCGGATTGACTATCGTCGCCCCGGCAGGCCGAACACGGTCGGAGAAGAGCAATGACAGCAGCACATGATTTGTCGGCGGATCAGAATATCCACGACATGATGAACCGGATCGGGATTGCCGCGAAAGCTGCAGCCCAGGAACTCGCAGCGGCATCCGCAGAGACCAAGAACGCCGGGTTGCATGCCGCGGCGGCTGCCGTGCGGTCGCGCAAGGATGAAATCCTCGCTGCCAATGCCAAGGATGTGGCCGGGGCTGAATCCCTTGGCGTGAAGGGCTCTTTTCTGGATCGGCTGATCCTCGATGATGCGCGCGTGGAAGCCATGGCGCGCGGCCTGGAAGAGGTTGCTGCCTTGCCGGACCCGATCGGGACAGTTCTGGCCGAATGGGAGCGTCCCAACGGATTGAAAATTGCCCGTGTACGTGTACCTCTGGGAGTCATCGGTGTGATCTACGAATCCCGGCCCAATGTGACGGCGGATGCCGGTGGGCTGTGTGTCAAAGCCGGCAATGCCGCAATTTTGCGGGGTGGATCAGAAAGCTTTGGAACCTCAGGAGTCATTCTGTCCTGCTTGCAGGACGGGCTGAAGGCCGTCGGCCTCCCTGAGGCAGCGGTTCAGGCGCCCCCCACCACCGATCGGGAGGCCGTGGGTGCGTTGCTGCGGATGATCGACTATGTGGACGTGATCATTCCGCGAGGCGGGAAATCGCTGATCGAGCGGGTTCAGAACGAAAGCCGGATTCCGGTCTTCGCGCATCTTGAGGGGCTTTGCCATACCTATGTGCATGCCGACGCCGATCCGAAGATGGCGCGGGAGATCGTGCTGAATGCAAAGATGCGTCGCACGGGTATTTGCGGTGCGACGGAAACGGTCCTGATCGACCGGGATGTCGCCGGGGATCTGCTTGGGCCGATTGTCGATGACCTGACCGCTGCGGGATGCGAAGTGCGCGGTGATCAGGATGCCCGCAAGATCGATGCCCGTATCGTTCCCGCCAGCGATGCTGATTGGGATACCGAATATCTCGATGCCATCGTCTCCGTGCGTGTGGTCGACGGGGTCGACGCCGCAATCGATCATGTGAATGTCCATGGCTCGAACCACACCGACGCGATCATCACGGCCAACGCCGCCATTGCCGAACGGTTTCTGAACCGGGTCGATAGCGGCATTGTCCTGCACAATGCCTCAACCCAGTTTGCTGATGGTGGTGAATTCGGAATGGGTGCCGAGATCGGTATTTCGACCGGCAAGATGCACGCGCGTGGGCCCGTGGGTGCCGAACAGCTGACCAGCTACAAATACGTCGTGCGTGGCGCCGGTCAGGTGCGGCCCTGATCCGGCTCGGCATGCGATGACAGATACAGACAGTGTGGTCTTTTCGGGTCAGGCGGGAGCGTTTGACCACCGCAACCGGCGGATCGGCTTGCTCGGGGGCTCGTTCAATCCGGCCCATGCCGGGCATCGCTATATCAGTACCGAAGCGTTGCGGCGCCTCGATCTGGATGAGGTCTGGTGGCTGGTTTCGCCGCAGAATCCTCTGAAATCCCAGTCGGGTATGGCACCTTTCAGCCAGCGCCTGTCCCATGCGGCCTCGGTCGCAAGGCATCCGCGGATCCGGGTTTCTGCGATCGAAGCCGAAATGGGAACGCGCTATACTGCGGATACTCTGGCCATGCTGGTCCGGCGATTTCCCGCAGCCCGCTTCGTCTGGCTGATGGGGGCGGACAATCTGATGCAGATTCCGAAGTGGCGGGATTGGTCAAATATATTTAAGACAGTTCCCATTGCCGTCTTTGCCCGTGATTCATATGATTCAGAGGCATTGTCGGAGATCGCAGCCCATCGCTTTCGGGCCAACCGGTTGCCGGCACATGCGGCCAAGGTTCTGGCTGACGCCGCGCCGCCTGCCTGGGTGTATCTGAGAATCAGGCCTCACCCGGCAGCGGCGACGAATTTGCGGCAAGCCGGGCAATGGCCGGTCTAATTGAGTTCAACCCGGGGTCCAGATGACCGGACCCGTTACAAGGAGGCGCAGTTTGGAAGCGCAATTTTCGTCATAGCACGTCAGGGCAAGGCCACGCCGCGGCCAACAGCGGCGCAAACCCTCGCACTCGTCGAGAAATCTCTCGACGACGACAAGGCTGATGATATCCGGGTGATCCCCCTGGCGGGAAAATCCGATATTGCCGACTACATGGTGGTGGCCAGCGGCACATCCTCGCGTCGGCTGGATTCGATAACCGAACATCTTCTCGAAAACCTCAAGGCATCCGGTGTGCGCGGCTCGCACGCCGAGGGGCGGCGCAGTGGTGAATGGGTGCTGATCGATGCCGGGGACGTCATCGTTCACCTGTTTCGCCCCGAAGTGCGCGATCACTATGCGATCGAGAAGCTCTGGGAAGCCGATTTCGCGCGCGAACGTGCTGCGCAGGACGCGGTTCCGGCCTGACGAACCCCTGAGTAGGATCCGTCAGTGTGGCGGGTTGTGCAGTGAGGATGGAAGTGATGCGCATCATGGTTGCTGCGGTCGGTCGCGCACGCGCAGGGCCGGAAGCAGCGTTGTTTGAGCATTATGCCAAACGCATCACGGTCTGGCCGTTTGAGCTTCGCGAGGTCGACCTCCGGAAAAACGTCCCGGCCGGTCAGTTGTCTGATGCCGAAGGTGCGCTGCTGCTCGATGCAGTCCCGGATGGCGCGCATGTCATTGCTCTGGACGAAGGCGGAAAACAGCTTTCCAGTGAGGCGATCGCTTCGCTTCTTGGTGCGTTGCAGGATGACGCCACGCGCGACGTGGTCTTCCTGATCGGCGGCGCGGACGGGCATTCCGAGGCCGTGCGGGCGCGCGCCGACAGGGTGATGGGCTTCGGGCAGAACACCTGGCCCCACATGCTGGTTCGTGGATTGCTGGCAGAACAGGTCTATCGGGCACAACAGATACTCGCAGGACACCCCTATCACCGCGCGTGAGGAGGATCCTGCTCTAGCAGGATCGGCCAGAATCGGGCATTAACAGTCTCAATTCACCTTAACCGCGCAGGAATGGAACAACGCGGATGAACCATCTGATCATCACACGTCACGGCCAGAGCCAGTGGAACCTCGAAAACCGGTTTACCGGCTGGGAAGACGTCGATCTGACCGAGGTTGGTGTTGCCGAAGCAGTCCGTGCGGGCGAACTGCTCAAGGATTTTCAGATCGACGCGGTCTATTCCTCAACCCTCAAACGCGCGCTGCGCACGGTCGAGCTGGCGCTGGATTCGGCAGCTGCAGCCGGGGCCAACCTCGACCATCTGCGCGCAGGTGATCGCTGGAACGTGATCCAGCATGACGATCTGCGTGAGCGTCACTATGGCGACCTGGTTGGCTTGAACAAGGCCGAAACCGCCAAGAAATACGGTGAAGAGCAGGTGCATCTCTGGCGCCGTGGCTTTGAGGTGCGGCCCCCGAACGGCGAAAGCCTGGCCGATGTGGTGGAGCGGGTGCGGCCGTACTATGAGGCTGAGATTGCCCCCCAGATTGCGGCGGGGAAAAACGTGCTGGTGTCGGCCCATGGCAACAGCCTGCGCGCCCTTTTGCTGATTCTGGGGGAATACACAGCCGAGGAAATCACCGGTGTGGAACTGCCGACCGGACGCCCGCTCGTGTTTGAATTCGAGAATGGCAAGAAGCAGAAGAGCTATTATCTCGGCGATTAGTCCGTTGTTGCGCGCGCGCGTAACAATCGGTTTGCTCGCGGGAGCTGTGTGTCTGGCGGTTCCCGCGCAGGCACAGACCGGTGCTGCCGCGCCGACCCAGGAACGTCTCGATGCGGTGCGCGAATCGCTCGAACAGGATCGTGGGCGGGCTGCCGAACTCTCACGCAAGGCCGAAGAACAGGCGCGCGAGCTGACAAAGCTGCGGACCGAGATGCGCGTGGCCGCCCAGGCCGTCCAGACCCATGAAGCAGCCCTCGATACTCTGGAAAGCGAATTGTCGCTGCTCGAGGGTGAGGCAACCCGGAAGCAGGTTCAGTTCGAAAGCCGCCGCACCGAACTCGGCAGCACCCTGGCAGCGCTGCAGCGCCTGTCCCTGCGCCCCACGGCCGCTTTGCTGGTCAGCCCGGGCGATCCCAATGATGTCGTCCGCAGCGGGCTTTTGTTGCGGACAACAGTTCCCGAGATTGAACGTCAGGCCCGCTTGCTGCGCGCTGATATTGCGGAACTGACGGATGTTCAGGATCGCATCCGGACACGGAAAGTCGAATTGCAGACCGCTGCGGTTGATCTGAAGAACGAGCGCAACCGCCTCAAAGGTCTTTCAGACACGAAGAACACGGTGCTGACCCAGACCAGAGGCGCCCAAAGCGAAGCCGAAAAACGGGTTGCGGCCTTGAGTTCAGAGGCAAAAACCCTTGAAGAACTACTGTCAAATTTGCGTGACAGTACGGCATCCGCGATTCCGCAGCCCCGTCCCCGGCCCGGCCAGAACGCGGAATCACTGATCGCGCCGACCTTGCGACCCACCGGGCCGTCGATTGCGTCGGCACGTGGACAGCTTTCCTGGCCGGCATATGGTACGGTTATCCGGGGTTTCGGGGCGCAAACCGAGGCCGGTGTGCCGGCGCAGGGTGTGACCTGGGAAACCCGGGCGAATTCGTCGGTTGTTGCGCCGTGGGATGGTCGGATTGCGTTTGCCGGCCCGTTTCGCCGGTTCGGGCAAATCTTGATCATCGATCATGGCGAGGGATATCATTCGCTGATTGCCGGTCTCGGACAGATCGATGCCCAACTGGGCCAGTGGGTCCTGGCGGGTGAGCCTTTGGGAATGACCGGTGTTGGCGCGGATGCCAAAAGCGGGGGGCGGGCTTCTCAGGCCCAAAGCCGATCGCGCGGATCGACACTCTATGTGGAGTTCCGTCACGACGGACAACCTATTAACCCGTTGCCCTGGTTGGCAGCGCAAACAAACAGGACACAAGGCTGATGCGTAAATTTCTCTCCGTGGTCGCGTTCTCGACCATGCTCGTCACGGCACCGGCGGCCGCAATCGCCGCCGAGACCGATGAAGAGACATTTCGGCAACTCGAACTTTTCGGTGACATCTTCGAGCGCGTCCGCGCCCAGTATGTCGATGAAGCGGCTGACAAGGATCTGATCGAGGCCGCCATCAACGGTATGCTTCAGTCCCTCGACCCGCATTCGAGCTATCTGAACGAAGAAAGCTTCCGGGATATGCAGGTGCAGACCCGTGGAGAGTTCGGCGGTCTGGGTATCGAGGTGACCATGGAGCAGGGGCTCGTGCGCGTGGTCTCGCCAATCGACGAAACGCCTGCCGCGCGGGCTGGTCTGGAGGCTGGTGATTTCATCACCCATCTGGATGGCGAGAGCGTTCTTGGCCTGTCCCTGTCTGATGCGGTGGACAAGATGCGGGGCCGGGTCGGGTCCGATATCGAACTCACCATCCGCCGCGAGGGCGTGGAGCCGTTCGATGTGACGGTGACCCGCGATGTGGTGCGTATCCGTTCGGTACGAAACCGGGTTGAAGGCAAGGCCGGCTATATCCGCATTACGACCTTCAATGAACAGACCATGGATGGCGTTGAAGCCTCGATGAAGAGCCTGCGCGAGGAACTCGGCAATGAGATGATCGGGCTGGTACTCGATCTTCGCCGAAATCCCGGTGGCTTGCTTGATCAGGCGGTGAAGGTCTCCGACGCCTTCCTCGATCAGGGCGAAATCGTTTCGACCCGTGGCCGTGATGCCGACAATGCCCAGCGTTTCAATGCGACCAAGGGTGATCTGGCCGAAGGCCTGCCGATTGTGGTGCTGATCAATGGTGGGTCGGCCTCAGCTTCTGAAATTGTGGCCGGGGCGCTTCAGGACCACAAACGCGCCGTCGTCATGGGCACCGAGAGTTTCGGCAAGGGGTCGGTCCAGACGATCATGCCGATTTCCGGCCATGGCGCGCTGCGCCTGACCACGGCCAAGTACTACACACCAAGCGGGCGCTCGATCCAGCTGACAAGCATCACCCCGGATATCGTTGTCGAGCAGGCAAAGGTCGAGATTGAGGAAAGGACCCAGCGTGTCCGGGAACGGGATTTGCGGAATGCTCTCTCCAATGAAGGCGTGGAGGACAGGCCGGAGGGCGAGGTCGAAGAAGAGGTCGAGGTGAGCGAAACCACTGATGTCACGGACTATCAGCTCGCCCGTGCGCTGGACCTGCTCAAGGGTATCGCGACCTATACCGTACGCGCGACCAACTGACCGTTAACCAGTTTCCGTTACGTTCTGCACCATGAGCGAAGAGCTTACGGACAAAACATCAAGACTGAGCGGCGTGGCGGTTCTTCCATGGACCGTTGCGCTCGTTCTGTTTCTGCTGCTCGCCGGGCTGGCCGCGCTTTCCATTGTGGGGTTCACGACGGACCCGTTTGCCGAACCCGAGACACCGGCACAGACGACCACAGAAGAGCCCGCGCCAGAGGTGACGAGCAAAGCCCCGCCGGTTCTCGAGACTGAGCCGCCCGGGAACGCAGAGACGACTTCGCCGGAGCCGCCGTCGGCGATGGACCCGGCGATGGAGCCCCAAAGCGAAGTAGAGCCTCCGACGGAGTCTGCCGACCCGATTGAAGCCACTATCGCATCCGATCAGGATCCGGATTCCGTACTGCCGACACCGTCCGATGCGACCACGCCGGAGATCGTTGCGCCGTCGCCCGTCACGCCAGAAACCGACGCGCCCGAACCTGAAGCGCCAGCATTCGAAGCATCTGATGACGAAGAGTCGCAAGGTGAGGAAGGCGAACCGGCTGCGCAGTCCGAACCCGACACATCCGTCCCCAATCCGTCCGAGGTCGCTGCGGTGCCACAGACGGCACCCTCATCGCAGTCTATGTCTGCACCCGTGCCCGATATAGAATCCGATTTGCCTCCGTCGCCTCTGATGATTCCGCGCGGGCAACGTGGCGGTTTGCGTCCGGCGCCTGATCCGGGCCTGATTGAATCATCCCCTCTGGGGCCGCTGCCACGCATTGGTCCGGATGGCCGGGAGCCATGGAAGGTCTATGCCCGCCCGTTTGATGATACCGATACGCGCCCACGTGTGGCTGTCATCCTGAGCGGTCTGGGACTGTCGAGCGCGGCGACGGAAGCCGCGATACAGGACCTGCCCAGTGAAGTGACGCTGGCTTTCCAGCCCTTTGCCGACAATATCCAGCAATGGATCCAGCTCTCGCGGGCCGCCGGCCATGAGGTGTTGCTGAACCTGCCCATGGAGCCCGTGGACTTTCCTGCCAATGATCCGGGGCCGCGGGCACTGTTCGTCACCTTGTCGCCCGACGAGAACCAGGACCGCATGCGGTGGGCTCTTTCCCGGGTCTCGGGCTATGTGGGCGTGGTGAACCATATGGGATCACGCTTCACAACCTCACGGGACTCGATGCAGCCCATTCTCGCCGAACTGAAAGCGCGCGGTCTGCTGTTTGTGGACGCCCGCTCTGCGGCCCGCAGCGTGGCGACGGTTCTGGCTTCGGAAATGGAAGTCCCGCGCGCCATCAACGACCGTTTCCTCGACAACCGTGAGGTCTCGCGCGCGACGGTGGATGCACGGCTTGCCGAGGTCGAGCAGATCGCAAGGAGCGCGGGTGTCTCGATCGCCATTGGACAGGCCTTTCCCGTGACCCTGGAGCGGATCCGAGCCTGGGCGGCCACGCTGGAAGGCAAGGGGATTGCACTGGTCCCGATCTCGGCCGTGGTGGATCGGCAGTCGGACCGATGAAGGATTTGCGCGCCGATGAACGCGATGCGGCGCACTACCGCAAATGTGCGGGCGTGGTGCTGCTCAACAAGGCCGGGCAGGTCTGGGTCGGGGAACGCAATGATGCGGCAGGGGCGTGGCAGATGCCTCAAGGCGGGATTGATCCGGGGGAAGATCCGCGTGATGCCGCCTTGCGTGAACTGGAAGAGGAAACCGGGACCGCCAATGTCGAATTTCTCGCCGCAGCGCCGCACTGGCTGAAATACGACCTTCCGGACGAACTCAAGCGCCGGTCCTGGAAAGGCAAATGGCGCGGACAGATGCAGATGTGGTTTGTCTTCCGCTTTTGTGGCGCGGAAACCGATATTGATGTTCTGGGCGTCGAGAAGCCGGAGTTCGAGCGTTGGCGTTGGGTCGAACCCGAAGAGGTGCCGCGCCTGATCGTCGCGTTCAAACGTCCGGTTTATGAGGCTGTCATCGAGATGTTCCAGCCGGTTCTTGCGGGGTCTGCGGACCGGTCAGGATCGCGCTAGGCCGCTGCTGTGGTGTTGCGGTTGGTGCGCAGGTTCAGGAACCAGCAGGCCAGCCGCGCAATCCAGTTGGCCAGCCGCCCGTGGGGCGCAAACCCGACCGCCTTGAAGATCAGCGTAATGGCGCGCTCGACATGGCGGATTTCATAAAACCCATAGGCACGGCACATATAGGCCCGAATGCATTTCTTGCGATTGTAGGGCTCGCCGGTGTTGTTCGCAGCGTAATAGGCATAGGCCAGTTCATCGTCTTCCGTTTCGCCGATCCGACCGAGCCCGACCCAGAGGCGTTTGAGTTTGCCGAGATTTTCGATATCCCGGTAGCGCTCCATATGGGTGTAGAACAGTTTGTAGTGCCGAATTTCGTCCTGCGCGATTTTTTCGCAGATGCGTTGCAGGACCGGCTCCTTGGTCGCCTCTCGCAGGGCGGAGTAGTAGGAGGAGGTTCCGACCTCCACCATGCAGCGTGCGACGAGTTCGCCACATTTCGTGCCGCGCACGGAACTGTCGCTTTCCACGGGCAACTGGATCTTTTCGGCAAAACCGGCAAAACGGCCATCAAAGTCGAAATCCGGATCGGCCAGTTGTGCCCAGCGCGCCAGCGCTTTGCCGTGCTGCACCTCTTCAAAGGCCCAGCGACGCGCGGCATCCTGAAACTGGGGATCATCCTTGAAGACGTTGCACAGGTATTCCGCGTAGATACCGCCATTATACTCGACCATCGCGGCGGCTTTGACGATACGCAGCATGTCGGGATCAACCTTCGTGGAATCAAACTGATCCCACGGGATGTCTTCCAGGCTCCAATATTTGTTGCGATGTTCCATCATGGCATTTCTATCAACGAAAACCGGCCGAATCCGTTGCGGTCAACACCATATATATAGTGAGCAAATGCCGAAGGTCAAAACCCGGTGTGGATAGACCGAAAATAGCCTAGAACACTGATATTACTGGTAAGTCTGGAAATCCAGCGATGCCAGCTTTGCGCGGGCCGAATCGGCGCGCTGGGTGGCCAGAGCGCGCTCCGAGACGTTGTCTCGGGCTTCGGTGATGTCTTCCATCGCGTCCTTGAGGTCCTGTTCCACCTGATCACGATCGATATCGTCCAGGGAAACCGCTTCCTCGGCCAGAACGGTACAGCGTTCGGCGGTCACCTCGGCAAAGCCGCCGGCCACGAAAATGCGGGTTTTGACCGACCCGCCCTCGAAAATATGGATGACACCGGGACGCACGGTCGAAATAACCGGTGTGTGGCCCGGGAGAACACCGAAATCACCTTCGGCCCCCGGGATCACAACCATTTCGACCTCTTCCGAGAGAAGCAGCTTCTCCGGTGAGACCAGTTCGAACTGAACCGCGTTATCTGCCACGCGAATTCTCCTTTAGGCCGCTTCGGCGGCCATGGCATGTGCCTTCTCGACGGCTTCCTCAATGGTGCCAACCATATAGAAGGCCGCTTCAGGAAGGTCATCATGGTCGCCATTGATGATCTGCTGGAAACCCTTGATCGTGTCCTCGAGGGCCACGAACTTGCCGGGAGAGCCGGTGAAGACTTCCGCCACGTGGAAGGGCTGGGACAGGAAGCGCTGCAGCTTACGGGCACGTGTGACCGTCAGCTTGTCTTCTTCCGAAAGTTCATCCATGCCCAGAATGGCAATGATTTCCTGCAGGCTCTTGTAGCTCTGGAGGGTTTCCTGAACCCGACGGGCAACAGCGTAATGATCATCACCGATGATCCGCGCGTCCATGATGCGACTGGTTGAATCGAGCGGATCCACAGCCGGGTAGATGCCCAGCTCGGCAATCTGGCGCGACAGCACGGTCGTGGCATCCAGATGCGAGAAGGCCGTGGCCGGCGCCGGGTCGGTCAAGTCATCGGCAGGCACGTAAATCGCCTGAACCGAGGTGATCGAGCCCTTGTTGGTCGATGTGATGCGTTCCTGCAGGGTGCCAAGGTCGGTGCCCAGTGTCGGCTGATAGCCCACCGCGGACGGGATACGACCCAGCAGCGCGGACACTTCCGAGCCGGCCTGTGTGAAACGGAAGATGTTGTCGACGAAGAACAACACGTCCTGGCCTTCTTCATCGCGGAAATATTCGGCCATGGTCAGTCCGGTCAGGGCGACACGGGCACGCGCTCCGGGAGGCTCATTCATCTGGCCATACACAAGTGCGGCCTTGGATTCACCATCGGGCTGAATAACGCCGGATTCCATCATCTCGTGATAGAGGTCGTTGCCTTCACGGGTCCGCTCACCAACACCGGCGAAGACGGAGTAACCACCGTGGCCCTTCGCGATGTTGTTGATCAGTTCCATGATCAGCACAGTCTTGCCAACACCGGCACCGCCGAACAGGCCGATCTTGCCGCCCTTGGCGTATGGGGTGAGAAGGTCGACAACCTTGATGCCCGTCACAAGCTGCTCGGTATCCGTTGCCTGATCGACGAAAGCCGGGGCCTGGCGATGAATTTCAAACTTCTGGGCAGTGTTTATCGGGCCGCGCTCATCGATCGGCTCGCCGATCACGTTGATGATGCGTCCGAGAACTTCCGGTCCCACGGGCACGCTGATCGCAGCACCCGTATCCACGACTTCCTGACCACGAACCAGACCTTCGGTCGTGTCCATGGCGATGGTGCGGACGGTGTTTTCGCCGAGATGCTGGGCGACTTCGAGAACCAGGCGGTTGCCATGGTTGTCTGTCTCCAGCGCGTTCAGGATGGCAGGCAGGTCGCCATCGAACTTTACGTCGATGACGGCGCCGAGTACCTGGGTGATCTTGCCGACAAGGTTCTTTGACATGGTGTGCTCCTCGCTCGTTGGGAGTCGAGTGGTCTAAAGCGCTTCCGCGCCGGAGATGATCTCGATGAGTTCGGTTGTGATGGCTGCCTGACGCATCCGATTGTAGTCGGTCGAAAGTCGATCGATCATGTCACCGGCATTGCGCGTGGCGTTGTCCATCGCGGTCATGCGTGCACCCTGTTCGGATGCAAAGGATTCGATCATGGTGCGGAACACCTGGACCGACAGGTTGCGTGGCAGAAGGTCTGCCAGAATTTCTTGCTCTTCAGGCTCATACTCATAGACGGCCCCGGACTCCAGGACGGAATCCTGTTCGTCAGACGTCTTGCCGTCTGCGTCATCCAGTTCGGGAAGCGCGAAGGGGATGAGCTGTTGCGGCGTGACGTCCTGTGTCAGCGCCGAAATGAACTTGTTGTAGACGATTGTGCAGACATCGCACTCACCGGCCTCAAACATGTCCCGGGCGCGCTGCGCAATTTCGGCAGCGGTCTCGAACAACGGCACCGGCTTGGTCGTGTCTTCGATCGTATCAATAATGATGTCTCTGAACTCACGCCGCATGATGGCGCGGCCCTTGCGTCCGATGATCAGCAGTTTGACCTGCTTGCCCTCTGCGCGCAGCTTCAGGATGTACCTGCGGGTCCAGCGGCTGACCGAGCTGTTGAAACCACCGCACAGCCCGCGATCAGACGTCACCAGGATGATCAGGTGGACATCGTCCTTGCCATTGCCTGCCAGAAGCGGCGGGGCCGTGCCTGCCGTTGCCGCGCTTTGTGCCAGAGAGCCAAGCATCCGTTCCATGCGCTCGGCATAGGGGCGGGTGGCTTCAGCGTTCTCTTGTGCGCGACGCAGTTTCGCCGCCGCGACCATTTTCATGGCCGAAGTGATCCGCTGGGTCGACTTTACCGAACTGATTCGGACACGTAGGTCCTTGAGGCTCGCCATCTGTCAGTCGCTATCCGTGTTGTCCGTGCGGAACTAGGCGAAGGTCTTCGCGTAGGACGAAATCACGTCCCCGAGCTTTTTCTCGGTGTCATCATCGAGATTGCCCGTTTCACGAATGGTCAGCAGGATGTCTGCGTGGCTCTCGCGTACATGGCTGAGCAACTGCGCTTCGAAGCGATTGACGTCCCGCACCGCAATGGCGTCGAGGAAGCCGCGCACACCTGCAAAGATCGAAACAACCTGCTCTTCCATGGGAAGCGGAGAGTATTGCGGCTGTTTCAGAAGCTCGGTCAGGCGGGCACCACGGGCCAGCAATTGCTGAGTCGAAGCATCAAGGTCGGAAGCGAACTGCGAGAAGGCTTCCATCTCGCGATACTGTGCAAGCTCCAGCTTGATCGAACCGGCAACCTTCTTCATTGCCTTGGTCTGGGCGGCCGAGCCAACGCGGCTGACCGACAGGCCAACGTTAATGGCCGGGCGGACGCCCTTATAGAAGAGCTCGGTTTCGAGGAAGATCTGGCCGTCGGTGATCGAAATCACGTTGGTCGGAATATAGGCCGACACGTCGTTGGCCTGGGTCTCGATGACCGGCAACGCGGTCAGTGAACCGGCGCCAAGCTCATCGTTCATCTTCGCCGCACGCTCAAGCAGGCGGGAATGGAGATAGAACACGTCACCCGGATAGGCTTCACGCCCCGGCGGACGACGCAGCAGCAGCGACATCTGGCGATATGCCGTGGCCTGCTTGGACAGATCGTCGTAAAAAATGACGGCGTGCATGCCGTTGTCGCGGAAGAATTCACCCATCGCACAACCGGCATAAGGTGCCAGGAACTGTAGCGGGGCGGGTTCGGATGCGGTGGCAGCCACAACGATCGTGTAGTCCAGCGCACCATAGTCACGCAGGGTCTTCACGACCTGAGCAACCGTTGAACGCTTCTGGCCAATCGCGACATAGATGCAGAACATCTTGCCGGTGTCGTCGCTGGCGTCGTTGATTTTCTTCTGGTTCAGGATGGTGTCGACGATCACGGCGGTTTTGCCGGTCTGGCGGTCACCAATGATCAGCTCGCGCTGGCCACGACCGACAGGAACAAGCGCGTCGAGCGCCTTGAGGCCAGTCTGGACGGGTTCGTGCACAGACTGGCGCGGGATAATGCCCGGGGCCTTAACCTCGATCAGGCGGCGCTCGTCGGTTTCAACGTCGCCATTGCCGTCAATCGGGTTGCCCAGCGCGTCAACAACGCGGCCCAGCAGGGCCTTGCCGACCGGAACGTCGACGATGTCGCCGGTCCGCTTGACGGTGTCGCCTTCCTTGATGTCGCGGTCATTGCCGAAAATCACGACACCGACATTGTCGGTCTCGAGGTTCAGCGCCATACCCACGATGCCACCGGGAAATTCAACCATTTCACCAGCCTGGACATTGTCGAGGCCATAGACGCGGGCAACGCCGTCACCCACGGACAGGACCTGACCCACCTCCGAGACATCAGCCTCAGCGTCGAAATTGGCAATCTGGTCTTTCAGAATCGCCGAAATTTCTGCGGCACGAATTTCCATCCTCTACGCTCCCTTCATGGCGTATTGCAGACGCTGAAGCTTTGTCTTCAGCGACGCGTCAATCATCCGAGAACCGACACGTACAACCAACCCGCCTATGAGCGAGGGGTCGACATCCGCTTCTACGGCGACTTTTCCGCCGAGTTTTGCGCGCAGGCTCTCGGTGAGCTGCTGCAATTGATCATCTTTCAATGGACGGGCCGAGGTGACCTCGGCCGTGATTTCACCGCGCCGGCGCGACAATTCCGCGAGATACGCGGTGATCATCTCGGCCAGTACGAACAAACGGTTGTTTTCAGCCACAACCCCCACAAATCGGCGGGTCAGCGAGTCTGCGCCACCTTTTTCGAGGATGGTGCTGACAGCCTTGGTCTTGGCATTGCGGTCGATGACCGGCGAGCGCAAGAGTTTGGCAAAATCGTCGCTCTCGGCGATCAGTGCCTTCAGGGACTCAAGATCGCTCGCGACATCGTCGAGGCTTTTGGCCTCATCCGCGAGTTCGTACAGGGCCAGCCCATACCGCTCTGCGATATCGCCAACAACGCTTGCTTTTGCCGCCACTTGCGACTGCCCCCCTGGGCCGAATTCTGCTGATACGATTTACAGTAACCATTTGATTTCAAATAGAAATAAACAGCTTCTGCCCGAATGACAAATTGCCACTGTCGTGACAGGCGCTTGGTAGCACAGGCCTATGGGGCTGGCAATCGTCCCGCACCGCAAAAAGTGGACAAATCAGCCGGTTTTTCTCGCCGGGGCCTCGCGTCAATTCGACGCGCACCCCGTGAGGCCATGATTACAGGAAGCTGTAGGGGTCCACATCCACCCGAACGCGGGCATTTGCGGGCACTTTGATCTGGTCGAGCCAGTTGCGCAGGACCGGTTGGATCGACACATCCCGAGATGCCTTGAGCAGCAGCCGTCGGCGGTGTTGCCCGCGCAACAGGGATAGCGGGGCGGGCGCGGGGCCAAGAACCCGGATGTCAGGCGTGCTGGGCGCGCAGCGCGCGAGGGCCCGGGACAGATCATCGGCAACCCGGGAATCCCGGCTCGACACAATGATCGCGGCCAGACGGCCGAACGGCGGCCATCCGCCAATCTGCCGTGCCTCGGTTTCAAGCGCGATAAAACCCTCCCGGTCGCCGGATACAAGCGTGCTCATCACCGGATGTTCAGGCTGGAACGTCTGGATGAGGACGCGCCCGGGTCTTTCGGCGCGCCCGGCACGCCCTGAGACCTGTTGCAGGACCTGATAGGTCCGCTCGGCCGCGCGCAGATCACCGCCAGCCAGCCCCAGATCGGCATCAACGATCCCGACAAGGGTCAGATTCGGGAAATGATGGCCCTTGGCGACCATCTGGGTGCCGATCAGAATGTCGAGGTCGCCATTCTCGACGGACCGGATGAAGGCCTGAGCCGAATCCGGGCCGCGCATCGTGTCACTTGTCATGATCCCGACACGTGCGTCGGGCAGCAGATGTGTGATCTCTTCGGAAATCCGCTCGACACCAGGGCCGCATGCCACAAGGGTGTCGACGTTCTCACAGGACGGGCAGACGCTCGGGGAGGGGACCTCATAGCCGCAATGGTGGCATTGCAGCCGTTTGCGGAACCGGTGTTCGGTCAGCCATGCCGCACAACTCGGGCACTCGATCCGGTGCCCGCAGGTCCTGCAGAGAGTGAGTGGTGCGTAGCCGCGACGATTGAGGAACAGCATGGCTTGTTCCCCGGCTGCAAGGGTGGTTTTGAGTTCACCCACCAGTTCATCGGAAATGAACCGGTTGGCGCTGAGGTCCGCCACACGCATATCGACGGTCTTGATCGCCGGCATGACAGCGCCGCCGAAACGTTCGGGCAATACGATCGCCGAGAATTTCTCCCGGCTGACATTGACCCGCGTCTCGAGCGACGGCGTGGCGGAGGCCAGCACAACGGGTGCCCCCGCGATTTGTGCGCGCACAATGGCCATGTCACGCCCGTGATAGGGCACCCCGTCTTCTTGCTTGAAGGCGGGTTCGTGTTCTTCGTCAATGATGATCAGGCCGAGTTCGGCAAAGGGCAGGAACAATGCCGAACGCGCGCCGACCACGATCCGTGCATTCCCGGTGGCGACTGCGCGCCAGTTGACCCGCCGCTGCACCTGGCTCAGATCCGAATGCCAGACCGCCGGGGCCACGCCGAACCGCGTCTCAAACCGGGACAGCCATTGTGGTGTCAGGGCGATCTCGGGCAGCAGCACGAGAACCTGTCGTTCGGCGGACAAGGCCGCCGCCACCGCTTCGAAATACACCTCGGTCTTTCCCGAGCCGGTTACCCCATCAAGCAATGTGACCGAAAACGCGTTGGCCGAAATTTTGTCGCGCAGTTGTGTGGCGGCTTCGGCTTGGGCCTGGGACAGGGACGGGCCGGGACGCTCCAGATCGGGCGCAACGAAAGGGGGTGGGGGAGGCACTTCGACTTTTTCCAGCGCGCCGGCCGCAACGAGGCCCTTGATTACCCCGCTCGACACACCTGTTTCCCGCGCGAGTTCTGGTCCCGAAAGCGCCGGGCCATCTTCCAGGAACGACAAGACACGCTGACGCGCGGGCGTCATGCGGAGTTCGTGGTCGGGTTCGCTCTTGCGGTAGACGATCACCGGCTTTGGCGGTTCAAGTGCATCGGGTGACCGCATCGCCATTCGCAAAACGGCACCCGGCGGGCTCAATGTATAGGCGCTGACCCAGTCGATGAACCGCCGGACCTGGTCGGGCATGGGTGGTGTATCGACCCGCGCATCAATGGCGCGCAGCTTGGCCGGGTTCACATCGCCGCGGGCCTGGCCCCAGACCACACCGATCATCGCACGCTTGCCCAGGGGCACATGGACATAGTCGCCGGGCACAACATGCAGCTCTTCGGGAACGAGATAGTCGAAGGGTCCGACCACGGCGGTTGGCAGCAGAACGCTGATGGCGTGCGGCGTAACAGTCAAGGGTGCGGTGGCGTCAGTTTGGGGCATCCGGTACACTCTATCGAGCGACTCGCGGGCGGCCAACGTAAGCTGCAGGCGAGTCTGGAATTTTTACCCTGGCATTGTGAAACGGCCCCGGTCTCCGGTGCCGAGCCCAGAAGGAAAACGCACATGAAGTTTTTTGTGGACACGGCTGATCTCGATGAAATTCGTGACCTGGCTGCGACCGGTATGCTCGATGGTGTCACGACCAATCCGTCCCTGATTGCGAAATCCGGGCGCAATATGCTCGATGTGATCGCCGAAATCTGTGATGTCGTGCCGGGGCCGGTCAGCGCCGAAGTCACCGCGACCGATGTCGAGACGATGCTGGCGGAAGCCAATGTCCTGTCCGCCGTCGCCAAGAATGTCGCTGTGAAAGTGCCGTTGACGCCGGACGGCCTGAAGACCTGCCGCGCCTTGCGCGACCGTGACATCATGGTGAACGTGACCCTTTGCTTCTCTGCCTCTCAGGCGATCCTCGCCGCCAAGGCCGGGGCGACATTCGTTTCGCCCTTCGTCGGCCGTCTGGACGATATGGGATTGCGTGGTCTCGACCTGATTGAAGACATCGTGGATATCTATGACCAGTATCCAGACTTCGAGACCGAGGTGCTGGTGGCTTCGATCCGGGGGCCGGCACATGTTGTCGAAGCTGCGCGCACCGGGGCCCATGTGGCGACCCTGCCGCCGAATGTGATTCGTCAGCTCTACAAGCACCCGCTGACCGATAGCGGACTTGCCGCTTTCCTCAAGGATTGGGAAGCCACCGGGCAGTCGATTCTCGAGCAGGCGGGCCAACGCAAGGACGCCGCGGCGTAACCGCACGGGGGCATCGCCATGAGCACCAAAGCATCAGAGCCGAAGGCCGAAGCCCCCAGCGAATTGTCGGATACGCAGGTGATTGCATTTTTGCGCGAAAATCCTGATTTCCTTGAACGCTATCCCCAGCTTCTTTCCGTGATCGTGCCCCCGGAGCGGGAATTCGAGGACGCGGATGAGGCCGGTGGTGAGGTGATCGACCTGCAAGGGGCGATGCTCAATCGGCTGCGCGCCGAACTCGCGGAACGGAACGAGCAGAGCACCGATCTGATTGATGCCAGCCGCGCCAATCTGCAAAGCCAGAACCGTATACATGCCGCTGTGGTCGCGGTGCTGTCGGCGCGCTCCCTCGACCATATGCTCGAAATCCTGACGATTGATCTTGCCGGGCTGTTGCATGTGGATGCTGTCGCGCTCTGTCTGGAGGGCGGTGCGGTCACACCCACGACCAATCAGGGCGTACGGGTCGTACCGACCGGAACCATTGATGGGGTTCTGGATGGCGCGCGTACGGTGACGCTGCGTGAGCATATTGAAGGCGACAAACGGATATATGGCGAAGCCGCCGGGCTTGTGCGGTCGGAAGCGATGTTGCGCCTGTCCATCCGTGATGATGCGCCCTGCGCATTGTTGGCCCTGGGCAGCCGGGACCCGGACCGGTTTCACGCCGGACAGGGTTCGGAGCTTCTGACCTTCCTGTCCCGCATCATGGAACACAGTATTCGGACATGGCTCGACCTGCCGCGTTGACGGGCTTGGGTCCACAACCGGCGGCTGCGGATCGCGCCGTCCGGGATGCGCTGGCAGGTTGGCAAACACAACTGGCCGCCGAACGACGTGCCTCTGCTCATACCGTTGAAGCCTATCTACGTGACGTCGTCGCGTTTCTCGATTTTCTGTCCGGACATTGTGGCGAGACGGTTTCGGTTGCCGTTCTTGTCTCATTGAAGACCGGCGATTTCCGCGCCTGGCTGGCCAAACGGGTGGGAGAAGACTACGCCCGGACGTCGACGGCCCGTGCGTTGTCGTCGGTACGGATGTTCTTCCGCTATCTGGATCGCGAAGGCATTGGGCACAACGCGGCGATCGGTGCGGTGCGGGGCCCGCGCTTGCCGCGCGCGGTTCCCAAGGCGCTGGCCGCCCGGGAAACCGAAGACCTGATTGCCGCGATTGCCACACCTTCGCGCACCGATGAACCGGCCTGGGTGGCCGCGCGGGACCTTGCTGTCTTGCTCCTGCTCTATGGCTGCGGTCTACGGATTTCCGAAGCGCTCGATCTCAATCTGGAGGACCTCCCGCGTGACGATGCATTGAGCGTCACGGGCAAGGGCGGAAAGGCCCGGATGGTCCCGATCCTGCCCGTCGTGCGAGAAGCGATTGCCGACTACATCGCACGTTGCCCGCAAACCCTTTCGGGGGAAGGGCCGTTGTTTGTGGGTGTGCGTGGCGGGCGGTTGAGCCCGCGCATGGTGCAGAAACGGATGCAGGATTTGCGGTCCATTCTGGGCTTGCCGAAAGAGGCCACCCCCCACGCACTCCGGCACTCCTTCGCCACGCATCTGCTGGCCTCGGGCGGTGACTTGCGGGCGATCCAGGAACTGCTCGGCCATGCCTCCCTGTCGACCACCCAGCGCTATACCGACGTCGACAGTGCCCGGCTCATGGATGTCTACAGCCGTGCCCATCCGCGCGCGCGCAGATAGTCAGGCACCGGCCTCGTCCCGGAAGAACACCGCGTCATATTCGAGCATACGGCCATAATGGCGGCTCCAGTATCCGGGGATCATCAAATGCGGCCGAAAGCCCTTTTCGGCCAACTGGTTCAACAGCGGCAGGTGATCGGGCTGGCCCTCATAGATCGGCTGCAGGGACAGCTCGAGCTGCAGGCCGCAGATCCGGTCCCAGGCGTTTCCGATCCCCTCGAGAACCTGATCCTCATAGCCCTGGGTGTCGGACTTCACGAAGATGGCGGCCGCATCCTGCGCGTGGGATTCCAGAATGTTTTCCAGCGTGGTGATCGGGACGGTTTCGGTGGCCGCAGCCCGGCTGCTCTTGAGCTTTTCATGGGCCGTCGCATCCAGCGGCAAAATCGAACTCATGTCCGATTCTCCCGATATGTTGATCTCTGCCTGTCCTGCCGCGCTTCCGACAGCGGTCTGTGCAGCAATTTGCCAGTTCCGGTCACCTGCTGCATGCCGCTCCAGTTCGGCGCGGACGCCCGAGAGCGGTTCGAAAGAAATGATCGCTCCGGTATAGCCGTTGGATCGGATGGCGCGTGCGTACTGCCCGGTATTGGCACCGATATCGAGAGCGCAATCGATGTCGTGGGCCGTGAGCATTGTGACCAGGCGTTCCCAATGGTCGGCTGATCCCGGGAAGGGTGAAACATCGAACCCCATGCGGCGCGTGAATTTGCGTAATGTGCCGACCATCGAAATCCCTGTTTGCATGTGCGTGTTGGTGGCGGAAGAAACCGTCCGGAAAACTAGCACGATCTGGCGATACAATGGGACGTCCGTACAATTGCAGACGGGATGCAAAGCAACTAGTTTCTGGCATCTCCAAGGTCTGGATTCTGCGTATGACCAAGTCGCCTGACACCATCAATCTCAACATGTCACGTTTTGTCGGGCGCATGATCGCGCCCGTTGCCATAGCGGTTTTGATCGCGCTTGCCGCAATCCTGACCCTGATCTGGGTTGCGGCACGCGGCCAGGATCAGGTCGCGGCCCGGACCTCGTCGGAAATCATGAATGCCGTTGTTTCGAATCTGGAACGCGATCTCGGGAAACTGGTGTTCGACTATACCTGGTGGGATGAAGCGCTCGAGAAACTGGTTGTGAACCCGGACCTCGAATGGGCGCACGAAACCATCGGGCTGCACGTCGCCGAGACGTATTATGTCAACGAGACATTTGTTGTCGCGGATACAGACTGGACGATGTTCGCCTATCGCAATGGTGTGCCTTCGCGCGACGATGCATTGCGCTATTTCGGACCCGGCTTGATGGAGCTGATTTCGGCAGCCCGTGCGAAACCCATGTTCAAACCCGAACCTGTCTCGGCCTATCTGTTGCACGACAGTGGAATTCGTCTGGTGGCCGTCAGTGCGCTGACGCCCGAAAACCCGACCGCAGAGCAGCTGGTTTATGGCCCAAGGCCGGTTCTTATACATGCTCGCCATATGACCCCGGATCTGCTTGCCGCCGTGTCGGCCCAATTCGGGTTTGAGGGCCTCACGCTGGCGGAAACCGCGCCGGGTGAGGGTCTGGATGTGCTGTCCCATGAATTGCGTGATGGCCTTGGGCAGCCGGTCGGATGGCTTGTCTGGACGCCGCCCCATCCGGGGTCAGCGCTGTTCACTGATGTTCTGCCGTGGCTGATCGCAGGTGTTGTCGTTCTACTGATCCTTGGCACTGTGTTCCTGCGTCGCGTGACCCATGTCGCGCGTTCAGTAGCTCAGGACGCCGCCGAACTGGCCTTGAAGGAACGCCAGCTCGCACAAACCAGCAAGCTTGCAGTGCTTGGAGAGATGGCCGCCGGTGTGGTGCATGAGCTGAACCAGCCTCTCAATATCATCCGCATGGCCACGGATTCGACCCAGGCGGCCTTGCTGAAGCACGGCGGAGATGCGCAGCTTGACCAGCTCTCCGAGCAGCTTGAAGTCATCGGCGGACAGACCCGGCGCATGTCGGAAACGATCCAGAGTATGCGGATATTCAGTCGCGACGATTACGGCCGGAAGATCGCTTTTGATCTGGTCCGTGCGACCAATCAGGCTCTGAACTGGCTGCGGCCCGAGCTTGCCGAGCACCGCATCGAGGTCTCGCTTCAGGCGCCAGCGCAATGCGGGCGGGTCTATGGGGAGCCGTCCCGCTTCGAGCAGGTTATCGTGAACCTCATACTCAATGCCCGTGATGCCGTCGTGCGAAATCGGAAAAACGGTGTGATCGAGCGGTGCGAGATCGCGCTCGAGATCATCGATGATCCGTCCCGGGAGATCGTTCGCCTGGTTGTGCGCGACAATGGCGGCGGGATCCCTGCGGAATCTCTCGAGCGTGTATTTGAGCCGTTTTTTACAACCAAGGGCCTTGGCGAAGGGACCGGACTCGGGTTGTCGATTTCCTACGGCATCATTGGCGGGATGGATGGTGATCTGTCTGCCCGCAACCACGCGGCGGGGGCCGCATTCACTGTCGAGTTACCTCGTATCGCACCAAAGAATGTTGCAGAGACAACGGTATCGGTGGAAGGTGACAGGTAATGGGAAACAGCCGTCATATTCTGGTGGTCGATGATGAGCCGCTTGCGGCCCAGCAGATGTCACGGTTTCTTGAAGGTGAATCGATCCGGACCACCATGGCCGGCAGCGGCGCATCGGCCCTGACGTCTCATCATGACGACCCGGCCGATCTGATTGTAACGGATCTCCGCATGCCCGATGGTGACGGTGTGGATCTGATCCGCAACATTCGGGCAGAGAATGGCACGCTCCCGATTGTCGTGGTGACAGGGCAGGTGCTGCGGGAGGCCGAGACTGAAGCGCTGGCGGCGGGTGCCACAGAACTTTTGCGCAAGCCGCTCGATCTTCAGGAGCTGTCCCGGGCTGTGAAACGGTATCTGCCGGCCAATTAGCCCTTGTCAGATATGGATGGTGCGTCCAGCTGTGGCCAGTGCGGCTTCCTTCACGGCTTCCGACAAGGTCGGATGTCCATGGCAGGTTCGCGCAATATCTTCTGCTGATGCGCCAAACTCCATACCCACCACGATCTCGTGGATCAGGGTGCCTGCATCGGGGCCCAGAATATGTGCACCGAGGATGCGGTCGGTTTTGGCATCGGCCAGAAGTTTCACAAAGCCGTCGGTGTCGTTGGCGGCGCGGGCGCGACCATTGGCCGAGAACGGAAACTTACCCACCTTGTAGGCGATGCCATCTTCCTTGAGCTGTTCTTCGGTCTTCCCGACCGAAGCGACCTCGGGCCATGTGTAGACGATACCGGGAATCACGTCGTAGTTCACATGTCCGGACTCGCCGGCAATGATCTCCGCTGCGGCGACCCCTTCATCCTCTGCCTTGTGCGCAAGCATGGGGCCGGGGACACAATCGCCGATGGCATAAATACCTTCCACGCTGGTCTGGAAATGGGCGTCGATTTCCACGAAACCGCGATCATTGGTCGTCACGCCGACCTCTTCCAGACCAAGCTGGTCGGTATAGGGGCGGCGTCCGATGGATACGAGAACCGTATCGCACTCGATCGTCTCCGCATCGCCGCCTGCGGCAGGCTCGACGGAGAGTTTCACCTTGGTCTTGAGGGTTTCGGCACCGGTCACCTTGGTGCCCAGCCGGAAGGTCATGCCCTGCTTTTCGAGAATTTTCTGGAATGCCTTGGCGACTTCACCATCCATGCCGGGCGTGATGCGGTCCAGATATTCGATCACCGTGACCTCAGCGCCCAGGCGGGCCCAGACCGAACCCATTTCCAGTCCGATATAACCTGCGCCGACCACAACCAGATGTTTGGGTACGGTTTCAAGTGTCAGCGCGCCGGTGGACGTGACGATTTGCTTCTCGTCGATCTCCAGCCCTGCCAGCGGTGCGGAATCCGAACCGGTTGCGATGAGGATCGACCCGGTCTTGAGGGTCTGGGTGTCACCGTTTTCGGCCGTAACTTCGACTTCGGTGGCGCTCTTGATGCGGGCTGTCCCGTGGACGGAGGTCACCTTGTTCTTCTTGAACAGGAACTCGATGCCCTTGGTGTTGTCCTCAACGACCTTGTCCTTGTGGCCCATCATGGCCTTCAGGTCATAGGAAACCTTGCCGACATTCACGCCATGTGCCGCGAGACCGTGCAGGGCATGGCTGTAATGTTCCGAGGACTGCAGCAGCGCCTTGGAAGGAATGCAGCCGATATTGAGACACGTGCCGCCGAGGCTTTTGCGCTTGTCGATGCAAGCAACCTTGAGCCCAAGCTGGGAGGCTCGGATCGCAGCGACATAGCCGCCCGGACCGGCACCGATCACAACAAGGTCGTAGGGAGATTCCGCCATGGTCGATCAGACTCCAATCAGAAGGCGCTCGGGGTCTTCGATGGCCTGCTTGATGCGGACCAGGAATGTCACTGCCTCGCGACCATCGACGATGCGATGATCATAGCTCAGCGCCACATACATCATCGGGCGGATGACGATCTCGTCATCGACCACGACAGGGCGCTTGACGATGTTGTGCATGCCCAGAATACCCGACTGGGGCGGGTTGAGGATCGGGGTCGAAAGCATCGAGCCAAAGATGCCGCCATTGGTGATGGTGAAGGTGCCACCGGTGAGGTCCTTCATCGACAGATCACCGTCGCGGGCACGTTTGCCGAAATCGGTCACGCCGGCCTCGATTTCGGCAAAGTTCTTCGCATCGGCATCCCGCATCACCGGAACCACGAGCCCCTGTGCGCCGCCGACAGCAATGCCGATATCGTAATAGTTCTTGTAGATGATCTCGTCGCCATGGATTTCGGCATTCACAGCCGGGATTTCCTTGAGCGCATTGACGGCGGCCTTTACGAAAATGCTCATGAATCCGAGCTTGATGCCGTATTTCTTCTCGAAATCATCCTTGTAACGGGCCCGAAGGTCCATCACGGCCTGCATGTCGATTTCGTTGAAGGTGGTCAGCATAGCCGCGCTGTTCTGGGCCTCCTTGAGGCGGCGGGCGACGGTCTGCCGCAGCTTGGTCATGCGCACACGCTCTTCGCCGCGTTCGTCTGCAGGCCGATCGGGCAATGCGTCGGCCGAGACAAAAGTCGGGGCGGACGGTGCTGCCGGGGCTGACGACGGCGCGGGTTTGGATTTCGCAGCACCACCATTTTCCAGATGACGAAGCACGTCCCCCTTGGTGATACGGCCATCCCGGCCCGTGGCTTCGACGTCCGAGGCCTTCAGCGCGTTGTCATCGAGAAGTTTGCGAACCGCCGGGGCGAGGGGCAGGTCTTGCGCCCCGGTGTCACCTGAGCTTGCAGGCGCTTCGGCAGCCGGTGCGGCACTTGCAGCGGTAGCATCACCGGTCGCGATGCGACCGACAACGGCGCCCACTTCAACATCGACACCTTCATCCGCAAGGATTTCAACCAGTGTGCCAGCGCTGGGGGCTGGAAGTTCGGCGGTGACCTTGTCGGTCTCGATTTCGACCAGAGCCTCATCGGCCTCGAAGGATTCACCGACTTTTTTCAACCAGCGTCCGACCGTACCTTCGGCCACCGATTCACCAAGGTCAGGCACCGTGATGTCGATCGTGTCGCCGCCGGCGTCTTTCGAGGGGGCTTTGGCCTTTGGCGCTTCGGGCTTCGTTTCTTGGGCCTTGGGGGTGGTGGGCTTGCTGTCGGCCTTTACCGTGGCGCTTGCCGTTTCATCAATGGCACCGATCACGCTGCCAACCTCGACATCCGCACCCTCATCGGCGCGAATCTCGACCAGGACGCCGGAACTCGGGGCGGGAACTTCAACCGTCACCTTGTCGGTCTCGATTTCGACCAGGGGTTCATCGGCCGTGATGGCCTCTCCAACGGTTTTGAACCAGCGGGCAATCGTGCCCTCAGCTACTGATTCACCCATGTCGGGGACTTTGATTTCCGTCGCCATATTTCTAACGTTCCTGTTGTTGCCCGGCTGCCTTACAGCGTCAGGGCGTCATGTACGAGTTTTTCCTGTTCGCGCCGGTGGCGTGCCGCATTGCCTGTGGCAGGGGAGGCAGCTTCCGGGCGGCCCACATAGCGCGGGCGTTTCTGATCAGCGTCGATTTCGTTCAGAACCGCTTCAAGTCGACGGTCGATGAACGTCCATGCCCCCATGTTCTCGGGTTCTTCCTGACACCAGACGATTTCGGCGTGTTTGAAGCGCGAAAGCTCTTTTACAAGCGCCTTCTTGGGGAAGGGATAAAGCTGCTCCATTCGCAGGAAGAAGACGTCCTTGATGCCCTGCTTGGCGCGTTCCTCATACAGGTCGTAATAGACCTTGCCCGAACACAGCACGACACGCTTGACGTCTTCGTCTTCGCACAGCTTCTCATTGTCCCAGAGAACGCGGTGGAAGCTGGTTTCCGGGCCGAACTCGTCAAGATCAGAAACGCAGAGCTTGTGCCGCAGCAGCGACTTTGGCGTCATGATGATCAAGGGTTTACGGAAATTGCGATGGACCTGCCGGCGCAGCGCGTGGAAGTAGTTCGCGGGCGTGGTGATGTTGCACACCTGCATGTTGTCCTCCGCACAAAGCTGCAGATAGCGTTCCAGCTTGGCCGAAGAATGCTCGGGGCCCTGGCCCTCATAGCCATGAGGCAGCAGCATCACCAGTCCACTCATCCGCAGCCACTTGGATTCACCTGACGCGATGAACTGGTCGATAATGACCTGTGCGCCGTTGGCGAAGTCACCGAACTGGGCCTCCCAGAGCACCAGCGCATGGGGCTCGGCCTGACTGTAGCCGTATTCAAAGCCCAGAACGCCAAACTCTGACAGCGGGCTGTCGATGACCTCGAGCGGAGCCTGACCATAGCGGATATTGGACAGCGGGAAGTACTTGTCCTCGTTGTTCTGGTCGATGAGGACGGCGTGACGCTGGGAGAACGTCCCGCGCCCGACATCCTCGCCCGAGAGGCGGACCGGTGTGGATTCGCAAAGCAGCGTCCCGAACGCAAGCGCCTCGCCGGTTGCCCAGTCCACGCCCTTGCCCTCGTCGATCATCTTCCGCTTGTTCTTGAGCTGGCGCAGGATCTTGGAGTTTGCATTGAAGCCTTCAGGCGGCTCGGAGATGGCATGTCCGACCTCGCGGATCAGGTCCATATCCACCGCGGTCTGTCCGCGACGTGCTTCTTCGCCATCGGCCATGCCGAGATTGGCCCAGCGTCCTTCCAGCCAGTCGGCCTTGTTGGGCTTGTAGCTTCGGGCCGCATCGTATTCCTGCTCCAGGAAGTTCTGGAACTCCTCGACCATGCGGTCACCGCCGCCAGCCGGAATCACGCCTTCGTCCTCAAGCTGTTTGGCATAGAGGGCGCGGGTCGTCGGCTGCTCGGAGATCGACTTGTACATCAGCGGCTGGGTGAAGGCGGGCTCGTCGGATTCGTTGTGGCCTGCGCGGCGATAGCCCCACAGGTCGAAGACGACATCGGCCTTGAACTGATAGCGATATTCGGTGGCAATTCGCGCGGCGTGCACGGTGGATTCAGGGTCGTCACCATTCACGTGGAAAATCGGCGCCTGGATCATCTTGGCGACATCCGAGGAATACGGGGATGAGCGGGCCGCTGTCGGGTTGGTGGTGAACCCGATCTGGTTGTTCACGATCACGTGGATCGTGCCGCCGGTCCGATATCCGCGAAGCTGCGAAAGATCGAGGGTTTCGGCGACCAGGCCCTGGCCCGCAAAGGCGGCATCGCCGTGCATCAGGATTGCCATGACGTTTTCGCGCCTGGTATCGGCCCGCAGCGCTTGCTTGGCGCGTACCTTGCCAAGGACAACCGTGTTGACCGCTTCCAGATGGCTCGGGTTGGGCGTCAGTGACAGATGAACCGTGTTTCCGTCGAAGGTCCGGTCGGATGAGGTGCCCAGATGGTATTTCACATCGCCCGAACCCATGACGTCGTCCGGATTGGGGGAATTGCCCTCGAATTCCGAGAACATGGCGCGGAATGGCTTGTCCATGAAGTTGGTCAGCACGTTCAGGCGTCCGCGATGGGGCATGCCGATCACGAGTTCGCGCAGTCCAAGCTGCCCGCCGCGCTTGACGATCTGCTCGAGAGCCGGGATCAGGGATTCACCACCCTCCAGGCCGAACCGCTTTGCGCCGGTATACTTCTTGTCGAGAAACTGCTCGAAGATTTCCGCCCGGGTCAGCGCGCCAAGAATGGCTTCCTTGCCCTTTTCGGTGAACTCAGTGTGGTTGCGTTCACCTTCGATGCGCTCCTGGATCCATGCCTTTTCCTCAGGCCCCTGGATATGCATGAATTCGACACCGATATTGCCGCAATAGGTGGCGCGGACGACATCGATGATCTGGCGCATCGTCGCCGTTTCCAGCCCGAGCACATAATTGATGAAAATCGGCCGATCCATGTCGGAATCCGCAAACCCGTAGGTTTTCGGGTCGAGTTCGGGATGCGGGTCATGGGGCATCAGGCCGAGCGGGTCGAGATTGGCTTCCAAGTGACCGCGCACGCGATAGGCGCGGATAAGCATCAATGCACGGATCGAATCCAGCGTGGCGCGGCGGACCTCGTCAACCGATGCCGAGGCTTCGGTGGCTGCGCCAAAGGAAAGCGGAGAGCCTTTCAGGGGAGCGCCAGCGCGCGCGGCGACACTTGGCACATGATGGCCGTTGCCACCGGGGGCCGGTGCGGGCGCACCAGAGCCGTTCGGGCCACCAATGATGCGAGAATCCCGCGGTGCCCAGCTTGGTCCCTTGAGGTCCTCAAGCAGGGCGCGTGCATCGTCATGCAGGGACGAGAAGAAGTTTCCCCATTCTGCGTCAACGCTGTCCGGCCGTTCGAGATATCGAGAGTAGAGTTCGGCAACGAAGGTGGCGTTTGCGCCGTTCAGAAACGACGTATGGCCTATGTAGTCACTCATGTTTTTGCCGCAGCATCATGCTGCGGTCCCCGGTTGAACGCGATGGTGCCCCCCGCCGCACCAACAATCAGTATTAGCCCTTCATGGCCTTCAGCATTGTCGTCCCAAGTGCGGACGGCGAGTCTGCGACAAACATGCCGGCTGACTTCATGGCTTCGATCTTGGCCTCTGCCGTGCCTTTACCGCCTGAAATAATCGCACCGGCATGACCCATGCGTTTCCCCGGAGGTGCCGTAACACCCGCGATGAATCCGGTGATCGGCTTCTTGGTCTTGGACGCCTTGATGAAATCCGCAGCGTCTTCTTCGGCAGATCCGCCGATTTCGCCGATCATGATGATGCCCTCGGTCTCGTCGTCGTCGAGGAACATTTCAAGACAGTCAATGAAGTTGGTGCCGTTCACCGGGTCGCCACCAATGCCAATACAAGTTGTCTGGCCCAGCCCCACAGCCGTGGTCTGACCCACCGCTTCATAGGTAAGTGTCCCCGAGCGCGAAACAATACCGATCTTGCCGCGCTGATGAATGTGGCCCGGCATGATGCCGATCTTGCATTCGTCCGGCGTGATGACGCCCGGGCAGTTCGGCCCGATCAGTCGGGTCTGCGAGCCGTCGAGGGCCCGTTTGACCTTGACCATATCGAGAACCGGGATGCCTTCGGTGATGCAGATCACCAGGGGTACGCCCGCATCGATGGCTTCCACGATGGCATCGGCCGCGAAGGGCGGCGGCACATAAATAACGGAGGCGTCTGCGCCGGTTTTCGCGACGGCCTGATTGACCGTGTCAAACACGGGCAGGTCGAGATGGGTCGAGCCACCTTTGCCCGGCGTCACACCGCCGACCATCTTCGTACCATAGGCGATGGCCTGCTCGGAATGAAATGTGCCCTGGGCTCCCGTGAAGCCCTGACAAATGACCTTGGTATCTTTGTTGACGAGTACAGACATGGCGTTAAGCCGCCTCCTTCACAGCGTTCACGACCTTTTCGGCCGCGTCGCCCAAATCATCTGCCGTAATGATCGGCAATCCGGATTCGGCGAGAATTTTCTTGCCGAGATCCACGTTTGTACCTTCAAGGCGCACCACAAGCGGAACATGCAGCGACACTTCGCGTGCGGCGGCGACGATGCCCTCCGCAATCACGTCACACCGCATGATGCCGCCGAAAATGTTGACCAGAATGCCTTCGACATTGGGGTCGGACAGAATGATCTTGAAGGCTGTCGTAACCCGCTCCTTGGTGGCACCGCCGCCAACATCCAGGAAGTTGGCCGGTGCGCCGCCATGCAGCTTGACGATGTCCATGGTCGCCATGGCCAGTCCTGCACCGTTGACCATGCAGCCGATCGAGCCGTCGAGCCGGATATAGTTGAGCTCGTGCTTGGTGGCTTCGAGCTCGGCGGGGTCTTCCTCGTCTTCGTCGCGCAGTTCTTCGATATCGGGGTGCCGGTAAAGCGCATTGTCATCGAAGTTCATCTTGGCATCGAGTGCGATGACATCTCCGCTCCCCGTCACGACCAGCGGATTGATCTCGACAAGCGCGGCGTCCATCTCCACGAAGGCCTTGTACATGGCCATCAGGAATTTTGCGCAACTCTTGATCTGAGAGCCTTCAAGACCCAGTCCGAAGGCAATCTCACGGGTGTGAAAAGGCATGATGCCGGTCGCAGGATCAATGGCCACGGTGGCGATCTTCTCCGGGGTTTCCTCGGCCACGGTCTCGATGTCCATGCCGCCTTCTGTCGAGGCAATGATCACGATACGCGAGGTCTCGCGGTCCACGAGCAGGCTCAGATAGAGTTCGCGCGCGATATCACAGCCTTCCTCGACATAGATGCGCTTGACCTCCTTGCCGTCCCCACCGGTTTGTTTGGTGACCAGGACATTGCCGAGCATGGCTTCGGCATGGGCGCGCACTTCGGCCTCGGAACGGGCCAGGCGAACACCACCGCCGCCATCGGGGGCATTGGTAAAATGCCCGGCTCCGCGGCCACCGGCGTGAATTTGGGATTTGACGACCCAGATGGCGCCGCCCAGTTCTGCTGCTGCCTTGCTCGCTTCGTCAGCCGTATAGGCGACAGAACCGCGCGGAACTGCGACGCCGAACTTCGCGAGCAGGCCTTTGGCCTGGTATTCGTGGATGTTCATGAATGCAATGGTCCGGAAGATTGTTGACCGCAGGGAACATGACGTCCCGGCGTTACGAGAGGATTAACGATACAGCGCACTAACATTGGTATTCTTGACGCTAGACTGATCAAAACGTGGTTAACACGCGGAAACTTTAGCACTCGTGGTCCAGTGCGCAAGCGCACCGGACCACTCGCGTACGCAGGATGAACCTCTACTTCTTTTTGGATTCGCGCTGCAGCTTTTTCGTTGCGGCAACCAGGTCTTCCACGGCCTTGACCGATTTGCGGAAGGCGGCGCGCTCCTTGGCGTCGAGCTTGACCTCGACAATCCGCTCGATGCCCTTGGCACCGATCACGACCGGCACGCCAACATACATGCCCTTCACGCCATACTCGCCGTCCAGATAGGCCGCACAGGGAAGCACGCGTTTCTTGTCCTTGAGGTAGGATTCGGCCATGGCGATGGCCGAAGATGCCGGGGCATAGAACGCCGAGCCATTTCCAAGCAGTTCGACGATTTCGCCGCCACCCGCACGGGTGCGCTTGACGATGGCATCGATCTTGGCCTGGGTGGTCCACTTCATCTTGATCAGATCCGGGATCGGAATGCCGGCCACCGTCGAGTAGCGAACCGACGGCACCATGGTGTCACCATGGCCGCCCAGCACAAAGGCCGTCACGTCTTCCACGGAAACATCAAACTCCTCAGCGAGGAAGTAGCGGAAGCGGGCGCTGTCGAGAACGCCGGCCATGCCGACGCACATGTTTTTCTTCAGGCCGGCGGCCTCACGAAGAATGCCGACCATCACGTCCAGCGGGTTGGTGATGCAGATCACAAAAGCGTCCGGGCAGTTCTTCTTGATGCCCTCGCCGACGGATTCCATCACGCTGGTGTTGATGCCGATCAGATCGTCGCGGCTCATGCCCGGCTTGCGGGCGACCCCGGCGGTGACGATCACCACATCCGCGCCCTTGATGGCGGAATAGCTGCTGGCGCCGACCATCTTGGCATCGAAGCCTTCGACCGGTGAGGATTCTGCCAGGTCAAGCGCCTTGCCCGCAGGCATGCCCTTGACGATGTCGAAGAGGACCACGTCGCCGAGTTCCTTCAATCCAACCAGATGAGCGAGCGTGCCGCCGATATTTCCTGCGCCGATCAGCGCGATTTTGTTGCGTGCCATTTGCGTGTTGTCTCCACCATCGCGAATTCATTGAAAGCCCGCCGAACACCCCGTGGCGCGCCTGATTGCGGGCGACGTGTAGCCTGTATGTCCGGACGGTTCAAGGGACGGTCTGGCAAGGAATTTGTGCCGGAGGGATCAGGAGCCTTCCGAAGCGGCATCGCGGACGAGTCGGTACTGGACCCGCATGGCTGACAGGCGGCGATAGAAGTTGAGCAGGTCACGCGCCGGATTGATCATTCGCTCATATCCTGAGATGAAGGCGACGATGGTTCCGATCTCGGTTTGGCCCTGAATTACCAGCAATCCGCCGACCATCAGGATGCTTAACGGGCCGAGATGGCCGATCAGGTTGTTCAGGAATTTCATGAAGTACTTGTAATAGAAGATCCGGATGCGGATGCCATAGATGTTTTCGATCAGGGATTCTGACTTTTCAATATTGTCGCCGTCCTCTTCGAGCACATTGTCCCCAAGCTTGCGCGCCTCGGTTGTCCGCTCTTCGGCCAGCGCATTCACCTTTTTCTGAATGAAGGGAACGATCAGGAGCGAAGGTGCGAAAAAGCCAATCGCTATAACGGCCATGACGGGCTCCACGATCAGCATGTAGCCAGCGATGCTGATGACGATGCCGGCCTGAAGGAACGGAAACGAAACGCTTTCGCCGACGAAAGCCCCCAGCAACTCCGCTTCAGACGCGATAATCGACTGGCGGGTGCCCGCATCGGCGTCCGCCTGCATCTCATCGTGGCGGACAACCCGACGACGCAAAAGCCGGATCACACCTTCCGACACCCGGTTCTGGTAAATGTTGCGAGCGTATTTGAGGCCGCCATGCAGGATCAGGCTGAGAAGATAGAGGCCTCCCAGCATCCACAGAAGCTCCGTCAGGCCGTTCTTGATCGCATCGTCGACGATCCGGCGCTGCAATTCGAGAGGTGCGAGTGAGAGCGGGAAAATGAGTACGGTGAGGAGACACAGCCGGATTTGCTGGGTTCGGCTGACCTTCCAGACATAGGTGTAGAGATGCCGGGGCATCTCGCGCAGCGGCTTCCCGCGTACCGAAGGCAGGGCCGTCAGATAGATGTCCGCGATTGTAGAGTGGGATGCCAAGGAAGCCTGCCTGACTTGTGATCGGATATGGCGGTTATCGAAGGGATATCCGCATCGCTGTTTCACACTAACGTCAGAACCTCACGGAAGATGCGGGCTGTCCAGATAATCTTCGGCCTGCATTTCCATCAGACGTGACACCGTGCGCTGGAATTCGAACGCCGTATCGCCCTGCGTGTAAAGCGATTCCGGCGCTGCCGCCGCGCTGGCAAACAGGTTCACCTTGTGCTCGTAGAGGGAATCGACGAGCACCACGAACCGCTTTGCAGCATCACGTTCGGCCGCAGCAAGCTGGGGAATGTCGTCGATCATGACGGTGTGAAAGCGGGCAGCAATCGCCAGAAAATCCGCTGCGCCGCGCGGTTTGTTGCACAATTCGTCAAAGGTAAAGCGCGCCACGCCCCGTGCGGTGCGTTCCACGATAAGCGAACGTCCCTGCAGCTCGATATCCTCGGGCTGGGGATCTGCGTCGTCTGTCAGGGTCGCAAAGGCCTTGTCCAGCATGGCAGTTGAGTCCGGGCCCAGCGGGGTGTGCCAGACCGGATCGCCCTTCAGGCGGTCGAGCCGGAAATCCCGGCCGGCACCGATATCCAGCACATCGAGCTTCTGCAGGATCAGGTCGATGAAGGGCAGGAAGCGCTCGCGTTGCAGCCCGCCTTTGTAAAGGTCCTGCGGGGCCACATTGGAAGTGGCCACAATGACGACCCCGTGGTCGAAAAAGGCCTGGAACAGCCGGCCCAGAATCATGGCGTCGGCGATGTTGACGACATGAAACTCGTCAAAGCACAGCAGCCAGGTTTCCCGGGCTATTTCGTTGGCGACCTGCATCAGCGGGTCGTCCTGCTTCCCGCGCCGGCGCAGATCGGTCAGGCGTTTCTGAACTTCCAGCATGAAGGCATGGAAATGCACCCGGCGCTTGCGCTCGACGGGCGCAGTGTCGAAAAACATGTCCGTCAGCATGGATTTGCCGCGTCCCACCGGGCCGTACATGTAAAGGCCCAAAGGCGGTTCTTCCGAGCGCCGCCCCAGTCCGAACCGGTCTTTCCATCCCGATAGCCAGCTGTCCCCTGCGGGTTGATAACCGTTGAGCGCGTGATGCAGGCTTTGCAGTTTCTCCACCGCGAGCTTTTGCGAAGGGTCGCGCATCAGCGCATTCGCCGCGCGCAGTTCGCGATAGCGTTCAAGCGGCGTCGAGGCCGTGGTATCGGGCGTTCCGTCGGGCATGGTGGCGGTTACCTAATCCAGCGCGGCGTCGTGCGCAACCGGGTTGGGTTACCGCGCGGCCTGTGTGTCGGTGTTGGCGAACATGGCTTCCATTTCACGCCGGACCCGAACCGCCTGACTGGTCTCATCAATGTCGACATCGGACCAGCGCACGGGCTGGTCCTTCGCGACGGGGTTCTTCAGCTTTACATGATGGGCCAGACCAATCGGCAGGCCGCCCGCCGCGAGACTGGCCGCCCCGGGCATCAGTTTGCCGTAGACCGTGAAGCCGCCTTCGCCATCGAGGTCTTCCCCGGGCTTGAGATCGCGCTTGGCGGTCGCCACCGCATCGCCCCGGAACCCGGTGGGGGCACCCGTCGATTCGTGGCGCAGCGCCACGCTGGCCACCGAAATGCCGAGTTCCAGCCCGATCAGATGGAAGGGCTTCCAGAGGGTTGAATAGCTGCCCGAGGAATCCGTCAGCAGGCCATATTCGTCAAAGCAGGCCCGGACGTAGTCGGTTGGGGCCTCGAAGACCACATAGACCCCCCAGCGCAGGTCGCCGACCACATGGCGGCCGTCGCGTTCCTCGGAACTGATGACCTCGACCTGACCCTTGTGGTGCAACACGCCGCCCTCACTGCGCGGGCGCATGATATGGGGCAAATCATGGGTGCCGCAGGCCGGGAAGGCGAGACCATCGGGTGCCGGGCTCAAACCCGTGGCATTGGCGACGGCAGCCATTTCGATGGCGGATTTGGTGCCGTCGAGGAAGGAGTTGAACATCTGCGGGTTCATGCCGCCGGCCTTGGCCTGTTCCGGCGTCAGCCCGTAATGCTCCCAGACGTCGTCGGGTGTGACGTAGTGATAGCCATCGAGATATTTGGTGCCCTTGCCGGCTGCAATCACCTCGAGCCCGCAGGCCCGGGCCCAGTCCACCTGTTCGTGGATCAGGGCAGGCTGGTCGCCATAGGCCAGCGAATAGACAATTCCGGCCTGCCGCGCGCGTTCGGCCAGCAACGGCCCGGCCAGCACGTCAGCTTCCACGTTCACCATGACGATATGCTTGCCGTTCTCGCAGCAGGACAGGGCATGTGCGATGCCCGCTGCCGGGCTGCCGGTGGCATCGATGACCACCTCGATCCCGTCGGCGGCCACCAGCGCCATGGAATCATCGGTCAGATGGGTGTTGCCGGTCTTGCGTGCGTCCTCGAAGCTTGCCGCACTGGGGTCGAGACCGCCGACCCGGGCACAGGCGGCCCGCGCGCGATCGGGGTCCAGATCGGCAATAGCCATGATCTGCACACCGCGGGTCCGGGCGGCCTGCGACAGGTACATCGTCCCAAACTTACCGGCACCGATCAAGCCAACCCGGATCGGATTGTTGTCGTTGGCGCGCTTGCCCAGCATGGCGTGGAGGTTCATTCGACCGGCCTTCCTTTTGTGTCTATTCTGGCCGCACTCTAGACGAAACATCCAATGCAGTACGAGGGGGAGACGACCCAATGCGTGAGTACAAGGAAAACGCCAAGGTGCCGTATGTATCCCGGGAAGACTTCCCGCAGGATCAGATCGGCATTTACAATCACATCCTCCAGACCCGCAAGCTGGACTACATCCCCGAGCTTTTTGCCCGCATGGGCACCAGCCCGGGTGCGATGGAGGCGGTGGCCTCGGTCGGCGAGCATGTGCGCTTCCACAGCGTTCTCGATGAACTGCTGCGCGAGATGGTGATCTGCACGGTCTCTCAGGAGGTCGGCAACTGGTACGAATGGTGCCACCACATCCACCGGATGCCCGAGGACATGCAGGCGATCTGCGGCACACCGGCTGCCGAAGAGCTTCCCGCCCCGATTGGGCCGGCGCTGAAATTCGCACGCATCACCGCAACCAATGACGATGTCGAGGATTCTCTGATCGAGGAAATCCGCGCCTCACTTGGCGATCAGGGTGTGGTCGATCTGACAGTCATGGTCGGTTACTACCAGCTCGTCGGGACCTTCTGCCGCGTCCTGCAGGTGCCCATCGAGGACAACATGAACCGCGCACCGATGAAGAAGTAGCGTTTCAGCTCTACCGAAAAGCGTCATTGCGAGGCGCAACGCGACGAAGCAATCCAGGGACGCACGAATCCGCTCTGGATTGCTTCGGCCTTCCGGCCTCGCAATGACGGTGCTTGGATTCTACTCCGCCGCCGCCGCGCTTTCGCGGGCGAGTTCCATCAGGCAGTCATCGTCGAGAGCTTCGATCGGGTCGAAATCCCGATGGGCGATCCATTCCTCGCGTTTGAACTGGGTGATGTGATTGTCCACATGGCACAGGCTCAGATAGACGATCACCCGGCCCCAGGGGCTGATGTTGGGTGCTGAGGCATGCACGATGTTGGAGTGGAACAGCAGCACCGAGCCGGGCTTGCCCTTCGGGGCGAGCATGCCGCCTTCATCGGCGAGCTTTGCGACCGTTTCCTTGTCGAGGGTCCAGAGCGGATAGGAGGTGGTCAGGGTGTCGTGGCCGGCTTCGATCACCCCGCCCTTGTGGCTGCGCGGGATGATGTAAAGCGGGCCGTTGAACTCGGTCACCTCATCGAGAAACAACGCGATATTCATGGCGCGTGCTTCGGGCATCTTGTCGTCGCGTGCCCAGGTGCCGTAATCCTGATGCCACTGCCAGACATCGCCATCGAAGGCGGCTTTGCCGTTGATCTTGTACTGATGCATGTAGACCGGACCGTCGAGCAGTTGCATCACCGGGCCGATCAGGCGCGGGTGGCGGCCCAGCCGGCGATAGGCCTCATTGTAATAATGGGCGGCAAAGGCGGTGCGCACCGCATCGCTGCCGGTCTCGCGCCAGACTTCCGGGCGATCCATGGAAAAGATCTTCGGCAGTTCGCCGGTCAGGACATTGATCTCATCCTGGCTGAACACGTCAGGCAGGAACACCCAGCCTTCTTCATCGAATTGTTTCAACTGTTCTGCGCTGAGTTGCATGACGCGTTCCTCCGGGGCACTTTGGTTGTTCTTGCGGGAATTATAGCGCGCGGCGGGTGCGCAGGCGAGACGTGAGGTGAGCGACTGCAATGCTTGATTTTCTGGCCCTGGCGCTCAGCCAGAACACCAATCCGTTTGCGCTGGCGGGCTATATCGGCCTCGGCGTCTATGCGACCTCGACCTGGCGTGCGTTCAAATATGCCGTGCTCTGGGGGCTAACCATCCAGATTTTCGTGCTGGCGCTGGGCAAGACCGATATTCTTGCCTGGAGAGATCTGGCGTTCGAGACCGGGTTGCGGCTCGTCGGCGCGCTGATCATCACCATGGCGGTGTACTATCTGTACCGCCTGATGCGCGGTCGTGGTGGGCCGGGGGCGTCAGGCCAGAGCGATGGACCGAAGATCAAGAAGACCCCCCCACATCTCCGCCGGGTCAAATAAACCCGGGCAGAGCTTTCCTATGGCAGGTAGATCAGCACGGGCAGATGGCCCGCCACCTGAAGCGCGTCGATGGCCTCCACGAATGGGAACAGCAGCACGATCCAGGCGATATCCCGCAGGGTCAGGTACAGAAACCTTGGCCGGACCCGGATTTCATCGGGTTCCCGCCAGAGCGAAAACCGCGGCATCCAGCGCGGTACCGTGTCGAGATAGGTCTGGTAGGCCCGTCCATAGGCCTCGCGCAGGACCGTTTCCTCGCGCAAGATGGTCGCGTGATGAAACAGCACAAACACGATCTGGGCGAAGATGGTGATTGTGACCATGCCGGTCAGGAGTCCAATCCCGGACACACCGATGAAACTGAAGACATAAAGCGGATTGCGCACAATCGAGAACGGACCGTCCTGGACGAGTTCGTAATTCTTGCGCCCGCCGATATAGGCAGAACACCAGACACGTCCCGCAATGCAGACGATCAGAAACGCGACGCCAATGATTTCAAATGTCTCATGTGTCTGCCCGGCGACCGACCAGACGGATTGTACGAATGGCAACGCCGCAATAAGGGCGACCGCAATCAGACGTATGTAGCGCATCCGGTTGCGGGCATTGCGGGTGTTGTCGACAGTCTTGTTGCTGTCTTGGGAGGGTATTGCACTGACCATTTCGATGTCCCTGACGATTTCTGGATACTGACTAGGCCTTGCCCAAGTGGATTTCCATCAAATTCGCCAGCGCAATATCGCCGGCCCGCCCGCTCTTGCGGAGGCGGTCGATTACCGTGATCTGATCGGCCCGGGAGCGGTTCTGGCTGAGTTTGAATTTCCCTTCGAGCCGGGTGATCGGCATTTCGAAAGCGATGATCCCGCGCAGCATGCCGTCGATATAGTCCTCAGGCTGGCTGTCCATGGTCCAGCCGTCTGCACCTTCATAGGTGGTGACAAGCCGTTCCTGCTGGCGGCGAATGTTGCTGGGGTTGGTGATCTGGCGCGGCGTTCCGTAGGCGTGCACAACAGCGTAGTTCCATGTCGGTACGGCGTTTCCGGGACCGTACCAGCGCGGTGAGACATAGCCGTGTGGTCCCTGAAAGATCGCGAGCAGTTCCTGTCCGCCCTCGAAGGCTTCCCCTTGTGGATTGTTGCGCGCGATATGCGCCACCAGAGTTCCATGCGGACCTCTGTCACGGTCGAGAAGGAAGGGTATATGGCTCGCATAGGGCGCGTTTTCCCGAACCGAGACCAGAACGCCGAACGGGTCAGCATCGATCAGATCATGCAGGACCGGATCCTCGGTGACCGCAAAACTCTTCGGGATGTACATCGTCGTGGCTATCCGACATGGGTCAGTGTGAAGCGGCACGTGCCCCGGGTGATGCTTTTGAAGACGAACGGGGCGCCGGGGCCGGGCATGTCGGCCTCGAACAGGTCCGAGGGCTTGTCGGGGACTTCGATCACCGGGTCGGTGCCGTTGGCCTGTGTGATCGCGGCATAGCGCTGCTCATTGGCGACCAGATAAATGCGCCGCGAACCCAAGGCGCCATACAACGTCAGCTGTTCGCCCGATACGCCTTCCAGAACGAAATCCTTCTGGTTGATCGTCACCGCGCCATCGCGCATGGCGCATTCGCCCTGGGATGTCAGCGCGTAGGGGCCCGACAGGTCGCGCGCCGGTCCGGCAGCACGAATTTTTTCGCCGGCCGACATCACGGTCAGGGAATGGATCGCGGCGCCGATCAGCACCGGCACTTCGACGCTGGTGTCCCCGGGGACGGTGATGTTCATCTGCGCGGTTTGCAGCATTTTTGCGAAGGCCGGATTGGTCTGGGACATCGCCCGGATAAAGCCTGCCTGGATCACGATCGAGAAAGTGCCCTCGATGCTGGCCGTCACGTCGCGCGCCAGATCGTCGGCATCGCTGGCGGCAACCCCTTCAGCAATACCCGCCCGCGCCTGCGCGATGGCTTGGGTGTGTGCGGTCATCGTGTCGAGGGCGGCGTTCAGGCCTTCTATGCGGGTGGGCGCACGGGTGTTGTCATAGAAGGTAATCGCAGATCCCGGCTTGAACATGTTGGCCGGTCCGGCGGGAAACCGGTTCGGTTGCGCCTCCTGGGCGATGACAGTCTGCAAATAGACAGGTGCCAAAAACAAAACCGCCGCGGCAAGAACCGCGGCGGATATGTTTCGCATGGGACGGCGCGCGATCACAGGCGACGTTCCACCATCATCCGCTTGATCGATGCGATGGCCTTGGCCGGATTGAGGTGTTTCGGGCAAGTCTTCGTGCAGTTCATGATCGTGTGACAACGATAGAGCCGGAACGGATCCTCAAGATTGTCGAGGCGTTCGCCCGTGGCTTCGTCACGCGAATCGGCAAGCCAGCGATAGGCCTGCAGCAGGATGGCCGGTCCGAGATAACGATCCTCGTTCCACCAGTAGCTGGGGCAGGAGGTCGAACAGCAGGCGCACAGCACGCATTCCCAGAGGCCATCAACCTTGGCGCGGTCTTCGGGAGACTGCAGGCGCTCGCGTTCGGGTGCGGGCGTATCGGTCTTCAGCCAGGGCTCGATCTCGCGATACTGGGCAAAGAAGTGGGTCTGGTCGGGCACCAGATCCTTGATCACCGACTGATGGGGCAGCGGATAGACGCGCAGGTCGCCCTTGGCGTCTGCGATGTACTTGGTGCAGGCCAGTGTGTTGGTGCCGTCGATGTTCATCGCGCAGGACCCGCACACACCTTCGCGGCATGAGCGCCGGAAGGTCAGGGTCGAATCGACCTCGTTCTTGATCTTGATGAGCGCGTCGAGAACCATCGGCCCGCAATCATCGAGATCAATGTGATAGGTGTCGATGCGCGGGTTCTGTCCGTCATCTGGCGACCAGCGATAGACCTTCAGCGCCTTGGTGTTCTTGGCGCCTTCGGGTTTCGGCCATTCCTTGCCTTCGATGGGCTTGGAATTCTTGGGTAGTGCAAACTCAGCCATATCTCAAATTCTCCTTCGTCGCCGAACCGGGACTAGTAGGTCCGCGCCTTCGGCGGGAAGCTCTCGACTTCATCGGTGAGTGTTTGGAGGTGAACCGGACGGTACTCGGTCCGGACTTCGCCCTTCTCGTTGACCCAGGCAAGTGAATGCTTGAGCCATTTTTCATCGTCGCGATCCGCGAAATCCTCGCGGGCATGTGCGCCACGACTTTCTTCACGGCGGTTCGCGCAGTTGATCGTCGCAACCGCCTGAACCATCAGATTGTCGAGCTCGAGAGTCTCGATCAGGTCCGAGTTCCAGATCAGCGAGGTGTCGTTGACGTTCAGGTCATCGCGCTGTGCCCAGAGGTCGTTCAGCTGATCGACACCTTCCTGCAGGACTTCGCCCGTCCGGAAGACGGCGCAGTTGTTCTGCATCACCCGCTGCATGTCGAGGCGCAGCTTGGCCGTTGGCGTGCCGCCCTTGGCGTGGCGGAAGCGGTCGAGACGCGCGAGTGCTTCCTCGCCCGCATTTTCGGGAAGCGGGTCATGCGTGGCGCCCGGTGTGACAACCGTAGCGGCATATTCGGCCGCGGCGCGCCCGAAGACGACCAGATCAAGCAGCGAGTTCGATCCCAGACGGTTTGCACCGTGGACGGATACGCTGGCGGCTTCACCGATCGCCATCAGGCCTTCGACTGTCGCCTCGGGGTCCTCGGCGGTCCAGCTGCGGGCCTGACCCTTATAGGTCGTCGGGATGCCACCCATATTGTAGTGGCAGGTCGGCAGAACCGGGATCGGCTCCTTGGTCACGTCGACACCGGCAAAGATCCGCGCGGTTTCCGAAATGCCCGGAAGGCGTTCGGCGATCACGGCGGGATCAAGATGTTCGAGATGCAGGTGGATGTGGTCCTTCTCGGCACCCACGCCGCGACCTTCACGCATTTCGATGGTCATCGAACGGCTCACGACATCACGCGATGCGAGATCCTTTGCGGAAGGCGCGTAACGCTCCATGAAGCGTTCGCCTTCGGAATTGGTCAGGTAACCGCCTTCACCGCGTGATCCTTCGGTGATCAGGGCGCCTGCGCCATAGATGCCTGTCGGGTGGAACTGGACGAATTCCAGATCCTCCAGCGGCAGGCCAGCGCGCGCGACCATGGCGCTGCCGTCGCCGGTGCAGGTATGTGCTGAGGTTGCGGAGAAATAGGCGCGGCCATAACCGCCGGTCGCCATGCAGATCTGATGGCCCCGGAAACGATGGATCGTGCCATCGGCCATGTTCAGGGCCATGACGCCACGGCAACGGCCGTTTTCCATGATCAGGTCGAGCGCGAAGTACTCGATGAAGAACTCGGCATCGTTCTTGAGGGACTGCTGATAAAGCGTGTGCAGGATCGCGTGACCGGTCCGGTCCGCCGCCGCGCAGGTCCGCTGCGCGGTGCCTTCGCCGTAATTGGTGGTCATGCCACCAAACGGACGCTGGTAGATCTTGCCTTCCTCGGTGCGCGAGAAGGGCACACCCTGATGCTCGAGCTCGATGATCGCGGGGATCGCCTCGCGCACCATGTATTCGATGGCATCCTGATCGCCCAGCCAGTCCGACCCCTTGATGGTGTCGTACATGTGCCAGCGCCAGTCATCCTTGCCCATGTTGCCCAATGCGGCAGAAATCCCGCCCTGTGCGGCAACTGTGTGGGATCGGGTCGGGAACACCTTGGTGATGCACGCCGTCTTGAGGCCCTTCATGGCCATGCCGAAGGTGGCGCGCAGACCTGCGCCGCCGGCTCCGACAACAACCACATCATAGTCGTGGTCAATTACTTCATATCCGCCGATGGTTGCCAAGGTCAGCCTCCGAGTGCGATTGCGATCACGGCGTAAACCGAGGCCACGCCGAGGAAAACAGCTGCACCCTTGACCGACAGGATCAGGGCCACTTCCAGCCATTTCGTGTGAATGTAGTCTTCGATCACCACCTGAAGGCCAAGCTGGCCATGATAGAAGGTGGCGATGATCAGAAGTGTCAGCAGGACCGCATTGATCGGGCTGCTGATAAAGGACAATGCGGCCTCATGGTCGGCGCCGGTCACGGCAATCATCGAAACGACAAACCAGATGACCAGCGGGATCAGTGCCAGCGCGGTTACGCGCTGGGCCCACCAGTGATCGGTACCGGTCTTGGCCGAACCCATGCCGCGTGCGCGGCCGAGCGGGGTACGAATGCTCATGATCAGAACCCTCCCTGTGCGGCGTAGCCCGCGATCCAGCAAATCACGGTCAGGACGCTCGATGCGACGACAACAAGCCAGCCTGAGGCATAGGCCGAGCCGATCTCGAAACCCTTGCCGGCATCCCAGACCAGATGCCGGATCCCGTTGCACAGGTGATAGAACAGCGCAAAGGACCAGCCGAAGAGAAGGATGCGTCCGAAGATCGAGCCAATGAAGCTCTGCACATTGTCGAATGCGGTCGGCCCGGTTGCAGCCGCGATCAGCCACCAGACGAGCAGCAAGGTGCCAAGTGCCAGAGCGATACCGGTTGCCCGGTGCAGAATGGACAGCACCGACGTCAGCTGTGGGCGATAGACCTGCAAATGCGGGGAAAGCGGTCTGTTATTGGTCGCCATGAGACCCCCTGTTTGTGATGCGTGGACCAGAGGCATGCCAAAGGTCAAAAAAGTTTGAAAGCCATCCGACTGCTTGCATCAGGATCTTACGAAACCTGACCACATTCGGATGACCGGGACGGATTTGTTTAGACCTGCCTGTACCGGTTCGTCAATGTCGTGTCAGGCGCAAGACCTTGGATTTCGGGGAATTGCAGGGGTTTGAGGCCTCTTGCGTGCGACAGGATGCCGCTTGGTGTGGAAAACCTGTGGAGGGATTGTGATCAGTGTCCCGAGTTTTGCACAGAAAACTGCGCCAGGGGGATGATTGCGCGTTGCTCGCGCGCGACCTGAGGGCCGAACATGTGATTGCACGTATTGGCGTGCTGGCGTGTTTTCCGCCGGGTTCGGGTCTTCGTTCTGCGCAGGCCCGGACATTTCAGGATCGGCCCCGAGGGGGCGTGATGGAGCGGCAGAAACGGAAAGCCGGATCGCGGGCAGGGCTGCAAGGTCAGGTTCGGGGTCGGGGGAAGCTGGCAGGTGGACAGGGTCTTTCGGGGCCGCTCCCCTCGGTGGAGGTCTGCAGCAGTGTCCGGGTGCCGCTTTCGGGAAACCGTCAACGGCAGGCCGGGCGCAGCCGGATTGGTCTTGCTGCATCGGATCGTCTTCGGGTGATCGTGTGGGGCAGGTCGGTCCGGCGGGAAAGGTGCCGTCACGATGGTGATGGTCGTTTTGGTGGCGCGCTTCGTTCGCGTAATGTGTTGCCTGCGAGAGCCAGCTTCGGCGGGTGATCGCACAAACGTCCCTCGCGTTCCCTACCAGGCTCTCGCCGGCCAGGTTTTCGGAACTGACGAACCGGAATGTGACAGGCATCTTCGGGTGACTGGAGCGGAACGGGGCGTCGCGGTGACATCGCCGGACCCATGGTTTCGGGCCTCTTCGGGGGCGCGGATGTGATGCCGGTAACGGCAACATGTCCGGACGTGAAGCTGGATGGACACGTATCGGCCAGGGGTGCGTTCTGCCCGCGACACGAAACGAGGCTTCCGCTGTTGCGTGCACAAGGTCTGAAGCGCCGGGGGGCAACCTCCGGACCGGAAGATCAGGAAGGCGTCAGGCGTTGCGGGCTCCGCGTCCATGCACCTGGCGCCTTCTGCCTTCGGGCTGGTGTGGGAGATGGCGGGGAAACAAAAAAGCCCGGTGCGCAAGCACCGGGCTTTTTGTCAGGCGTCAGAACCGGGCTCCGCATCCAGGCAAATCAACATCCGACGGGTATCAAGTCGGTTTCGCTTCGGTCAAACGAATTCTTGTCTGTGGGTCCGAATTCGTCGCATGAAGGCGCGTGATGACGAAAATTCTCTCCATTCAATCCCAGGTGACATTCGGGCATGTCGGCAATGCGGCCGTCACGTTTCCGTTGCAACTGCTCGGGCATCAGGTCTGGCCGGTTCCGACAACCGCGCTCTCCAACCATGCCGGCTATCGCGGGAATGGCGGCACGGTTCTGGCGGCGGAGACGGTCCGCGATATTCTCGACGGTCTCGTCGCACGGGATGTTTTCGCGCAGGCCGGTCTGGTTCTGACCGGATATCTGGGTTCGGTCGACGTGGGGGCAGTGGTTCAGGCTGCGCTCGGAAGATCGCGGGACGCAAACCCGGGCGCGATCCATTGCTGTGACCCCGTGCTCGGGGACCGGGATGTGGGGATATATGTGGCGGACGGGCTGGTCGATTTCTTTGCCGATCTGGCCGTGTCGACCGCCGATCTGCTCACGCCCAATCATTTTGAACTGGGCGTTCTGTCGGGTCAGCCCGTCATCGGCGCGCCGATGGACGCCTCCCTTGATGCCGCGCGGAGGTTGTTGCGTCGCATGCGGCCGGGCGGCTGTGTCCTCGTGACCAGTTTCGAACCGTCCGGGGTGCGCGATGACCGGGTTGCCATGCTCGCGGTGACGGCTGATCAGGCCTGGATCGTGGAAACACCGCGTCTGTCGTTCACCCTCTCGCCGCATGGTGCGGGCGATCTGGCGGCGGCCCTTTTTGCGGCGCATTATGTCGAGGCAGGGGACCCGGGCGCGTCTCTGGCCGATATGGCTGCGCGGCTCCACGCCGTCCTTTCACTGACAGCGAAACAGGACAGCGCCGAACTCGAACTTGTCGCTTCGCGCGGGGCCATCGTGTCGCCCCCGGAAGGATTCGAGGTGCGGTCATGTGTTTGAGCGCGCACCGATTTGGCATATCGCTGGAATCTGTTAGAAACCTCCCGAAGCTGGCTCGCACATGGGGGGAGCCGAAAGTGGCCATCAGCAAACCAGCGAACGGTACGTGACCGACTACATTTTCATCCAAGGTATCATTTTCGGGTTCTTCCTGGCCTTGCCGGTCGGGCCCGTTGGTGTGTTGTGCGTGCAGCGCACGCTTGCCGAGGGGCGACTCCACGGGTTGCTGTCCGGGCTCGGGGCCGCTGTCGGAGATGCGCTCTTTGGTGCGATCGCGGCCTTCGGGATCAGTGCGGTCAAGGACTGGCTGGAAGCCCATCAGGATGACTTGCGGATTGTCGGCGGTGTCGTTCTTCTGATTCTGGCGGTCCGCACTCTCTATGGAAAGAGCAGCCACGGCTCGAAGCGCGAGGAACGCGGAGATAACGAGAACCGTGTCGTCACCCACAGCCTCCTGAAGGATTTCGTGTCGACCTTCATGCTGGCCGTGACCAACCCGATTACCCTGATTGCCTTTGCCGGTCTGCTTGCCACACTCGGCATCACGGATGCAGGGGCTTCGATCGGCAATGCCTCGCTTCTGGTGGCCGGCGTGTTTGCCGGCTCGGCGGCCTGGTGGCTGGCCATATCCACAACCGCGGGCATCCTGCGACCCTTCGTGGACGGGTCCTATCAGATCTGGATGAACCGCGTTTCGGCGATCATCCTGTTCGGCTTCGGTCTCTATGCGCTACTGAGCGGATTTGGCGTCACCCAGACGATCTACAACCTCTTTCGCTGAGCCAAGCGCCCGCTATTTCAGGGGCGGCACCCAGCCCTCGGGGGCCATCTCAAAGACGCTGAATTCGAACGACGGCGACACCGTGCATCCGACAAGAGTCCACGCGCCCTGTGAAACAGCGGATTGCCAGTGCCCCGCCGGTACGACGATCTGCGGTCGCTCGCCAGCATGAAGCCTGGTGCCGAGATGGATCGTCGTGCCGTGACTGTCCGGCGGTGCGATCGAGATTGCCATGGATGCCCCTGCATACCAGTGCCAGATTTCTGCGGCATCCTGCACCCGGTGCCAGGTCGACCGTTCGCCCGCCCGCAGCAGATAATAGATCGCAGACCCGGCGGCACGCTCACCATCTCGCTCAACCGCATCGCGGAAGGTCTCGCAGAAATGACCGCCCTCGGGATGCGGCTCCAGCCCCAGAAGTCCGATGACCGCCTCGGCAGAAAGTTCGTCGTGATCGGTGGTCACGCTTCGGGGTCGGTCTCGGTGATGGAAGCGCGTTTTGCAAAGCCCGCATACCAGGCTGCAAGTTTCGGATGGGCGCCGCGCCAGTCCTTGTCGGCGAAGCGGAAATCCCGATAGCCCAATGCGCAGGCGACGGCGATCTGTCCGATTGTGACCGGCCCTTCGAGATCAGCTGCTTCTCCCTCAAGCTGTTTGAGGGCTTCATCGACCGACAGTTCCTGACGATCAATCAGCTTGCGGGATGCTGATTCGCCTTCATGGAACATGCCTTCCATCCGGGTCAGCACGGACGCATCCAGAATCCCGTCCGCCGCGGCGAGCTGGCGCAATGCAGTCCAGCGGGCGGGGCCGATATCCGGATAGATTTTCGTCTCCCCATGGGCGTCCAGAAACTCGCAGACCACGTTGGACTGATACAGCGCGGGTCCGTCATCGCGGACCAGGGCGGGCACCTTGCCGACGGGGTTGATGTCGCGATAGCCATCCGGGTCGGCCCAGGGGTTGATTTCAAGCATTTCGGTCTTGTCGGCCATGCCGGTCTCGATGGCCGCTGCGCGTGCCTTGCGGGCATAGGGGGAGGCACCAGAATAGATGAGCTTCATGATTGTGCGCCTTTGGTCTGAGTTTGCGTGAGGCCTTGTCCCGCCGTTCGGAGCGGGCCGGAGTCATCTTCAGGCTGCAGGTTATCGCGGTTGGTGCCAAAGCGAAATGTCTCATGACAGGACTGTGCTAACCTGCGGTCATGTCACATGATGTTGTGGACCTTCGTGATTTCTACGCGACCAGTCTGGGGGTTGCATCCCGACGCTTGATCCGCCGGCAGGTCAGGGCGATGTGGCCGGATGTTTCGGACATGAATGTGCTGGGCTTTGGATACGCCACGCCCTATCTGAGCCCCCTCCGGGATCAGGCCGAACGTGTGATCGCGGTGATGCCCGACCATATGGGCGTCCTGCCCTGGCCGGCAGGAATGCCGGGTGATCAGAATCTCTCAACCGTCGCGCTGGAGGATGAGATTCCCCTGCCGGACCTTTCGGTCAACCGCATCCTGATGATCCATGGTCTCGAATACACCGAGAATGCGCGCCAGCTGCTGCGCGAGATGTGGCGGGTTCTTTCGGATGGGGGCCGGATGATTGTGGTGGTGCCCAACCGTCGGTCCATCTGGTCACGCGCGGACCACACGCCCTTCGGGCACGGACACCCCTATTCCATGGAGCAACTCAACCGCACCTTGCGCCGGTCGATGTTCACGCCGGTGCGCGAAACCCGTGCCTTGTTCTTTCCACCGTCGCGCCGCCGGTTCTGGTTGTCGGCTGCACCGGCGTGGGAACGGGTCGGGGAGCGCTGGTTCAGCCCGCTGGGCGGGGTTGCGATGGTGGAGGCAACCAAGCAGATCTATGGTGGTGAAATGGTGGGCGAAGCCCAGCGCCGCCGATCCTATGTCCGGGTCCGTGCGACAGCACCGCAGGCCGTGCGGTCGCCTATTTCCGAGTGATGACGAAGACGGCCTGCTCGGTCAGCAGGTTGGTCCAGTAGCCGATCCGTGAGCGTGAGTCGGTTTTCCCGCGGCCGTTGATCGTGACGATCCGCTGGGTGCTCAGGTCCATCTCCGCAAGCAGGTCGGTGAAATCGGTCAGCGTGAAAAACCGGATATTGGGTGATTCATACCAGGCGTAGGGCAGGCTTTCGGAAATCGGGCTTCGGCCCCGCAGCAACAACTCGGACCGGACGCGCCAATAGCCGAAATTGGGAAAACTCACCACCGCGCAACGCCCGATACGCAACATCTCGCCCAGCACGCCCTTGACGTCAAAGATCGCAGGCAGCGTCTGTGACAGGATGACATAGTCGAAGGCGTCGTCGGGGTAGTTGTGCAGATCGGTCTGGGCATCGCCCTGAACCACGGCAAGGCCGCGCGAGACACAGCCATTCACGCCTTCCTGGCTCAGCTCGATGCCGCGTCCGTCCACCTGACGTTCATGCACGAGAAGGTCGAGCAGCAAGCCATCTCCGCAGCCCACGTCGAGGACTCGACTGCCCGGGGCAATCATCTCTGCGATGAGTTGCTGGTCGACGCGGATGCGCGTGGCATTGCTGGTTTCGGTCGGAGTCATGCCGCGTCCCCGATTCCGAACTGGTCTGCCGCGCCGCGCAGGAAACCGGCAAGAATGCGGAAGAATTCCGGTTCTTCGAGCAGAAAAGCATCATGGCCGGACTCGGTGTCGATCTCGACAAAGCTGACCGCCGCCGCAACGGCATTGAGGGCATGCACGATCCTGCGTGATTCACTGGTCGGGAAGAGCCAGTCGGAGGTGAAACTGATCAGACAGAACCGCACCGGGGATTTCTCGAATGCCAGGGGCAGGTTGTCCCCATACTCGGCAGCCATGTCGAAATAGTCCATCGCGCGGGTGATGTAGAGATAGGAATTCGCATCAAATCGCTCCACGAAAGAGCGGCCCTGATGACGCAGATAGCTCTCGATCTGGAAATCCGCATCGAACCCGAAGGTGATGGCCTGCCGGTCCTGCAGGTTGCGCCCGAACTTGGTGTGCAGCGCGGAATCCGACAGATAGGTGATGTGCGCGGCCATGCGCGCCACGGCGAGGCCGCGCTCGGGCGGATCATTCTCGCTGTAGTAATCGCCCCCGGCCCATTTCGGGTCAGCCATGATTGCCTGACGTCCGACCTCGTGGAAAGCAATGTTCTGGGCCGAATGTCGTGCCGCGCCCGCGATCGGAATGGCGCAGAAGACCATCTCGGGATAGCGCGCGGCCCATTCCAGGGTCTGCATGGCGCCCATCGAACCACCGATGACGGCGAACAGTTTCGTGATGCCCAGATGCTCGACGACCAGTTTCTGGGCCGCAACCATGTCGGTGATGGTGATCAGCGGGAAATTCAGGCCGAAAGGCCGGCCGGTGGTCGGGTCGATATCCTTCGGCCCCGCCGAGCCCATACAGCCTGCGAGAACGTTCACGCAGATGACGAAATACTTGTCGGTATCGATGGTCAGGCCGGGTCCCACAAGCCGTTCCCACCAGCCCGGGCGCCCCGTGACCGGATGGGATTCGGCCACATACTGGTCACCGGTCAGGGCATGACAGACCAGAATTCCATTGGTCCTGTCGGCGTTCAGGGCACCATAGGTCTGATAGGCCACGGTGAAGGGCCCGAGCAACTGGCCGGACACCAGACGCATGGGCGCATCGGCCCCCAGAACGAGGTGGTGTCCCGGCAGGTCGGTGACCGCGGGTTCCACTGCGATGCTTTCGCCGGTGCGCGCGGCACCGTCATTCGGGTTTGTGGTCATGGTCTAGAGCGTTATTGGGCCAGTACCGCACAGGCGTATCATTGTGCAGTGCGATCATAGCTAGGTGTCGGGTATGAGAGGTGTCAACGTTTTCTTTGCCAAAAAACCGGCTTAGGGATACAACCTGAGCCGCCTTTTTCCCGGATGAGCAAGCCGATGGGCAACCCGCCTGACAGCCTGACGCCGCTGCGTCAGGAGATAGATTCCATCGACAAGAGTCTGCACGACCTGCTGATGCGTCGTGCCGAGATTGTTGGTGAGATCGGACGCCGCAAGGCCTCCGATGGTGGACCGACGTTCCGCCCCGCACGCGAAGCCCAGCTTTTGCGGCGCCTGCTCGCGCGCCATGAGGGTGACCTGCCCAAGGGCGTCCTGGTGCGTCTGTGGCGAGAGATCATTTCATCTTCAACCCGTCTGCAAGGTGACTTCTCCGTCGGCTTTTGCCCGATCGAGGAAGACGGCGTGGCGCTGCGGCTCGCAAATGCCCAGTTTGGCCTGGATGCCAATGTGGTGAAGTTCGCTTCGGCCGCCCAGGTCGTTCTGGCCGTCGGGCGAGGGGATGTGTCGGTGGGTCTGGTGCCGCTGCCCCACAGTTCTGACAGTCCCGAATGGTGGGCGCAGATGCAGAATGTCCCGCAGGTCCGGATCGTCGCCCGGCTGCCGTGGTTCCTTGCGAAGGATGAGAATGGTGAGGCCCCCGGGGCCTTTGTCCTGGCTGCCGGTGAGCCCGAGCCGTCCGACGGGGACCGGAGCATCCTGACCTTTGCCTGTCAGAGCGATGTCAGCCGGGCGCGGTTTGCCGATCTGGCCGCCCAGAATGATCTCGACGCCGATACTCAGGCGGTTGCCGCAGGGCCGGATGGAAGCGGTGGCCGGGTTCATCTGGTCGATGTTGCCGGCTTTGTTTCCGAAGATGATCCCCGTGTGCGCGGCCTTGCCACATTGCTCGACAATGCAGAACCGCGTTGGCTTGGCACTTATGCGGTGCCCTTTGTTGACCAGACTCAATCCTGAAACGGAGTAAAACCGGTGGCCCCACCGAAAGCAAAACCCGGTGTTCTTGCAATCACGCCCTATGCGGGCAGCGAAGCCGGACATGGCGGCACGGACCGTGTCGTCATCAGTTCCAACGAAAGCGCCTTCGGTGCGTCCTGGCGCGCGATGGAAGCCTATTCGGCTGCGAGCGAGGATGTCCGCCGCTATCCGGAGATCGATGCCCGCTCGCTGCGTCAGGCATTGGCCCAGCATCACGGGCTTGAACAGGACCGGATCATTTGCGGGTGCGGCTCCGACCAGATCATCGACCTTCTGACGCTCTGCTTTGCCGGTCCGGGTGACGAAACGCTCTACACCGAACACGGCTTCACCATGTACCCGATTGCCACACTGGGGGTCGGTGCGACACCGATCGCGGTCCCCGAGACAAATCTCACGACCGATGTGGATGCCATTCTCTCGCGCGTGACCGAGCGGACCCGGATCGTCTTTCTGGCCAATCCGAACAACCCGACCGGCACCTATGTGCCCGAAAGCGAATTGCGCCGTCTGCATGCCGGGTTGCCCGAGGATGTGATCCTTCTGCTCGACGGGGCCTATGCCGAATACGTCATGGAGGAGGATTACGTGGCTGGCGAGGCGCTGGTGCGTGAGTTTCCCAACGTGGTCATGACCCGGACCTTCTCCAAGATATACGCACTCGCCAGTTTGCGGGTCGGATGGGCCTATGCACCGCCCGAGATCATTGATGTGCTGGACCGGGTGCGGCCACCCTTCAACGTGTCAGCCCCGGCCATTTCTGCGGCGATCGCCGCGCTGGAGGATCGTGAACACACCGAACGTTCGCGCCGTCACAACGCTGAAACCCTGCCGTGGTTCATCGGCGAGGTTGAGGCGCTGGGCCTGCATGTAAACCCGTCGGTCGCCAATTTTGTCATCGTCCGGTTTTCCGATGATCCCGACAGGAATGCCGATGCGGCATACCGTTTCCTGTTTGCGCGCGGCATCGTTACGCGGCGCGTCGCGGGCTATGGCCTGCCGGAGTGGGTGCGGATGTCCATCGGCACGCGTGAGGAGATGGAAGAGGTTCTCACAGCCTTGCGGGCCTTCGTGGGGGCGACATGAGTGATGCCCCCCAGTTTGAACGGGTTGCGATTATCGGCATTGGCCTGATCGGCTCATCCCTTGCCCATGCGACCCGTGCCAATGGCCTTGCCCGTCATATCGCCGGGCATGATTCCGATCCCGATATCCGCCGTCGCTCCAAAGCGCTGGGCCTTGTCGACAGCATGCATGACGACGTCGGGAATGCCGTCGCGGGCGCCGATCTGGTGATCGCAGCCACGCCGGTCGGCGCATGTGGCGCAGTGGCCCTGGCGATCCGGGATCATCTTGCGCCGGGCGCCATCGTGACCGATGTGGGGTCCGTGAAGGGCGCGGTGATCGATGCCATGGCTCCCCACATGCCCGAAGGCGTGCATCTGGTGCCGGGACATCCGGTGGCCGGGACCGAGCATTCTGGTCCCGAAGCCGGATTTGCGGAATTGTTCCGGGATCGCTTTGCCATTCTGACACCGCCACCGGGCGCGAATGAAGACGCGGTGGCACGTCTGGTGGCCTTCTGGCGTGCGCTGGGCAGTGATGTCGAGATCATGGATGCCGAGCACCATGACCGGGTTCTGGCGATCACCAGTCACCTGCCGCATCTGATTGCCTACACGATTGTCGAGACGGCATCAGATCTGGAAACCGAACTCGAGGCGAAATCGCGGGACGATGACGTCGTCACGACCCGCGAGGTTATCAAGTACTCGGCCGGTGGCTTCCGGGATTTCACCCGAATTGCGGCCTCCGATCCGACCATGTGGCGGGATGTCTTCCTGCTCAACAAGGACGCGGTTCTGGAAATGCTCGGGCGCTTCACCGAAGACCTGACGGCATTGCAGCGGGCGATCCGTCACGATGATGGGGATGCCCTGTTCGAGCTGTTCACCCGGACCCGGGCGATTCGGCGCGGCGTGATCGAGGCCGGACAGGCCGGGCGATTCCAGTACACCGAGAACGGGGACAGCGACGACTGACCTGTTGGCCGTCCGTTTTCAGACCGCTCAGTCCCACACCACCGGATCGAGTTGCAGCAGCGGGACCGGACCGATCGACAATATGCTGCCCTGAATTGTAACGGGAACCTTCGCTTCGGGAAGTCCGCCATTGGCGGGCGCGCGCGTGAAAACCGCCAGCGCGATGCGCGCAATGGCGGCCTGTGGTGATCGGATTTCCCCGCGCTGCTCAAGCAGGTCGATCAGCGTGTCGAGCCCGGACATCCGCGCGGAAAATGCCCCCTCGGGTTGCAGCGCATCGTCGAGAGCCAGAGTCCCGTCGCCGGCGAAACGCAAGGGCCCCCAACTCAATTCCAGGCTTTCGACCTCAAGGGTCCCGCCAGCATCCCGCCAGCGCGCCAGGCTTTCCGGTGAGATGTCTTCGATGGCAAACGGTCCGCGCAGGGACAATTGTCCGGCGAAGGTTGTGATCTCGCTGCCCAGCGTCCGCGCAATATTGACGTCCAGAGGAACGGCGGCCAGATCGATCTGGTTCATGATGACAGACAACCGGGCCAAAACCGGATCGGGATGGATCGGGTCCGTGGTGCCGGGCCGGGTGCGATAAGCATAGTCGAACGCCGCCCGTGCGATCCCGATGCGAGCTCCTTCGTTGATGTGCAGGTCGAAGGGCTCGGCCAGTCCACGCAACCCCTGAATCCGTCCAGCATCACTGAATTCGAGCACCCCTTTGAGCTTGTCGGAGTGGGTTTCGATCTGGAGGTCCGCACCGGGTTCGCTGAATTCTAAACGATGACGTCCCGGTGCGCGGAAGGACACTGCGCCCGGGCCTTCGACAAAAGGCCGGATCGACGTATCGGCGCCCGTCCAGGTGATCGTGCGGTCTATATCGTCCCAGCGGGCGAGCGGAGCGGTAAAGTCGGTGTCGAACCGGATCGGAAAACCGGAAATGGAAAGTGCATCCCAACGCAGAGCCACACCACGGGCGCGCTGGGTTTCCACGAACGCGTCAATATCTGCGCGCAGCTTGTCGGCCAGCCAGAACCAGCCGCCAGCCCAGCCGAGCAGGAGCAGGGTCAAAACGCAGAGAAAAACCAGATACTTTCGCTGGAACATGCGGTCCCGTATGAACTAGAAGCAAGACAGACAACCTAGCGACGCGCCTTCTTGCGGTCGAGACATAGTGAACCCGGGCCCCATCCCTTTCATGACTGACCCCAAACGCCAGCCTGATTTGCGTCACCTGACCGATCAGTACGAGCTCACCGAGGATGAACTGCAGACGACCCTTGCGGCGGTCATGGCGACCCATCCCAAGGACGAAGATCTCTGGGTTTTCGGGTACGGGTCGTTGATGTGGCAGCCGGAATTTCCGTTCTCAGAGCGCAGCCTGGCCACGGTTCACGGCTTTCACCGGTCGTTCTGCGTCTATTCCCATATCTGGCGCGGTACGCGCGAGCATCCGGGCCTGGTCCTGGGGCTGGACAATGGGGGATCGTGCCGGGGGGTGGCCTATCGTGTCAGCGCGGCGGGCGCGGCGGCCACGGTCGAGTATCTCATTCGTCGCGAAATGGTCACCCGGGTCTATATTCCGAGATGGGTCACGGCGCGCATCGGATCGCGGGTGATACGCGCCCACACCTACACGGCCGCGCACAACCATGTGCAATATGCGGGCAAGCTGGAAGACGACATCGCGCTGCACCATATTCTTCAGGGTCATGGTCGCGGAGGCGCAAATACCGAGTATCTGCGCAATACCGTTGGACATCTTGAGGAACTCGGAATTACGGATCGGCCGCTGAGCCGATTGTGTCGGCTGATTGACGGCCGGGCGCCGCGTACGCCTGCGAAATAGTCCGATTTTGTGCTTCGGCACCCTATCTTGTGTCAGCAACGTCCGGCTCGGGGATACGATTTATCCACAGGCGATTTTTGTGGGGAGTAAACGCGGGTCTGACAGGGCGTCATCCGCTGGGGAATGAAGTGGCGGAGGACGAATCAAACGCTTGTATGTCGATTTGGCACCTTTTGTGCAATGCCGGCAAAGCAATCAGACTTGGTGTTTTTTGAGCTTTGACAAATTTTCGCAAGTAAAACACCACAAGGACTATATGAGGCGTTCATACAGTCGATGGATGCTCTGGTTTATTACGCGCGTATTACAAAGGCGGCTTGCCAGGGTTCGGTTTGTGGTTACTCCACAACTTTATCCACAGGCATCTTCACGTTCTGGGGCGTCAGGGTATCCGCGATCAACCGGTCCGTCGCAGATTCAATCGATGACTCAAGGGCTTGGACAAAATCGCGTCGGGGCAGGGCCGCCGGCAAGGGCGGCAGGAACTCGATGGTAATCCTGCCGGGACGAAACGCGAGGGAGCGCCGCGGCCAGAACAGGCCGGAATTCAGCGCCGCAGGGACAACCGGCACATCGAGGGCGGACTGCAAGGCTGCAACGCCTGCGTGATAGGGCTGCGCGGTTCCCGGCGCGACCCGTGTGCCCTCCGGGTAGATCACGACGGGACGGCCGTCGGACAGGCGATCTCGTGCTGCTGCCACCATTTTCCGCAAGGCCGCGATGCCGCCGGATCGGTCGATGGGGATGTGCCGTGCACGCAGCAGACACCAGCCAAAAAGTGGAATCCATGTGAGCTCGCGTTTGAGCACGATCGCGGCATCCGGGATGATGAGGTTGATGGCCAGCGTGTCCCAGGCCGATTGGTGTTTGACCGCAAACAGGGCGGGACCGTCGGGAATATGCTCGCGCCCGCGCACCTCGTGGGTCACCCCGACGGTGACCCGCAGCAACCAGAGTGAAATGCGGGCCCAGAAACGACTATAGGCCAGCAACAGACGCGGTGGGCCAAACAGGAACGGCAGAACCAGAATCCCCATCAGGGTTGTCCAGCTGTAAAACAGCACGGTGAAAAGGACTGCACGCATGGTCTAGATACGCGCCAGAAGCCGGGTGGTGACCAGTTGCAGCCGGATCGCGAGATACTTTGTGTATTCGCCAGCGAGGAGCATTGCGGTTCCGGGGCGCGACCACCAGCCGTCCAGCCGGATATTGCGCACGCTCACCGGCTCGGCAAGAATTTGTGTATGTGGCAAGCGGCGTTGGAACTCGAGCAGACTGCGCGGCATGTGGAAGTCGGAGGTCACGAGCCGGATGCTGGAAATATTCCGGCTGGCGGCCCAACCAGCCGCCTCGATTGCGTTCTCCCGGGTGTCACGGGCCGCGCGTCCCAATGTCACGCAGCATTGCTGGATGTTAGGGGACAGGTCGGTTTCCGAAATCAGATCCCGCAACGGGACGTCGATACCGACACCGGATATCAGCATCTCGCGTGCTTTGTTGGTGGCCAGTAATTCGACGCCCCGGTCGATTCGTCCCGCGCCGCCCGTGAGCACCACAACGGCGTCGGTGATGCCTGTCTCTGGCGCGGCGCGCGGAATTTTTTCCACGAACATGAACAATCCGGTGAGCCAGGAGATCGCAATCAGCAGCGCGAGACCTGCGATGATCCGCCCGCGCCGGGATTTTTGCCGGCGCATCACGGCATCCGCGCGAGTGCCCGTAGAACGGTCATGCGGGCAGTCAGCATGGCGATGGCCACGGCCCCGGCCGGAACCAGCAACAGGACCAGCCAGCCAAGGGGCGAAAGGGACAATTCGGGCAGAAACGCTGCATCGATCCCGCGACCGATCCAGCCGAAGGACAACAGGACGATGGCCGCGCTGATACCTCCGGCAACGCCGCCACGCAGCGCCAGCATCAGGGCCTGCAGCTGGAACTGGCTTGCGATATAGGTGTCGGGAGCTCCCATCTGGTGGAGCAGTTCGATGATCGCGCTGTGCACGGCGAGGCCGCTTCGGGTGGTGAAGATCACTGCGATCACGGCCGCAGAGGCAATCAGTGCGAGAATGGCAAAGGCGAGAATTTCTGCTGTTCGGGCAAGGGTAATCAGCGGCGAGAGCCAGGCGCGATGGTCGTCCACTGTCACATCGGGAACGGTTTCGGCGAGCCGGGCGCGCAGCAGGGTGGGATCAATCCGTGCACCGGGTGCGATTTCAAGATCAATCAGATCGGGAACCGGCAAACCGGCAGTCACCACCCCTTCGCCCAGCCATGGAATCAGCAGCGCGCGCGCTTCGGCATCGGGAACGATCCGTACCGCTGCAACTCCCGGTGTTTTCTCGAGTATGGCGGCCAGTGATTGGGTGGATTCGTCACTTGCCGCATGCTGAGGGATCTGGACCGTCATCCGGCCCGTCAGGGTGTTGTCCCAGGCGTTGACCGCGTTGGAGACGACCAGCGCGGCGGCGAACATGAGGACGCCCAGAAACACCATCAGCGCCACGATCCAGGGCAGGAATCGTGTGGACTGGTCACGCTCAAACGGCAGATCGCTGCGACGACTGCGGATCACGCCGCCCCCCTGGAATCCGCAGCGGGTTCCGCCTTGCGCCGAAGCGTCAGTTCACCATCATCGAGGCGCAGTACGGGATGACCGAACTTTTCGACCAGCGCGTTGCTATGGGTCGCGATGACGACCGTTGTGCCGGCCTTGTTCAGTTCTTCGAACAGATACATCAGCCGCACCGCAATCCGGTCATCGACATTGCCGGTCGGTTCGTCGGCCAGCAACAGCTTTGGCCGGTTGATGACGGCGCGCGCAATCGCGACGCGCTGCTGTTGTCCGCCCGACAGGGTCGACGGGCGGGCATCAAGCCGCTCCCCCAGGCCGACCCAGCTCAGCAGTTCTCTGACATGGGTGTCGATCTCGGTGTGCCGCGCGCCACCGACACGTAGCGGCAGGGCCACGTTCTCGACAGCGGTCAGATGATCAATCAGTCGAAAATCCTGAAACACGACCCCGATCTTCTGGCGTAATGCGGGCAATTCGGCGCGCGGGGTCATCGAAACATCCCGGTCGAACACATGGACCAGCCCACGCGTGGGGCGCAGGGCAAGATACATCAGTTTGAGGAGTGTCGTTTTTCCCGCACCACTGGACCCGGTCAGGAAGTGGAACGATCCCGGGGCGAGTTTGAAGCTGATATCGCGCAGAACTTCCGGGCCGACGCCATATCGCATGCCGACGTTTTCGAAGCTCAGCAAAAAGATCGACTCCGGTTCGGTGCGAAAATGTCACGCGATTGCCCCATGGCGACTCGGTGACGGTATCTGACAACGTTGGCACGATGGTTTTGTTGCGTAAACCCGTTCCCCGCCACCGTGATGTTTCATTTGCGAATTGCGGTGAAACTGTTCGCTTGCCACGTTTTTGCCGACCCCCGTATAAACCGCAATTCGGGTACCCGGCCCGCAATAGGCTATAATGTAGCCCGATAAAGAGTTTCCAATGTTCGTTCTGGTCTGACCATGATCCTCAGTTGCCCGGATTGCAGCACGCGTTTCGCGATTGATGCCGATAAGCTCGGCCCGGATGGGCGTCGGGTGAAGTGCGGAAAATGTTCGCATGTCTGGTTCGAGTCGGCGCCGGTGCCCGACCTCGGGGCGCTGGATGACGAACCGCCGTTGCGAGTCACACCGCTTGAGCCCGAGGAGCAGTCCTCCATCCCCGTACGCAACCTGCCGGCCGTTCTGCGCGCGCGAAAAGCGCGAAGTGCGCGCACCGGCTGGATCGTCTCGGTTGGCTTGCTGGCGGCCATTCTGGCGGTTCTCTGGTTTGCGCGCGAGCCGATCGCACGCGCCGTGCCCCAGGCCGAAGCCGTCTATGCTGCGGTCGGGATCGCGGCCTTCCCGTTGCCCGGAGAAGGGCTGATCATTGAGTTCGACCCGAAAACCGAGGATGGATCGCTCACCCTGAAGGGTGAAATCATCAACACCACCAATGGTGTTCGCGATATTCCCGGCTTGCGTGTGGTGATCACCGACGCTGCGAATGAGACCCTGAGGGCCTGGGAGTTCACCTCTGACGTGCGCCGCTTGGGCCCCGGGGAAACGGTTCCGTTTACAACGGAAACCGATTCCGTACCTGCCGATGCGGCGAATGTTAGCATTTTGTTTACCAATCCTGACGATACTCGTTAACGAAGATCGTCACCCCCACCGCAGTCGCGGACAGGAGCCTGGCAAAGCGGCGATCGACACGTCTGCGGGTTCCGTATCCGCAGACATTGCCGGCTGGTTTTGGACAATGGGGGAGAGGTTTGGATATGGCGCGTGTACTGATCGCAGAAGATGATACCGCAGTGCGTGAATTCGTACGCCGCGCCCTGACCCATGGCGGGCATGATGTCGCGGCGGCGCATGACGGGCTCGACGCGCTGGATCAGCTGAACAGCGGCGACCCCTTCGATCTTCTGATTACCGATATCGTGATGCCCGGACTCGACGGTATTGCGCTGGCCCTCAAAGTGGCCAAGGATTACCCGCAGACCGCGATCCTGATGATGACCGGATTTGCTGCCGAGCGCCAACGTGCCCACAATCTTGATGAACTGATCCACGAAGTCGTGCCCAAACCCTTCAGCCTCAAGCAAATCTGCGATGCGGCGGAGGGTGCCCTGTCAGAACGCGAGCGCCGGGTTCACTAGATTTTCGCGATCAAAACCGTCGTAACAGCCTGAGCAGGTATTCGATCTCGGCTTCCGGACGTCCCTGATCACGAAGCCGGGTGCGCAATTCATCGAGAATTTCGAGCGCACGGGCTGCCTTTTCACCCTCGCCGATCTGATCGCCTCCCGGTGACCGGGGATCGCCATTGGCCTGATCGTCGAGCTGTCGACCCAGCGGATCGAATCCGTCTTCGCCGGGCTGGAAAAGCCCCTGCGTCCGGCCTTGCCCTTCGCCCTGACCCTGGCCCTGCTGGCGCAGCATCTGAAGCGCCATTTGCTGCCCGCCGCGGCGCAACTCATCCAGGGCGCGGGCCTGCGCGTTGAGCGCCTCCTGAAGGTCTCCTTCCCCCAGCGCACCCTCGGCTTGCGACATGGAGCTTTCCGCATTGCCCAGATTTTCGGGGATATCGTTGGTCATCTCCCCGAGCTGACGCATCAATTCTCCCAGTTGGCGGCGGATATCGTTCTGGGCTTCGCGCGCCGCCTCGGACTGGGCGGGGTCCATCTGCTCACCACGCTGATCGCGCTGGAAGGTTTCGTCGTGCAGGTTTTGCTGATTGCGCAGGACCTGCTGGAGTTCACGCAGAAACTGCTGGGCGGGTGAGGCCGATTGCTGTTGTTGCTGCAGCATGTTGGGGGCATCCTGCATGGCTTGGAGCATTTGCTGCATCTGTTCGAGCAGGTCCTGAACGCCTTCGGTATCTCCCAGCCGTGCCATTTGCTCAAGCTGTTCCATCAGGTCCTGAATGGCCTGACTGTCAAACAGCTCCATGTCTTCTCCGGCCTCGGGGAGTGTGGAAAGATCCATGCCTTCCAGAGCTTGGGCCATGTTCTGCGCCAGCGCTTCGAGGTAGCGGTCGAGTGCGGCCCGCAGTTCCTCCATGATTTCGGTGATCTCTTCTTCGGACGCCCCGTTTTCCAGCGCCTCGCGCAGGCGTTCCTGCAGATTGGCAACATCGCGCTGCGCCAGCGACAGTGAGCCGTCTTCGAGACGCAGGGCGGTGTCCCAGAGAAGGTCGAGGACGGAAACAATGCCGTCCGTTTCGGTGCCATAAACGAGACGGGACCGGGCGGTCATCAGGGACAGGAAAACCGCCAGATCATTGTCGAACCGGCCCGGCGTGCGTCCCAGATTGTGGAGCGAGCGAGCAACGGCGGTGCGGCTTTCGGGAGACAGGGCGAGCACACGCCGTTGCTCGATGATTGCGCGGGCGACGGGGTGGTTGAAGTTCCGTTCGGGCAGAATGACGGAAAGCTGGTCCGTGGTGCCGGTCTGGCCCCGTCCATCCCGTGCGGTCAACTGGATATCAACTTCCAGCCCCGCCCATGGATGGGCCGTCAGGTCATGGACGCTGGCGGCCGTCCCCTGACGGGGGTCTGGTCGGGGCAGGGGAAGATCAAGGTCGAGGGGTTCGATCCCTGTTGGCGGTGCCACACCCGGCCAGGTGATTTTTGCCCGGGTCTCGACGATCCCGTAGTCATCGAGCCCCTCATAACTCAGGCCCAGGCCATTGCTCTCATTGGCGCCGGGGGATTCCGCAAATCGAATCTCCGGTGCGGTGTCGGGAACAATCTCGATATCCCAGCGCCCCAGGGTGTGGCCTGACTGGACCACGGCAAGTTCGGATGGGCCTTCGGTATTGAGGTCGGTCTCATGCCGCCAGGCCTTCTCGGAAATCTCGGTGAGCGTGGCTTCCTGATCCCCGATTTCGAGGTCTGGTGTGCCGCGTCCGGCCGTGACCTGCACCAGCAGAGTGCTGCCAACGGGAATCCGGATTGTTGCATCGGGTGACGCAACGGGGGCGGGGCTGTTGTTCTGATCCGCGCTGGCAAGCAGGAGCGGGGGCAAATTCGTGTAATCGGGTGGTGTCACCCAGATTTCAAGGCTTGCGCTCGCGCGCTCCGTCAGCGCACTCAGATCGGGAGATACTGCTGCGGCCAGCCGCGTTGTGGCGTTTGGTCCAGCGATGGCTGCGCCGCTCACAAGGGCAATCAGCAATGCGCCGCGCAAGGCATAGGGGTCACGCCGCGCGAGCTCCGGGTGTGGCCAACGCAGCCGGATGTTCCGGGCCGCAGTCGCGGCACGCGCCAGATGATATTGCCAGAGTCGTTCGGTGACGGGGTCGACAACGCCGAGGGCTGGACGATCATCGATGGTGGTCAGCGGCCGATGGGACAGCCCGGAATCGGTTTCCAGCCGGCGTGTGGCTGCTGCGCTGCTGGGAAACCGGATCAGCCGCACCGCATGTCGGAGCGTGATGAGCAAAGCCAACGCAAAACCGGCAAGCATGATCGCGTGCAGCCATCCGGGAAGCAGTGTCGGGGCATTCAGCAGGGCCAACGCGACAAAGGCACCAACAACGCCGACAGCGGGCCACAGGGCGGGCCAGGCACGCTCCCAGAGCAGAGACAGTCGCGCCAGTCCACGGTGCAGCGCGAACCGCGAGGTCCTTACGTCTGGTTGGTTGTCGTCTTGCCTCGACACGTGTAACGCGGCCTCATCATGTTCCAGACCGCATCGGCGCCAGAAGCGCGAGCGATCTCAACCTAATCTTGCCAGTCGGCGAGGCTTTCGTAACCCAGAAATGTGGCGGGTTCCTGACGTTCGCGAACAATCGCGAAAGCGTCATCCCGGACCAGAACTTCGGCGACCAATGCCCGGCTATTGTAGACCGAGCTCATCACCGCGCCATAGGCACCTGCATCCCGGATCACGAGAAGTTCACCGGCGATCAGCGCCGGAAATTCACAGCCCTTGGCGAAGGTGTCTCCGGTCTCGCATACCGGGCCCACAACATCCCAGGCGTGCCGTTCGGCATTCGCTGCGGGTTCGCGCGCCGGTTCGATCCGATGGACCGCGTCGTAGAGCGCAGGTCGGATCAGATCGTTCATCGCTGCGTCCACGATGGCAAAACGCCGCGCCTCGGCTTCCTTGGCGTAGATGACCTGAGTGACCAATACCCCTGCGGGTCCGGCCAGATAGCGGCCCGGCTCGAACATGATCTCGCAACCCAGGGCACCGACGGTCTCGGCAACAACCGCGACATAGTCCTCGACGGGGGGCGGTGTCTGGCTGCCATAATCGATCCCGAGCCCACCTCCCAGATCGAGCTTGCGGATATCGTGCCCGGCTGCGCGGAGCTCGCCGACCAGCTCGGCCACACGTGCAAAGGCGGCACGGAATGGTGCGACATCGGTCAGCTGGCTTCCGATATGGACGGCGACGGCAACCGGTGCGATTCCCGGCAAAGAGGCGGCCTGCGCATAAATCTCTCCGGCGCGGGTGATGTCGATCCCGAACTTGTCTTCCTGCCGGCCGGTCGTGATCTTGTGGTGGGTGTTGGCATCCACATTGGGGTTCACGCGGATGGCGATATCGACCGTTGCACCCGCGGATGCGGCAACATGGGAGAGCAGTTCGAGTTCGGGCACCGATTCCACATTGAACTGGCCGATTCCTGCCGCAATGGCGCGGCGCATCTCGTTGGGGGTCTTGCCGACCCCGGAAAACACGATGTTTCCCGGTTGCACACCGGCTGCCAGTGCGCGGTCCAGTTCGCCAGCGGACACCACGTCTGCCCCGGCCCCGAGATCGGCCAGGGTGCGGATGACGGCGATGTTGGAATTGGCTTTCATCGCATAGCAGATGCGCGCGTTCAGGCCGGCGGCGTCGAGCGCATTGGCAAAACGGGTATAGGCCGCGGTCAGCGTACCTGCGGAATAGACATAGACCGGCGTGCCTGCCACCTCGGCAATGCGGGACAGCGGAACATCCTCGGCGTACATCTCGCCATTGCGGTATTCGAACATGCTCATATGCGGCTCTGACAGATAGGACGCGCTAGCGCGTCGGATAGGTGCGCGGGTAGGACACCGGCTCGCCTTCCGGCGGCTCCGGCGGGCCTTTCTTGCCGCAGGCGGCCAGACCGATGGCGAGCATCATGGCGATGATCAGGCTTCGGCTGTGTCTGCGGCTGCGTCTGCGGGGCTGTGCACCCATTTTCACTCTCCCGAGAATCGCGTGCGTGCGTCGGCGACAGCGTTGCGGACATTGTCCGGTGCCGTTCCGCCAAAGCTCGTCCGGCTCGCGACCGAAGCCTCCACGGACAGCACACCAAAGACATCTTCGGTGATTCGCGGGTCGATCTCCTGCATGTCGTCGAGGGAGAGGTCGACGAGATCCACGCCCTTGTCCTCGGCCTTCTTCACGACAGCACCGGTAATGCCATGGGCGTCGCGGAACGGGATATCGGCCACACGTACCAGCCAGTCGGCCAGGTCCGTGGCGGTGGAATAGCCCTTCCCGGCGGCCGCCCGCATGTTTTCGATCACCGGTTCCATATCCGAGATCATGCCCGTCATGGCGGCAAGCGCGAGGGCGAGGGAATCCGCGGCATCGAAGACGGATTCCTTGTCTTCCTGCATGTCCTTGGAATAGGCCAGCGGCAGGCCCTTCATGACCGTCAGCAGGCCCAGAAGATCACCAAACACGCGCCCGGCCTTGGCGCGGGACAGCTCTGCGGCATCCGGGTTGCGCTTCTGGGGCATCATCGAACTGCCCGTCGTGTAGGCATCGGTCAGCTTCACGAAACGGAACCCGTCGCTGCACCAGTTCACGATCTCCTCGGAAAACCGCGAGACATGAACCATGCAGATCGATGCGGCCGCCATGAATTCGAGCGCGAAATCCCGATCCGAGACAGCGTCGAGCGAGTTTGCGACCGGCCGGTCAAAGCCGAGGTCTTCGGCAACGGCATGCCGGTCGATCGGGAAGGAAGTGCCGGCCAGCGCCCCGGCACCAAGCGGCAATTCGTTCAGGCGGGTCCGCGCATCGGCAAAACGGCTGCGATCCCGTCCGAACATTTCCACATAGGCGAGCAGGTGGTGCCCGAAGGTCACCGGCTGCGCCGTCTGCAAATGGGTGAAGCCGGGCATGATCGTGCCGGCATGGGCCTCTGCCTTGTCGAGAAGGGCGTCCTGCAAGCCCTGCAGCTGCATATCCAGCGCGTCGATCTCGTCGCGGACCCAGAGCCGGAAATCGGTTGCCACCTGATCGTTGCGCGAGCGCGCCGTGTGCAGCCGCCCGGCCGCATCGCCGATCAGCTCCCGCAGCCGGACCTCGATGTTCATGTGGATGTCTTCGAGGGCCGCGGAGAAACGGAATTCACCGCTCTCGATCTCTCGCGAAATCGTGTCTAGACCGCCGGAGATCGCATCCCCATCTTCGGATGACAGGATGCCCCGCGCGACGAGCATCCGGGCATGCGCCCGCGACCCGGCGATGTCCTGGGCGAACAGGCGCTGGTCAAAGCCGATGGACGCATTGATGCGCTCCATCACCTCCGAAGGTCCGGAGGCAAAGCGGCCACCCCATTGCGCGTTGGCGGGCTTACGTGTTTCGTTCGGGCTCATAATCTTCTCGGGCTCGCAAATCAGGGAGCGACGTTTAACGCCATGATACACCGGATGAAAGGTTTTCTGTGCATTGCCTTGAGCGCAATTGTGCTCGGCGCGGGTCTGTCGGGACCTGTTCTGGCCGAATCCGGACCGCCCATTGCAGGTGAGGTTCAGAACTTCGAGGCATTTCCAGAGGCGCTTGAGACAACGGATGTGACCGTTCTGACAAAGGGTGGCGGGACGACGACACTCGAACAGTTCAGGGGCAAATTCATCGTTCTGAATTTCTGGGCGACTTGGTGCGGCCCCTGTATTCGTGAGCTGCCCTCGCTCGAACGGCTTGATGCTGCCCTGCCCAATGACAAGGCGGGGGTTGTTCTGGTCAGTCAGGATCGGGGCGGGTTCAAGCAGACCGAGCGCTTTCTGAAAAACCTGAAGGTGAACTTTCCCGACAACTTCGTCGATGAACGTCTGAAGTTCTCGCGCGCCCTGGGTGTGGCGTCCCTGCCCACAACCATCCTGATCGCGCCGGACGGCAAGGAAGTCGGCCGTCTGGTCGGCACGGCAGAATGGGATTCCCCCGAGGCGCTGGCACTCGTGAACTGGTATCTCGACCGGGCCAATACTGCGGCAGACTAAAGTGGACGTTTAGCGACAAAAGCTGAAACGCGTCATGCCCGGGCGTGACCCGGGCATCTCATTCAAAGCCGTGGGTGAGATACGCGGGTCAAGTCCGCGTATGACGTCTGTTTCAGAGGTCGCCTTACCGGGTCGGAACCGGTGTCTCGCCCGAATAGTCGTAGAAGCCGCGACCGGTCTTGCGGCCAAGCCAGCCAGCTTCGACATATTTCACCAGCAGCGGGCAGGGGCGGTACTTGGAATCAGCCAGGCCTTCGTAAAGCACCTGCATCACGGCCAGACAGGTGTCGAGGCCGATGAAGTCGGCCAGTTCGAACGGGCCCATCGGGTGGTTCGCGCCCAGCTTCATGGAGCTGTCGATGGAATCGACATTCCCGACGCCTTCGTAAAGCGTATAGACCGCCTCGTTGATCATCGGCAGCAGGATGCGGTTCACGATGAAGGCCGGGAAATCCTCGGATACTGTGCCCGTCTTCCCGAGTTCGCGTGTGAGTTCCTGGACTTCCGAGAAGGTTTCCTGATCGGTCGCCAGACCGCGGATCAGCTCGACCAGTTTCATCATCGGCACCGGGTTCATGAAATGCATGCCCATGAACTTGTGCGGGCGATCGGTCCCGGAAGCGAGCCGCGTGATCGAGATCGACGAGGTGTTCGACGCGATGATTGCGCTGTCCTTCAGATGCGGGCAAAGGCCTTCAAAGATCTTCAGCTTGACCGCTTCGTCTTCGGTGGCCGCCTCGATCACCATGTCGCAATCCGAAAGGCACGAGACCTCGGTGGCTGTGGCGATACGCGTGAGCGCTGCGGCCTTGTCCTCTTCCTCGATCAGGGTCCGCTTGATCTGGCGATCCATGTCGCCGCTGATCTTTTCCAGCGCCTTGTCGAGGGCACCCTGATCGATATCCATCAGCACGACATCGTGGTCGGCCAATGCACAAACATGTGCGATACCGCTACCCATCTGGCCTGCGCCAATGACGCCAATCTTGTTCAACATGTTTTTTGTCCCTGGGGTGTTGGGTTTGCCGGTCTTGTCTAAAGCTGCTTGTCGAGCTCTTCCTTGAGCTCGGGCAGGGCCTTGAACAGGTCGGCGACCAGACCATAATCGGCGACCTGGAAGATCGGAGCTTCCTCGTCCTTGTTGATGGCCACGATGACCTTTGAATCCTTCATGCCGGCGAGATGCTGGATCGCACCGGAAATGCCGACCGCGATATAAAGCTCCGGCGCAACGACCTTGCCGGTCTGTCCGACCTGCCAGTCATTGGGAACAAAGCCCGCATCGACAGCCGCGCGCGATGCGCCCATGGCCGCGCCCAGCTTGTCGGCGATCGGCTCGATCAGGGCGTAATTCTCGCCCGAGGCCATGCCGCGACCGCCCGAGATGATGACGCGCGCGGAGGTCAATTCGGGCCGGTCACCACCGGATTCGGCCAGTTCGATGAAGGTCGAAACGCCTTTGTCGGCTCCGCCGGAAACCGTTTCGGTTGTGGCGCTGCCGCCTTCGGCAGAAACCGGATCGAAGGTTGTGGCGCGCACCGTGATGACCTTCACGGCATCAGAGGACTTCACCGTAGCCATCGCGTTGCCCGCGTAGATCGGGCGCACGAAGGTGTCGGCATCTTCAACGGCACTGATCTCGGAAATCTGCTGGACATCAAGCAGCGCGGCCACGCGCGGCAGGACGTTCTTTCCGAAGGTCGTGGCTGGCGCCAGGATATGGCTGAAATCCGCCGCGACACCCATGATGACGGCGGTCAGGTTTTCGGCCAGCCCGTGTTCGAGCCCGGCATCGTCGGCGACAAGGATTTTTGCAACGCCGGCGATTTTCGCAGCGGCTTCGGCGACAGCACCACAACCAGATCCGGCAACAAGCACGACGATGTCGCCGGCACCCTTGTCGGACAATTGCTGCGCGGCGCCCAGCGTGTTCAGGGTCGCGGCCTTGAGCGACTGGTTGTCGTGTTCTGCGATAACGAGAATGGCCATCAGATCACCTTCGCTTCGTTTTTCAGCTTGTCGACGAGTTCGGCGACGGATTCGACCATCACGCCGGCTTCGCGACGGGGTGGCTCCTCGACCTTCAGGGTCGTCAGCCGTGGCGTGATATCGACGCCCAGATCGGCCGGCGTGATCTCCTCGATCGGTTTCTTCTTCGCTTTCATGATGTTGGGCAGCGAGGCGTAGCGAGGTTCGTTGAGGCGCAGATCGGTGGAGATGACCGCCGGCATGCTGATCTCGATGGTTTCCAGTCCGCCATCGACCTCACGGATCACCGTGGCCTTGCCATCGGCAAGTTCGATGCCGGACGCAAAGGTTCCCTGTGGCCAATCCAGCAGCGCGGCCAGCATCTGGCCCGTCTGATTGGAATCATCGTCAATCGCCTGCTTGCCCAGGATCACCAGATCAGGCGATTCCTTGTCGACCAGAGCCTTGAGAAGCTTGGCGACGGCAAGGGGCTGCAACTCGTGATCGGTTTTGACATGAATGCCGCGATCCGCGCCCATCGCAAGTGCTGTGCGGATGGTTTCCTGACATTGCTGGACGCCCAGCGACACCGCGATGATCTCTTCGGCGTTACCCGCCTCTTTCATCCGGACGGCTTCTTCGATCGCGATTTCGTCGAAGGGGTTCATCGACATCTTGACGTTGGATGTTTCGACACCCGTATTGTCCGACTTCACCCGGACTTTCACGTTGTAGTCGATCACCCGTTTGACTGGGACGAGCAGTTTCATGGGGTTTCCCGGCTGTTTCCTGAAAGATCGCTTGATTGCGCTACAATTTTATTGCGCTGCAACATGCCCAAGGCGGCTGGGGGAGTCAATATTCTGGCCCGCGCTTTTCAGATGATGAGACAATCGCGGAGCCCGGTGCGGGACTGGTTTCAATTCCGGTTCTGACCCGGTTTCCAGAGGACATCGTCCCGTCCGCCATCGTTGAGGTGCCGGCCCAGCACGAAGAGGTGGTCAGACAGGCGGTTGATGTATTTCAGGGCATCGGGATTGATGTCTTCGCGGGTCGCGAGTTCGGTCATCAACCGCTCGGCGCGGCGCGAGATGGTGCGCGCCATATGCAAATGTGCGGCCGCCGGAGTGCCGCCGGGAAGAATGAACGAGGTCAGCGGGGCGAGGTTTTCGTTCAGTGCGTCGATTTCGTGTTCGAGACGGTCGACCTGCTCGGGCACAATACGGAGCGCGCCTTCCTGCTTGCGCGCGGCACGGGCATCGCCTTCGGGCGTGCACAGATCAGCGCCAAGATCGAACAGGTCGTTCTGGATCCGCGCGAGCATCGCATCGGTTTCCGGGTCGTCCCCGGTGTGGAGCCGGGCAAGCCCAAGCGCGCCGTTGGTTTCATCCACGGTGCCATAGGCCGCCACGCGCAGATCATGCTTGGCAACACGGTCGCCCGACCCCAGGGAGGTTTGCCCGGCATCGCCGCCACGGGTGTAGATGCGGTTGAGTTCGACCATTATGGGGTATCCTTTAACCGCCCTTCGAGGCGGCAATGACGAAGATCACGATGAGCACGACCGCGAAGGCCTGGATCGCCACCCGCCAGCGCATCATCCGATTTCCGTATTTTTCGTTGAATTCGCCGCCCTTGGCCATGGCAATCAGGCCAAAGATAAGCACGCCGACAACGGCGATCATCGCGATCAGGAGAAGGACAAGGAGTGTGTTCATGCACACGATCATATCGCCCGATCATGCATGTGACGAGGGGGCGCGGGTTGCGGCGCTTCGACACATTTTTGCGGTCATGGTCTGATGCGCCGACCGTTTCGTGATTTCTTGACCCGATAGGGCCGATTTGGTACTATAATGGGGTTATGAACGGTTTGATGATCATTCTTATTGGCAGCCCGGCGCACGCCCGACTTACGGGACGGCGACCGGGAACTCATGCTCACGCACTGCCAATTCAAATGGATGCCGTTCAAAATGACCTTACAGACACATTCGCAAACTGATTCTGCTGACCGTTCCAATCCGGTGCACTGTTTTTCCGTAACAGGAATGGCAGACCCGGGACTTATGTCTCGAATCATGGAACTCTGGGCCAAACGCGGGTTGTTGCCACAACGCTGGCATGGCGGCCGCACGGGACCGGATGGGTGTGATGTCTATATCGATATCGAAACAGCAGAACTCGATCATGAACTGGCAGCCCAGGTGGCGTCAGCCATGCGCTGCATGTTCGGGGTGTCACAGGTGCTCATGTCGGAAAAGCGGGTCGCTGACACGGCATAAGTCCGGGCGCATCTGATGGCGCTCCTCGATCATGTTGTGACCTGCAACACCCACAATCTGGCCGGGCGCCGCCCGTTCCGGATTGCCGGTGTGCAGGTCGGATGGGTCCCGGATTCAATCGCCGAACGGATGGACCGCTGGCCGCAATATTTTGCGATCTCCAAAGACGTGGTGACGTTTCGTGACGGTTTGAAGGACGTCGAGGCCCGCTCGAAAGCGCTTGCCGAGGCCGGGGCTGCGATGGTGGTGCAGCAGGCATTGCCGCGCAATCGCAAGGAACTTTGCCCGGTGATGGAACATTTCGGTGCGCCGAACCTGTTGCGCATCGACCGGGCGTGGTTGCAAGCCTTTGGTGTCACTTCCTACGGGGTCCACATCAACGGGTATGTGGACACAGCCGATGGGCCGGATCTCTGGGTTGCCATTCGTGCACAGAACCGGGAGGTCGCGCCGGGCAAGCTCGACAACATGGTCGCCGGTGGCCTGCCGGTCGGGCTCTCGCTGATGGAGAATGTGGTCAAGGAATCTGCCGAGGAAGCTTCCGTGCCCGAAGAGCTGGCGCGTCAGGCCAAGCCCGCCGGGGTCATCACCTACATGATGAGCAATGATGCCGGGCTCAGGCGCGACATGCTGTTTGTCTATGACCTGAAACTGCCAAACGATTTCACGCCCGAAAACGCCGATGGTGAGATCAGCGGATTTGTAAGATGGCCCGCGCGTCAGGCCTTGCGGGTGGTCGATGAAACCGATGAGTTCAAGTTCAACGTCAACCTTGCGCTGATCGATTTCGGGATTCGCCACGGCCTGATCGCGCCGGACCGGCCTGATTATGCCAGCCTCGTGCGTGGTCTGCGCGCCTGGAGTTAGCGGCGGCTGGAGGGCGCCCTAGATGCCATCGGTGGACGCGGCCTGCCGGGCGATCTGGCGGATTGTCATGGCCCACAAATCTTCGGGATCGGTTCCCGCTTCGCGCATGGCCCGCAGCGTGAAAGCCTTGTCGCGCTTGGCCAGCCGTGCGCCCTTGTTGTTGGTGAGGAGCACGGTGTGATGCCAATCGGGCACATCGAGCGCCAGCAAGGCCTGCAATTGCCGGTGGATATGGGTGGCGGCAAACAGGTCGTTGCCCCGGGTGACAAGCGTGACGCCCTGGGCGGCATCATCGACCGTCACGGCCAGATGATAACTGGTCGCCACGTCTTTCCGGGCCAGAACGATGTCGCCAAACAGGTCCGGGCGGGCCACTTGTTCCCCGCGGGTGCGATCATGCCAGGTCAGCGGCCCGGTCGCGGCCATGGCCGCATCCATGTCGAGACGCAAGGCGTGGGGGTCGCCTTTCGCACGACGTGCCGCGCGTTCGGCCTTGCTCAGGGCTTTGCAGATCCCGGGGTAGACCGGACCATCCGGGCCGTGACGGGTCAGATGTGGCGCGGCGCCCGACCGGTTGATCTCGGCGGTGATATCCGAGCGGGTACAGAAACACGGATAGAGCAGGTTCATCTCTTCGAGCTGCTCGAGTGCCTCGGCATAGATCTCCAGCCGTTCGGACTGGCGAAGGACGGGTTCTTCCCATTCCAGCCCGAGCCAGGCGAGGTCTTCGATGATCGCATCCTCGAATTCAGGCTTGCAGCGTCCGGGGTCGATATCCTCGATCCGCAGGATGAAACGTCCTTGCCCGGATTGCGCCAGCCGAAAGGCAAATAATGCGGAATAGGCATGGCCCAGATGCATCAGGCCGCTCGGTGAGGGGGCAAACCGGGTTGTCATTTTGAGTTCCGAACTGGCCGAGGCATTCATGGGTGTTCCCTGTATCCGACGGAAAGCGCACAATCGCGTCTGCATGAACAGGGCAATGATGCGATGAAAACGACCAAACGGCTAGAGGCCGGTCTGACGGAGTTGGGAAAACTCGATCCCCGGATGGCGGAACTCTGGCAAGCCGCTGGGACACCGGGGCCGCGCGCCCGCCCGCCGGGCTTCGGGACTCTGCTGCGTGTGATCGTCGGCCAGCAATTATCGACCCATGCCGCAGCGGCGATCTGGAAACGCATGGAGGTCGCCGGTGTGGCGATGGACCCGGCAGCCTATGTGACGATGGATGACGATTCCCTGCGCGCACTGGGCTTGAGCCGGCAGAAAATTGCCTATGGGCGTGGTCTTGCCGAGGCGGTGGTCAGCGGCGCGCTGGACCTAAACAAGCTGAAAAAAATGGAAGACGAGGACGCCGTCGATCGATTGGTCCTGCTCAAGGGGATCGGCCGGTGGAGTGCGGAATGCTATCTGCTGTTTGCACTGGGCCGGGCAGACGTGATGCCGGCTGACGATCTGGCGCTGGTGGCCTCCGCCGGGCGACACCTGGGCGACGGGAGCCGCTGGACACCGGGGCAGTTGCGCAAGGAGGCCGAACTCTGGCGTCCGTGGCGCAGCGCAGCGGCACGCTTGCTCTGGCATGCCTATCATATCGAAGCGATCTAGGAATTACGGACAGGGACAAACATCATGACGGATCAACTTCTGAACGGCCCGGGCTTCGAACCCGCCTCGGGCGGTGCTGCAAAACAACTCATTGTATTCCTGCATGGCCGCGGGGCGAATGGCGATGACCTGATCGGACTGGCCCCGATCCTGGCCGAGCAGTTTCCCGATGCGGCATTTCTGAGCCCCGATGCGCCGCTGCAGCTCGAGGGGTTTCCTTCGGGGTTGCAGTGGTTCGATTCCTCGAACCGCGATCCCGAATATATGGCTGCCGGCGTGCGCGCGGCGGCACCGGCGCTTGATGCGTTTCTCGATCATCATCTGAACCGGCTTGGTCTGGATGATCAGGACCTCGCCATTTTCGGGTTCAGTCAGGGGTGCCGGATGGCGCTCCATGTGGGCTTGCGGCGCGCGCAGGCGCCTGCGGCAATTCTGGGGTTTTCGGGATCGCTGGCCGCGCCGGGATCACTGGCAGCCGAGATCATGGCCCGCCCGCCGGTGCTGCTGGTGCATGGTGATGCCGATGACATCGTGCCCTATGCCTCGCTCGCCGAAGCCGAGGCGGCTTTGCGTGCTGTCGATGTTCCCGTGACGGCGATCACCCGACCGGGACTTGGACACGGGATCGACAATGAAGGACTGGGCCATGCGATGGCGCAGTTGAAAGGTGTGTTTGGCGCTTCCTTGGCGTAATCTGGTCTCTGAGAATATGACTGATTTGTTTCAAACCATTGGGATAAAACAAGAAAAATAAGAAAACGCGCAAAAAGGCTTTGAGTTGAATCGGCTGCATTTCTAAGATTCACGGAGACGATTGTTCCGTGATGGAACCCGGGAGGGGAGAATGGACGTCGCGCTGGAGAAATGTCCGGCATTGGTTCTGAACGCGGATTTTCGTCCGCTGAGCTATTTTCCGTTGTCGCTCTGGCCCTGGCAGGAGGCGGTGAAAGCCACGCTCATGGGCCGGGTCAACACGGTCGCCGAATACGACCGGGTCATCCGCTCGCCCACGCTGGAAATCAATCTGCCCAGCGTTGTCTGCCTCAAGGAATATATCCGGCCTGCCGAACGTCCGGCCTTCACCCGGTTCAACGTGTTCCTGCGTGACCGGTTCACTTGCCAGTACAGCGGCCAGCGGCTGCCCGCCCATGAACTGACATTCGATCACGTCATTCCGCGCTCACGTGGTGGCCGGACCAGTTGGGAGAACGTGGTTACCGCATCCAGTGACTGGAACCTGCGCAAGGCCAACAAGACGCCGAAGGAAGCGGGGATGCATCTGCTGAACGAACCGCGTCAGCCGACCACCCGCGAACTGATCGAACATGGTCGCGCCTTCCCGCCGAATTTCCTTCACGAAAGCTGGAACGATTACCTGTACTGGGATTCCGAACTCGACGCGTAGTCGCGTCAGACCCGCGTTGAGAGCCAGATCGCAGCGCGGGATCCGGCTTTGATGGCTTCCGACAACAGTTTGTAGCCCGGTGTAGATTCGGCGTCATGTTCGAGGCCGGTGTCCTTGTGCTCGAGCTCCTCGGCCCGGAACTCCTCAATCATCTCGCGCAATTCGCGTTCGTCTTCGCCCAGCTGTTCGGCTTGATGGGCGTAGTGCTCTTCGATGACCTCCTCGACGGCGACCGTACAGGCCATCGCGGCGCGCTCTCCCAGTGCGGCGCTGGCCGCGCCGAGGGCAAATCCGGCGGCATGCCAGACGGGGGAGAGAATCGTCGGGCGGACCCGGCGTTCGACAATCAGCCGGTCGAAGGCATCGAGATGTTTCTGTTCCTGCGCGGCCATGTGGCGGATCGTGTCGCCGACCGGACGCTTGCCCAGAACTGCGAGCTGGCCTTCATAGATGCGCGCGGCACCATATTCACCGGCGTGATCGACGCGGATCATTCGTTCGATCAGGGTTTGCCGGTCCGGATCACCGGGCAACCGATCGTCGCCGGTGCGTTTGGGGCGCTGGGTCTTGTGTTCGCTCATGCTGTTTTCCGCCAGAACATGCAGGCCGCTCCCGTCGATGCCGCTGCAAACACAAGAGAGGCGAGGAAGTTCCATCCTGCCATGGAAATCCCGAGCAGGGACCATGCCACCTCGTCGCAGCGGACAATCGGCGTGGCGAACAGTTTTTCGCGAAGCTCGTCGATCGAGAGATTCGCATCGTTCAGCCCGCCACCGCAGGCCGCCAGCCCTTGCCACCAGTCCTGTTCGACGCCGACGTGAAATCCGGCAACACCCGCGCCAGCCAGAAACACCAGTGCGCAGAGGATCGCAAACCCGGCAAGGCCGCGTCGCCCGATCTGTCGGACGAGGGGGATCGCGAGCGCGGAGATGACGAGAATGATCCAGTAGGGCCAGCGCTGATACAGGCAAAGGATGCAGGGTTGCAGCCCCCCGATCAGCTGGAACCCCCAGGCGATGGCCAGCATTGACCCGCTCGCCAGAAAGGTCGCGACAGGCCAGAGGCGGGGTTGACGGGTCAGTGCGGCAGCGATGCGTTCGAAAACCATGAACCCGATATAGGGACTTCGTGGCCCGGGCGCTAGAACACGTACTTGATCAGCAGGAATCCACCAATCAGCAATACCACGCAGGCCAGTGCGACCCAGCCGAGATACTTCTCGACAAATTGGCGGATTGGCGGACCGAAATACCAGATCAGCGCCGCGACCAGGAAGAACCGCAAGCCGCGCGAACCCAGTGAGGCGATGCCGAACACCAACGGGTCCAGCTGCGTGACGCCGCTGGCAATCGTGACCACCTTGTAGGGGAAGGGCGTGAGACCGAAGACTGCGACGATCCAGGCGCCCATCTCGTTGTACTGCTCGGTGAAGCGCAGGAAGGTGTCCTGAAATCCGTAGAATTCGATGATCGGGCGGCCGATCGTCTCGAACAGGCTCGCCCCGATGAAGTAGCCGAAATAGCCGCCGGCGACTGATGCAAGCGTACAAAGCGTGGCCAGCCACCAGGCACGCTGACGTGCCGCGAGTATCATCGCGATCAGAAGCAGATCGACCGGGATCGGAAAGAATGAGCTCTCGATAAAGGCGATGAACACAAGCGCCCAGATAGCGTGCGGGGACGCACCCAGCCGCATGGTCCAATCATAGAGGGCGCGCAACATGCTCATTGTTCGTTCCGGGCGAGAGATTTGCGGCACGCGCAGAATGGATGGCGCCGCGTTGATCTGCCCTGTAACAGCCCGGTTTTTGTCTGTCCACGATATCCGAGGCGAAAACGCTACTGCCGCCGAAGGTCCCGGACGACGACGGTGGTGCCGTCCGCGCCAACTTCGGTCACCCAAAGCCCGGTATGGCTGAATATTTGCGGGTCTGATGCCAGCGCGCTGGATTGGCCTGTGTCCGCGCGTGCGCTCCGCATGCCTGCGGCATCCGGGGCCAGGGCCATCAGGCCGATCACAGCCAGCCAGACGGCGATCAGCGCGGACAGAACACTGAGTTGCGTGTGCATTGTTCTTCGCTCTTCGAATTGTCGATACAACTGAGATAGGGACAATCCGCCCGGGCCGAAGTGATGCGGGTCACAGGCCGGCACGTTTCTTGTGCGACTGGATGGTTGACGATGGCCCACCGCCGGAACTATGGAGTGTGCACGCAATCCCGTGCCCCTGTGGCGGAATTGGTAGACGCGGCAGACTCAAAATCTGTTTCTCGCAAGGGAGTGGGAGTTCAAGTCTCCCCGGGGGCACCAATTGTTTCAATGACGGCACAATTTGGAGTTGGTTCTGGATTTTGCGCCCCTCCAACATGATCGAAGGCGGCGTCACGCCGCTGCTGTCGTCCAGTGCGCGGGTGAGCTCTGCCATTGCCGGCGGGCAATTGCTCTTCTCCGGAACGATTCATGTTCGCCGCCGGGTGCCCGGTTGATGCGCAGATCGATTTACGAGCCGATAGGCGAAGGTCGAAAAGAACGGGGTGGGCAGTCATGCCGCGGCGTGCATACAATAGTATATTAAATAATACTAATACATGAACGACAGGATTCTGAGTTCTATCATAGATAGATAAATAATTGTTCTAATTCACTTTTTCATTTTCCCCGATCTTCCGCAGATTGTTTTTTCGTGGTAACGAAAACTTTAGTATTCGTTGGGACGAACGGATTCATTGACTTTTCGGGGGGACAAAAATCGTGGCCAAAAGCAACAAAATCAAGGGTACCAAGTCGAACGACGACATTCAGGGAACGGATGGCGTTGACAAGATTGATGCCCGCCATGGTGACGATATTGTTCATGCGGGCGGTGGTTCCGACAAGGTCAAGGGCGGCAAGGGCGAAGACACGCTTTATGGCGAAGCCGGAGATGATTATCTCGATGGCGGCAAGGATAACGATTATCTCGATGGCGGCGTGGGCAATGATCGCCTGAAGGGCGGCCAGGGTGATGATGAACTGCACGGTGGATTGGGCGACGATACGCTGAATGGCGGATCCGGCGCGGATACGCTGTTTGGTGGTGAAGGCAACGACAAGCTCTTTGGGGACGGTTCGGGCAGTGGCTCGGGTCGCGGTTCAGGAAGTGGTTCGGGCGACGTCAGTTTCAATGATTACCTGGATGGCGGCGCGGGCGACGATCTGGTTGTCGGTGGCGCGGGTGACGACATTGTTCTGGGTGGTGCCGGGAACGACGTACTTTATGGCGATAACGGCGCGGGTTCGGGAAGCGGATCGGGCAGTCATGCCAGCCACGGTAGCGGTTCTGGCGGCGCAAAGGGCAAGAAGGGCAAGGGGTCCGGCTCGGGTTCTGGCAGCCATGATCATCATGGCAGTGGTTCGGGCGATGGCACGGATGTCACCTTCAACGATTATCTTGATGGCGGCGCGGGCGATGACCTGGTGTTTGGCCAGCAGGGTGATGACACCGGCTACTGGTACATGCAGGAGAACCTGGGTGCCACGGATGCCTATGATGGCGGCACCGGCACAGACGCGCTGGTGTTTGCTCTTACCTATGGCGAAGCGGCAGATGCGGGTGTGCAGGCAGACCTCGCCGGGTTCGATGCGTTCCTTGCGCTCAACAGCAATCCGAACACCGACAATGGTGCGACCTATAACTTTACCTCGTTTGCCACGCTCGATCTGACGGATTGGGAAGGCTATTCGATTTAGCTGATCAACACGGGCCCGACGGCGAATGCCGATTCGGGTGCGACCGACGAGGACACGGTTCTCGTGGTCAGCGACGTGGCTGATGGTCTTCTCAACAATGACACGGATCCGGACCATCTGGATGTTCTGACGGTCACGGGCTTTGATGCAACAAGCCAGTTTGGGGCGGGCGTCACGGTCAATCCGGACGGCACCTACAACTACGATGCGACGTCGGCTGCCTTCCTGCAGGCACTTGCGGTTGGTGAGACGGCGCTCGATACATTCAGCTACACGATCTCCGATCTTGCGGGCGTTGAATCCACATCGACAGTCACGATCGAAGTGACTGGCGTGAACGATGCACCGGTGATCACGGATGGTGGTGATGTTGCGGGCGATGTTCAGGAAGACGTCACGCTGACCGTTACGGGCGATCTGGACTCCACGGATGTGGACAATGGCGCGACGGCGGAATGGTCTGTTGAGGACAGTGCGGGCACCTATGGCTCACTGGCTGTTGATGCGGACACAGGCACGTGGACCTATACACTCGACAACACAGCGACCAATGTTCAGGCGCTTGCTGCGGGCGAGAGCCATGACGAGACCTTCACGGTTGTTGTAACCGATGAGCATGGTGCAACCGACACGCAGACTGTCACGGTTACAGTGACGGGCACGAACGACGCTCCGATCATCACCACAGGCGGTGACATTGCAGGTGCAGTGCAGGAAGACGCGACCCTGTCGGTCACGGGCGATCTGGACTCGACTGATGTGGACAACGGCGCGACGGCGACGTGGTCTGTTGCCGACAGTGCGGGCACCTATGGCTCGCTGGCCGTTGATGTGAGCACGGGCACGTGGACCTACACGCTTGATAACAACGCAGCCAATGTTCAGGCCCTGGCACAGGGCGAGAGCCATGATGAGGTGTTCACGGTTGTCGTGACCGACGATCAGGGTGCCACGGACACCCAGACTGTCACCGTGACGGTGAACGGCACCAATGATGCCCCAGTCATTACGGCGCAATCTGGTGCGAGCATCACGAATGGCAGCTTCGAGAGTGGTCTGGCGGGCTGGACCGTGCTTGGTGCTGGCGTTGATGCTGTTGGGAACTGGGACGCCTCGGACGGATCCGTTCTGGTGGATATGAATGCCCTGAACACGGGCGGTCTCTCCCAGACGCTGGAAACGGAGATCGGTGCGACCTACACGGTGTATTTCGATCTTTCGGGCAATCCCGATGCGCAGACCAATCCGTTGGTGGACCCGGTCAAGGACATGACGGTTTCGGCGGCGGGTGTGACGCAGGCATACAGCTATGATGTGACCGGCAACACCATTAACGACATGAACTGGGAGCAGCAGAGTTTTACCTTTGTTGCGACCAGCACGTCGACGGAACTTGTCTTCAGTAGTCTTGAAGCCGGCCCACGTGGTGCCACGATCGACAATGTGCAACTGGTTCGCGATGGTTTCCGGGTTCAGGAAGACGATGTGCAGACCGTCTCGGGTGATCTGGACGCCACCGATATAGACAATGGCGCGATTCTCACATGGTCGGTCGATGGTGGCGGAGTGGGGACTTACGGCAGTCTCGCGGTCGATTCGAACGGCACCTGGACCTACACACTCAACAACGGCGACGCCAATGTGCAGGCGCTGGCACAGGGCGAGAGCCAGGACGAGATCTTTACGGTTGTTGTGACCGACGAGTTCGGGGCCAGCGACACGCAGACCGTCACGGTGACGGTGACGGGCACCAATGATGCCCCGGCGATTTCCATCGAAGCCGCCGACAGTGCAAGCGGTGATGTGAGTGAAGACGGGGTGCTGTCGGTGACAGGCTCGCTCACCGGCGCGGATGTTGATAACAGCGCGGTGCTGACTTGGTCCGGCAACAGCGGCGCGGCGGGTTCCGGCGACGGCGGTAGCGACAACGGTAATGTTTCTAGTGGTGTGCCTGGGGATGGCAGCAATCCTGGTGGCGTCGGTGTTGGCGATTCTGGCGGGCTTGGCATCGGCAATCCTGGGGGCGGGGATGTTAATCCGGGGGGTGTTGGTGTCGGCGATCCAGGCGGTATTGGCATTGGTGTTGGCGGCGTCGGAGCTGGCGTGGGCGGCGGAGCCAGTAGTGGGGGCAGCAGCGCCGGCAGCACCAGCGGCGGCCTTGGCGCGTTCACTGTCGATCAGACCGGGGTCTGGACGTATGAGCTTGCGAATAATTCGGTCGAGGTACAGAGCCTGGCGGAAGGCGAAACTGCCACCGAGACCTACACCGTTACGCTGACCGACGAACACGGTGCATCCGATACTCAGGATGTCACCATCACGGTGACGGGGCAGAATGATGGCCCCGACATCACTGCAGGCGGTGATGTTATTGGAAGGGTGGACGAAGACGGCATTGATGCACCGACGACTGTCACCGGCGATCTGGACTCGACCGATGTGGACAACGGCGCGACGGCGACCTGGTTGGTTGTGGGTGGAGGTGACGGTACCTATGGCGATCTGTCGATCGACCCGGCGACGGGCACCTGGATCTACGATCTGCGCAACGGTGACGCCAATGTTCAGGCGCTGGCGAGGAATGAAGCCCGTGTCGATGCCTTCACGGTCGAGGTGCGCGACGAGCACGGTGCGACCGACACTCAGGAGGTGCGGGTTACGGTCACCGGCACCAACGACGATCCGATCATCACCGAAGGTGGCGATGTGGCGGGTGCGGTGCAGGAAGACACCACGCTGTCGGTCACGGGTGATCTTGACTCCACAGATGTGGACAATGGCGCGACGGCGATATGGTCTGTCGAAGATGGCGCGGGCACCTATGGCGATCTGTCTGTCGATACAGATGGCACCTGGACCTATGTGCTGCGCAATGGCGATGCCAATGTTCAGGCGCTGGCGGCAGGTGAAAGTCATGACGAGGAGTTTACGGTTGTCGTGACCGACGATCAGGGCGCGATGGATACGCAAACCGTCACCGTCACCGTGAACGGCACCAATGATGCGCCTCGGGCCAGCGACATTCACGTCTTCACAAACATTACGCCGGAGGGTGGCGGGCAAACAGGTGTGCCCATTCCCAATCCGGGTGACGGTACGCTGATCACTGGCCTTGGTGGTGTGGCCGGGTTTGGCGAGAATGTTGTTTCGCGCAATGACGATGGCAATTCGGGTGAAGTCGATCTGAGCGGTG